>Ga0209777_10000133_pt1 | contig 124440 bp, 101 predicted proteins | sample FrelakmetHBP12HB_FD_187147 | JGI IMG/M metagenome (GOLD analysis project Ga0209777, IMG submission 187147) | Freshwater lake sediment microbial communities from the University of Notre Dame, USA, for methane emissions studies -HBP12 HB (SPAdes)... | ecosystem: Environmental > Aquatic >... | reverse complement strand
GGTTGCTGGAGAAACATTCGTGATTGCTTAAATAACGATCTATGGCGGGGTTACAAGGTCTCGGCGGAATCCCCCAGGCCGGAGTTCCTTAGTGTCTGAATCACAATTACCGGACACTGGAAGTCCGATATAAGGATCGAAAAAAAATTCTGAAATTTTCAAAAAAGGTTGAGAGTTGGTGACGTGATGCATCATCCCCGATTACGCCAGTATCGGTCACCTCGTTCATATTCCGATGTTCGATAGGGTAAGGCAGATGGAATTGACAATCCCCACGAGCTTGGGATGAGAACCCTCAAACCCTTCCACAGAGGTTGATAGTCCCTGTAACGATAGTTTCAGAAGTTGCGGATTCTTCTCTTCGCGGATTGCCTCGTGAATCGAGATTTCGGTAAAGCCGGCAATACTCTGAGTTTGCTCGGGGTGGGTCTTGGAGAATTCCGAAACCTCGGTCTTCAGGGTGGAAACCAGATCCAATAGTTCCTTCTTTTTTGCATCATTGAGGGATTGGGCATTTCTGATCCTCGCTTCGATTTGGGTAATTGTCTCCTGGATCATGTCTTTTCCTTTCTTCCTGGCCTCGGGAGGGAAACTGACGGAGGTTTCAGCATTCCTTTCAAATCCCATTCTTCCATGACTCTCTTGCTTTTATGGGTTTAGTTCCTCCTGTGACATCTGGACCTCGGCGCGAGGAAGACTCCACGCCTATTTGGGTACTTCACCCAGCGGGATGCCCAGTGCGTCAGCCACCCCTTTGCCGTATGCCGGGTCGGCCTTCAGGCAGTTGCCGATGTGGCGAATCTGAATCTCCCGCGGCGTTCCGCCGATGGCGCGGGCGGTATTGGCAAAGAGGAGCTCTTTCTTGTCAGTGGTCATCAGCCGGAAGAGGGCGCCGGGTTGGGAGTAGTAATCGTCGTCCGTGCGATGATTCCAGTGATCGGCGGCGCCTTCGAGGTTGAGGGGAGGTTCGGCAAATTCCGGTTGCTGTTGCCATTCGCCGTAACTGTTGGGCTCGTAGCCGAGGGTGCTGCCATAATTCCCGTCAACCCGCATGGCGCCGTCACGGTGATAGCTGTTAAATGGGCAGCGGGAGGCGTTGACCGGAATCAGGTGATGGTTCACGCCGAGTCGGTACCGCTGGGCATCGCCGTAGGAAAAAAGCCGCCCCTGGAGCATCTTGTCCGGTGAGAAACCGATACCTGGTACGATGTTAGCCGGGTTGAAGGCAGACTGCTCGACCTCGGCAAAATAGTTCGCCGGGTTGCGATTCAGTTCGAGAACACCCACCTCCATCAGGGGATAATCCTTGTGGGGCCAGACCTTGGTCAGGTCGAAGGGGTTGTAGGGACATTTGGCCGCGTCCTTCTCCCGCATCACCTGAATGAACATTTTCCAGCGGGGGAAATCGCTCCGTTCGATGCTCTCAAACAGGTCACGCTGGTGGCTTTCCCGGTCCTTGCCGACGATTGCCTCGGCCTCTTCATCGCTCAGATTACGTATTCCTTGCTGGGTGACGAGGTGAAACTTGACCCAGTGTCGCTCGTTTTTCGCGTTGATGAGACTGAAGGTGTGGCTGCCGAATCCGTGCATATGACGATAGGAATAGGGAATGCCCCGATCGCTCATCACGATGGTTATCTGGTGTAGGGCCTCCGGCAGCGATGTCCAGAAGTCCCAGTTGTTGCGGGCGCTGCGCATATTGGTATGAGGGTCCCGCTTGACGGCGTGGTTGAGGTCGGGGAATTTGAGAGGATCTCGCAGGAAGAAGACGGGCGTGTTGTTACCCACGAGATCCCAGTTCCCTTCCTCGGTATAGAACTTGATCGCAAAACCCCGGATGTCCCGCTCGGCGTCGGCAGCGCCGCGCTCGCCCGCCACCGTGGAAAAGCGGGTGAAAAGATCCGTCTTCTTCCCTACTTCAGAGAAGATCTTGGCCTTGGTATAGCGGGTAATATCATGGGTGGCGGTAAAGGTCCCATAAGCGCCGGAACCCTTGGCATGCATTCGGCGCTCGGGGATCACCTCCCGATCAAACTGGGCCAGTTTCTCCAGGAACCAGACGTCCTGCAGTAGCATCGGCCCGCGCGGTCCCGCGGTCATAACGTTCTGGTTGTCGACGATGGGTGCGCCGGCGTTGGTAGTCAACTTTTTGGATTCTTTCATAAAAACCTCCTTCCGATTTGATTAGGACTACGTTATAGGTGCCGTTATTTCTCCAACGGGAACGAGTTGTGATTCAAGAGCAACGTGAGCCACACTTTGACCGACGTGGCGACTTATACCTATGAAATCCTACGCTACGTTATCCATCCTGTGTCACGAACCTCCCTTTCCTCCTATGTCCTCGCGACACTCCCGGCAATACCCGTAATACTCCAGTCTGGTGTCAGTGACCGAGAAGCCGGTTTCCTTCACCACCTCCCTCCGGTCAACGCCAATTGGGACCTTGTAATCCAATATCCTCTTACATCTCTCGCAGATCAGATTGATGTGTTCTTCAAGATTCCCTTCGAAGCGGTTTTCCATCTTGTCAAACTGAAGCATTTTGATGATGCCATGGCGAGAAAGCTCGCTGAGAGTCGCATAGGTGGTCGATAAGCTCAAACTCTTCTTTTTCTTTTTTGCCTCCTCATAGACAAGGCGCGCGCCGGGATGGAAATCCCTCTTCTCGATCAGCACCTCGATGATCGCCAGTCTTTGAGGGGTAATTTTCAACCGCCTCTCTCTTAGCTGCTCGATGATTGATTCTTTCGTCGTCTTCATCAAACCGGAACCATTCCTGATTGAAATCTAATGTAACAAATCTCCAGACATCTGTCAAGTCGTTCTTTCAAGATATGGGAGTGTCTTCCTTATCCGTTCCTGCGTCAACAACGAAGGCAAATTAAGCCTCCTCCACTGGAATAAGGGGAAAGAGAAGCCGGCTCCGTATACTAGGGCATCCGGCAGTAACAGTTGCGGCTGTCACCCGGAGGTATTATTCCAATCGCACTGAGACTATCTCATGATCGTTCCCAGCCATTGTTGTTCCAATTTTTGGACCTCTCCCTGCAGAAACATCTGCTCCAGCCAGAGATTAAGCCAATTGAGAAAGATCTGGTCTCCCTGGCGGATCATGTAGCCTTTCGTTCCCACGGTGAAAGTCTGCTTTGGATTCACGGCAACCAGCTCCGGAAACTTCTGGGCCCAGAAAAGGGCCTCCACATTGTCCGTAATCCAGACATCGGCTGTTCCCTCTTTCACCTTCAGGGCAATCTCCTCATTCTTGTTATGACGCAGGATCGTTGCCTGTTTCAGCAGGGGAGTAAAATACCTGTCATTGATACCTCCCTGGTTGAGGATCACCTTTACCCCCGGCTTATCAATGGCCTGGAAGTCAGGATATTTGCCTTCATCCCCTTTGGGTACGAGCGGGCAGGTGCCAAAGGTCATGTAGGAATTGGTATAGGCCAATACCTTACCGCGTGCCACATTTCGGCCAATACCGCCCATCGCGATATCGAACTTATCTGCCAGGAGATCCGCATTAAGGTCCGGCCACTTGAAAGGGACAAAGGTCACCTTCGCATCCAGGGCTTCACTCAGTTTACGAGCCAGGGCGATGTCCATCCCTTCATACTGGTTCGTCTGAGGGTTCAAATAAGAAAAGGGCTGGTAATCTCCTGATGTGCCGACACGAATCTCCTTTTTCTGGATGATCTGTTGCAGCCGCGACTCCTCCGCCCCAGCAGATAGGACTCCAAATAGGGAGAGCAGAATCATCGACGCAAAAAGACTATCAAGAATCAAACGTCTCTCTCTGAATGAACACCCCCTGGTATGCCTATGGTGAATGTCCCCTTTCATGGCTCTCCTCCTTATTCGTATTGGTGAGCGATAAAGAATTAGGACGGCAATAAATGCCGACGCTACAGGACTAAAATAAGATATTCCTGGAAAAAGTCCAAGTCTGGCACCCTGAACTCGTCTCAGGATATTTATTGGTTAAGAGTTTCCTTCATAGGGAATGTCCACATTATAGTTTTAAGAGGGAAGGGTGTAAAGCGAAAAATTGAGGAGATTGAATTTTTCATCCATTTTTCATCTCATTTTCAAATTCTTTTCATCTTCAGGGTTTACAGTAGGCTCCAGGTTCGGACAGGAACCTTTTCCAGAATCTCTCAGACAGAAAGGAGCCGGGTGGTGGGTCTGATCCGTCGCAGATCTCAACCCGGTATTGGATCAGCAAGGAAACACCACACCCACAGGGAGGGGCTTCCCTGAAACGGAGCTCGGTTTACCGAGCATTGTTTTCTGGTCATTTCTGTCTGCTTCATCCTTTTCGCCCTTTTCTTCTTCGTCCTTTTAGTGTACCATAAAACAGTCGATTGGCTTGAGCCTAAGGAGAAAAAGGAGTTCCTCAACGAACGAGATGGGAGAATACCATGAGGCAAAAGATCCTGATTGTGGAAGATGAGCCGGCCATCGTGGACAATATCGAGTATGCCCTTGAAACGGAGGGATTTGAGACGGTCTGCTTCTCCGAGGGGCTGCCTCTTATTTCCTTTTTGTCCAAGGAGCCGGCGGACCTGATCCTCCTCGATATCGGACTTCCAGATATCAACGGACTTGAACTCTGCAAGGAGATCCGGAAGGCTCACTCCGTGCCGATCATCTTCCTCACCGCGAGGACAGACGAGATTGACCGGGTGGTCGGCCTCGAAATCGGAGCGGATGACTATATTACGAAGCCTTTCAGTCCGAGGGAATTGGCAGCAAGGGTGAAGGCGGTGCTGAGGCGGACCCGGCACCCCGCGCTCCAACCCTCTTCGGGACAGCCCTTCCAGATGAATGAGTCGAAACGCCAGATCGCTTACTTTGGTGAAGTCCTGGACCTATCCCGGTATGAATACGAGATCCTCAAGACATTCCTTCGCCGTCCGGGCCATGTCTATTCGCGGGACCAACTGATGGACTTAGTCTGGGACGAGCCGGACACCAGCATGGATCGGACGGTGGATGCTCACATCAAGAACATCCGCGCCAAGTTGAGGGCGATCAAACCGGAGAAGGATCCCATCGCTACCCATCGTGGCACGGGATACTCCTTGAGAGAGGACCTATGAGACTGGGCACTCGCATCTTCTTGTGTTACCTCCTGATCTTTGTCATCTGTTTATACTATCCGATCGATCGAATCATCAAAGACCTGACCACACGCTATCTTGAGAGCATCGAAGACCCTTTAGTGGACCAGGCCAATATCCTCGCGTCCATTGTCGGCGTTGAGATGGAGACCGGGGACTTCAATCCGGAGAAGCTCTACAAGGCCTTTGAACAGACCTATTCCCGGTCCCTGTCCGCCAGGATTTATGAATTCCTAAAGACGAAGGTGGATATGCGGGTGTATATCACCGATGCCTCAGGAAGGGTCCTCTTTGATTCGGAGGACAGGCAGAAGGTCGGGACAGATTACTCCATATGGAGGGATGTGAGGTTGACCCTGGCGGGAGAGTATGGGGCCAGGACCACGCGGAGCGATCCTGAAGATCCCACCTCTTCCGTGCTCTATGTGGCTGCCCCCATCCTTGTCCGTGGGAAGACAGCCGGGGTCTTAACTGTTGTCAAACCAACTACGAATGTCAACACTTTCTATCATAACGCAAAGCCGAGGATCTTCAGGATCGGGATCATCTCCGTTGCGGCAGCAATCTTCCTGAGCCTTATCGTGACGATATGGATCACCCGGCCGATCAAACGTCTCACCCAGTACGCGAACGACGTGCGGGAGGGAAAGAGGATACCCATCCCCAAGCTGGGCAGAAGTGAATTGAGGGAGATGGGTCTTGCCTTTGAGAAGATGCGGGAAGCCCTGGAAGGAAGGAAATATGCGGAGGAATATGTGCAGACCCTCACCCATGAGATCAAGAGCCCCCTTTCCGCTATCCGGGGTGCGGCGGAGCTGCTCGAAGAGGGGATGCCGTCTGAGAAGCGCGCCCGGTTCCTGGCGAACATCCGGAATGAGGCCAATCGCATTCAGGACATCGTAGACCGCATGTTGGCGCTATCCGAATTGGAGAACCGAAGGACACTCCAAAAAGCAGAGGCCGTGCCTCTGGGTACGTTGGCAAGGACGGTGCTTGAAAGCAAGGAGCCTTTGATCTCCAAGAAGAAGTTGAATATGGTGGTCCAGGTAGAGGACAACATCTGTGTCAAAGGCGATCCCTTTCTTCTTCATCAGGCACTTTCCAACCTGATTCAGAATGCCATCGACTTCAGCCCGGCTGAGGGGAGGATTGAGTTGATCGCCCAGGCCGAAAAAGGAGCGGTGAACATTATTGTGGAGGATAAGGGTCCCGGCATTCCAGATTACGCCAAGGAAAAGGTGTTCGAAAAGTTTTTTTCCTTACAGAGGCCGGATACCGGTAAGAAGAGCACCGGTCTTGGACTCAACTTCGTCAAGGAGGTGGCTATCCTCCATAAGGGGCAGATCACGGTGGAGAACCTGCCTGAGATTGGGTTGCGCGCGACATTGAGTCTTCCCACCTGAGGAGGCGTTTCCCTATGGGGCAAAATCATTGATTTACAAAATCCCTCCCCACCTCCCTTTTCCAAAGGGAGGAGTTACCCCTCTTTGGCAAAGAGGGGCGAGGGGAGATTTTCCAATGTCTGTGTCAATTCAATTTTGAGACCCTTAATAGGAGCGGTACGTAACAATAAGGCCGAGTCCAGGGGCCCCTACGTAATTAACAAGATTGTAAGAGGACCTGTTTATATGCTATAGTGCTATTCAACGTTATAGCGGTTGGCAGAGCATTATGATTGCCAGTAGCAAAAGCGGGTGGATGCATGAATAGGTTTGCAATCATTTTCGGCGCGCTCACATTTTTTTCCACACTCCTTGGCGGGTTGCTTGCTGTCCGGTACAGGAAGAGATTCGGGATACTTGCGGCTTTCGCGGCCGGGGTTCTTATCGCGGTGTCCCTGTTTGATCTGCTTCCGGAAGCCCTCAGACTGGCTACGACTGCCGGGGTACCCCTTGAACAGGTCATGTATGTAACCGCTGTAGGTTTCATATTCCTCCTCATACTCGAACGGTATTTTTCTGTTCACAGGGTATGCCTTCCTGACGGGACATGCACCAATGTGCATCACCATAGGGGAGGGTTTTTCGGAGCTACGGAGCTTTCCGCTCACAGCTTCATGGACGGATTGGCAATCGGAATAGGATTCCAGCTGGAATTCCATGTTGGTATCATAGTGGCATTTGCAGTCATCGCCCATGATTTTTCGGATGGCCTTAATACAGTAACGGTCATGCTGAAATCAGGAAACTCCTTGAAGTCTTCGCTTAAGATGCTCCTGCTGGATGCTATTACTCCCGTGCTGGGTGTATTATCCACCCTAATTGTCAGGATCCCTGAGAACTATCTCATATTGTTCTTGCCGTTCTTTGCCGGGGGATTCCTGTATCTGGGATCTTCAGATCTGCTTCCGCAAGCTCATGAAAAGAATGACCCGCTAATTTCCATCGCATTCACGCTTTTGGGATTCCTGCTGATTTTTGTGATCACAAGATTACTGGGAGTTTAGAACAGAAAACACCGTGGAGACTGGCCCAGGCCTCTAAGTTAAAGCCATATCGAATACGGATGCCTTTATTATCTGGCTATGTCATTGCGAGCCCGAAGGGCGTGGGAATCTCGTTTTTCGCGGGATTGTTTCATCGCTTTGCTCCTCTTTTGGCAGGAACGGGGAGTGGTCAATACTGTTGAGAAGTTGTATGCAATCGTACAGATCAACCCTGAGAGATGACAGGGCTATCGCTTGACTAAGTCCCGGGAAGTGAGCAGCCTGTTCGTGGACAAGCGGGGGGCAACGGACAGGCGGGTCTGGGGCATAAAAGTATCTTTCCGGCGCAGTCAGAACTCATACCAGAGACCCCTGACAATCTTGAATAGAGAATTGTTCATAACCAATGGCCAAACAAATTTATGAACCATTCCTTAACGCGATCGGTGAATGGTCGCTTCTTCCACTCTTCTAAGTGGATCTGATTGGACTCCCTGAGATCCTCCTCAAACATTCCTTCCATTTTGGTTGCGAAATCGCGGCTAAGAATGACCGCATTGACCTCATCATTATCCAGGAAACTCAATAGATCCATATTGGTAGATCCAACCGTGGACCAGATACTGTCAATGACAGCCGTTTTAGCATGCAACATGGAATCCGTGCGGTGTTCATACAACTTCACCCCCGATTTTAAAAGACGTGTATAATAGGATCTTCCAGCATAGAAAACCAATACGGAATCGCTGGCTCCAGGAAGGATGATCCTCACGTCCACCCCACGCTCAGCAGCATGGGTAAGGGCATTTATTATTTGCTCGTCGGGCACAAAATAGGGAGTGGTCAGATGAATGGAATGTTCAGCATAGGTGAACGCAGATACATACATCATATAAGTGATGCGGTTCATCCGGCCCGGAGTACTCCCAATCACCCGCATCAACTCGTTCCCTTCTTGCTTTAGGGGCGGGAAATAATTCCTATCGGATTCGGGCCCCTCCTCTCTTGCCCAGGTCTCCAGGAAAAGCTTTTGGAACTCTGCGACGGCAGGCCCCTCGATTTGAACATGGGTATCCCGCCAGGAATGTTGAATATGATCTCCCTTCTGTTCCCTGGATAGACTTCCGGATAAGGTTGAGGAATAGACATTACTGATGTTGACACCCCCCGTAAATGCAACCTTCCCGTCGACGATTAAAATCTTCCGGTGGTCGCGTTGGGTTAACATCCATTTTGTTCCACGCATTTTCGAAGGATTAATCGGATTAAATTCACGTGCGTGAATCCCACCGTCACGCAAACGCTGAAAGAAAGCCGCAGGCGTAGCCAAACACCCAAGGCTATCGTAAATGAGATTTACCTGAACCCCTTCCGCCTGTTTCTCTAATAGCAAATCCGCGAAACGACGACCGACTTCATCATCATCAAAAATGAACGTTTCGAAATTAATATGGTCTTTGGCGCCTCGAATGGCTTTGAACATCGCATCATAAGTGGCCGGTCCATCGATCAGTAAAGTCACCTTGTTCCCGGTGACCAAAGAGCTCCCGCTGATCACTTCAACGAGGAGATTATGTCGTTGGAGAATGTCCGTGGGTTCAACTTGCCCTTTCAGCCGTTCCATAATGGCCTTGCTGATCTTCGGAGATAACTCTCCTTTGGGGCCGATGATCTTAGGCACCGTATCCGCCCTTAAAGGATCGTAATCTTCAATTGTTGGCAGGGTAGCGCAACTGCTGAAAGCGAGCAGAGAGAAAAGGCAGAGAAATAGAAAGAGACGTTTAGAGGCAGTGCTCATAAATAATTATAGCTGAATCTGCGGGTAAAGAGCTTCTTTCTTCCATTATCCTGGCCGGCAGTCCCGTGATCACACAAAGCTGAAACTCCCGGCAATAATCGCGGTCAGGGGCGAAGCCGGTTTGGCCGATATGGCCGCCATGTGCAGGTTAACTCTGCGCGATTCGCGAAGGCTATTTCTTATTGGCGTCTCTTGCCGCATCCTCGATTTTCTCGCCAGCCTTTTCGATCTGCTGCCCGGTTTTTTCTATCGCCTTATCGATTTGCTTGCCGGCGCGCTCCACGGGGCCCTCTTTCTTCTGGCAGCAGAAGAGCCCTGCAATCAGAGCACCCATTACTAATGCCGTCATGACACTCTTCCCCAGTTTTATCATTTGTACCTCCTTAAAATCATCCCTTTCCTGCTGCGCAAATGGTGAAGTCCAGCAATCAGTGGACCAACCCGAGAATGCCAGTTATGATGAGATAAATGGCAACGATATAACTCAATAGTCTCGGGACAAGGAGAATCAGTATCCCCGCGATTAGAGCCACCACTGGGTGTGCAAACATACTGAAATGCATAGCATCTGGCCTTCTTTCTAAGCTCTGTATGAGCCGGGATTTAACCAATTCATGGGCTGCGATTAGGAACCGCTACCAGAAAGCAGAATCAATAAAATGCTCCTCCGTATTTTTGAGGGAGAGATGGTGCTCATTTTCAAGCCTGGATAAGAGGCCAAAAGGGCTTTCTCTTTGGGATCAGAGACCGCATCTCTCAGTTCGGCATAATATGTTACCCCTTTGGCCTCAAAATCGATCGCTGTCCGGACAGCCTCCAGGTCATCGGCGTCTTCTTCGATCATTTGAACAACCTTCTTGACCTTCTTGTCATCCTACTTTCTATGTTCTGCATCCCCCTCTTGAGGTTTTCCTTGAGACTGAGAGTGTTGTGATTCTCCCTGGTGTTGCTGGCCCTGAGGTTGAGAATGCTGTTGTTGGGGTTGCTGCTGTTTCTCGGGTTGCTGAGCCTGCGGTCTTTGCTCCTTTCTCTGCGGTTCCTGAACCTGAGGTTTTTGCTCTTGTCTTTGCGGCTGCTGAACTCTCTCCTTAGGTTGCTGCTGCGGTTGTTGAACCTGAGGTTCTCTTTGTTGTTGACCTTGAGGTTTCCGAACCTGGGGTTTTGATTCTTGCTGATGTCGCTGAACCTCAGGCCGCTGCTGATATTGCTGCTCCCTCTGCCGTCTTAGTTCCTGTCTCTGTTGTTGTGGCCGAGGTTGATAGCTCTGCACACCCCAGGTTCCTTGCTTCTCCCAATGTCGATCATTATGCCAGCTCTTCCAGTTCTTTTGAAGTCCTTGGTTAGGAATCCGTTCATAGTCCCACCGGTGCCCGTTCCAATTATGGTCTCTGTAGTATCCTCTCCAACCTGGGTCTACATCAAAATAGAAACTTGGAACATTGTTATAATAACCCCAACCCCGGTCATAATAATGGGAGCGATACCAGCGACCCTCCCATAGATGCCACCACCAGCCATTCCAGAAAAACAAGTCTGCCTCTGCGTCAGGAACAACGTAAACGTCGTCCGTATCAGGCATCGCTATCACATCCGGAGCTGCCTGAAATACGATCGGAGGTGGCAGAGAAATATTAACGTTAATATCTACCGCTGCCATCGTTGGAATAGGAAAGACAATTACCAACGCCAAAAGCATTGTTCCAAAAAGTAACTGTTTCATTTTGTTGCCTCCTTCTCCACCTTTCTGAAAATGGTATTTTTGTAGCATTGCCCTGATCTCTGACACAGGAGTCAAGAGGAATTTCAAGAACTTCAACTTGCATCCCCGCGGCAGGGTTATCAGCCTATGCGCCGAACATAACTTATATTCTTGTCTGGGCAACGGGAGAGGGGTTACTTTTGATTTGTAACCCCTCTCTATCTATGATCTCCATGGTCTTGGTTATCACGGTCATGGTGTTCGTAATCGTGACCACGGTCGTGACCACCATAGTCACGGTCAGGGTCGTAGTAATTACGTGGACACCCAACCAATCCCATTGCCATGATCAACATGACAATCACTATCGCCTTTTTCATTTGTATCATTTCCTCTTTACCACCTTTAATTCTAAAACAAAGACCCCTTCTATGGTTCTGTATTCCTCTCTCAAACAATTTCCTCACCCAATTTTAAAATAGTAGTTACAGATAGACAAATCAATGGGGCTTACCTCGCCCCTCCCTGACCCGATTACTATTTGATCCAAGGTGGCTTAACCAAACGGATCCTCTCTGGTTGGCTCCATTTCCGCATTTAACGAACCTCCCAAACGGGTCTCGTAGAAATCCAGCATTCGGGTCAACAGGGGTCGCCATGCTCCATCCGGGAAAGAATAACGGCCGCCTATTTCACGATCAGATTATTCTTTACGGAGTTGACCCCTTTGACGCTTCTTGCGATTTGACCCGCTTTATCGACGGCCCTTTCGGAATTAACGAAGCCGCTCAGTTGAACGTTGCCCTTGTATGTTTCGACACCGATCTGGAATGACTTGACCAAATCATCTTCTGCAAGCAGGGCTTTTACCTTGGTCGTGATCACCGAATCGTCAACGTATTCACCTGTACTTTCATGTGTGCGCGTCGATGCACAGGCCACAAAGGTGGTGATCAACATAAAAAGCACCAAACAGCGGATAACGATATTTCTCTTTTCCATAGCGGTTACTCCTCCCTGTAAAGTTGATTGTGAAATGGTTCGTTACGAGACTTCTTCTACTGAAGGTGTCGTAAATCTCGACGAAATCTTTCTGTGCCTCCTGACCACCTCCTTTCGAAATACCTCACCTTCTCCGGCAAAGGTCCAAATCGCTACAATATTTTTCGTCCCTGAATGATTCGGACCAGTACCACAACGATCGCGATGACCAGCAGGATATGAATGACCCCACCCATCGTGTAGCCACTCACCAATCCCAGAAGCCACAAAATCAAGAGAATCACACATATGGTCCAAAGCATCTTCGACTCCTTTCTGACGGCAGAAAGCGTCCATCCGTTTCGATCTACTCTGGAGACCCTTAAGACATCCCCCCACATCTTCTCTCTTGTACCATTTTGATTTCTTTCCCACCCGGCTCAGAGATTGGAAGACAACCGGATCAATAACGCCTTCTACATAGCGCCTTCTTATCTCCTTGCCCTTCGGAGGTTTTTCCCCTGACCTGCTCTGATCATTTGCCGATTCTCCATAATCACCGGGTCAACAATCTCCCCGCAGATCAGACATCTCCATCCCCAAAACTGTTCATGGGGACCGTAAAATTTGGCATAGACCATGACACCATTGCAGCGAAGACATTTCGTAAAAAGCAATCTATCCATTACAGCTACATCTCCTTCAATCCCACCGGGTTGAAAACGGTGTGGAACATCATTTCATAGGGCTCTTTGAGAAGGTTCATCGCCCCCCGAAGCACCCTGAAACGCCCCGACTTCAGATGGCTTCTGAGGTTCTCCCGGGTATCCCATTCCTCAAGAAGGGTGAGTTCATTCTCATCCTCCACACTCTGGCAGAAGTCGCAGCGATTACATCCCTTCTCCGCCCTTATGGAGCCGATCAGTAAAGCAATCGTCTGTAACAGCTCCATGCGCTTCTTAGAAAGTGACTTCATTCGTATGATGACCAGGATCATGAAGTCAGGAATTGCAAATGGCTTGCCAACAACCGGAAACAAATCAGAAGTTTGGATTCATCCTTTAATAACGCGGGATTAGATTGATAGGAGAGAACAGCAGGGAAGTATGAAATCATCTGTTTGGTCTCAATATTTGGTGTAATCTCAATATCTTGATAGATATGCGGCGAAAGGGTGGGAAGTTTAATCTGAAGCTTTTGTTTCAGGTCGGAGGATACCGAGTTTATGCATCCGCGCTCTCAAGGTACTCGGGTGGAGACCCAGGATCGCTGCGGCCCCGTTCTTTCCGTTGATGCGCCATCGGGTTTCCGAAAGGGTTTTAAGAATCTGGTTTCGCTCCATCTCTTTCAAGGTTCTCACGGCGGATGACATTGGAAGGGATGAAATCTCCAGCTTATCTGCCAGCTGCAGGCCCGGCCCGGGGCACAAGATCACGGCCCGTTCAATGACACTTTCCAGCTCCCGGACGTTCCCGGGCCATGGGTAATTCTGCAATTCCTTCATGGTCTCTTTCTGGATCGACGTGATCTGCTTCCCCAATTTCCGGGCATATCGCTCGATGAAGACCTGGACCATCAGCGGGATGTCTTCTGTCCGTTGCCGCAGTGGAGGAACGGTGATGGGGAAGACGTTGAGCCGATAGTAAAGGTCCTGTCGAAACCGGCCTTTGCGAATCTCTTCCTCAAGGTCTCGATTCGTCGTCGCTAAGATCCGCACATCGACTTTGATGGTATGGGACGAGCCCAGGCGCTCAAACTCGTTATGCTGGATCACCCGGAGCAGCTTAGCCTGTACCTCAAGCGGCAGTTCCCCGATCTCATCGAGGCAAAGGGTGGAACCATTGGCGATCTCGAACCGGCCGACCTGCCGGATATCGGCCCCGGTAAACGCCCCCTTCTCCCGGCCGAACAATTCGCTCTCAATCAAATTGCCCGGCAGGGCAGCACAGTTGACGGTGATCAGCGGCCGATCCTTGCGGGGGCTCATCTCGTGGATGGCGGCAGCGATCAGATCCTTTCCCGTACCGGTCTCACCGAGGATCAGGACCGTTGTGTTCATAGGAGCGACCTGCTCTGCTCGATAGAGAACATACTTGAGACCATCACTTTGCCCGAGAATATGGTCGAGTTGATGTTTCATTTTGATCTCTTGACGGAAGTAAATATTCTCGGCCTCGAGTTTGTCTTTCATTGTTTTGATTTCAGAAAGAGCCGTCCGAAGTGACTTCTCAATTCGCTTTTGTTCGGTCAAATCCACTGCCACGATGCAAATGGCAGAGACCTCCTCGATTTCCAAGGGATTGAGGGAAAGCTGCACTGGGACAAGAGTTTCATCTCCTGCGGCAAGAGAAACCTCTCCTTTGTTTTTCCCACTTCTGCGTTGCTCAAGAATTGTTTCGAAGGCAGTTCTGTCTGTTGGAGAGATGAAACCGTGTATCGAGGAACCGATCACCTTCTGAAGAGGCATCTTAAGGATCTCTGCAAAACGGCTGTTGCTATAGATGATCGTGCCATCCTCTGCTACGGTCAGAACCCCTTCGTTCAACGTTTCGAGGATTAACCTGGAGGTACGTTCGGCACCCTTCAGGGTATAGACCTGGTCACCTTGGGGTGTGGAAACGACCAGAGCATCTACCTCACCGCTCCGGATGGCACGCAGGGTGTCCAGGGCTTCTTTCAGACGGTATCGGAGGTCTTCATTTTCAGCGAGAAGGTCCTTCGCGTTCTTGGTATGTTTCATGGCCAACCCTTTGTCCTCATGCTTGCTAATCTATTTCTTCTTTGCCCTGAAATCCAACCCCAGAAGAATTTGTTCTGTATTGGACATGTCGCCGATAAACCTTCTCAAAGGGAGAGGAAGTTTCTTCAGCAGGGTAGGAACAGCGATAATCTGCTCCCCCTTGGCCAGCATGGGCTGTTGGTAGATGTCGATCACCTCCAGGTCGTAAGCGCCTTTCAAATGCTCGTCGCAGATCTTCCTGATGTTCCTGATAGCACTAACGGACTTGGGTGTTGTCCCCGTTACGTAAAGTCGCAAAACGTACTTCCGATCCCCCTTCAGGGCAAGGGCCTTTTCAAACTCTTTGGTTGAATCTTTCACTTTTTTCGGTCCCATGAGAATATTCCTTTCTTCTCCGGTCTTCCCAACCGGTACCCTCTCTGACCTCAATCCAAGTGCCCCAAGAACGCGCAGGGAGAGCAAAGGACGGCTTCGAGGCACTCAGGCGGTGGGTATCAGGTTGAGACCTACAAGAACGCGTTCCTTGTTTGAGAGATCCCCGATGATTTTCTTTATTGGCTCGGGGAGTTTCCGCACCAAGGTCGGGATGGCGAAGATCTGGTCCCCCTTGGCCAGTGCTGGATTCTCAAGAAGGTCAATCACTTCGATGCGGTACTGTCCTTGCAGATGCTCCTCGCAGAGTTTTTTCAGATTGGAAAAGGCCGCCAACGATTTCGATGTCTGGCCAGCCACATAGAGCCGCAGTTCCCAGGTTTTTACTCCCCCTTCTGACTCTCCTCGATTCTTTTTAAGTCTTTTTGTCTTTGTCGCCACTGGGGTCTCCCTTCTTCACTCCGTTTCGGGAGATGGGGGGGTTGCTCCTCATCTCCCGATCTCCTCAATATTCAGTACGATCAGTCCGCTTTGCGAATCTGGGCCATCGCCTCTCGATCTTGCGAAACCTTCTGTTGACGCAGATTCTCTTGTTTTATCAATTTCTTGACCTCGGCTTCCTCCGTTCCAAACTGGGCCCGGATGTCAGCAATCTGGGCTTCCATGGCCTTCCGCTTTCTCTCCAGATTAAGCTGTTTGATCTGCGCATCCTGCTGACGGACCAAATCTTTCGCCTTTTCCTGAGCTTCCTGGGAAAGCCTCGCGGAGCCGGTAAGAACGCCTGATGGACCGACATAGACGTCCAGAAGGTCGACTCCCTTGTCTGTCAGCACGAACTCGCGGATCTGGTTAGAGTGAGCCATCCCGCGGGATTTGAGAATGTACATCCCTCGGTTGCGCTCACCGCCAAATTCAATGTCTCTAAGCCGTATCCACGTATCGGCTAACGATGAGATGTCTACATCAGTTGATTCAGGAGTAGGAGACCCCTGAGTCAATATGGTAAGAACAGTTGTAATCCGGTCCAACTTCAACTGATCCAAAAGGCGGGTTAACATCGTTTTAACATTCGAATTATTGGCCACCGCGTTAAGATTTGAGACCGGATCCACGATCACCACCGCCGGTTTGAATTCGTTGATCATTTTTTGCATAACCGACAGGTGGGTCTCCAGTCCGTAAATCGTGGGGCGGCCCGCGTGATATTTCAAAAGTCCCTTCTTCACCCATTGCTCAAGATCGATACCGATTGAAAGCATATTACGTATCACCTGTGATTCGGACTCTTCAAAAGCAAAATAGAGGCACCGTTCACCCCTCCGGCAGGCCGCATCCGCAAAATGCGCGACAACGCTTGTCTTGCCCGTCCCGGCCGAGCCAGAGATAAGGACTGAACTGCCGCGATAATATCCTTTTCCCCCTAACATCGCATCCAACCGTGCGATACCGGTTGAAACCCTTTTGTTGGTGACCGTGTGCCTCAATCCGAGCGAAGTAATGGGCATCACGGTGATCCCCTTCTCGTCAATCAGGAAGGGGAACTCATTGGTGTCGTGTGCGGAGCCACGGTATTTGACGACGCGGATTCGTCGGGTCGAGACCTGCTCGGATATCCGGTGGTCAAGAAAAATGACGCAGTCGGAAACGTATTCCTCCAAGCCGTGACGCGTGAATGTTTTTTCTCCCTGCTCGCCTGTGATGATGGTTGTCATGCCTTTGTTCTTTAACCATTGAAACAGGCGCTTAAGCTCTGCCCGTACAACCGCAGGATTGGGTATTCCGGAAAAGAGCGTTTCGATGGTATCCAGCACCACTCGCTTTGCACCGACCGAAGCGATAGCATGTTCAAGGCGTATAAATAACCCCTCCAGGTCATACTCGCCGGTCTCTTCGATCTCGTTCCGGTCAATTTGAACGTAGTCGAGGAAAATCTTTTTTTGAGCGACAAGATCATCTAAATTAAATCCAAGGGAAACGACGTTTTTCGTCAATTCCTCGCTCGTCTCTTCGAAAGACATAAAAACGCCTGGCTCGCCAAATTGTAGAGCTCCTCTTCCGAGAAACTCTATCGCGAGCAGTGTCTTCCCGGACCCGGCGCCTCCACAAATCAGTGTCGGTCGCCCTTTGGGCAATCCGCCCTTTGTGACTTCGTCCAGACCCTTTATTCCCGTTAGAGACTTCTCAAGTTGAGTGCCTGAAGATTTTGGCTTGTCTTCCACCCGGACCATGTCCATTCTCCTTTCCTAATTCACTGCATTTCTATCTTCGTTCGAAAAACTCAGAAATTTTACACAGAATTTTAAAAAATTGCAACTCAAAAAAGAATCAAATTGAAATTCTGCCATAAGGAAAGCGGAGAAGAGACGTTAGTAGGGCTGGTATATTTTTGAAAGGTGGAAAGGGGAGAGAGAAGACCAGAAGGATGCGACACCTTTGGAATTTAAAGAATACAACCCCCGATGAGGATGTTAAAGGTAATCCCCGAAGATAGGAAAAAGCCATTGTCATCATTGAATTTTATTAGAGCCTGCCAGAGGGGACCGAAGTTCTTGAGAATCTTTTTGGCCGCTTGAATCTCAGCGAATGAGTCCGTTTCATTGCGGAGAGGTCTCCCAAGAGACAATCTCTGATTCACTCTTAAAGAATGGAACACCGGGGAGTATGATCTTCATAGATCCTTCTTCTTTTCGCGCCTCATCGCATCCGCCGTCTCCATCCCTTCGATCCATTCAATCTCCGTGTCGGATCCCAGCATGAAGGCGAGCCCTCGTGTCTCTTCATAACTTTCCAGTGCGATCGTGACAAGGCTGGTCATGGGCACCGAGAGGATCATACCAATCGGTCCCAGAACCCATCCCCAGAAGACCAATGAAAAGAAGACAACCAGCGTCGATAAACTCAGGCCTTTGCCCGTAAGTTTCGGTTCTATGATATTCCCCACAACAATATGAACGACCACAAAGCCAAGGACTGTTAGAAGCGCAGACCCGACCCCTAACTGGACGAGAGCGAGAAGGGCAACAGGCAGGGCAGCAATGATTGCACCAATATTAGGCACAAAGTTCAGCAGAAATGAGAGCGTTCCCCAGAGCACCGGATAATCGACCCCGAGGATTAAGAGCCAAAGCCAGATCACAAGGCCAACGGCAGCGCTGATCAGGGTTTTGATGACCAAATAGCGCTTGGCGCTCTGGCTGAATTTCTCAATGGTGGAAAGCGACCTCTCCGGGTTTTTTAACACGACCCGCAATTTCTTTGGCAAATCCGCTGCCTCCAGAAGGATGAACACGACCGTGAGCAGGATCAGAAACGCATCGGTGAGGACACTGCTCAGGGCTGAGAATATACCCCCTGCCAAGCTCATCACCCACCCCGGATGGAAAGTACCAGCTACCTCTTCCTGCGGAATGTTAACGCCCTTTTCGCGCAGCCAGCCTATTAAAGCAGCAATATGGGTCGATAATCGCTCTTGATAGTCGGGGAGGGAGCTCAAGAAATGATTCAGCGAAGGACCTATCAATGCGCCAAAGAGCAATCCTACAACCAGGATGGCCACCAGAATGAGAGCAAGCGCAAGGACCTTCGGCACGCCCTTGCGTTGCAGCCAGAACAATGGCGGAGCGCAAATGACCGCAATGAACACCGCCAGAAAAAAAGGAACCAGGATGGAACTGGCCGCCCTCATCCCCGCCACCACGATGATAAAGCTGGCCAGGATCAATAGTGCGGGCGCCTTGGCCGTGTGTTTCACATTGTTATCCATTGGAACCTCCTTCTTATTAGAGCTGCTCAAATAGGGAAATCGTGCGTGCTGCCGTCAGAGTCGATGATACGGAAACAGATCTGATGCTCGGGTCTATCTCGCAACTTCTCCCACGCTTTTCGGAAACGCTCTGCCTGCCCTTTGGGCGGCAGTACGTGAGAAGGTCCCTCGATGACTTCCGCCGAGTTGAGCTGCGCAGCAGTGAGGACGATGGCGTCGACGATATTGGAGGATGGTACGACGAGCAGGTGCACGGGCTTGCCTTCCTTTTCCGCAAGCGCGGCCACATGAGTGAACAGCAATTGCTTGTGGTTTGTAAAAAGATGGTGCTCGGCAATGCCTTTGTAGCCGGTGTCGGGTCCTTTTAGAATCTGCACGGTCATCACCACTAAGTCTTTTTTGCTCGTGTCCGTCAGCTCCAGAGCTTTGCGAACGTGATCAAGCGTGTGGTAATCACGAACGAAACAGAGCGTGTTCCCGGGGCGGACGCCGAGGGCCTCATTTGAAACTTTTTCTTGCGGGTGGATCTGGAATTGATCCATCTCGACACGGGCTGCAGAGCCCTGTTTTCGTTGATTGATGCGCTCCGAGATGACAAAGATGAGGAAAAAGACCAGCGTGAAGGCCACACCGCTGATCGTTGCCACCTCTTTGGTGATCAAGTTTATTCCGGCTACCGAAAACAGCAGCGCTGCGATCACACCCAGCCCAATCGGAATCTCGTTGCCTCCCAGTTTGATATTGAAGGGAACCTTCCACTCGCGCGGCGATCTGTCTTTGAAGCGCAGCACAACCATCGCCAAGCCCTTGAAAGCAAATGACCAGATCACGCCGAAGGCGTACGCCTCGCCCAAGACGTAGACGTTGCCGCGCGAGCCAATGATGGTCGCAAGTTGCAGGATCACGATCAGGTTGATCATGCGGTGGGTGGTCCCGTATTTCTTATGGGGTTCGCGAAACCAATCCGTCATCACGCCGTCTTCTGAGACCCGGTTGAGGACGCCGTTGGATCCGATGATGGCTGTATTCACTGCGCCCGATAGCATGAGAAAGCCGACGATGACAATGAAAGCCTGGAAGAGGAGTCTTAACGGCGTCGGGCCAACCAGGTATAGCGCAATACCGCTGATCAGGTTGTCGAAATAGTGATGCCGGACGTTGTCGGGGATGATTGCGTAGGCGAAGAACGAAACCAGCGAGGTGAACAGCAATGAGTAAACGAAGATGACAAATCCCGCGCGCACCAGGTTTCGGTGCTTCGGGTATTCCAGCTCGCGGTTGACCTGCGCGAGAGATTCCTCGCCCGACATCGCCAGAAACGAGTGCCCGAAGGCGATCAGGATGCCGATCAGCCCCAACAAACCACCTGCGGTGGGCACGAGACCATAAAGCGGTTCAGAGGCTGCTTGCTCAGGCGCGGGCGCCGTGGCTGGCGGCGCTTCAATGGGTAGTTGCCGCAGAGCACCTGGCGTGATTTTGGGCAACCACCCAACGGCATCGTGATTGAACGTGAGGTGGCCCGGCACGGGCGCGGGCGGCAAGCGCTGCGTGGCGGGCTGTGTCAAGATCGTTAAGGCGCACCACCCAATTAGAAGCACCATCATCACCGTCGTCACGTACATGATCTTCAGCGCATCGTCCGATGATTCGTGGATGCCTTTCGTGTTGCGCCACCAGAAGTAAAGGGTCACCAGCACAGCAAGGCCGGCGGCCAACACGTTTATTGTCGCTTTCGAAGGGGTCCACGGATGTCCGAAATAGGTGACTGTCTGGGCAACGAGTCCGACGATATACTGTCCCGCCGAAACACCCGAGATCGGCCCGGTCAGAATGTAGTCGAACATCAGGGCGGAGACCGAAAGTTTGGCGAGGGTACCGCCCATCGCCTCTTTGACGACGCGATAGACTCCGCCGCGCGTAAACATCCCGCACGATTCGATATAGACGGCCCGCACGGCATAAGAGAAGAGCATCACACCGAAGATGAACCAGGGGGCCGCACGACCGACCGCATGCTCGGCAATGCCGCCGGCGTAAAAAGCCGAGGAGCCGAGATCGTTGAGGACGATGGCGGCAGCGCGCCAGAAGGAAATGAACGAGAGCATCACCGATGTGACAACGACCACTTTCGTCGTCCGTTTTGCCGGCTTCATCGGACCCCCTATCAGGCTGCTGAAAAACGCCCACCTGCTGCGTTTCTCTCATCCTTCGTCGTTGCGGCGTACGTCTAAGTACGTCTCACTCTTCAGGATTTCGGGAGCCTTGGATCTGGGCATTTTTGAGCAACCTGACAAAAAACACTTTTTCAGCAACCTGATAGAACATAGAAATACCTTGGGACCACACTCTAACAAAACTCCATTGGGCACCACAAACGGGGTGCTCGTCGAATCTTCTCCTCGTCACCACAAAAAATGATAATGTTTCAGTTCATCGTCCGAAATCTGTTTTAAGACGCTTTTGTTATGGGGATCCTTTGACGATTGTGACAGCTTATGGTAAACAAAATGCTCCGTGATTTCACTCTTCTGAGCAGTTACTACTCGGAGCATAAAACAGATTGCATTTCGTAGGGCAAGACTTCAGCCTTGCAGAAGCAGGCCTGAAGGCCTGCCCTACATGTTTGATTATGGCGAATGCAAACTATATTATGCTCCCCATAATAAAATTGGATTTTCTATGTTCTTTCCTGCCATCTTTTGTAAATTAACCCTCCCTCAGGAATTGGGCCGTCTCCTCGGGAAGGGAAACGTTAATATAGATGCCGGATCCCATTTCAAATCCAGCGGGGGTCGTCAGTCTTGGGAGGATCTGAAGATGCCAATGGTAGTAATCTTCTTGTTCATCCTTAATGGGAGCGGTATGGATGACATAATTATAGTCGGGATTGTTCAGTTTGGAATAGAGTTTAAACAAGGTCGTCTTTAAGACCTTTGCAAATCTCTTTGAATCCTCCATGGAGATTAAACCGAAAGAGGCCTGATGCTCTTTGGGAACGATCCAGGTTTCGAACGGAGACCGGGATGCAAAGGATTGGAGGACAATAAATCTCTCGGTATCCATCACGATCCTCTTCCCGAACTTGAGTTCCTCCTTAATCGAATCGCAATAGACACACCTCCCGTGGTCATCATAGTATCGGGCTGCCTCTTCCAATTTCTTTCGGATATTGGATGGGACGACCGACGTTCCGACGAGTTGGGAATGGGTGTGATCCAGGGATGTCCCAGCGGCTTCCCCATGGTTTTTGAAGACGATGATCAATTTGATCCTGGGGTCCTCCCTTAAAGCAAGATATCTTTCCCGATAGGCAAGAAGGACCTCCTCCACCTGCGTATCCTCCATCAGGGGGATGAGCTGGTTATGGATGGGACTTTCGATCACCACTTCGTGGATTCCCACTCCATCCATCATCCTGAAAAACCCCGTCTCTTCTCTCTCCAAGCTCCCCTCTGGGGAGAGGGCAGGAAATTTATTGGGAATGACCCTTACCCACCACCCGTTACTATCTGCTCGACCCCCGTTTCGATAGGCCAGGGACTCATGAGGAGTAAGATGTTCATTGCCCTGACAGAAGGGGCAGTCTTCTTTATAGGGAGGTTTTTCGATCAACGTTTTAGTCTTTATAAAATCGTGGGGTTTCTTGGAACGCTCCGCAGCAATGATAACCCACTCTTTCGTTGTCGGATCTTGTCTTAATTGAGGCATAGGGACCTCCTACAAACCGTATTGGGTTCCATCTCCCCATCCTCCTCCATGATGGAGGTAGGAGAAAGGTTTTTCATTTGATATCATATCATAATCGGTACCGGAGTTTATGAAAAAATGAATACTTTGTGGTCAATTTCTTCTCAAGAACAATTCCTTATCATATTCGATTATGTAGAAAATAGCACCCAATATCTCCTCTCCCCTGACAGGGGGAGAGGATTGAGGTGAGAGGGAAACCCGCAATGTCCCACCCTCACCCGCACCCTCACCCTCTCCCGCCAGCGGGAGAGGGAAATTAGAGGGGATTTTCATGGTTCGAGGGTGCCCCCTCGGGAATGACCATTAGTTAGAAAATACCCACACAAATACCTCCTCTCCCCTCCGTGGGAGAGGATTGAGGTGAGGGGGCAAGGATTTTGACTCACCCTCTCCCTCGCCCTCTCCCGTCAAGGGAGAGGGGAGATAGAGTTAATTTTCATGGTTCGTGCCTGCACGCCCGAGTGCCCATGCAGGTCTGGTGCTGGTATCGCGTTTCGGCACGCAGGCGTGGGTGCCCTCCGGGCATGGGGCATTACTTAAATATCAAGTACTTATAAAAGATAGACAGGGAAGGAATCCGGATGCGATGCCGCAATATTCTCTGGTAGAAGCATCTCTGAGATTGGAAGGCCAAAATGAACCCTTCCCTTGGATGGATAGGGCTTCTCTCAACCGTTCTTTTCAAATCCCTGTTGACTATTTAATCACTATTTTTTAGAATATCGTTAAAATTTATTTCCTTACTCACTTTTCATCATTTGGTTCCCATTCTAACGATAAGTGGAAGTCTCTCTCATGAGAGAAATGAGATGTAATTTGCCGGATGATCAAATGATGTCGACATGTTAAGGAGTTATTGCGTATGAACCACAGCCAAACTCCGTTTTGGAGCGTACCCTCTGTTGAATTGCTTCACCAGCTTCAAACCACTCCTCAAGGCTTAATGAGCGATGAGGTCCAACAACGACTCTTACACTACGGATCCAATCTCCTGAAGCCCAAAAAGAAATCAGACGCGCTGACACTTCTGTTCTCTCAATTTAAGAGTCCGATCATTCTCATCCTTATTTTTGCAGCGGGATTATCCCTCTTCCTCCGTAATCCCATGGACGCCACGATCATCCTGGTTATTGTTTTGGTCAGTGGTTTCCTGGGATTCTGGCAGGAACGAGGGGCAGTCAATGCGGTTGAGAAGCTGTACGCAATCGTGCAGATCAAAGCGACGGTGGTTCGAAATGGAGCCTCAAAAGAAGTTCCTATCGAGGAGGTTGTCCCGGGCGATATCGTGCTCATTATGGCAAGCGATGTCATCCCCGGAGACGGCCTTCTTCTCGAATCGAAGGACCTATTTGTCGATGAAGCAGCCTTGACCGGTGAAACCTATCCTGTCGAAAAATCGATTGGCATCTTACCTCCGGAAACACCGCTCAGCCAGCGGACAAACTCGCTCTTTATGGGAACCCATGTGGTCAGCGGCAGTGCAAGGGCAGTGGTCATTCGAACAGGGAGGGAGACCGAATTCGGAAAGGTTTCCGAACGGCTGAAACTCAGACCTCCAGAGACAGAGTTTGAGCATGGTGTCAAGCACTTTGGGTATCTCCTCATGGAGGTCACACTGGTGCTGGTGATCGCGATCTTTGGCATCAACGTTTATTTTGCACGACCGGTATTAGACTCTTTTCTTTTTGCATTGGCGCTTGCAGTTGGACTGACTCCAACACTATTACCTGCGATCATATCCATTAACCTGGCTCACGGCGCCAAGCGGATGGCCCTCAATAAGGTCATCGTGAAACGGCTGGCATCGATTGAAAACTTCGGCAGCATGAACGTGCTCTGTTCCGATAAGACCGGCACCCTGACGGAAGGAGTGGTGAAATTACACTCTGCATTAAACGTGGACGGCCATGAGAGCGAAAAGGTCCTTCTCTACGCCTTTATCAATGCTTCTTATGAGACGGGATTCATGAATCCGATCGACGAAGCGATCCGTAAATATCGCCACTTTGACCTGACAGGCTATCAGAAATTGGATGAGGTACCTTACGATTTCATTCGCAAGCGATTGAGCATTTTGATTTCAAAAGGCGATACGCATCGGATGGTGACGAAAGGGGCCCTGTCAAATGTACTCGCTGTCTGCTCCTCCGCAGAAATTGCCGAAGGAAGGATTGTGGACGTCGGTACCATACAGGAACAGGTCCAGCAGCACTTTGAAGAGTTCAGTCGCAAAGGCTTTCGTACTCTGGGGGTTGCGTACAAGGATGTCATCCCCGGCACGGTTATCGCCAGGGAGCAAGAAGCTGACATGACGTTTTTGGGATTCTTGATTCTCTTCGATCCGCCCAAGCCCGGAATCATCGAGACGATCAGAGAGCTGAAACATCTCGGCGTTTCATTAAAGATCATCACCGGAGACAACCGGCTGCTTGCCGCCAATGTCAGTCACCAAGTGGAGTTATTGAATCCACACATCCTCACAGGCGGAGATCTTCACGAGATGAGCGATGGGGCGCTTCTCAAACGGGTCAATGAGGTGGATGTCTTCGCTGAGGTGGAGCCCAACCACAAAGAACGCATCATTCTGGCTTTGAAGAAAGCCGGACATGTCGTCGGATATATGGGAGATGGTATCAATGACGCCTCGGCCCTTCATACTGCTGATGTCGGCATCTCCGTAGACAGCGCAGTCGATGTTGCCAAAGAGGCGGCTGATATTGTGCTGCTCGAAAAGGACCTCAATGTCCTCGTTCAGGGTGTCCGCGAGGGGAGGATGACTTTTGCCAACACGTTGAAGTATGTGTTCATGGCATCGAGCGCCAATTTTGGGAATATGTTTAGCATGGCAGGAGCATCCCTCTTTCTACCTTTTCTTCCCCTTCTGCCCAAGCAGATTCTACTCACCAATTTGCTGACGGACTTTCCGGAGATGACCATTGCCACGGACAGTGTCGATCGTGAACTGGTTGAGAAACCTCGACGCTGGAATATCCAGTTTATACGAAACTTTATGCTGACCTTCGGCATTCTCAGTTCGGTATTCGATTATCTTACCTTTGGTGTGCTGCTGCTGATCCTCCATGCTACCACGGAACAATTCAGAACAGGGTGGTTTCTTGAGTCTGTGATCTCAGCCTCGGTAACGGTCCTCGTTATTCGCACCCGGAAGCCTTTTTTCAGAAGTAGACCCGGGAAGTATCTGCTGATCGCAACTCTCCTGATTGTTCTTGTGACGATCGTATTTCCATTCACTCCACTTGGAGAACTTTTAGGTTTTCAACCGTTGCCAATGACGATCCTTCTGGTCATCGGCATGATTGTGGTGCTCTATGTGATTGCAGCAGAAATGGCAAAAAGGTTCTTTTATAAAAGGGTCAATTTTTAGAAACACACCGGCTGATAAATTTATGCTTTCCATAGTGGGGGCATAAGCGCTAACTTAATGACATGGCGAGATTTGAGAAAATCCCGATAGGGATATGTGAAAATAGACCGGCGATTTATCGCCGGGAACCGGAACCGCAATAAAAAGTCCCGTAGGGACGAATGAAAAAGGGATTGAAAAATATTTAGGGGCTAAGATTCGATCGTCCCGATGGGACGTTCGTTTCTTCTTATCTGCGCCCCGGCGATGAATCGGCGGGCTATTTTCATGAATGCCCACTTACGGGGCATCAGGGGCGGCGAAAGTTAGCGCTTATGATAGTGGGGAGGGATTAAATGGACCGTGATCATGGAAGACATCGAGCTGATCTCAAGGCCATTGCTCGCCGGGCAATGATCAATCGCGGCCTGCTGCCGGATTTCTCGGACACAGTGGTGGCAGAAGTTGGGAGAATCACATCCCCTGCTACTGACACCGATTCTCGAATTCGCGATCTGCGGGGTTTGCTTTGGGCATCAATTGATAATGATGATTCCTTAGACCTGGACCAACTGACGGTGGCGGAGTCCTTGTCCGATAAGGCGGTCAAGATTCTTGTGGCCGTCGCCGACGTGGATGCCCTTGTAAAGAAGAACTCAGCCATAGATGATCACGCCAGGGAGAATACCACTACAGTCTATACGGCTGGCAAGATTTTCCCCATGCTCCCGGAGAAACTTTCTACGGATCTTACCTCTCTCAATGACGGGGAGGACCGTCTGGCCATTATTATCGAGATGGTGATCAATGATGCGAGAGAGATGCAAAGCTCGGATATCTATCGCGCCCTGGTCCGGAACCATGCCAAATTAGCCTATAATAGTGTGGCGGCCTGGCTGGAAGGCAAAGGTCCTGTGCCGAAGGCTGTGGAAGCTGTCCCAGGGCTTGCAGAGAACCTACGCATCCAGGACCATATCGCGCAGACATTGAAAGCCCTGCGGCACGAGCATGGCGCCCTGGATTTACAGACACTGGAAGCTCGGCCGGTTTTCGACGGAGACGAGATCCGAGATCTACGGGTGGATGAGCGGAACCGGTCCAAGGAGATTATTGAAGACTTTATGATTGCGGCCAATGGAGTGACTGCACGCTTTCTCCAAGGGAAAAAGGTTCCATCCCTGAGGCGCATGGTCCGTTCACCTAAACGGTGGAGAAGGATCGTCGAGATTGCGGCCCAGCATCATTACCAGCTCCCTGAGGAGCCTGATTCGAAGGCCCTCGCGCGCTTCCTGGCCGAGCAAAAGGCAGCCGACCCACTCCGTTTTCCCGATCTCTCTCTCTGCATCATAAAGCTTCTCGGTCCCGGTGAATATATCGTTGAAATTCCGGGAGAGACGGTGTCTGGCCATTTCGGCCTTGCCGTCCAAGATTACACCCACTCAACAGCTCCCAACCGGCGGTTTCCGGATTTGATCACCCAACGCACCCTGAAGGCAGCCGTAGGCGGATCGCCTCTATCCTACAGCCAGGACGAGCTGGTAGAGCTGGCCCGGCACTGTACGGAAAAGGAAGATGATGCCAACAAGGTAGAGCGGCTGGTTGCCAAATCGGCCGCGGCCATGCTTCTATCTTCGAGGATTGGCGAGAATTTCGAGGCGATCTGTACGGGCGCTGCCGACAAAGGAACCTGGGTGCGCATCTTTCATCCACCCGTTGAAGGGCGGTTGATTTATGGTTATGAAGGCGTCGATGTGGGCAACCGGCTGAACGTAGAGCTGATCCATACAGATGTAGAGAAAGGGTATATTGATTTCAAGAAAGTCTACCTGAATCGTTGAAGGTTGATAACGTTATTTAAACCATCTTTGACCAAGTTCTTATCACTCTTTCATGCCCTCGAACGTTGCGCAGAGCGGATCTCGCCAAAAGAGGCAGAAGAGATTATAATAGGTGTTGAAATTATTGAAGAATGTCCAAGAGACCAATAGGGACCGAGTTGCCTTATCTATGGCGTCACTAAACTGGGTCGAATCCTTCATAAAAAGACTATGAAAGGCGAGCCTGTCGACGACACACTTAAAAGACCGTTGTGGAGGTGAATCTCAATGAGCATTGCGATAAACACTCTCGGAGTTCGTCCTTTCCCCAAGCTGCGAGCACTGCCTGAGACCCTTTCCCTGGAAGGGGCTGTGCGGATTGAACTTAAGGAAGGTGTCCCCGTTTTCAGAGCCTCTGCGTCGATCCAGGCGAGGATTGAAGGACTCGTCTCCAAAGAGCGGAAGGTGGGGTTAACAACAGAGGAAAGTGAAGAGATAGAGCAGTACGAAGAAATTGACGACTACCTGGGCTTTGTGAACCGGGTGACCCGTAACTTGATTCAATCTCAGGATTGAGGGAGACCTCAGTGACTCGACGGCGCAAGACGCCACCTGAGACGCAACGCTTGGTGCGTCAACGGGCGAACTATTTGTGCGAATACTGTCATACTGCAGAGCGCTGGCAATATGTGCAATTCACCGTCGATCACGTCATCCGATCCGGTCCGGACGGTGGAAGAAAAAGAGTGACGACGTGTAGAAGCTCATCACCAACCCCCAGGGGGTTCTGGGCGCCGTGGGGTTGGTGTAAGTCTCACTTACTAAGGAGTTCATAACTGATAATCTCGTAAGAACTCGAAAAGACTGTCATTGCGACCCCGGACCTGATCCGGGGGTAGCAATCTCACCTCCCATAACCCATTGAAATAATTAGATTGATTCTTCACACCAAAATTCCTGGACTCCCCGCAATGACATATGCGGGGACTTTTTACGAGACCATCATAAGTAACGCAATATTCAGGATAGTCAACAAGGACTGGCTCAGTTCATCTTCCCGTCAGGAGGCCGATGGCGAAAGCCGCCGCACCCAGATCCCTGACTCTGCCAATTTGACTTCGGTTTGCCGATCTCCGCAAAGACTTAGGTAATAGTGGGAAAAAAAGTGGGGGAAATCACCCCCTTTCTTGCCGCTTCAGCATGGCAAGATCACAATACCCTTCCCGGATATCGTTAGTGTCAAATAGGGTGGGCCGGATTCAATGAGAGGAATATCGAGGACCACAGGTCATCCCCCATCTCTTTCATGGAGAGACTAAAGAGGGAACCGTAGCTCCGAAAGGAGGCCAGTCCCCTGAAGGAGTGTCGTGGTCTTTACCCAGAAAGCCGTCCTGTTGACTAATGAAACCCCTTCTGGTATAAAATCATTAGTATACCAATTAATTAGTTGACTGATCAGGAGGAACACATGGCCACCAAATCGGCAACAAAACTGGTTGATGCTCTTTCCGCCCGGATCCATTTTGGAGAAATGATGGAGGAAGCGGAAAAAGAAAAAACCCGGTTCCTGGTGAGCAGGCGGGGAAAACCCAAAGTGGTCATTTTGAGTGTGGAAGACTATTTGAAAAACGTCGTAAAACAGCCGGAGATTTTGACCACGATTCAACTCAGCGCTCAAAAAACCGGGCTGGACAAGATGACCGATGAAGAAATCGAAGCCGAGATTGCTTCTTATCGCCGGTCCAAGTCTAAGAAATGAGCTCTCCGCATGCTCAAGCTTGTCATTGATACCAACGTCGTTATTTCCGCACTTCTCAAGCCGGAGAGCAACCCCGCTCTCATCATGTCTCTTATCCTCCCGGGGGATTACAGGCTTTGTGTGACTGAAAAGATTTATTCAGAATACGAAGAGGTTTCGGCGAGGGGCAAATTCAAAAAGTTGGACCAGGCCAGTGTCAGGGAATTTCTGTTTAGGCTCAAAAGCAGGGCTTTGTGGGTCGTCCCGAAGGTTACCATTGATGATGTGGCTAAGGACCCGGCTGATAATGCCTTTTTAGAATGTGCTTTGGAATCCAAAGCTGAATTTCTCATCACCAGCAACATCCATCATTTCCCCGTGACGAAGTTCCACCGTACTTCAATTCTTACCCCCCGCGAATTTCTTTCTTATGTCGCAAAGCAGATCAGGTAGTCTTCTCACCGCTTTCAACCCACGCCAACGAATAATTGATCGCCAAAGAGCTTTGTAAACTCCTAACCCAACATATTTAGAATTTCCGTAACTGTTTAGCCAAAAAAAGAATTCTGAGAATAATTGTAGTGTATCTTCTTGTGGGCGTGTTATTAAGACCCAAAAACTCCTTTTGTCCTTGTTTTGTCCACGGGCATAAAGCCCTACACTACAGGTCTTTTTGATGGATCTTTAGAGATGGCTAAACAGTAACGAATTCCCTGGATCCGTCATCCTGAACTTGTTTCAGGATCTCACCAAATTGGACCAATAGGTGAGATGCTGAAACGGGGTTCAGTCTCGCCGATGGCGGGATTAGAGACAAATTCTCAGACTTTACGGTGTAAGAATCTACGCCTCGTCCGTGACTTCGCCCGGAAGAGGTGGCCCCTTCGGGGCAGTAATTTTTTTCGTAGGGTCGGCGACCCCGCCGACCGGAGCTGGCAGGCGGGGTCGCCTGCCCTACGTATAATAAAAAACATTATACCCCGCTGCTTGCAGCGGGGAACCTTATATGGGGGTCAAGGGGGGTATCCCCCCTGTCAAGGGCGGGGTTCAATGCCCCGCCCGCGAAGGCGAGCATCCCGCGCAAGCGAAGCGCCGTGCGGGATGCGAGTTTACTTGAAGCCAAAAAAAATCGACAATCTTTTGTCGATATTAATCCCCTAAGCGCCTAACCCGGCGCGCGGATGGCTTGCCAGACATATTAATAGGGCCATAATTGGGCAGACATCTAATTCCTTTTTTATCCCACTGGATTCCGGCTTTCGCCGGAATGACGAAAAGGGACGATGCCTCAAATTCGTCTCTCCGGCCCCGATTTGCATCGGGATAAACTCCAGCCGGAGTCCAGTTCAAGGACTTCAAACGGGTAGCCCTTCGAATCGACGATGTCTATCCGATTATGGACCGATTGGTAAATTCCATGCACTTTATGCACGATCCGCTTTCGTTAGTCGATTCTGAACGTGTCCGTCCCTTCTCCCACCTTGTTGATCACTTTCAGGGCGTAAGGCCCCGCACTGAGACCCTTTGGCACAAGAAAGTGAATCGTGCTCGTTCCTGTTGTCGCGTCCATCGTCCAGCTCGTAACCTTACACGACTTCCCTCCGATTGTTACCTTTCCCTTCTTTGTCCCAAAGAACTTCCCATTGATGGTAATCGTCTGTCCAACCGTTCCGCTGTCGGAACTTAACGACTCGATTTCGGGAGGCATCACGCTGAAGTAACTGTCCATCACGACCGGAGCAGCACCTTTGACCTTCTTCACAACCGTCAAATCATAGACCCCGTGTGGAAGTGCTTTCGACAGAAGGCAATGAATCAGGGTGTCCGTCCAACTAACTACCTTCAAGGCCGCCGTCCCGATCAATACCTTGCCTTTCTTCAGACCATAGCCGTCGTTCGGTATCCACACCTCTGTTCCGATTGTCCCCTCGGCAGGATAGATGGATGCAGAAGTCACCTCAAAGTCATCAATATTCCATCCTGAAAACCCCCGTGTGGAATTCGTAGGCCCCATGGCAAACTTGATATAGACCGTTGCCTGTTTCCCGGCATAATCCGAAATATCAATTACCTTCTGAACCCACTCACTATCCGTTAAGTCATACCCGGGGTTCTCCCAGACAGGATACCAGTTTATGGCGTCATTGCTAACGTAAATCCGGGCATGGTCAGAATCATGACCCTCGACATTGAGCCACCGCCGAAACTTCAAATATACTTGTTCTTCCCAGGAGCAATCGATGGGAGGTGAGATGATCGAATCCTCTTCCATATCATCGGGATAATCTCCCCCAATGGCGTATCCCAGAATATTATCGTCACCCGTGGACGAATAATCGGTTTCTGGATCCGGACTGCCATTCTCCCCGCCGCCAGCCTTGGCGGGCTTGCGTTCCCATCCGCCTGACCTGTAACCAAACCACCCTTTGTCAGTGCTGAAATCGTCAAAGAATGGCAGGGGTTGTGCCACGTCGTTATCCTGCTCCGTCGCCGTGATATCCTTGCTCGGGATCCCGGTAGCGCTGACCCGAATGGTGGCTGTACCATTGGCGATGTCGAAATCCTTTGCAGCGCTGAGCGTCACCGCCTGATATATGTTCCAGTTGGAAGGCGTGAAGGTGAGGATTCCTCCTGACTGCACCGTTATATCCGTATCCCCGCTTACTCGACCCACGCTCACGATGACATCCCACGGGGGCTGTGCGGCCAGCTTCACCTGGAACTGTGCCGTCCCTTCTTCAGGTACCGTCACAGTGTCCGTACTGGTCGTGAAGATCACAGGCAAGAGGTCATTGTCTGCCTCTGTTGCTGTCACATCTTTGTATGGCATCCCGGCAGCGCTCAATCGAATGAACGCGGTTCCGTTACTCGCATCCAGGTCCTTAGCGGCAGCGAGGGTAACCGTCTGATATATGCTCCAGTTGGAAGGCGTAAAGGTAAGGGCCCCACCTGACTTCACCGTGATATCCGTATCTCCGCTGACCCGCGCCACCGAGACCGCCACATTTGCACAGGGCTGATTGCTCAGTTTCACCTGGAATTGCGCCGTTCCCTCCTCGGGCACCGTCACCGAGTCAGTATTTGTTACAAACGCCAGAACGTCATTGTCTGCCTCTGTAGCTGTCACGTCTTTGTTCGGCGCACCCGTGGCGCTCAGCCGAATGCTCGCCGTGCCGTTGCAAACATCAATGTCCGCGGCTGCGGCCAGCGTGACCGTCTGATAGACGTTCCAGTTGGAAGGCGTGAAGGTGAGGGTTCCCCCCGACTGTATTGTGATATCCGCATCCCCACTCACCCTAATCGCCGAGACCACCACATCTGCACAGGGCTGATTGCTGAGCTTCACCTGGAATTGCGCTGTTCCCTCCTCTGGCACCGTCAATGCATCAGTGCTCGTTACAAATGTTATGGTGTCGTTGTCTATCTCCGTTGCTGTCACGTCTTTGTCCACCACATCCGTAGCGCTCAGCCGGATGGTCGCCGTGCCGTTGCAGACATCAATGTCCTTAGCTGCGGTCAGGGTGACCGTTTGATATGTATCCCAGTTGGTCGTTGTGAAAGTAAGTGTCCCTCCAGACTGTACGGTGATATCCGCGTCTCCACTGACCCGGCTTACGCTCACGCTCACACCCGATGCCGGCTTTAAAAGCAGCCTCGCCTGGAATGTCGCTGTCATCCCCTCGGGCACCGCCACGGTGTCCGTATTGGTCACAAATGTTTGTTGCAACGGATCGATTTCATGCTCGGTCACCTTAATGTCCTTGTCCGCCAAGCCAGCCGCACTTAAACGGATTATGGCGGTTTCTTCGATCCCGTCCGGATCTTTGGCGGCTGCCAGCGTCACGCTTTGATCCATGTTCCAGTTAGCAGGCGTGAACGTGAGGCTTGACCCTGAATCGACCGTAAAGTTCGATCCCCCGCTCACCCTGGTTACGGAGACCACCACATCGGAGCAAGGCATACGGTTAAGCTTAACATTGAAGTTTCCAGTATCTGCCTCAACTACTGTCAATGCATCAGTATCTGTCACAAAAGCCAATGTATCTTTATCTGCCTCGATAGCTGTGACGTATTTGGGCTGCGCACCAGGAGCACCTATCCGAATAGTTGCCGTGCCATTGCACACGTCATTGTCCTCAGCCGCGGCCAGAGTGACCGTCTGATACTCATCCCAATTAGAAGGTGTGAAAGTCAGGGACTGACCATAATAGATAGTGATGTCCGTATCCCCGCTCATGCGACTCACGCTCAAGGTCAGATCCGATTCGGGCGGTCTGCCCAACTTCACATGAAAATACGCAACTCCACCCTCAGGAACCGAAACAACATCGACGTCAGTCACCGGGGTAACGGGATCATTATCCGCCTCAGTGGCTGTAACAACCTTATCCAAAACATAAGGAGCCCTGAGCCAAATAAAAGCAGTTCCGTTGACAGAATCCAGGTCCTTAGCCGCTGCCAAAGTAACAGTCTGAAACACATTCCAATTCAAAGGCGTGAAAGTCAAAACAGAACCAGACTGAACAGTAATATCCTCATCTCCCTCCACACCCTCCATAAAACTCACATTTACAACAATATCCATAGTCGGAGGCATGCTAAGCTTCACCTGAAACTGCGCAGTACCACCCTCAGGAACAGTCACCACATCAGTATCAGTCACGAAGTTAAAGACATCATTGTCCGCCTCAGTGGCTGTCACATCTTTAGGTTCAATCCCCTCAGCTTCGAGACGTATCGTTGCGCTTCCGTTCACGATGTCCGCATCCTCTGCGGCCGCCAGAGTCACGGTCTGATAAACGTTCCAATTGGAGGGCGTAAAGGTGAGGGTCGCCCCAGACTGAACTGTAATGTCCGCATCTCCACTCACACGACTAACACTCACAATCACATCCGATGGCGGCTGGGCACTGAGTTTCACCTTGAAGCTTGCACTGCTGCCTTCCAGAACCGTTAAAGAATCCACATCGGTAACCAGTCTCAGTTTTACAGGATAATAAACATAGGCCGAACCGGCCCAGACTTCATCGACGAACGTAAACCATGCTCCAACAACAAAGGTATCTCCAGCGATAGATACACTATTGCCAAACATAATCGCCGGGTAGGTGGCATGGCTCGCATCGCTCGCCGCTATTCTTGCGGACTCCCCCCAGTTGTCCGTACCTCCCTCGTTGCGACGGAAAATATAGGCCGCGCCAATCTGACCTTGAGCATATGAGGCTCCAACCAACAAGGTGTCTCCGTCAATGGATACAGACCAACCGAACGAACTGACACCATCAACTACCACCCCGCCGCTGGGGACAACATTTTTAATGCAACCCCAGTTGTTTGTTCCTCCCTGGTTGCGATAATAAATGAAAGCACTGCCTGTTGTCCCCGTCCCTACCTCGGCTATGACGAGCGTGCTGCCGCTTATCGATACGTGACCGCCGAAACCATAATAGCCTTCACCCTCTGGAGGCGTGAGCATCTTGATCTGCCCCCAGTTGTCCACCCCTCCTTGATTCTTGCGGAAAATATATGCCCCGACAACCAGTGTATCCCCGGAGATTGATACGGGCTCACCCCCAATCCCCGTGATTTTTTTTACTTCCCCCCAGTTGTCTGCTCCGCCGAGGTTGCGGTAGAAGATATACGTAGAATAGATCGCCCCGGCCACAATCGTGTCCCCGTCAAGGGATACGCCCCAACCCAGTTGAAGTTCGCTTCGGCTGTCTGAAGCCGTTATCTTCTGGACCAGGCCCCAATTGTCCGGACCACCCTCGTTCCGGTAATAAACGTATACTGCACCAAACCAGTTTCCCCATCCCCCACTGGCGCGGGCCCCGACCACAAGCGTGTCGCCACGGATCACAACACTATTCCCGAAGTATTCATTAGAGATACCGTCATAGGCCGTGAGCTTTTTCACTTGCCCCCAGTTGTTCGGCCCGCCCTGATTGCGATCGAAGAGGTAGACCGAGCCGGAGTCCTTTCCATGGTCATCATCGAGCCAAGCTCCGATCGCGATCGTGTCCCCATCGATAGATACACTTTGGCCAAATTGATCCTCCCGACCCGGATCCAGCGCGACGATCTGTTTCTCAACGAACATTAGTCCCAAAGAAACGACGAGGCTCACAGGACTCCCCTCCGCAACTATAGCCCCAGCCGCCGGAATCTGGTTTATCACATTTCCCAAAGACACCGTTGTACTCCCTGCCTTTGTTATGGTTCCAACAGCAAGGTTAGCTTCGGCGAGGGTGGCCTCAACCGAAGACATCGGCATATTCACTACATTGGGTACAGCGATCATCCCTGAACTAACACAAATCACAAAGTTTACAGCAGTTCCCTCTAACACCTCTGTATATGGTTTCGGTTCCTGACTGATCACCCTTCCAATATTCCCTGCCCAGCAATCTGTCGTATAAGTAATGTCCCCCACTACGAGACCAGCGGGGATTATAGTCGAGACCGGATAGTCGAAATAATACTGGTACCCAATATAAAACCCGACAGTGACTTTTGCTGGGCCAGAGGAGACCACCAGGTTAACTGCACTGCCTGCTGAAAGCTGGGTTTCGGGGAGCGGATCCTGACTGAGGACAGTTCCCGCTGGAACAACTCGGCTACTTGTCGTCGAAACGGTCCCTACCACAAGATTGGCCTCAATGATGTCCGCCTCAGCCACAGCCTGAGCCAAATCAACAACATCAGGCACAAAACTAAAAGCAGAACCAGAAGAAACAACCAAATTCACAGCACTGCCCCCGACCACCTGCACCCAACCAGCAGGACTCTGACTAATCACCCTGCCAGCAGAAACAGTCTCACTGACTGACAAAGTGACAGCCCCAACTACCAGATTAGCAGCGACAATAGCAGCCTCAGCAGACGCACGAAGAGAATTAACAACATCAGGAACGAAAATCCCCCATTTCGGATCAACCTGCAAAGGCACATCCTCATCCGCCGAATAGGAAATAACAAACTCATCAACTTGACCAGGCGTTGTGTTCCCATGTATAATTTGCTTGTTCGCCAAACCCACAGGATCATGCTTATACACCATCAAAGTGTACGGCCCAGTACCTGTACCGATTACCTTCAGAAAATAATTCCCGTCGTCCAGCCCATCAATCGTAAGCGATTTCCCCACATGGACGGGATTTCCTTCAATATCATCATAATCGTTATCTATATACGCGGCATTCGGGACTTCGTTGATCAATGAACCCGGAGAGTCCGGATCAACACCAAGACGCCTACCCTCCAAATCAACAAAAGACAACTCAGCAGGAGATCCTAGTGAAGCAGTCAATCCTGTCTTAGCCGAGGGATCATAAATACGTGACCAAGCACGTATACCAACATAGGTATTGCCATACCCGCAAATCAAATCTTGACACTTAGCAGGATTGTCAGCACAGCCACATGGTTTAAACACATCGGCAATTGGGGGGCCAGGGTCTTGGATGAGGTATGTCGGTTTACCATCAGCACCCTTTCCTTTCCCAGTCGCAAGAACAAAATGTTTCTCCCCTTCATGTAGCACCTTCAATACGACAGGCTCGCCATTACATAAGTAGAAATCAACTATATTGTCCTGCCTAATATCCAAGGTAGCGGCAGGGTGGTGATATATTGGTATACCTTGATTCCTCGCATACCTTGCCACCTCAGAGGGTACAAAGTCGTTACCTTCGGGGGGGTTACGCACATAATCATAATCCGTAAAGCCATTATCATATGGAAAATCAAGCGCAGGTTGACAGTAAAGTTTATACTTATCTAAATATCTTCTGAGTTCTGGACGCTTCAAAGAATCGTTAAGAACACCTGGATCAGGCCAACTGCAAGACGGATTTGTGTTGTAATAGGTATCCTTATAGCCAGCGTGATAACTCGCTAACATCGCAAATGATGTTAACTGGCAGCCATAATAGTTCATTGTGGTGTTCGTTATACCCTCGCTATTTCCGTAGTACTCACCCCCCCACCGAGTCGTGCCCTGTGAGAAATTATCCGTTTTATTCTGAGAATAATACGTAAACTTGGACATATCGATCGAACAGTTACGCTGCGCAAAGACAACACCACCTTTACTGTTTCCATAGTCAACATAAAACGCCAGATTTCCCTTGCTGTTAATCGGCTTATAGAGGGAAAATCCGACAATGGTGTTGCCACCAAGCAGATCACCAACCCTGGCAATAACCCTGGGTGTTGCCTGCGCCTTAAAAACAGGCTCACCCTTTGAATTTGCAATAATGAGAAGGTCCACGGAAAACAAACCGGAAAAAGAACTTCCAGGAACATCTCCAAACTTCTTGCCCTGAAACACAACAGTTATAAGCTTCCCCTTTCTTTCGTCGGGGAGACTGAAGCTAATACTCTTTACAGCAATCCGATCATCGAGAGCAGCATCCAAACTCGCAAACTCGCCTTCTTTATAGGAGTCTTGAGGGGAGGCTATCATGTACAACTCGCGTTGCTTACCTCCAAGGTCTACCGAAGCATAAATCTGTGTGGTTCCATAAACCCACTCTTCGTTGGCAAACGCGACAACAGAACCATCCTCGGAAATCCCAGGCTTCATACCATTATGAGCAATTGCGCCGCCGGAGATTACTCTGGAGTCAATCTCATCTATATTAAAACGATTGAAAATGATGTTGCCGACATGGTCACGATAAACAATATCACCATTTTCTGAAATCTGAGGCCAAGTTTCAGACCCCGGACCAGAGTTAAGAAAAGGGTATGGTGTGTCAAACCCTGGGCCAAAGAAGAGCCAGAAAGTATAGGAGATATCATAGTCATACGCTGCGTACCATGCTGCAGGAAATGCTACAGATCCATAACGGTTACTGGCAATATTACCGGCCATAAAGGCAATGGCAACCTCACCAGGTTTGGCCTGATTATCAAAATCTGATTGAGCAATAATCCGGTAACCAAAGTCAGGATTCAAAAGATCCCATGCCCGAATGAATTGCGGTGGAACAAACCGATCGGCAGCCACCTGATCCATGCTCACAACCTCAGTCATACTTATGGAGGCACCATGAAAAACGCGCTTACCATCCCCACAGTCCGGCATGGACAAGGCGAAAACTTGGTCTTTTGTAGGACCGTGATGCCCAAAGACCTTACTACATTCCCCATCCTCACCTGCAAAAGCAATCAAGTCATCATCGTTAATTGATAAATTTGGATCGATTGACTTGTAAGATCCTGTATCAGTGACAAGGCTAAGGCTGTAATCCTGTGCCAAAGCAAGGGAACCACAGACAGAAGAAAAAAACAGCAGTACAACAACCCCCAAAACCAACCTAAGAAGCCCCAATGGCTTGCAATTGACCGCAACAACTCGATCCCGGCCGCGCCATCCATTATCTAAAACATTCTTCTGAGTACGAAAACCATCAGACTGACCCTTCGAGGCAAAGCCTAAATCTCTTATCCAAGATCTTGTTTCGTATGGCTGCATGGCGGAAGAGTTCAGTGGTTTCATTATCCCTCCTTGCTGTTTTAAAAATAAAACTCGGTGGTGGTGGCAGTATGTTGGAAGGGGATGGGGAACCTACCGACATCCTGGGTATTCCAAAAAGATCAAGCCAGTGGTCAGGGTAAGGATCTGAGCATCCAATAGATGGTGGGGTAATAACGGGTAGGCATAAATATAGGATAACCAAGGGGAAAATGTGAGAAAAGGCCTTATTTCTTCTCTTCATATTTTGCCCGACCCGATTGTCGAAAAGTGCACCAAAATGAACCAGGTATTCGGTTCTCCCCCAATCTTTCGCCGTCATATTATTTCAACCTCTCGCATTTGTCAAGAAAAAAAGTTTGTGGCGAATGCCCCCTCAATTACGGTCTCTCACAGAGTCCGCAGAGATCACCGAGAAGACATCCTTGTCCAAAATAGGTTTCCACGAAACAGACCTGTCATCCCGGACTTGATCCGGGATCTCACCAAACGGGTCCAAGAGGTGAGATGCTGAACCAAGTCCAGCATGACATGGAAAAAGAACCTGATTTTTGAAAACGTCCTTTAATCTCAAAAAAGACAATAATATCGAGCCATATTTTCGGTCAATGGGTTATTTTGGACAGCAATGCCGAGGAGAACCTTTTTATCCCGCGAAGCGCGGGGCAAAAGGATTCTGTCCTGAAGTTGTGGACTGAGTCGATATCGAAGACGGGGGCATCCCAGTCTCTCAGGGACGCAAAGGAATGACGCGTCGGGGGAAAATGGAAAAGTACCAAAACCCATGCAATCTGAAGACGCGGCAACCGTTCAAAGAAGGAATCTCAATTTGGGGATATGTGGGCCAAATCGAGCCTGTCATGCGGATGAGATTTGTGGACCCTGAAGGGGATTTATTACCTTGGCGCCCATTGAGCGTGCAGCGGTGAGCAAGGTATCGTCGGCCGCTACGAACGGCATCTCCTCAAGCTGATTGAACAAGCTGAATGTGGCAAGATGGATCGCATCGAGTGCTCTTAGACCTACAGACTTTCCGAGACGATTAACCAGGGACTCGGCTTCATCAAGTACTGCGCTGCCAATCTTCTGCGTGTTGAAACGCGAGAATTCCGAAGAAAACCCATGCAAAGCCCTCGTAAGTTGATCCTCATCAATTTCCTTCATCCGGTATCTCCTGTGCAATGCACACACAAATTCGAGCCTGGCCAGCTCGGATACCCAAACACTATTTCCTGGGTCCGTTACCAGGGATACAACCGTGTCCGTCCCTTTTTCCCGGTGAAAGAACTTGACAAGAGCAGAGGTATCGAAAAACAGAATCACAGCCTGTCCTCACGCATGAGACTTATATCCTCCGACAATGACCCGATGCAATTCTGCAGGATTTCCTGGACTTCGAGATATGCCGGCTTCTTGTCCCTATAAGGTGACCTTTTCTGTTTTTTAAGATCGAGTACGAGTTCATAGACGTTCATGACGTCCTCAGGAGGCAGGTCTTGAATCTCCTTGATTAATCTCTCTTTCACTCGCATAGGTTTTACCTCCCATCGAATCCATAACCATTGTGTCAGAGATTGCCCGAAAAATCAACTTTGGTTGAGCTGAGGCGATAAAGGCAACCCGCTGCCCCCAATTGAGGGACCAAAGCTTGACCCGCTCGGACGACTGGTTAGGTTGGCGTGGAACAGGCCCATAGAGTCTCGGGGGCAATATCGATATTTCCCGGCCAAATCACAGTGCCATACTGAACAGATGCCTTGAAGAAAAGCGGAGAATTGAGTAGTTTGACAAAAGGCTTTCTATCCAAAAAAGGCTTCATGTCAAATATCCGTTTCTCCCCATTTTCAAATACAAGTTCCAAGGTATAGCCGTCGCAAGCTTTTACGCTGATGACATCAGGTAGCATCTCCATGACTTAGCCACTGGCGCTGAATCGTGCCCCCATTGTCAATTAATATACACTATTTCCAAGATTTAGGGAATAGAAAACCGCCTTACAGTGACTAACCCTCATGGTCGGCTGCCAGGAACCCCGGGAATCCGAAGGCTAATCGGATTAACGACTCCTCCTTGATAGTGTCACACAATTGTCGTACATTAATTTCATGATCGTGTTTGATGCATTCCCGCTGAATCTCCTTGCGGGGATGGAGATGTTAAGGAGTTGATGAACATGGCGAAGAAGACGGTGAGCATAAGAATGAATGACGAGGATTACCGTTTCCTGACGGCTCTGGCCAAAGAGGAGCGGGAAGACGTCTCCAAGAAGGTCAGGGAGCTCGTCGATCTGGGGAGAGTCCTGTTTGCGATAGACAAATACAAGAAATCGGAAGCCTCGCTTGAAAAGGCTGCACGAATAGCGGGGGTTTCGCTTTCGAAGATGATGGACATCCTCTACGAGCACAACGTCCAACTTCATCTTGAGCGCGAGGATTATCTGCGAGGGGTGGACAACCTGCGGAAGGTCTGGTAAAAAGGGAGGAGAGTTGGTTGCGGCTGAGCCTTTCGAAGGCTGAACTCAGCAGAAGCCCTTCGATAAGCTCAGGGAAGAAGAAAGGCGGCGAACATACGTATGGAAATATATTAGGGCAATTAGTACTACTCCGACAGATACCCCATCCCCCTCCTGACCTCCCCCTTGAAGGGGGAGGGACGCAGCGATTTCCCCCTTCAGGGGGAGGGACAGGGTAGGGGTTGGGTCAGATGGCTTATGTGTCTGAGTAGAATTAGGAGGCGGGCATTATAATTCACTGAAAACCCGGATGAATCCTATTATTAATCTGTCCATAATTAAATAAACATAGGAAACGAAAATCCTCCTTTCTTCCCTTCAGAGAAAGCAAAACACCGTTCGCCCTGAGCCTGTCGAAGGGCGCTCAGGACATTCGGAAAAAACCGATGCTGGCGAGCCTGTCGAACCACGGACTCAGCACGAACGACTTAATTGTCAAAGAATATGTCTTCTCTATTATGGGCTCCTTGGTAATTGTTTGGTCCTATGTATGAATTCTGAAGAAAAGGGACTCATCTTGCATTTGCCACTCTTGGGGTCGTTCTTGAAGTTTTACTGCACAATGTCCTCATTTCATGGTCGAATGATTCCTTGATGAATGGAAACCGGAGGGGGTTCGATGAAAGGCAGAAAGACGATGGAAAGGGAAGTCAAAAAGGCGATAAGATCGGGTGGGATGTCTTCGGAGTCTAAAATCGGTGTCTCTCGAAGAAACTTAGGGGCCACTTCTGCGACTACGAGGCGTCACATTAGCCTTACCGTGAACGGGCAATTATACAAACTCGATGTGGGAGACAAGCCTCATGAAGTCGACCCATCCCACACGCTGGCATACACCCTCAGGGAGACGCTCGGGCTTACCGGGACGAAGGTGAGTTGTGATCGGGGAGCGTGCGGGGCATGCACGGTACTTATGGACGGGAAAGCAGTTCTATCCTGCATGATGCTTACCGTGGAGTGCGATGGAAAAGGGATCACCACGATTGAAGGATTGGCATCGCCGGAGACCGGAAAACTCGATCCTCTGCAGCAGGCCTTCATCGACAATACGGCTTTTCAGTGCGGCTTCTGTACGCCGGGCATCATCATGAGTGCAAAGGCGCTGCTCAGTGAGAATCCGTCTCCCACGGAACATGAGATTAAAGAAGCCCTCTCAGGAAACTATTGCCGGTGTATAAGTCATTACCACGTCGTGGAGGCTGTAAAGGCAGCAGTGAAGACTGGAGGTGCTCCAAATGAATAAAGCGTATCGATACATCGGGAAGGCAACGCCTCGAAAGGATGCTGTTGAAATCGTCACGGGGAAGGCCACGTTCGTAGGCGATATCAAGCTACCCAACATTCTCCACGGGAAGGTCCTGAGGAGCCCGTACGCCCATGCAAACATCAAGAAGATCGATACAACGAAGGCCGAGAAATTACCCGGTGTGAAGGCTGTACTGACCTATAAGAATGTCCCGGACTGGAAGGGCGGAATGCCTGCGCACGTGCGTTTTCTCGACAGCAAAGTTCGTTATGTCGGCGATGCTGTCGCCCTGGCAGCGGGGGAGACCGAAGAAATCTGCCTTGAGGCGCTGGGACTGATCGATGTAACGTACGAGCAACTTCCGGCCGTTTTTGATGTGGAAGAGGCCATCAAACCAGGTGCTCCGCAGTTATACACCCAGTTTCCGGGGAATGTTCTACCGAACCGCACCCCCGGGTTCGGACCCAAATCACTTGAAGAAATTGCCATGGGTGACGTCGAAAAAGGTTTCAGCGAAGCTGACGTCGTCACCGAAGGAACGTATTTTTATGAAAATATTCCGAATCCTCTGACAGCCGAACCCCCCGGAGCCATCGCTCAATGGGAAGACCCCGATCATTTAACGATCTGGTCCTCAGCACAAAACCCTTACCTTGACGCAGTCACTTTATACTTGATGACGGGGAGGAAGGTTCATGTGCGGCTTATTGGGTGTCAATGTGGTGGAAGTTATGGAACGAGACTCATGTCATGGCAGCTTAATCTCTATGCCATAGCACTGGCAAAGGCAGCCCGGAGACCCGTTAAAGTTTGCTATACACGGGAAGAGCACTTTGCTTCGTACGGGTTGCGGTTGGGGACCCGTATTCACGGAAAAGTAGGAATGAAGAAGGATGGGACGGTGACAGCCATTTCAGGCGATTGGCTCATTGACACAGGGTTTTACTCAAGAACGACCCAGGCCCAGCTTGCGGTGGGCTGCGGGGAAGCGCAACTGGCGGTTCAGTGCCCTAACTGGGCACTCAAGCCCAAGGTTATCTGCACCAATCGGACTGCTTCAGGAATCGTCAGAGGATTTGGCGGTCAGGAGCTCAAATGTGCGCTCATCCCCCTTCTGGCCGAGGCAATGGAAAAGGCTGAGCTTGATCCACTGGAGTTCTTCAAGAAAAATTATGTCAAGCCGGGGGGCGGGTTTTATTGGCGGGATGGAAATTGGTGGGTGTCGAGAGCGGTGGATTACACGAAGGCCATGGAAAAAGGTGCGGAGCAATTTGGCTGGAAAGAGAAATGGAAGGGGTGGCTCAAACCGACCTCGGTGAACGGCCCGAAGAGAAGAGGCGTGGGGGTTGGAGTGCATGGGAATGCCGATGTCGGCGAGGATGTGTCGGAGGCCTATGTCCGGCTCGACCCGGGCGGTACGGCAACCCTCTATTCCTGTTTCTCCGAGATCGGGACAGGACAGAGGAGCAATCTCTGCAAGATGGCTGCCGAGGTCTTACAACTGCCTCTTGAAAACGTCCTCATGGCGCCACCGGATACACTCCTCCATCCCTATGAGATTGGGCCTTTCGGGTCCCGGGGAACCTATGCGATCGGGGGTGCTGTCATCGCAGCCGCTGAGGAGGCGAAGCGAAAGCTCTTTGAGCTGAGTGCGCCAAGGCTTAACGCAGACCCCGGGAGCCTCGAAACGGAAGACGGGTGGATCTACGTGGGAGGAAAACCGGAGGCCAGGATTCCATGGAGGGCGGGAATGGGTATTGACCGCACCTGTCTGGGGTATGGACGGTTTGAGCCCGATTTTACGTTGCCTAACTTCATGATGATCTTTGCGGAAGTTGAGGTGGATGTGGAGACGGGTAAAGTCGAATTGCTTCGTGTCCTTTCCGCAACGGATATCGGTCAGATCATCGATCCTCTTACCCTGAATAATCAATTGCATGGATGCCTCGGGTCTGCGGGACTGGATAGTGCTTTGTTTGAGGAGACGGTTTTAGACAGGAAATCGGGCCGGATGCTGAATGCCAATATGATCGACTACCGATGGAGGACCTTTTCCGAGCTTCCGATCTTTGAAACGGTGACTCTGGAGACGCCTTTTCCAAGCCATCGCTTCAAGGCAATAGGGGTTGGGGAAATAGCGCCTGCCCCCGGGCCTCCTGCAGTGCTGATGGCAGTATCCAATGCCATTGGGAAGAGGATGCATGACTACCCGGTAACCCCTGACAAGATCCTCCAAGCCCTGAAGGTTGAATAAATGGAATACTGGAAGATTGGAATACTGGAATAATGGGCAACCCAAAAAAGAGACACTGGAACAACGGAATGATGGAATAATGAGTAAACGGAAGGATGGAATATTGGAATAATGGAAATAATGATAAATTCATAAAAAGTCAAGAAACAGAGAAACTGTCATGCTGAACTTGGTTCAGCATCTCACAAAATCAATAACTTAAGAGACCCTGAAACAACCCTGATTTTCATCAGGGCATGGTTCAGGGTGGCAAATTGGGACTTTTTAGAAGACCATTAATAATGGGTACAAACGAAAACAAAAAGCTTTTTATCTCTGATCTTTCTCCCCATATTCCATTGTTCCATTGTTCCAGAATTCGGGTGCAAACGGTAGGTAAGGTAAAGGGAGGTACGAAATGAAATCCTTCAGACATATTGATGCGAAAACGGTCAGCGAGGCGTGCAAGTTGCTGAAAGCCTACGAGGGAAGGGCTAAGCTCAATGCCGGTGGTACGGATCTTCTTGGAATCCTTAAGGACAGAATTCTTCCGGACTACCCTGAGGCCATCATCAACGTCAAGACCATTCCCGGGTTGAACTACATCAAAGAGGATACCAGGGGATTGAAAGTAGGTGCCTTGACAACGCTCTCGGATATCGCCAGGTCGCCGGTGGTAAAGGAGCGATATAAACTACTTGCAGAGGCTGCCGATGCTGTTGCTACTCCCCAGATCCGTAATGTGGCCACTCTGGGTGGGAACCTCTGCCAGGATGTGCGCTGCTGGTACTATCGATATCCTCACGATATAGGAGGGCGAATGCTCTGCCTGCGGAAAGGGAAGGGGCCTTGTCTGGCTGTGGCAGGAGACAACCGATACCACGCCATCCTCGAGGGAAAGAGGTGTTTTGCCGTCTGTCCGTCGGATACGGCCATCGCACTGACTGCACTCGATGCAAAGATGAAAATCGCAAGGCCGGGGAAGATCAGGACCATCCCGGTCAAAGACTTCTTCACAACCATGGGAAACGTCCTCGACCCGGACGAGATGGTAACGGAGATTCAAGTTCCGAAGCCTCCGGACGGGGCAAAACAGACCTTTCTCAAGTTGACTTTGAGAAAGCCCGTTGACTTCGCCCTCGTGAGCGTTGCATCGGTCATCACTCTCGAAGGCGGGATCTGCAAGGATGCGAGCATTGCCCTTGGGGCCGTTGCCCCGACACCCATCCTGGCGACAAAGGCGGAGGAGACGATTAAGGGGAGAACCATCGACTTAGAGGCAGCATCGGAAGCAGCAGAGCGGGCAGTTAGCGGGGCCAAACCGCTCAGTATGAACGCCTACAAAGTCGTGGAAACGAAAGCGCTCGTTCGAAGAGCGATACTCGCTGTTAGGGGCGAGACAGAGTAATTGGCATCATCCAAACGGGGTACTCTCCGGTAGAAGTCCGAGAGACCAAAGCAGGCTGGCCATTCTCGTATTGCCTTCCCTTTACGCCCACCGTCGTCCGAGAGCCGGGCTATTCCCGCGGGCGTGAGCCCCTTTTGTCACCCTGATGCATCCTGAATTAATTAGAAAATAAGCTTCTTCAAAATCCCTCCCAACCTCCCTTTGCCAAAGGGAGGGGTAATTTAGACAGAAGTAGGGTGGATTAAGCGAAGCGAATCCACCTTTTAACATCAGGACACAGGGCGATCACGGGGGATCGCCCCTACGAAAGGATTGAATCAAAATCAGAAACAGATTTTCCGGAGACTGGGGGGTTATTCTTCCATCAAAAATTGTCTTGACAAATGTTTGCTAAAAGTGTACTTTGGTGCTATAAAGTTCACAGTTCTGATGACAAGACGGGAAACAAATATCTTTTCTGCGATCTTTGCGTCTCTGCGGTGAGGCCGCATTTATGGAAAAGAACACCGAGGAAGCACGGGAAGGAAAAACAAACGACGATTCAAGAAGGAGGTGGACGATGAAGAAGACGTCCCGGCTGAAACAACTTGTTTTGGACAAGGAGATCCTGGTCATGCCGGGTGCGTTCGACGCGCTCTCGGCGAAAATCGTGGAGCAGGCGGGATTCAAGTGTACGACACTTGGAGGGTACCCGACTTCTGCCGTGCGTCTCGCCAAGCCCGACGTATCGCTGCTCACCCTGACGGAAATGGTTGAGCACACCCGATACATCTGCGATGCCGTCGATATCCCCGTTCTCATCGACGGCGACACGGGTCACGGAAATGTCACCAACGTGATCAGGACCGTCAAGCAGTTCGAGCAGGCCGGAGCCGCGGGGCTCTTCATAGAGGACCAGGTTTTTCCTAAGAGGTGCGGCCATATGGAGGGCAAGCAGGTTATCCCTACGGAGGAGATGATCGTAAAACTAAGAGCTGCCGTGGATGCACGAAGGGACCAGGATTTTATCATCATGGCGAGAACGGATGCACTCGCCGTATATGGCATAGATGAGGCGATAGAGCGAGGCAACCGCTACCGGGAGGCAGGGGCGGATCTCATCTTCATCGAGGCACCGCCATCGGTCGAGGAGATGAGAAGGATCAACCGGGAGGTGAAGGCTCCCACGAGCGCAAATATGGTCGAAGGGGGGAAGACACCGATCCTGACGGCGAAGGAGCTGGAGGAGATCGGCTACGCGGTCGCCACCTTTCCTCTATCGACGCTTTATGCCGCGGCATGGGCAGTGCGTTGGGTTATGGGGGAGCTCTCGAAAAGCGGGACGACCAAGGGGTGCTTCGAAAGGATGACTCTCTTCAACGAATTCAATGGATTGGTTGGCCTTCAGGGGGTTCGAGACGTCGAGTCTCACTACTACCGTGACCTTCTTCGCAAGGCGTGAGCGCAGCACAGGAGGAGGAAGGAATGGATCTAAGAGTGCGTAACAAAAGGCTGGACGAGGGAGAATTTCTGAAGGAGAGAGAAGGCGTCCTTGCCATGTGGCCCACAGGGAAGGGGGTGGATCTGGAAGAAGCCATCGAATATCAAAAGAGGCTTCCCGACCACAAGAACTTCGGGAAGGTTGCACAGAGGTTGCATCACGAAGGGAAGACCGTTGTTTTCCCCAGGGCAGGGACACCCATCCTGGAGCAGGAGATTGAATTAAACAGGACCCTTTACGAATCCGGCCTGCCCCTCATTCCCGTTACCCCGGACAGCTATTGCCGCTTGCTGAAGTTTGACAAGGCAAAGCAGGGGCTTGAGGAGAGTATCCGGTCGGGACAGCCCAAGCTCAACGGCTTCCCGACTGTCGTTCACGGCGTGAAGACCACAAGGAGGGTGGTGGAGAGTACCCAGGCGGCTCTGAACCAGAGGATGACCAACCTCGATACACGTCTTATGGCAGAGATTGCTTTTGCAGCGGGCATGACGGCAGGTCTTCAGGACCCACTCATCTCATTCGGCTGCTACGAGAAGAATACCACGGTCGAGCAGATTGTCCGCAACTCCCAGTACGTCTACCGCCTCATCGGGTACTATGCTGACCGGGGGGTCACCATTACGATCGACATCGATGGAATGCTCTCCCATGGGGTCTTTCCATCGAGTGTATCCATAGCCGGTGTGATTGCCGTGGCCCTTCTCGCGGCAGAGCAGGGAGTGAAGAGCATCATTCCGTGGGCCAATATGCTGGGCCATCTTGGTCAGGACATCGCCTGGGCGAGATTGACCCGAAGACTGGTTCGGGAGTATCTCGACAGGGCAGGCTATGTTCACGCAGAGACGCCAGCCCTGTTCATTGCACAGATTCCGATCTTCCCTTACCCCCAGGACATGGGCTACGCCTTCGGCTTTCTCAACTATTCTGCCATGGTGGCTGCCCTGTCCGGAGCCGAAGGTGTTTACCTGCGGACCATCGATGAAGCAGCGGGAATTCCTGTCAAAGAGGCCCATGCGGTGAGCTACAAATCAGCAAAGTTCATCTTTGACGTCGTGAGACAGCAGAAGATCGTTTTGGACCTTCCGGAGATTCATGACGAAGAGCGGATTGCGGAGATGGAGATCCGGGCCCTCCTGGATAGAGTCCTCGACGTTGGAAGGGGCGATGTAGCGGTGGGACTCCAGAAGGCCTTTGATATGGGTTTCATGGACACCCCGTTTTCCTCTAACATTCATACCAAAGGGCAGGTGCTCGGGGTCCGCGATCTGAAGGGCGCCTGTCGGTATCTGGATGTCGGTAATTTACCGATACCGGAAGAGGCAAAAGCGTATCACCGGGAGAAAATCGCTGAAAGGGAGAAGGCCGAGGGAAAGAAACTCGACTACCATACGGTAGTGCAGGAGTTCTGGACGTTCAGCAAGGCCAGGTTGATATAACCGGCAGATAGTCACTAAGGGGAGCATAATATAGTTTGCATTCACCATAACCAAACGTGTAGGGCAGGCCTTCAGGCCTGCTTCCGCAAGGCTAAAGCCTTGCCCTACAAAATGCAATCTATTTTATGCTCCGAGTACTATGTCCAATTTTAAATTTTGAATTATGGCAGCTAAAGGAGGTCAATCATGAGCAAGGCTCCCACAATCATCACGGGGACTGTAGGCCAGGATTCCCATTCCATCGGATCGAGGCTCCTCTCCAGGGTTTTGAAGGATAACGGGTTTAATGTAATAGAGCTGGGTGGGCTTACGCCTACCGAAGAGTTTATCAATGTTGCAAAAGAGACCGATGCCAGTGCTATCCTGATGAGTTCCCTTTACGGTATGGCGGAGATCGATCTTGCCGGTTTCAAGGAGGCCTGTGTGGAGGCGGGGCTTCAGGACGTGCTCCTTTATCTGGGTGGTTACCTGATGGTGGGAAGGCACGATTGGAGCGAGGCAGAGAATCGTTTCAAGGCCCTTGGATTCGATCGGGTCTTTCCTCCGGAAATCGATCTTGACAAAGCCATTGCCGATCTGAAGGCCGACCTCCAGGCCAGAGGAAAAATGTAAGGAATGGTAACACTTGAGCTCTTAACGGATGCACATCGACAAAAAATTGTTGATCTTTTGTGATTTGAAATTAAACGTAGGGCAGGCATCCTCGCCTGCCGAGCTGGTCGGCGAGGACGCCGACCCTACGAAAGAACGACTCCCCCGAAGGGGCCACCTCTTCCGGGCGAAGTCCCGGATGAGGCATAGACTCTCACAAAAAAGGATCTGAGAATTTTTCTCTAATCCCGCCCTCGGCGGGACGGAACTCCGGTTCAGCATCTCACCCATGGGTCAAATTTGGTGAGATCCTGAAACGAGTTCAGGATGACACGTCCAGGAAATTTCAAATATCTTTGGTTGGCTCTTTGAGACAGGAGTAGGGTGGATTAAGCCTGGCCTGAGCTGGTCGAAGGGCGTAGCGAATCCACCTTTGAAGACAGGAGGTCGTTGATGGATATCAAGGTGCAAAACAAGAAGCTGGACGAGGGAGAATTTCTTAAGGAAAGAAAAGAAGTCCTCGCCATGTGGCCCACCGGGAAAGAGGTGGATCTGGAAGAAGCCATCGAATTTCACAAAAAACTGCCGGCCCACAAGAACTTCGGGAAGGTTGCAGAAAGGTTGCAGCGGGAAGGGAAAACCGTCGTTTTTCCCAGGGCAGGGACGCCCATCCTGGAACAGGAGATTGAATTAAACAGGACCCTTTACGAGTCCGGATTACCTCTGATCCCCGTCACCCTCGACAGCTACTGTCGCCTGCTCAAATTCGATAAGGCAAGGCAGGGGCTTGAGGAGAGCATCCGGTCGGGACAGCCCAAGCTGAACGGTTTTCCGACGGTCATTCATGGTGTGAAAACCACGAGAAAGGTGGTGGAGAGCACCGAAGCTGCCCTGAACCAGAGGATGACCAACCTGGACAAGAGACTTGTAGCCGAGATTGCCTTTGCCGCCGGGATGACCGCGGGGCTGCAGGATTTCATGCAGGACTTTGCGTGTTATGAAAAGAACAGCACCATCTCGCAAAACATCAGGAGCTGTCAGTATGTCTTCAGACTCATCGGTCATTATGCAGAGCGGGGCGTCACCCTCACTATCGATCTCGACGGCATGATGCCCCATGGAGTCTTTCCTTTAAGTGTGTGCACAGCGGGATTGGTTTCGGCCGCATTGGTCGCAGCGGAACAGGGGGTAAAGAGTATCATCCCATGGTCATTCATGCTGGGATATATGCCCCAGGATATTGCATGGACCAGATTAACCCGAAGGCTGGTCCGGGAATATCTGGACAGATTCGGGTATCAGGACACGGCCACGCCTGCTCAATTCATGGCTCAGATCCCTCTCTTCCCCTATCCCCGGGATATGGGCTGGGCCTTTGGGTTCCTGAACTATAGTGCGATTGTGGCAGCAATAGGAGAAGCGGTGGGCGTTTACCTGCGAACGATCGACGAAGGGGCGGGAATTCCGACCAAAGAGGCTCACGCGGTAAGTTACAGGTCTGCGAAATGGATCTTTGACGTGGTGAGGCAGCAGAAGATCGACTTCCAGCTCGAAGAGGCCCGCACCGAAGAGAGAATCGCAGAGATGGAAACGCGTGCGATCTTAGACAGGATCTTCGAAGTGGGAGACGGGGACGTGGCCGTAGGGCTCCAGAAGGCCTTCGACCTGGGATACATGGATACTCCCCTTTCCTCAAACGTCCACGTACAGGGTAAGGTTCTCGGGGTTCGGGACTTAAAGGGGGCCTGTCGCTATCTCGATTTCGGGAATCTTCCCCTGCCCAAGGAGGCCAGGGAGTATAACCGGGAAAAGGTTGCAGAGCGTGAAAGGGTCCAGGGGAAGAAGCTGGATTACCATACGGTGGTGGAGGAATTCTGGTCCTTCAGCAAGGGACGGCTGGTGGAGGGATAGGAATGCGGAATGGGGAATTCGGAATTGAAAATACAACAAAAGATCCGCAGTAGACCCCAAGGCAGGGCTATGGCTGAAAGTAACCTGAGGTTTCTCATCGATTTCGGCAGTACCTTTACAAAACTGGTCGTTGTCGATCTCGACCGGGAACACATCATAGGAAGATACCAGGTCCCGTCGACCGTCGGGACCGATATCACAATAGGCCTGATGGAGATACTCAGGGCGGCCAAAGATGACATTGGCGTCGAGAAGGGAGAGAAGAGTGACCTCCTCGCTTGCAGCAGTGCTGCAGGAGGTCTCAGGATGATTACGGTCGGGCTTGTTCCTTCTCTCTCGTCAGAGGCAGGCGTCAGGGCTGCCCTGGGAGCCGGTGCGAAGGTTGTCCAAAGCTTCTCCTACGAGCTTACACTTTACGATGTGATGGAGATCGATAAGGTGTCTCCTGACATCATCCTTCTCATCGGGGGAACGGATGGTGGGAACAAGAAGGTCATCCTTCATAATGCCGAAAGGCTGTCCGGCCTTTCCTCCAGGGCGCCGATCGTCGTTGCCGGGAACCGGGAGGCCAGGGATGAGATCGAGGCCATTTTTGCCGGTTCAGAAAGGATCCTGATCTTTGCCGAAAATGTCATGCCCGCAATCGGGACCCTCCAGGTCGACTCGTGTCGTGAAGCAATAAGACAGATTTTTATCTCTCACATCATCAAGGCAAAAGGCATCGACAAGGCCCTCGGCATCGTCGATGCGGATATCATCCCCACACCCTCGGCCGTTTTGATGGCTGCCGAGCTTCTGGCGGAAGGCACAGATGGAGAAAAGGGTCTCGGAGAACTGTTAGTGGTCGACGTCGGGGGAGCGACAACCGATGTTTACTCCATCGCCAGAGGATACCCTACCCATTCCGGGGTGATGACGAGAGGACTGCCTGAGCCGTATGCCAAAAGAACCGTTGAAGGCGACCTGGGAGTGCGGCACAACATTGACAGCCTCCTGGAGATGGGAAGGCTCGCAGGCGATTTCGATGAGAACCATTTTAGTGAAATCAGAAGCAGGTTCTCGTCCCCCTCCAGGCTGCCGGAAAATGATCTGGAGTTTGAACTCGACAGCCTTCTGGCCGGTGTCTGTGTCGATATTGCGGGGGAGCGCCACTGTGGCAAGGTCAAGGTTGTCATAGGACCTTTAGGAGAGTTCGCCATTCAAGAGGGAAAAGACCTGTCGGGCGTAAGGTGTGTGATTGGAACAGGCGGTCCCATCGTTTTTGCCCGGGACCCCAAGGCCGTCTTGAAAAAGATCCTCTTCCGGGCCGATGCCCCTCATGTGCTCCGGCCCAAGGAGGCTCTCCTTCACATTGACAGCGCTTATGCCCTTTATGCAATGGGACTCTTGTCACGAAAGGAACCGGAGATAGCTCTCAGAATAATGAAGAAGGTAGTGACCCGGGTGGGATGATACATAACAATTTAGCTCTTTGGAAAAAGGATCTAATCCCCCATCATCCCCCTTTGTCAAAAGGGGGAACCCTCTCTCCTCCCTTTGGAAAGGGAGGTTGGGAGGGATTCTACAGGGTGACTTCAAACAGATGAACAGATATGATTGTACATTTCAAAAACAAACGGAGATGGATGATGGCTCTGGAATATCGAAGCTACGAGGAAGCAAAGGAAAAATTCAAGTGGAGCGAGAGGTGGGCCCTCTTTGATGGCTCCAGGGACAGGTTTAATATCGCCCATGAGTGCATCGACCGGCACCCCCCGGAGGATGTCGCCATCCGGATTAAATTTGCAGATGGAAAAACGGAGATCTACACGTTTCGGGAATTCTCCGCCTATACCCGTCGTTTTGCAAACTATCTCGAAACCCTGGGCATTGCTTTCGGAGACAGGGTTGCGATACTGCTTTTTCCGACCATAGAGCTGTATGTGGCCATGATGGGCACTTTCAGAAGAGGAGCCGTCGCGGTCATGTGTTTTCCCCTCTTTGGCCCGGAGGCCATCCATTTCAGATTGGAGAAATCAAACGCAAAGGCCATTGTAACCACACGGGCCATGGAGGGCCTGATCGATCAGGAACTTGCGCGGAGGCTGAACCTGCAAATCATCTTTGCCGACGATCTCATCGAGAAATTACAGCAGCAAAGCGACCAATACGAGTGGAAGACGGACATCAATACGCTTTGCATGATGCAGTTTTCAAGCGGGACGACGGGAGAGCCTAAATCGGTCATGTACCGCCACGGGGCAATCTCGCTCGCGGGTGTCGTCATGAAGCTGGGCAACGGGTTAAGGCCTGACGATACCTATTTTTGTCCTTCCTCACCTGGCTGGGGACACGGCATATGGTATGGAACGATTGCCCCCCTGATTCACGGCAAGGCGATCGGGACCTTCTCCGGAAAATTCGATCCGGAAAAGGTGCTTGAAGCCATTCAGGATTGGGGCGTCACTAACATGGCCGGCATTGCCTCCCATTACCGATTGATCATGGAATCGCCAAAGGTCGAACAGTATAAGGTGAAACTGAAAAAGATCAACTACACCGGCGAGGCCATGACCAAAGAGACGATAGCGACGATTCACAGGGTGTGGGGGATCTACCCCTATGTCCAGTATGGGACGACAGAGGCCGGACCCATTGCGATGGATTTTGGAGGATTCGACAATTGGAAGGTGAAGCCGGGAAGCCTGGGCAAGCCCATGATCGGCGGTGTCAAAGTTGCTATTCTTGATGAAAGCGAAAAGGAAGTCGCACCGGGAACGATCGGTCAGGTCGCGATCTGGAGAAACAACGCATGGATGAAGATAGGGGACAGCGCCTACGCGGATGAAGACGGCTACATCTGGTACGTGTCAAGAATCGATGACGTCATTATCTCGGCAGGGTATACCATAGGACCCATCGAGGTGGAGGGGGCTGTCATGAAACACCCTGCCGTGGAGGAGTGCGCTGTCATAGGAAGTCCGGACAAGGACCGGGGTGACCTGGTCAAAGCCATCGTCGTCCTGAAGGAGGAATACCAACCTTCAGATGCACTGGCGGAGGGGATCAAAGTTTTTGTCAGGGCCAGGCTGAGCAAACATGAATATCCACGGGAGATCGAGTTCCTGAAGGAGCTTCCAAAGACCCCGGATGGAAAAATCAAACGAAAGGAACTCCGGCAAAGAGAGCGAAGGATTAAGGGGACAAAATCATGATACTGATTGGTGACATGCTGCGAAGAGACTCAAAACTTTATGGGCGGAAAGAGGGGCTCATCGATGGGGACAGGAGCTTTACCTACCGCGAGGTGAACGAGCGGGCAAACAGGCTGGCCAATGGGTTGGCGGCACTCGGCATGAAAAAGGGGGACAGGATTGCTTTCATGGGCAATAACTGTCATCAGTTCGTCGAATACTACTTCGGTCTTGCGAAAGCCGGATTCGTGACGGTGCCGGTCAATGCGCGCTTCTCACCTGACGAGGCGTCCTATATCGTCAACCATTCCGAGTCGACAGCCTTCATCTATACGGAAGAGATGGAGGGAACGACCGAAAAGATGAGACCGAACACGCCCGGAGTTCGATGGTTCATCTCGACCGGGAAAGGGCGGGATGACCTTCTCTCCTACGAGGATATGCTGAATCAGGCATCCGAGGAGGAACCCCGACAGGAGGTGAAACCCGACGACGTGGCGATGATCATGTATACGAGTGGTGCCACCGGGCTTCCCAAGGGCGTCATCACGACTCAGCGAAACATCATGGCGAACACGAACACCATGGTTCTCGAACTGCGCATCGTTCACGAAGAGATCAACCTTCTCGTCATGCCCCTTTATCATAACGGCGGTTTCTGGCCCACCATGGCCCAGATGCACCGGGGAGCGACAAATATCCTGTTGCCCCACTTCGATCTTGAGGTGCTATTGAAAACGATTGAAGAGAAGAGGGTCACGTTCCTGAACCTGGTGCCGACCATGCTCCTTCGTATCGTCTCCCATCCCAACCTCTCCCGGTACAACCTCGAGAGTCTCAGGTTGATCATGTATGCGGGCGCTCCTATCCCCCTCGAACAGCTCAAGAATGCCATGCGTATCCTCGGCCCCCACCGATTCTATAACAGCCTGGGATGTACCGAGGCGAGCGGGAACCTCCTCTCCTTTTCCACGACAGACCATGCCTTAGAGGGCCCAATGGCCGGCAAGCTCGGTTCTGTCGGAAAAGATGCCTGGGGTGTCGAGATCGCGATTGTTGATGAGGAGGGGAACGAGGTCCCCACAGGAAAGACGGGTGAGATTGTTGGCAGGGGAGACAATATTACCCTGGGTTATCTGAAGATGCCCGAGGAGACAGCGCAGGTGTTCAGGAACGGATGGCTCCACTCCGGAGATATGGGCTACAGGGATGAGGACGGCTATGTCTTCGTGGTGGATAGAAAGAAAGACATTATTATCAGCGGCGGTGAGAATGTTGCGAGTCGTGAAGTCGAAGACGTTCTCTACCAGCATCCGGCTATCCGCGAAGCGAGTGTTATCGGAATTCCCCATGAAGAGTGGGGAGAGGCGGTGAAGGCCGTCGTGGCTTTGAAACCCGGCTCCGTGGGAACCGTGACAGAGGCCGATCTGATCGAATTCTGCAGGGCCAGGCTGGCTGGGTATAAGAAGCCCCGGTCCGTAGACTTTGTCGATGAACTCCCGAAGAATGCGGCCGGCAAGATCGACAAGGCAAGTCTCAAAAGGTACTATAAGGAAAAGTACGCGGTGAGCGATAAGCAGTGAGCAGTAAGGGCTGAAGCATTGAGGATGAATTCGTAAAAAGTCAAAAAGGGCTAAGGGTCGTCATTCCGGCGAAAGCCGGAATCCAGTGATCTAAGGTAGTTTTGAAATACTGGACACCGGTTTTCACCGGTGAGACTACTTTTTACGAGATTATCATTGAAAGGAGATAAGAACAGAGCGGAGGATTTGCATGTCTGAGTCAGAGGTAAAGTTTCCTGAGGCGCGCATGACCGATGAGATGCTTGCGGAGGTGCGAAAGCTGATCGGCACACGGCTCCGGATAGCGAACTCGATCAATAACGAGGAGGCTACGCGCCTCTCCATACTCAAGTTTGCTGATGGTATAGGTGATACGAACCCTCTCTGGAGAGATCCGGAATATGCGGAGAAGACACGGTACGGCACGATTGTCGCTCCTCCCTCCTGGGTTTTCAGCGTCTTCTCCGGTGTCCAGTACAGTTTTCGGGGAGTGGGCGGTTTCCACAGTGCGAGCAACATCGAGTTTTATCTGCCGGTCCTCAGGAACGACACGATTACTGCGGAAATGATATGCACCGATATCGTCGGGCCCAACCCGAGCGTATTCGCGGAGAAAACGGTGCTGGAACGAAACGATAATTTCTATACCAACCAGCGAGGGGAATTGGTTACCAAGGTGGGATGGGACGTAACCCATTTTGAAAGAGCGAAAGCCAAGAAGAAGGGTAAGTACCATCATATCGAGCTGCCCCATCCCTGGACGGAAGAGGAACTGAAGAGGATTGAAAAAGAAGTGCTTGCCGAGGAGAGAAGCGGCGCAGACACCCCATGCTGGGATGACGTGGAGGTCGGCCAGGATTTGAAGCCCCTCGTCAAAGGGCCGGTGACCATGACCGACGAGATCGCCTTTCTCATCGGCGGCGGAGCCCCCATCCCACGGCTCGCCGCAAACGCTGCCGCGATCCAGCTCTACCGGCGCCATCCCAACTGGGCCTTTCGTGACCCCGTAAGCTGTGCCCTGGAGCCCATCTATGCGGTCCACTATAACAGGGAGGCAGCCCGCGCCCAGGGACTTCCCTATCAGTACGACGTCGGGTTTCAAAGGAATGCATGGCAGATCCAGCTCCTGACCAATTTCGCGGGAGATGAGGGTTGGCTTAAGCAAAGCAGTTGCGAATTTCGAAGATTTGTCTACTTCTCGGACGTCGTATGGCTGAGGGGCAAAATCACCGAGAAATTCGTCGATGACGCCAATGAATGCTGTGTTAAGATTGAGACGACGGCGACCAACCAGCGGGGCGAGGAGGTCATGCCAGGAGAGGCCATCGTTGCCCTTCCCTCAAAAGTCCATGGTTATTCGGCGCTGGACAGGAGGCTCAAATGATCAATTATCAATCAGCAATGGTCAATTACCATTCGTCAACCGCCAATCATCAATCGTGAGGCGAGGAGAAGAGGATGCGAGATAGAACAATCATTGTGTTTGATCCGACCTCTACGAAGAAAAGAAAAAAGGCGGAGATGGCGCACCGTCCCTCTGATCTCACGGGCAAGCGCCTGGCCGTGATCTGGAACGGGAAGCTCGGGGGGGATGTCCTCCTCGACCGGTTCGCGGAACTCCTGAATGAGCGGTTCAACCTGGCTCGAGTGGAAAGGGTTGACCACCGGTCCGACACAGCTACCAACCTGGACGAGGCCGTGCTCAGACGACTGGTCGAGACGTTTGACGCCGCTATCATCGGAACAGGTGACTGAGGCGGGTGCACGCTGTGGTGTATCCACAGCGCCATTGAGCTGGAAAAGAGAGGCCTTGCCGCCGCCCTTGTCTGCACTACAGATACTGTAACACTGGTCAGGAAGACAGGTGAGGCAGAAGGTTTCCCGGACCTGGCCTTCGTTACCGTCCCCCATCCCATCGCGGGGAATGATGAGGCCACAATCAGAGCAAAGGCAGAGCACGCCCTCGGGGAGATGATCCGGGTTCTCACCACTCCTCCGAAAAGAGGAGGTATGTAATGAATTCTGCCGCGGCGATAGAACGGCTCATGCAGGGTGCCATCGACTTCCATGTCCATGCCGGGCCTGATCCTTTTCACGACAGGCGGCTTGACGTGCTGGCCCTGGCCCAGGCGGCCAAAGAAGCTGGCATGCGGGCGGTGGTTGCAAAAAACCACCAGTTTGGCACTGCTCCCATGGCGCAGCTCGTAAACAAGATCGTTCCCGGCTTCACGCTCGTAGGCAGTCTGACGTTAAACAGGGAGGCCGGCGGCCTGAACGCGGAGATCGTTGCAGCCCACGCCCATGCCGGGGCAAGGGTCGTCTGGATGCCCACATCCTCGTCAATGATCAACAGCAAAGGAAAACCGGGCATTCCACTCCTGGATGAAAAGAGGAAGCTCCTTCCGGAGGTGATCACGATCCTCGAGATCATCAGGGAATCGGATATGGTCCTGGGCACGGGCCACGTGGCCATGGAGGAGATCTATGCGCTGGTGGCCGAGGCAGGGCACATGAGGGTGAAGGTAACAGTCACCCATCCTCTGTCTTCCGGTTTCGGCTGCACGCTCACCCTCGATCAGCAGAAGGAGCTTGTATCCATGGGCGCCTTCATCGAACACGCCTTTGTAGCCTGTATGCCCGTCCTGGGAACGATGAGTGCAAAGGTCATGATTGATCATATACGGGCGACCGGAGAGGAGCATTGCATCCTGAGCACCGATTTTGGTCAGATCGCCAACCCCTCTCCTCCGGAGGGCTTCAGGATGATGATTGGCACCATGCTCGAACTCGGCCTGTCGGAGAACGAACTGGAGACGCTCGTCAAGACCAGTCCGGCACGGATGCTCGGCTTCGCCTGAGACAAGGAGGCAATGATGGGAACCTTGACAAAGGTAGACGCGGCGCGGATAGAGGTGCCCGAGGATGCCGACGAGGTGAACCGGATCTATTACGAGCGGGGCTGGACCGATGGGCTTCCCATCGTACCTCCGACGGAAGAGCGCGTGGCACGCATGCTTGAGGCCGCCAGACGGGAGGCAGACGAAGTACTCGGCATCTTCCCTCCGGCTGGTAACGAGGCCACCGTGGGCCACATCGCCATCAATGCAGTCATGGCCGGCTGCCTGCCCGAACATATTCCGGTACTGATCACTATCGTCGAAGCGATGCTGGAAGAGCGGTTTGGCCTGTCCTGGATACAGGCGACCACCCATCCGGTTGCCCCCCTCGTTATTGTCAACGGCCCCATACGGAAACGGCTCTCCTTCAACTCTGGAAGCGGGCTGTTTGGCCCCGGTAACCGGACCAATGCGGTCATCGGCCGTGCCACAAGGCTGATTCTGCTCAACATCGGAGGAGCAAAGCCAGGTGTCACCGATCTTTCGACCCAGGGGCAGCTGAGCAAGTACTCCTTTTGTATCGCGGAGAACGAAGAGATGAGTCCGTGGGAGCCTCTGCATGTGGAGAGGGGGTTTCCGAGATCGTCGAGCACGGTCACGGTCTGCGGAGTGGAGAACCCGCACAATATCAATGACCACACGGCCGATGATGCCGAGAACCTTCTGACAACGATTGCGGGAACCGTGGCGACCCAGGGGAATAACAACATCATCTACAAGATGGGGGAACCGCTCGTCGTGATCGGACCGGAGCACGCCCGCATCATTGCATCGGGTGGCCTCTCCAAAAGGCAGGTGAAGGAGTACCTTCACGATCATGCACGGGTGCCCAAGAGGCTTTTTTCCAGGAAACACCAGGAGGAACAGTTCTCCATGTTTCCCGATGACGGTGCGATTCCCGTTGCCCAGAGGGTCGAAGATTTTATGATTATCGTTGCGGGAGGCGTGGGCAAACATTCCGCATACTGTCCGAGCTTCGCATTAGGCACCCGCTCGGTTACGAAGGAGATACCGGAATCGCCATGATTGATGAATGGATCAAAATCTCACTTCCGCAACGGGCATGGTATGGGGATACGAGATTCGAGATTGGCCTTCCCCGGAAGTGGAATGTGACCACCTGCCATAGTCTTCATGGCCACTCACATTCAAAAGCGCGACCCGTTTCGGTTCCGGATTGCTCTCAGCGGCCGTACAGGGATGGTGCATCGGGTCGGGAAATATCAACTACCTGGAGAGAGCCATCCTCCTCGCCGCTTCCCTCTTATTCATGAAACCGAGATGGATCACGGACGTCTTGGGGGTATGCATCATGCTGGCGCTTTATCTTTGGAGACGGCAGAAAGCGATGAGTACTGAGCCGGCCCTGAGTAAAACCGAATAGGGGTTCGAATCGGTGACAGAGGAACAGGTGACAGGAGAGAACCTTGTCTGCAATGGCTATTGACTCAGAGAAGAAAGGCCTTCGCCTCTTCTTTATCCCTCCCGAGCGTTATCGCTGGTTTGCCGTCCTCTTGATGTGGAAGGCCCACCTCATCTATTTTCTCATCTACTCCAGTGTCGGGGTGCTGGGCCCCATTTTGAAAGGGGAACTGAAACTCAGCAATACGGAGTTCGGCGTTCTCTGTGGCGCGATCGGTGTCGGAACCACAGCAGCCCAGATACCTGGCGGGATGTGGTGCGACAGGCTGGGCGTAAGAAAAGTCATGACCCTGGCATTCGTTCTTATGGCAATCTGTGCTTTCATCTTCTCCATGAGCGGAGGGCTCCTTTTTTCGTGTTTTGCTCTGTTTTTCCTTGGTCTCGGGGTAGGGTGCAATCAGATTGCGGCCGCGAAGGCGATCATTGACTGGTTTCCTCATACGGGTCGGGCCACGGCAATGGGAATGAAGCAGACGGGCATCAATGCAGGGGGCATTGCCGGATCTCTTGCACTGCCACTCCTGTTGGGCTTGTACGATTGGCGCCTCCTCTTTAAGTTGATGAGCGCCCTGGCTTTTCTGTTTGCCCTATCTTTTTCTTTTCTGTATCGAGATACCCAGAACACCAAACAGGACTTTTCCAGCCAGCCGGTACGTTTCGGGGAGGTATTGCTCTCTTTGAGGGAGACCCGTTTTCTCCTTACTACTATCGCCGGAGTTTTTCTCATGGTAGCGCAGTTCTCTTTCTCATCATACCTGGTTCTCTACCTGACTCAGTCGCTTCACTATTCCTTAGGAATGTCCGGGATGATTCTGGCTTCTTCTTTTGCGGTGGGAGCGGTTGCCCGAGTGGGATGGGGACTCGCCAGTGACTACCTTTTCAGGGGCAGGGAGGTTGCGCTGGTGTTCATAGGGGGCCTCGGGATCGCCGTGGGTGTCGCTCTTGCGCTCCTGACGCCGGCTACACCGATCTGGTTTTTGTATCTTCTATCTGTCTTTTTCGGCATCAGTCTGTTAGGTTGGAACGGGGTGTGGATAACCCTCGCAGGGGAAGTATCACGGGAAAATTCGACAGGGCTGGGGATGGGTCTTTCTTTTTTCTTTGCTAACCTTGGGCTGCTCCTTGGTCCACCTCTCTTTGGGTTTCTGACTGATTTCTTTCACTCCTTTTTTCTGCCCTGGATATTTCTGGCCTTTTGTATGGGTATGGTAACTTTGCTCCTGCTCCTCGGTAGGCGCACATCGGGCTGGAAGTCTGCAGCGTGTGGGTTAACGCGAGAAATAGGTTGAGATAGGTTGCTATGTCAAAAGGCATTATCCATCCGATCCGGTGCAGCCTGCCCATTCCCGGCGCGACCGTCAACGTCTACTTCGTAAAAGAGCCGGTTCCCACCCTCATTGATGCACCCGCGGAAGGAACAACATATCTGGAAGAGCTGGATGCCGGGCTCAGGACTCTGGGCCATTCGATTCACGATATTCGAAGGATCATTGTGACCCACCCTCACTTTGACCACTACGGGTCTGCGCGTACGATCAACGAAATGAACCGTGCCGAGATCTGGGCCTCCAAAAGAGGGGCGCACTGGATCGAAAACTACGAAGAAGAACTCCATAACGAGGAGAGGTGTCGCGCGCTGCTCCTCGAAAAGGCAGGCGCCGCGGCGGTTGAGATCGACTATGTAAACGCATACTATCGGGAAGCGAACTGCTTTGCCCACGGCGCAAGGATTTCGAAATACCTTGAAGAGGGTGATACATTCGAACTTGCCTCTCTCTCTTTCGCCGTTACCGAGGTCCCCGGCCACACCCCGTTCTGCATCCTCCTTCACGCCTGCGATAACTCCCTGGGCTTTACCGGCGATTTCCTGCTGCAGGACATCACATCGAAGCCGCTGGTGCAATGGACCGACCTCAGGTCCCCGGGCTATAAGACCCTCAAGTCATACACAGAATCCCTGAAGAAAGTCAGGGGAATGAGCCTTAAGATCGCACTTCCGGGACACGGCAAGATCATCCGGGACCCCACGAAGAAGATTGACGAGTTACTCAAGTTCATTGACGAGAGAAGGGCTACGGTCCGCCGTGCCCTTCAAAAGGACGGTCGAACACCCATCCAGATCGTACGGGAAGTCTATCCGAACCACCCACGAGAAGGTTTGTTCCGCGCGGTCTCCGATGTCATGGGTCACCTCGAAATGCTTGAAGAGGACGGGCTTGTCGAGAGAACCGATGACCACCCTGTCCGTTTTCGTCCAATAATTAGGGTCCGGGGCACGGGAGATTGAAGGTAAATTCCGATTTAGGTTAAGGTAAGGTCAGGATTGCTATCGGTCTATGTCAGTAGAGCGAAACCGAATTTCGCAAAAAGGAGGAATTGATCATGAAGCTATCCACCAAAGTCGCACTCATTACCGGTTCAGGATCTGGAATTGGGCGAGCCAGTGCAATCCTTTTTTCCCGGGAAGGTGCAAGGATTTCCGTTGCAGATATCGACGAAAAAGGGGGGCAGCAGACGGTCGATTTGATTAAACAAACAGGGGCCGATGCCATCTTTATTCATGCAGATATATCAAAGGCGAAGGACGCAGAAGGAATGGTCAAGAAAACAGTGGATCATTACGGAAAACTTGATATTCTATTTAATAACGCTGGTATCGGGACACCCTTCATTCCCCTTGAGGAAATTGAAGAGAGCTTCTGGGATAAGATCATGGCGATCAATGTGAAGGGCATATTTTTGGGCTGCAAGTATGCGGTTCCTGTTATGAAACGGCAGGGTGGAGGAGTCATCATCAACACAGCATCTATTGCCGGTGTTCGTCCCAGACCGGGACTCAGTGCATACAGTACCTCCAAGGGGGCGGCCATCATGCTGACCAAGGCCCTTGCGATAGAACTCGCTCCCTTTAAAATCCGTGTGAACTGTATTAACCCAGTCGTTACGGATACCCCTTTCCTCGAAAAAACCATTGACAGAAGCCAATTAGAGGAAGCAAAGAAAGGCATGCTCTCCACCATTCCCCTCGGAAGGTTGGGTCAACCAGAGGATATTGCTCATGCGGCACTGTACCTGGCATCAGACGAAGCCTCGATGATGACCGGTGCGAGCTTAGATGTCGACGGAGGGCGCGGGATCTAAAGCTAAAAACCTGATTTCGGCGACTGTGGAAACTCTTGCATCTGGTTCAGCTCGGGTGGAGAGAGGGGTCTATATGCCTGCAAAAAATGACTTGACAATACATGACATCCCGGATATGAATGGACCTATCCTGGATACTCCTTCATGTAAAGGAAGCAGGGGTTCACTCCTGAATTAAGCTTATGCACCTCGAAAAATTCTTTCAGGCCATCGTCAGCGGTATATTATCAGGAGGGGTTTATGCGTTGATCGCAGTGGGCCTAACATTGGTTTTCGGGGTCATGAACATCGTGAATTTCGCTCACGGCTCATTTTTAATGCTGGGCATGTATATTTCCTACTGGTTATTCGCCTTGTTAGGACTGCACCCTTATATTTCCATGTTTGCAAGCCTCCTTGTCCTTTTCTTCCTGGGCATGGCTTTTCAACGATATCTTATTGAATACGTCCATGCCATGGGGGACCAGAGCGTATTACTTCTTACTTTCGGAATATCCATGTTCCTCGAAAATCTGGCCGTGTTTTTATGGACACCCGATTATCGATCCATCCAGGTAAACTGGTTTTCGGGGACAACCTTTGTCTATGACATCATGATCAGCATCCCGAAGCTGATGGCTTTTATTTTTTCCGTGCTGTTGACCGCCCTTCTCTATCTCTTCTTAAAGAAAACGGATACCGGGAAGTCCATCAGGGCCATGTCGGATCAGATCGAGGGCGCTCGATCGGTGGGAATTAACGTCAGGAGAGTATCTCAGATTGCGTTTGGAATCGGAGCAGCCTGTGTTGCCGCTGCAGGCTCGATCATCACGCCTTTTTTTTACACCGCCCCCTCCGTTGGCTTTGTTTTTCTACTGACCGCATTTATTGTTGTGGTGATCGGGGGGATGGGTAGTTTTTGGGGCGCGTTTTTTGGAGGGATTATTGTGGCCTTGGGGGAATCTCTCGGAGCTACCTATCTCCCCGGCTCATTGCAGCATTTGGGGATGTATTTGATTTTCATTCTGGTTCTTCTATTCAGACCGCAGGGGATTTTTGGGAAACGTGCGTAACCTTTCATTATTAGCGTTGCTTTTGTTTCTGTTTGCAGTACTGCCTCTCCTCGCAGGCGCGTATTTTATCCATATCTTTATTCTCATCCTCTTCTTTTCCTATTTGAGCAGCAGTTGGAACATTCTCGGCGGATTTGCCGGTCAATTCTCGTTCGGGCATGCAGTCTTTCTTGGTATCGGGGCGTATACCTCTACAATTTTATATGTCAATTACGGCATTTCGCCATGGATCGGCATGGCGATCGGGAGTATCTTCTCTACGGTCGTCGGTGTTTTTATCGGGTATCTCTGCTTCCGATACGGCCTTAAGGGTCCCTTTTTCAGTCTGGCCACCCTGGCTTTTGCCGAAATGTTCCGGATCGGGGCCTTAAATATCGATATTACGAATAAGGCGGTTGGCATTCTCATTCCCCTTAAACAATCCTCCCTTGCTGCTCTTCAATTTCAAGACAGAATCCATTACTACTACATCATACTCATTTTTAATGTCGCCATCTGTTCGATCACTTATTTTATCTCTCGAAGTAAATTGGGTGATTATCTGGAAGCAATCCGGGAGGATGAAGACGCCGCCGAGGCGCTGGGCATTGACACGTTGAAATATAAGATTATTGCTATCGCCATCAGTGCGTTTCTGACCTCCCTGGGAGGCACCTTTTACGCCCAATATCTCTCCTATATCGACCCGGTGATCTGTTTCGGCGTTCAGAACTCGTTCGAGATCTTCATCAGACCGATCCTTGGCGGTTTAGGCACTGTTTTTGGCCCCTTCCTCGGCTCTTTAATTCTGGGCCCATTATCGGAGATCAGTCGTATGTTATTAGGGAAATATACCGGAATGCACCTGATGCTCTTCGGGGCCATCCTGGTTGCGGTCATCATGTTTTTACCCGGAGGCGTGGTGGAGTTTCTGAGAAAGCGTATCAAGTCTATCTATATTGCGTAAAGCAAGCAAGAAGGGTAACAGTTTAGCCAAGTAATGCTTTGTGTCGCGTCCGGATCTGGGCAAATCCCGCCGAGGACGGGACCTCGAACGGCGGTTTTTGTATTTTAGAGGTAAGGGGGCCATCTGACTGAAACAGGCCTCCTTAATCAGAACGAATGAGCGTGCTGCTCCATCAAAAGGTGCGCCCCGAAGTCCCGCCCTCGGCGGAACTTGCCCAGATCCGTGATAAGAGCTTGATCTGGCTAAACTGTTAACCAATAGGATACTGGGAATCAATGGGCCTCCTGGAAGTAACCCATTTAAAGAAAAATTTTGGCGGTCTCACCGCGGTCGACAACGTGGGTTTCCAGGTCGACAGGGGCGAGATTGTCGGATTGATCGGGCCGAACGGGTCCGGCAAGACCACCGTCTTTAATCTTGTTTCGGGGTTCTACAGGCCCGATCTCGGAGAGATCACGTTTAGAGGTGAAAACATCTGCGGGCAGAAGCCTCACGCGATCTGCAAAAAGGGGATCGCAAGAACGTTCCAGATCGTAAAGCCCCTTCCTAAAATGACCGTTTTCAAGAATGTCAGGATCGGCGCCTATAATCGGTCTTCGAGTCAAAAAATCGCAGACAGGAGTGTCGAAGAGATACTGGAGATGACCGATCTCGGCAGCAAAAGAGATGAGATTGCAGCCAATCTGACGATTGGGGATCAAAAGCGGTTGGAACTGGCACGGTGTCTGGCTACCGGGCCCGAGCTTCTTTTACTGGATGAGATGATGGCGGGTCTAAATCCTGTCGAGCGGGACAAGATGATCAGCGTCATTAAGAACATTAACGGAAAGGGAATTTCCATTCTGATTATCGAGCACCACGTCAATGTGATCATGTCATTATCCTATCGGGTCATCGTTCTGGATTATGGAAAAAAAATCGCGGAGGGGACGCCTGAGCAAGTGGGAAAAAATGAAGATGTCATCAAGGCGTATTTGGGAGACCAGGCCGTTGTTAAGCGTTAAAGGCATCCATGTCTATTATGGCAAAATCCAGGTTCTCAGCGATATCCGCTTTCAAGTCGGGGAAAGGGAGATTCTTACCGTTGTCGGGTCCAACGGTTCCGGGAAAAGCACGCTTCTGAAGACGATTTCCGGATTAATGAAACCGGAATCAGGGACAATCGAATTTTTAGGTGAAGACGTTACCAGAGTACCTGATTACGAGATTGTGAACAGAGGTCTGGTCAGGGTGCCCGAAGGTAGAAAATTGTTTCCAACGATGACGGTGCTGGAGAATCTTGAAATGGGCTCATTGAATCCTCTCGCAAAGAGGAAGAGGAAGGAATCGATGGACATGGTTTTTGGCCTATTCCCGATACTGAGAAATCGTGCCAGGCAGCTCGCCGGTACGCTGAGCGGTGGAGAACAACAGATGGCCGCTATCGGGCGAGGGTTGATGGCGGTCCCAAAGGTTCTGATGCTGGACGAGCCTTCACTCGGGTTGGCACCCCTGATCGTGCTGCAGGTTTTCGAAACCATCAAGAGGATCAACGAACTGGGCACGACGATTCTTCTTGTGGAACAAAATGTCTTCCAGTCCCTGTTGATCTCTACGACCGGCCTCGTGTTGGAGAACGGGAAGATCACCATGGAGAAAGGAGGGAAGGAATTGCTGGAGGACGATCATGTCAGAAAGGCGTATCTGGGCACGTAGGAGTCCTCGAAGTGGTTTAAAGCGTTGAGTTCTGGGGAGGGGGCAGATTGATCAAGGAAAGGAGGTGGGGCCTATTCTGGTGTGGATCAGTTGATTCCGTCCTGTTTGGATAAGAGAAATTAAAAACCCTCAGGGATGAGAAGGAGGTAGGTCATGGAAACGAAAAGGCAAGTGTTGCATTTATCGATTGTTTGTTTCTTAGTCTTTTGTTTTCATATCGCTATTTTTGCATCTCCGACAATGGCACAACAGGTGAAGGAGGTGCCCATAGCGACTCTCTTTGCGACGTCTGGACCCCTTGCGCCCCTCGGCATCGAGCTTAATAACGCGGTCAGTATGGCTGTGGAAGAGATTAATGAGGCCGGAGGGCTCAAATCGTTAGGAGGCGCAAAGTTGAGGTTAATTAAGGGAGATGATGAGGGCAAACCGGAAGTCGCCATCAGCGAAGCCGAAAAACTGGCTCAGCAGGGGGTTGTGGCAATCATTGGCGGATTCCAGAGTGCCTCTGCCTTCACGGCAACCCAGGCTGCAGAAAAGAATAAAGTCCCGTTCATCACCCAGGGAGTTGCCGATAATATTACGGATCGCGGATACCGGTATACCTTCCGGCCCCATACGAAAGCCGTCTGGATAGCAAGAGATGTTGCGAATTATATCGTCTATTTGAATAAGACGGCTGGCACGAAAGGTGACAAGATCGCGTTGCTCTACGAGGATACCCTTTTCGGTCAATCGACAGCAAAAGGCCTTCAGGGTAATGCGAAAGAGAAAGGTCTGACGATTTGTGCCGATCTGCCCTATCCGGCCGGCTCGGCAGATCTTACCCCCATTCTGACGAAACTGAAATATGCGCAGCCTAATTTTACTGTGGCCGTCTCTTATATTTCGGATGCGATCCTGATATTGAAGGGGATCAGAGACCTTCGCGTTGATCTTGACGCTTTTATTGGGGTTGGTATTGGATATTCTCACCCCAAGATTTTTGAACTCGGCAAAACGGCTGAATATATGATGAATTTGGATTCGAATTACAAGGATCTGAATATCAGGGGTCTGGCGGAAATGGCCAGGAAATTTAATAGTAAATTCAAATCAGACGTAGACGGTTCCGTTGTCAATCAATATTCTTTCACTTATCTCGTAAAAGATGCTCTGGAAAGAGCGGGCTCCATGGACCGGGAAAAGGTGAGGGATGCATTAGCCGCTTCAGATATTCCTTCAGGGGAAAAGGGAAACCTGACGAATTCACGCTTCAAGTTCGACAGTGTGGGCCAAATCGAATTCTCCCATATGGTGAAGCAGATTTTTATTAATGAATCGGGCTCCGCTTATTATAAATCTGTTTATCCACCCGGACTGGCTCCTGGTAAGGTAATCTTTCCTGTGCCAAAGTGGAAAGACAGAAAATAGCACCCAATGTCTCCTCTCCCCCGACAGGGGGAGAGGATTAACGCGCTTTGTCTATTTGCTTGTGGATTCTAAATATTGCGGGCGATACGGGAACCCTCAGCGATGGCATCATGCATCAAACCGAATTCTCTGCAATCGCCAATCTGATAGATTTCAGCCGCCTGTCCATCGAGGGTTCTGAAAAGACCGTCATCTGGAAGCAAGGGCAGGGCAGTGATAATGGTATCGGCTTCAAGGGTCTCTCTCTTTCCATCCTTGGTGGTGATAACGAGCCCTTGATCCGTTATCTCGTCATACTTGACCCCAGCCACCATCGTAGCACCCTTTTGCTTCAGCCACCTGAATAGGCGGAACGAAGTGTTGTCGGGTAGCCCTTCTCCCAAGGTTTCAGCCATCTCCACGATGGCTACTCTTCTTCCTCGCTTCACCAGAAACTCGGCAAGCTGGCACCCTGCCAAGGCGCCACCCATAATGACAACACTTTTCCCAATGGGCATCCACCATTTTGTCAGTTGCCTCAGGGTCTCCGGACCGAGAAACCTCAGGGCCGTTCTCACTGTATGGTGGAGCCTGCCGCTCTCGACTACCTTTCGATGATGGATTCCTGCTATTTCCGGGACGCTGCTGACCCCGCCCGTAGCCAGGATGACTACATCGGGCCTGATTTCTTTGATGGCAGCGGGATCACCTCCTTTTCCTAAAAGCACAGTCACGTGTAGTTTGGTCAGTTGGGTCTTGAAGTAAGCAACCATGTCCAGGATACTTTCTGATTCGAAATCCTTTACGAGAGCTGCCAAAGTCATCGATCCTCCCAGGTTAGGTTCTTTCTCATAAAGGATGACTTCATGCCCTCTCAATGCCGCCACCCTGGCCGCCTCCATGCCTGCAGGACCTCCGCCGACGATCCACACTTTTTTCTTCTTCCCGGCCGGCTTGATTTCGTACTCCCGTTCTTGCCCCACTGCAGCGTTCATGCGGCATTTTTGGGGTTGGTCATCCCGCCGTGTCGACACGCAGTAGCCACAACCCGCGCACGGGGCGATGTCCTCCAATCTTCCAGCAGCAACCTTATTGGGTAACTCCGAATCGGCAACAAGCCGTCTGGACATACCGATAAAGTCAAGCTTCCCCTGCCGAAGAATCTCCTCACCGAGTTCGGGGTCGAGTCTGCCTGCACAGGCCACCGGTACCGTGACCCCTTGCTTAATGGCCGCGGCAAGAGGGACCAGAATTCCTTTTCCCTTGCGGCTCACGTCCAAGTCTTCCAGCGTAAAGCTCTTCAGAGGCTCGGGATATAAGAGATGTTCGGGGAGGAGCAGGCTGCCATATTCACCGTAGCCTGCAATTCTAACCTGGATGAGGTCTGCGCCTGCGTCCTGCAGCAGCGGCGCGAATCCTCTGGACTCCGCAAGGGTGGTTCCGTTTTTGAGCCCGTATTCGATGGCGTTGATATTGGTGGCGACCGGGTAGTCTTTCCCGCAGCGCCTTTTGACCTCACGGATCACTTCGACATAAAACCGGGCTCTGTTTTCGAGGCTTCCGCAACCATAAGCGTCCTGGCGTCTGTTCCAGAACCGGGAAAGAAAACCATTGACGAGGTGGTAGTAGGAACCGTTTATCTCCACGCCGTCATACCCGGCCTTCTGAGCCCTTACGGCAGCCCTGGCGAAGATATCAATAAGCCCTTCAATCTCAGGGACGGTGAGCTCTTTACCCGTAACCCAGGCATCCGAGGGCAACTCCTCCGGACTCAAGGCCGAAACTGCTACCCGTTCCTGGGGCCCTACTCCTTCCTGTTTCACCAGCCAGGGACCCGCATGCATGAGCTGAATGAATATAGGGCAGTCATGCCTGTGGACCTCTTCGGCCAACTTGCTGTGGTATGGAATGCAATGATCGTCGTGGAAGCGAAGCCCTGTTTTAACAGAATGGGTTCCTCTCGGCCATTCGACGCCGCAGTTTTCAACAATGATCAGCCCGACCCCGCCCTTTGCGAGGGATCCATAGAAAGCATTCATTCGCTCGCTTGGGAGTCCGTTCTCCGCATAGCCTGTACCCGCGGCAGTCTTGATGATCCGATTCCTGGTGCGCAGCCGACCAATATACCCGGGTTCCATCAACTTCTCAAATTTCGCACTATCTGTCATTGTTCTGCCTCCTCATTTAAGGTCTGCAACCTCTAAAAGACAATCTGAACCCTGCTATCGAAACATCGACAGAAATTATCTGGCAATGTATTGTAGCGCATTCTCTGCGGCAATCCGCCCGGAGTTGATGGCAAAGCCGAAGGCTGTAGCCGGCAACCATAAATCATAAGTATCACCATACAATCCAACCGAATCATTCCCGGTGGCGTAAAGTCCGGGGATCACCTCTTCGTCCCTGGTTAAAACCTCTGTGTTTTCATTGATTTTAATTCCTCCCAGGGTTGCCAGGAAAAAAGAAACCATTCTAAACGCGTAGAATTTGGGTTCTTTAACCGGTTGGAGAAATTGAGGGTTCTTGGCAAAAAGATCATCATGGCCTTTCTCGCAGAATCGGTTGTATTCGCTCACGGTCTCCTGCAGGACATCCGGATTAACCCCAATTTTGTCGGCCAACTCCTTTAAAGAATGGGCGACAAAGATGTTTGGGTTCCCCGCATCAAGGGCACTCTTGACCCGGGCATCAAAGTGGACGAGCTTTGTGGAAGGTAAATGGGTTGTCACAGTCCCATGATCCAAACCCACTTCCTCCATATAGTTCTTCGTGTTTCCATCGAAAATGAGGAAAACCGTTTTATCCTTTTGCCTGGCGATTGCATTTCCTCCGTAGGGCCAATTTCTGACGATATCTTCGTCGCAAAACCGCTTTCCCTGTCGATTGATCAAAAGGTAGGGCTGGCGTTTTATAATGTCTATCTCCGTCCCCGCGATGCCCGGTCCCGGTATGGAAAAGTTCAATACCAAGGGCCCCAATCCTTCTTCAGCCGCACCCGCTTCCCAGGCCATTCGGATACCATCCCCCGTCAATCCGACATTTCTTGCAACGAATAGATCGCGACCGAGATCAAACCCAGTATACTTTTTTATCATCTCCTTATTGTTCGCATATCCGCCGGTAGAGATAATCACTGTTTTGGCACAAACCTGCACGATCTTACCCGATTTGTCTTCAACAAGTACACCTCCAATTCGGTCCTCATCCTTAAAAAGGTTTTGAACCGGTGTCTCAAGACGGATTTCTGCCTCTTTTCCATTAGCTTTATCAAGTAGGACCTTGAGCAGGGCGGCGCCTCCTCCTTTTACAAAATGCTGGGTATAATGACTCCCCGTGAACATACCCATAGGTGAGTTATCGGTAAATTCAACGCCCCGCTGTTCAAACCATTCGATCGTGCTGGCTGACTTATCCACAAACGTTCTCGCTAAACGGGCATTGGCTCTCCAATGGCTGTAATCCATGATCGTCTTAAACGCTCCGTCTCTTGTCAGTGGCAAATACCTTTGACGCTGCATCCTGCTTTCTACAGCAAAGAACCCGGCCGATCCACCTGGGGCATTCAAGGGTCCGCCGGGTTTGCTCGTCTTCTCAAACAGGATGACCCTTGCGCCGCCCTCTGCTGCAGCCAACCCCGCTACCAACCCGGAAACGCCGGCCCCAACAACGACCACATCCGCCTTAAGTGCCTCAGCTTGGGCCGGGCTGCCCGACCTATTTCTTTCTTCCATTTTTCCTCCCCCGCCCTTGACTGGCTAAGAGCTTATCCGTAATTAATTCCGTTTGGCCACCCCCCTTTGGCAAAGGGGGATTTAGGGGGATTTCCCCGATGCAGCCGCGTTAAATCCCCCCTCACCCCCCTTTACGAAAGGGGGGAAGTTATTTAAGGATAGGCTCTAAGCCTCTTTTGATATGTATCGAAATGCGTTCTCTCCTGCGATGCGACCTGAATTGAGGGCAAAACCGAAGGCACTTCCTGAAAGGGTAACGCAATACGTATCCGATTCCCAACCTCCCGTATCAATTCCCGCCGCATAGAGGCCAGCAATAGGGTGGCCCCGCTGATCCAATACCTCCATGTGATGATTAATCTTGATCCCCCCTATTGTTCCGTGGAAGGATTGAACACATTTAACCGCGTAGTAGGGAGGGGTTCGCAAGGGCTGAAGAAACCTTGGGTCTTTCGCAAACAGACCGTCGCACCGCTGGTCACAAAACGAATTATATTCCTCTATTACGTCCTGTAGCACATTTGGAGATACTCCGATCCATCCGGCAATCTCCCCCCAGGAGTCGGATCGTTTAATCGTTCCTTTGTCCAATTGCAACCGGAGTTCTTTTTCCAACTCCGTCATCTTGGTCCCCGGTGGAAAATGGGCGACCCCTTTGATCATTCCTTGTTCCATGAAGCCTTTCTTAATCTTCTCATCAAAAAGAGTATAGGCAATCTTGTAGGGCTGCCTGTTTAAAGCATTGCCGGCCTCAGGCCAATAGAAGGCAGTCGCCTCATCGATAAATCGCTCTCCCTCCTTGTTGACCCAAATCGTATTCGGTTCTTCAGCAACGACAGCGATATACGAGGATTCCGGGAAGCGAGGTCCCCGTAAGTGAAGTATTCCCAGGCCTTCTGTCGCAGCCCCGATTCCAGTCGCCATGAGCAATCCGTCCCCCATATTGGGCGAGCCATGTAAACACAGGTCTTCGGTATAGTCCGGGTAATATTTTTTCAATAATTCTCTGTTCCCGGAATAGCCCCCCGTCGCAATGATCACACTTTGTCCGACGATTCGTAGCTCCTTCTCCTTTGTTGCCGCAAGAACTCCGATCACCTTTCCCTTCTCGTTGGTTAATATCTTCTTTGCAGCCGTTCCGTAAAGCAACCGTACACCCATTTCTTCGCATTTTTTTACCAACAGTTTAACGAGTCCGGCACCCCGGCCCTCCGGTACATGAAAAAACCGGCGACCGACATTATTGTAGTTGAGGACATCTTCAAATCTGAGCCCTTTTTCTTCCAGCCAACGAATTGTATCTCCTGATTTATCCATAAAGGCCCGAACAATCCTCGGGTTCGTTTTCCAGTGAGCATAACTCATGGCCGTTCTGAAAAGCTCATCCTTCGGTGCGTCAATTTTCATCCGCTTTTGAACGGGACTATCCGCGGCGAAGATTCCTCTTGCGAGCGCGGTATTTCCTCCTGCAGCCCCTCGCTTTTCAAGCAATAGAACACTCGCCCCCTCTTCTCGGGCTGCTACCGCTGCCGCAAGGCCACCTCCTCCGGCACCAATGACAATAGTTTGAAAGTTGAGACTCTCCCCCTTCGCGACTGGTCTTAAATCCACCATAGGCACCCTCATTCGAACCCAATCGTTCCAAAGAAATGAACTAAGAATAGGGGAGCGAGGCTCCCTTGCAAAAGTGGTTTTTTTGAGCCTGACTAATCTGATTCCTCTCTCAGTTCCTTTGGGATACGCTTAAAAAATTTCACAGATATCACCAATACAGCTACCGCTAACAGAAGAAATGCAACCGTAATGTAGCGAGTAAAAAAAATCATGGGACCGCCCATGGAAAGGGATTGCCGGAACGACACCTCCATCATCGGTCCTAAAATAAACCCCAACATGAGCGGTGCCGGTGGCCAATCCCTCTTTTTCATAATATAGCCCATGACACCCGCCCCCAAGGCGACCCAAACATCAAACAGGGTGTTGCGCGGCGAGTAAGCCCCAACGATGCAAACTGCCAGAATGATGGGGCCCAGATACTTATAGGGGAGCGTGCTTATTTTTGCCCAAAGTCCCACAAGGGGTAAATTGAGAATCAATAACATGACGTTGCCTATATACATACTTCCAATGACGGTCCAGACAAATTCTTTGTTCTCTACAAAAAGGAGCGGACCTGGCTTTAGTCCATACATCATCAAAGCGGCCAGGATAATGGCGAGCGATGTGCCTGTTGGAATGCCAAGGCACAGGAGAGGGATAAAATTGCCTTGGGTCGTGGCATTGTTAGCCGCTTCCACCGATGCAACGCCCTCGATGACCCCCGTACCAAACTTCTCAGGATATTTGGAAATCTTTTTCTCTATATCGTAGACCAGGAACGTGGTCACGCCTGGAGCCATTCCGGGTAACAATCCCAGCGGAATCCCTAATATTGTTCCGCGTAGACTGGCCCAAAGCCCTTTCTTCAGTTCTTCCCCTCTCGGCATCATTTTCCCAAGTTTACCTTCATAAATCTTGAGTAGGCCTGCTTCAGCACTAATCAAGATTTCTGATATGCCTAAGAGCCCTATCGCCACTGGAACAAGATCAAATCCCCTCAGTACCCCCGTCATGCCATAATGGAAGCGTGCCAATCCTGTCACAGGGTCTACACCCACGGTCGTGAGAATCATGCCGACGGCTCCTGCCGCGATTCCCTTCGTTATTGAAGCTCCAGCGAGGCTCACGATGGCCGTGAGGCTGAAAAATATAAGTCCAGCGTATTCCGGAGGGCCAAATTTGAGAGCATGCTTTGCGACGACGGGGCCCATAAAGCAGAGCACCACAACTCCTAATGTGCCAGCGATGAATGAACCCACGGCTGAGATCCACAAGGCCTCCCCCGCCCGGCCTTGCTTCGTCATCGGAAATCCATCAAAACACGTGGCTACGGAGCTGACTTCCCCGGGGATATTTACCAAGATACTCGTTGTCGATCCCCCGTACTGGGATCCATAAACGATCCCCGCTAACATAATGATAGACCCGGTTGGATTCAAATACATGGTGATCGGCAATAACATCGAACAAGTCGCCCCTGGTCCCAAACCAGGCAAGACACCCACCAATGTTCCCATGGCACAACCAAGAAAGCAGTATAAGAGATTATGTATTTCAAATACGCTCACAATCCCATGGATCAGATCCACAAACCTAACCCCCTTCTTTGCAAGTCAAACTATCCTCAAAAGAGTATTCCTCTTGGAAATACCATTTTGCAAACTTTTACAAAGATGACATAATAAACTACTGTGAGGATCAAGGTCAGAATGAAATTCGTGCGCCAGGATTTGACCCCTGCAATCCTCAACTCCAGAAAGTAAAAGACGAGGGTTCCTACGAAATAGCCCGCGAACCCAATGAGGAAGATGTAGAGAGCCAAAACCACAATCGAACTGAACAACTGTATTCTCATTCCCCTGCTTACCGCCACCTTTTCAATGCCAGGAAACTTTCTATAATGAACGATAAAGTGGACGATCCCCACCGTCATCAGACCGATGCTGAGCGCGAGAACATAAAAGCCCGGTCCAAGCGGGTCATAGAGTATATAAGGGTCCTTATGAAGGATGAGACGGAGTCCCTCAGCCATACTCACGAGGCTGAAAACCATAATTAATATTCCTTCAATGAATACGGTTCTATTCATCGCCCTTCCCCTCCATCTAATAGTACTCCGACAGATACCCCATCCCCCTCCTGACCTCCCCCTTGAAGGGGGAGGAGCATAGCGATTTCCCTCCCCTTCAGGGGGAGGGGCAGGGTAGGGGTGGGGTTAGATGGCCTATGTGTCTGAGTAGAACTAAAATAGGAATACCTAAATCAGCCGAACGGCTTATGAGAAAGAGTATTCTGGTTCGTACCAATCTATTCACTTATTCCTGTACATCACAAAGCTTCACTTCAATCCCCACAGTTTAGCCGCCTCGTCCATTTCTTTCCCTACATATTCTCTGGCATTACGCGAGTTGAGGTAAAAGGGTACAAATCCAAGATTTTTCAGCTTGGAAAGAAATTCCTGATCCTTTAGCATCTCTTGTATAGCCTCCTCCCATTTACCAATAATATGGGAAGGAAGCTTCGGCGGTCCCGACATACTCGTCCAAAACACTGCGGTGACCGTTGGAAAGCCCTGTTCCACGGCTGTAGGCACATCCGGGAAGTCTGGAGACCTAAATCCTGATACTCCCACGACCTTCACTGTTCCGGCTCTAACATGGGGGAGACCTGAGGTGGGCGTCGCTGTCCCCAATTTTATGTGACCGCCAGCAACGAAGGAGACGATTTCCGCTCCACCACGAGTAACCACGGGTTTTGTCTTCGATACATCAACCCCGATCGCTTTAAAAAACTGCCTCCAGAGAAAGTCTCCAGCCCCCACACCCCCAAAGGAACCCCATGTGAAATGTTCAGGGTCCTTTTTGACCTCAGCTTCAACATCCTTCAGGTTTTTGAAGGGAGATGCAGCATTCACGTAGAAGATATGCGGGCTAGCAGCCGTAAAAGCAAGGAACGTTCGGTCAAGGACTTTGAGAGGCAGATCCCGTATAGCGACTTCCAATAGGCTGCAACTTGATTGGCTGTCCGAAAACAGAGTATAGCCGTCCGGCTTTGCCTGATAAACTTCCAGGCTGGCAGGGACTGTGTTACCGCCAGGTTTGTTGATCACGTTGACGGGCACCCCCCACCTTTTTTTCACATTTTCAGCGAGGAGCCGACCGACGAGGTCCGTCGAACCACCGGGGACGAATGGAACGATGACATCAATTCCTCTGCTCGGATACTTATCTTGAGCTTGGACGGATGCAATTCCACCGGTGAACAGGAAGATCATGGCTGCGGATAAGATCCATAACCAACACTTCTTCTCTCGTTGATGCATCATCGCTTCTCCTTTCCATCTTTCTTGACAAACCTTTTAAGACTCTGTGTTACCAATCAATGCTTCAGGATTTTACTCGGTAAGGTTCTTCAACAGTCTTTCTTCAAGGGCCCGATATTTCGCTAAGCCGAGGAAGTCAACCAACTCATCAAAGGCGACCCCTCCATGAGCCCCTTCCTTCAAGATTCCTTCTTCCTTCAATTCCTTCAATCTTTCTTTTATCGCTGCATACGCTACCGTTAGACACAGGGCTGGATAGATCGCAACGGAATATCCCATCTCTTCATATTTCTTAAAGCGTAAGTAAGGTGTCTTGGGGGCTAAATTTACGAGTACCGGCCCATCGATCAGCTTTGGTATTTTTTCCAACTGACCCGTTGTCGTGGGCGCTTCGACGAAGATGAGGTCTGCTCCTTCTTCCCGATACAGATTTCCCCTGCGAATTGCATCATCAAACCCTTCGGCTGAAATCGCATCCGTTCTCGCGATGAGAACCATATCCTTGTCTTTTCTCGCAGTCACGGCGGCCCGTATCTTTGCCACCATCTCCTTGGCCGGGATCAATTTATGTCCCTCCATGTGGCCGCACCTCTTGGGAGAGATCTGGTCCTCGATCTGGATGGCTGCAATGCCCGCCCTTTCGTATTGCTCCATGGTTCTGAGGGTATTGAGATGATTGCCGTATGCGGTATCCGCATCCGCAATGACGGGAACGCTCACGGCCTCGGCCATACGCTTCCCGTTTTCCACCATCTCCGTCATCGTGACGAGGCCGATATCGGGAAGGCCGAACATCGACGCCGCCGTTCCGAATCCAGTCATATAGACCGCATCAAACCCGGCGGCCTCTATCAGCTTAGCGCTAAAAGCATCGTAAGCACCCGGCGCCACCAGTATCTCTTTCCTTTCGATCAGCTTTCTTAGTATCGTCGTTGATTTCATCCGTTTCCGCCCCCAATCTCCTTAAGGTTTTAACGCCCGTCCCCTTTTCGAGGACAACACTTCCTTGTTGATTCTCAGGTTAACCATTTCATTATTTCTCCGACCTCTTTTACCTGCTCAAGTTGCCCAATGAGTTCAATGACTCTTTCGATTTGGTGATCAGGCAACGGTTCTGCAGAATGGGACGAACAATCCCTGAACTTCCTGGCACAGTCATCGAATGACATAGGCCTTCCGGGACTCCCGAACGGATCGTCCACCTGCATCGAGTAGACTTGCCCACTCTTCATTCTAATTTCCAGCTTCGCAGGTGGTATCTTGTCTGCCCTGCCCAGGCTGTGATCCAATTCAACGCTTATTTTGCTCGCCACCTCAAGAATATCCGGGCTTTTCATAGCGGCCTCTGTAAAATGCTCGATCGTGGCACATCCCTTAGCAAGAGCAGTAGCCACCCCCCACGGTATGCTGAACTGGGAATCAACCTGAGTTCTCGGCTTTGTTTTGACCTCTAAGGGTGTGCATAAGGAAGAGTACCCGCCTTCGTCGCTGAATATCTTGATTTCCTTCATATCCTCTGCCTTGATCTTCTGTTCGTTTCTCAGCGATAGGGCGGCATCGATATAGGTGTGAAGACCTCTGCAACAGGGATAAGGCTTAATGGAAACATTCACTCCCTCAAAATGCTTCCCCAAATCTGATGTCAATGTTTTGGAATCATAGCCGCCCTGAAAGTACATGTTGTAGAGCCCCTGTTTTCCCTCGAGGCAGTTCTTTGCTCCAGTCATCCCTTTTTCAGCCATAAGCGCTGACGCAATTCCTGCCCTTGTGCAAAATCCTGGTCCCATCCTTTTGGTCTGTGCCCCATCAATCTTTCCTTGCAGGTTACCGCTGCATTGATGGTAGGCAATGCCAAAGGCATGAACCATCCGTTCTTCATCGAGGCCGAGTAGTTTCCCGACTGAACCAGTCGAAGCAAGATAGCCCATGAGGGTGGTTAAATGCCAGCCCTGCTTCACACGCTCCGATTGAAACGCTTTTTCCCCTTTATCAGGAGACGAAGGGTTATAACCAGGCCATGCAGCAAGCGCCAACCTGCAAATCATGTCCACCCCTAAAGCAACAGATGTGATCAACTCTCTCCCGGTCACCCTCCCTTTTCTCTCTGCCACCGCCATACAGGCGGGTGCGACCGCAACCGCAGGATGCATGACCGCCGCATCATGAACATCGTCGAAATCCAAAGCATGAGCCATGGTAGCGTTCACCTGGGCGGCCATGGGGGCAGGCACTTTTTGTTTGCAATGGATGATGCTGCTTTCTTCCTTGCCACCCCAATCCGTAACGATATCCAATAACTCCTTCACTCCGGGCGCAGTATAGCCAGCGAGTGCAACCCCAAATAAATCCAGGATCTCCTTTTTCGTCACCTCGACAACGTGTTGAGGCAAGTCTTCATAGTTGATTTGAATAAAATTCTTCGCAAATCGATAGATCGGATCCATGACACTTTTCCTCCTGGGATGAGTGGATTCAACACTGCTCAATACCTATTTTCTTCTAAATCATACGGGCAATACGCGCGCCGTCAGCGACGGCATCAGGGATCAAGCCGTACATTCTGCAGTCGCCAATCGGATGGATTTCAGCCACTTTGTCTTTGAGGCTCTTAAGAAGCTTGTCATCCGGCACAAGAGGCATTAAAGTGATGAGGGTATCAGCCTCAAGAGTCTTTCTCTCCCCCTCCTTTGTAATAATGACCAGTCCCTTATCTGTTATTTCCTCATACTGAACTTCAGCCATCATGGTCACACCCTTTTGATCGAACCATTTAAAAAGCCGGGTCGGATCATTTGCCAGGAGGCCCTCTCCCAATTTCTCGGCTGTGTCCACGATGGTAACCTTTCTGCCTCGCTTAACGAGAAACTCAGCAAGCTGGCAGCCCGCGAGGGCTCCCCCTATAATAACAACTCTATTTCCGACGGGCATCCACCACTTCGTCAGCTTCGCGAAAACCATAGGACCGAGGAACCTCAGACCCATTTTCAGCATTCCATGCAGCCTGTCGCTTCTGAATACCTTGCGATTGTTGAATCCAGGTATTGCCGGAGTCACATTCACCCCGCCTGTGGCCAGGATGACCACATCCGGATTCATCCCATTGATGACAGAGAGATTAACCTCTTTCCCCAGCCTGATGGTGACCCCTAACTTGGTAAGTTGGGTCCTGAAGTAATGAACCGTGTCCAAGATACTTTCACATTCAAGATCCTTTACGATAGCAGCCAAAAGCAGTAATCCCCCTAACTGAGGGTCTTTCTCATAAAGGGTCACGTCATGCCCCCTTAATGCAGCTACCCTGGCTGCTTCCATTCCAGCCGGTCCGCTACCGGCGATCAACACTTTTTTCTTCTTTTCGGCTGGTTTAATTTCGTATTCTCGCTCTCTTCCCAAGGCAGCATTGATCCGGCATCGTACGGGCCGATTGTGACACGCCTTTTCGTGCCAGCAATAGAGACAGCCTGAGCATGGGGCAATATCTTCCAATCTGCCTTCCGCAACCTTGATCGGCAGCTCGGGGTCTGCAAGCAGTCGCCTCGTCATACCGATGAAGTCTAACTTACCCCGCCGAAGAACCTCTTCACCGAGTTCGGGGTCGAGTCTGCCTGCAACAAAAACCGGTATGGAGACCACCTTCTTGATCGCCTCACCCAGAGGCACCCACATCCCTCTTCCCTTATGGGTATAGTCCAGGCCTTCCACGATGAGCTCCCCCGGGAGTTCGGGGTAGAAAAACCGGTCGCTATGGAGCATATCACTGAATTGACCATAGCCCTCCGTTCTCACGTGAATTGCGTCGGAACCGGCCTCTTGCAGCAGTTGCGCGGTCTTCTTAGCCTCCTCAAGCGTTATCCCATTCTTCAGTCCGTATTCGGCGCCATTGATCAGGGTTCCGACCGCGAAATCTTGCCCGCAGCGCTTTTTGATTTCATGGATGACGCCACATAGAAATCTGGCTCTGTTTTCCGGGCTTCCGCAGCCATAAGCATCCTGGCGTCTATTCCAGAAGCGGGAAAGAAAACTATTGAGAAGATGAAAGTGAGAGGAATTGAGCTCCACCCCGTCAAACCCGGCCTTTTTCGCCCGTTCCGCCGCCTTGGCGAACGCGTCGATCAGGTCTCCAATATCGGCAATGGACAGTTCTCTCGCCTTTCCAACAGATAGCTCTCTGTGAGAAAGATCGGATAGCTCCCTGGACGGAAAATCATCGTCTGTTAAAACCGAAACAGCTATCCGATCGCCAGCGTCGACTATTCCCTCACCTGGTATAAACCACGGCCCTGAATGGTAGAGCTGGACAAATATCGGGCAACCATGCTTGTGAACCACCTTGGTCAATTCACGGTAGCCTGGAATCAACTGATCATCGTGTATGCGCGCACCCACCAACCCTGGACGGTTCGAACCCCTCGGCCATTCAACGGTACAGAATTCGAAAATGATCAGACCGACACCGCCTTTCGCTAATGCTCCATAGTGAGCTATGATGGCCTCACCTACCGTACCGTCCTTTTCAAGCAGGCCTGTACCGGAGGCGGTCTTTATGATCCGGTTCCTCGTACGAACTCGCCCAATGTAACCAGGTTCCATCAGCTTTTCAAATGCTGCACTGCTCGCCATGATATCCCCCAATTCGACCCATTCGTGTCTGTTTATAAATGCCCGTTTTCCGTTATGCCGAACCCGATGAGCTTGCCCCGTACTCTGATACGGAGGCATCCAGACGTCGTCCCGACCCCGTATCAAGTACGGGGTAAACGCCAGTCGGGAACCATTCCAAAAACTGGGTCCCGGTTTTTACCGGGACCCCTGGATTCCAGCTGGAGTTTATCCCGATGTAGATCGGGGCCGGAATGACGACCGTTCTTTATCGACGATCTTTCCCAGGAAAACCCAGAATTCTGTTTCTACGGACACCTGGGATTGTAATCCGATGTTGCAGAAAGGGATACCTTATCGGCCGGGAACATGTGAATGTTCGGTCCCTCCCATGGAAACTTGATATCTGGACGGATGCTTCCGTTAAAGAATGGGTTGGGTCCACCCTCCATACCAACACCGTACATCGGTGCAAGGACCTGATGGTCACATTTTCGCATTGTCCACAACCCCATAGGCGATTTGTACTGAAAACCCTCAAAGACCTCAATCACTTTTTCAGGATCAAGAGAACCTGCCTTTTCAATCGCCGCGAAAGTCATTTTCCAACCGACAATCCCTGAGCCTAATAGCCCAACTGGCCACCAAGTCTGGAAGTCCTTGTCATCTTTGTGCTTCTCGTGGTATCTACTAATCAATTCCTTGTTCTCAGGTGTATTCACCCTTAATGAATACGAGGAGGAAATATAAAGTCCCACACCATCGTCTTTGAGCTCATACATCGGATACGGTTCCAAGACATGCGACAAAAAAGGAAAAGGAGCCTTCAGGCCCATCGTCCGGCTCTGCCTGATCATATTTACGAGGTCTGGGCCAAAACTCGCAACTACGACGGCATCCGCTTTTGCCGCAATGATCTTTAATATGTAAGGCCCGAAGTCTCTCGTCGTGCCAAGAGGATGATAGTCCTCTCCTACGATCTTCGCATCAGGGACATGAATCTTTATTTGGTCTTTGAAAGCCGCGGCCGCAGAATAGGCCGCCAAATAATCGGGTCCAATGATGTAAAATCTTCTGTAAGGCTTATTGGCCATAAAAAGAGCCAGGGCTGCATAATGGCTGTACATGTTTTGAACGACCCTGAAACCATAGCGGCTGAACTCCCTTCCCTGAATGTCATCGGTCATCCCTCCATGGTTGATATAAAGCGTTTTATTCGTCGTAGCCATCTTGTTCATAGCTACGGCAACAGCACTGCTACCACCCGAACAAAGGATATCAACCTTATCTTCCAGTAGGAGCTTCTTGGCCTTTCGATTCGCCACATCCCCCTTAAACTCGCTATCTTCAGTGATCACCTCTATTTTCTTGCCGAAAAGGCCTCCTTTTGCGTTCTGTTCGTCCACTGCGAATTGAAATCCTGCGCTAAAGAACCGGCCAACGGATTCAAATGGCCCTGATTTTGCTTCTAAATATCCAATCTTAGTCGTGTCGCCGGCTGCAGCCCCGGAAGGGATCCCACCTAATAGGGACAACATCAAAATGATGCAGAGAGAATAAACTCCTGTTCCTTTCCCAATAATCTTTTCCATAAGACCCTCCTTTCTTTCCTGAGTCAATGGTTTAACAACTTCGGGTTCCCCCTTTTCCTGTGCTCCTATGGACATCTGGGATTGTAATCGCGTGTCGCAGGAAGGGCCACCTTATCGGGCGGGAACATCTCGATATTCGGCCCCTCCCAAGGAAACTTGACCTCCGGACGTATGCTCCCATTGTAAAATGGGTTCGACCCGGCCACCGTTACCCCACCGTACATCGGCAGGATGACTTGATGATCGCATTTTCTCATCGTCCACAATCCTACGGCTGAGTTATATTGAAAACCCTCAAAGGCCTCAATGACTTTTTCAGGATCAACGGATCCTGCCTTTTCCAGTGCGGCAAAGGTCATCCTCCAACCTATAATCCCCTGGCCGCAATACCCAAAAGGCCACCAAGTCAAGAAATCCTTGTCATTCTTGTGCTTCTCATGGAATCTTTTGATCATTTCTTGGTTTTCAGGCGTTTTCACGTTTAACGAATAAGCCCCCGCAGAATAAAGTCCCACACCATCTTCCTTGAGCTCGTACATTGGATACGGTTCTGCAATATGAGTTAAAAAGGGGAAAGGAACCTTTAGGCCCATGGCCCGCGATTGTTTGATCATATTGATTAAGTCCGGGCCAAAGAGTCCAAGTGTAACGGCATCCGCTTTTGCCGCGATGATCTTTAATGTGTAAGACCCAAAGTCTTTAACCGTAAAAAGAGGAGGATAGTCCTCTCCTACGATCTTGGCATCAGGGACATGTATCTTTATTTGTTCCTTGAAAGTGTTGCTAAAACTATAGCCCACCACATTGTCCGGGGCCACGATGTAAAATCTCCTGTAAGGTTTATTCACCATAGAAAGAGCCAGGGCGGTGTAGATGTTATGCGCGTTTTGACAGACCCTGAAAGCATAGGGGCTGAACTCCCTTCCCATGATGTCGTCCGCATTTGCTCCGTAAAGGATAAACGGCTTCTTATAAGACGTGGCTGCCTTATTCAAGGCGATGGAGACAGCGCTGGCACCGGCTGAAGCAAGGATGTCAACCCGATCTTCCATGATGAGCTTCCTGGCTTTTCGGTTTGCGACGTCTGGTTTCCACTCGCTGTCTTCAGATATGTACTCGATCTTTTTGCCAAACAGGCCTCCCTTTGCATTCTGCTCATCTATTGCAAATTGGAGTCCTGCAAGCCAAAAGCGGCCAGTATACTCCTGGGGTCCAGACAGTGCCTCTAACACCCCAATCTTAATGGTGTCTGCTGATATGGCCCGCAAGGGGATCCATAACAAAAGGATCACCATCAAAACGAAACAGAAAAAATGAATTCCTATTGCTCGCATTGAAATCTTTTCCATAAAACCCTCCTTTCTCTATCCATGATTTATTCACTTTTCAACCAGGGTTGTGGTTGCCTCATCCTATTTCAGGAGATCCATTCGGGAAAATCCCTAAATCTTTGATTCCTCCTTTCATGATCAAATCTTATCAATCCTCCACGGTAATGTTCGACAGGACCGCGAGCCCCGAAAAATCCCACCATAAATGTTCTCTCCTCAATATCGCTTTCATTCTCTCGCTCGGTGACGCCAACTCCAAACCTTTTCCTTGTTAAAGAGGCTAATAAGGCCCCCTCTTAGGTACAGAACGACAAGAATAAAACAGATCCCCATCAATATCCACCAATGTTTGGTCAAACTCGATATCCAGTCTTGAAAGATGATGTAAAAAGCAGCCCCTAATACTGGACCAAAGAAATAACTGGACCCACCGATCACCGTCATAAATACTACCGACATGGACGTGTTTAAATCAATGCAGGCAGTATTCACAAACTCCTGGAAAAAAGAGAAAAGCCCCCCTGCCAAACTTGTAAAAGTACCCGAAACCAAAAAAACGGTATACCTCGTCAGAAATACGTCATATCCTAAAAAGGACGCCCTGATGTCCCTTTCCCGTGTACACACCACGGCGTTACCCAAGGGGGTCTTCAAAAAAAGATAACAAGCCAAAATCCCTACACCGACCACGATCAACGTGAGGTAGTAAACATTCTGAATGCGGCTCATGGGTATGCTTCCAAAGACGGGCAGATAAAGATCCGGACGATTGACCGTCATCCCATCATCCCCATAGGTCACGGACCTCCATTTTACAGCCATGGCAAACAGAAACATCTGAAAGGCTGTCGTGATGAGGGCAAAGTACGCACCCTTGAGTCGAACACAAAAGAAACCCATCACGGCTGCAGCCACAACTCCTGACAAAGCAGTGATCAACAGGGTCAAAAGAAGAGGCATGCCAGGATCGTGCTTGAAAATCAGAGCCGCCACATAAGCCCCTATGCCAAAAAGCGCTGCATGTCCGAAAGGAAGCAACCCAGCATATTCGAATAAAAGATTGAAGCTCACTGCGAAAAGAGCGTAGATAAGAATCTCAGTAGCCAGATGGATATAGATTTCGGAGAGACCTTTGGGAAGAAGCACAAGCAAGATGATTCCAATTCCCCACCCAAGGCAATAGGTCCGAAGAGTTCTCATTCTTTCTCCCCAAAGAGACCGGTAGGCCTTACAATAAGCACGATCGCCATAAGTAAAAATTGGAACACAATAGCTAATTTCGGAATCCACAAGATCCCAAAGGAACTAAGCTCTCCTATCATCAATGAGGCGATAAAAGCACCGAATAAGCTGCCAAATCCTCCCACCACAATGACCACAAAGCAATCCATCAGCGCATCCAGCCCCATCCCCGAGTAGACGCTCAGGAAGGGAGCTGCAATCACACCTGCAACCGCTGCAAGGGCGGCCCCTCCTCCAAAGACACCCATGAACACAATCGGGACGTTGGTTCCAAGGGCTCCCACCATATCCGCATCTGAAACAGCAGCATGAATGATGATGCCAATACGAGTCCGTGACAATACGAGGGCTATGCCAAGAAGCACCAAAAAAGAAAATCCGAGGATAAACAAACGATAGACCGGATAGGTTATTCCAAATAAGGGGATATCTCCTTGGAGAAGCTCAGGGACTGGCACGGTCAGCGGCGCGGTTCCCCAAAGAATACGAACGAGTTCTCCCAAAATGAAAAGAAGACCAAAGGTGAGAAGAAGCTGAAAATGATGGCCACCTGTGTAAGTCTTGCGAAGGAGAAAACGCTCTATTAAGATACTGAATGCTCCGACAATCAAGGGACTGACAAGAAAACTCAACCAGAAACTACCTAAGTGGAATGTGATGGAATAGGCAAAATAAGCACCTAACATGTAAAAGGCCGCATGGGTGACATTCAATACCCCCATCATCCCCAAAACAAGAGTGAGACCAGAGGCAACCAAAAAAAGAAGCATCCCATAGACGAGACCCTGTATCGCTTGAATCAGGTAAATCCCAATCGATAGATCCATCAACAACACCCCCGTTCTTAATAGGTTAGCCGTTCTGGCCGCCCAATAAGAGAGCGGGTGGAAGGTTACTACTCATGAACGGTTTGATTTCCTTTAAGGCAGTGCCATCGAGCCTTCTAATTGATGCCGCCAGATATATTGATTGCCTCTCCGGTAATGTAGCTGGACAGGTCGGAAACCAGGAAGAAAACCAAGTTGGCAATCTCCTCGGTAGTGCCGATCCGGCCCAGGGGTATGACTTCGTTTAATTTCTGATAATCCCTTTCTCTGGCTTCATCGACGGTAGTGCCCTCTGCTTGTGCCTTTTCGATATGAAAACGATCCCTCAGGTTGGTGGTCACAGCGCCCGGGTTAATGGCATTGACATATATTTGGTACTTCGCCAGCTCAAGAGCCAGGGTTTTCACCAGCCCGACGACACCAAATTTAGAAACGCAGTAGGCAGCGCTCCCCGGCATGCCCTTCACTCCCCCCATAGAAGCGATAAGCACGATCTTGCCTCCCTTTCCCCTGGCCACCATGCTTTTAGCTACCGCTTTAGCAATGAAAAAGGAACCGTTCAGATTTACGTCCAGAACTTTTTTCCAATCTCCTTCGGAAAAGTCTACGATGGGTGTCGTCACGGGGCCACGAATAGCAGCGCAATGAACCAAAATATCTATCTTGCCGAATCTTTCTATGGCCTTGGCTACGGCTGCATCGACTTCTTGACTCCTGCTGACATCTGCTACCAGCGCCAGAGCCTTCTTGCCCAGTGACTCGATTTCGGCAACCGCCGCATCTAAACCTCCCCACTCTTTGTCTTCCGGGAAAAGGCTTCGAGGTGCTGATAACTGATCGACAATGGCTATGTCAGCTCCTTCACCAGCCAACCGTAAGGCGATGGCATGTCCCATCCCCCGCTTGCCTGCCGCTCCTGTAACGAGAGCGACTTTACCTTGCAGAGTGTTCATATCGGTCCTACCTCCTCCATTGATTTTCAACCTACGAGTCATAATGACCCTGGAGCACACTTGACCGGAACGTGCCCCGAAACTCGCGCCCCGTGCCAGGGAGCTTCACACTATTCGGCAAAGGCTGCCAGTCCACACCCCGATTTGCGAGACATTAAACCATTTAAGTCCTTGAAGAAAAAATCGATTTATAAAACAACTTGTGGCGAATTTTGCTTTCTCATGATATAACCGCCAACACCTGCCCCGAGAGCAGCGAACAAGGGTTTTCCCTCCGGATTACCGATCATCCCTCAAACAGTCTTTCCGGAACATAGACGAAACCCTCCATGATCCTCCGTGATGTGCGTCCAAAGGCGGCCAGTTTTAACTCAGGCCCATCCGGGGTCTTCGCGACATCGACCTCAATCGATATGGTTCCGCTCGGATGGCCGATCCGAACCATTTTCTCCTTCCAAGCCCTCGGGGAACAGACCCGGTTCACCAGGGTTCCTTCGATCAATGCTGCAGCGCCTGTGCAGACCGTTCCCGTGCCCGGATAGGTCTTATGCATCTCCTGCATGAAAAAGAGTCGTGAGACAAAATCGATTTCGTCCGCCGTGATCTGGGAGCCATCCGTAAAGCTTGTATAACCGACAGGCTCCCGGACGAAGGCCAGCATGGGAAGGGTAGGGCTTTTAAACCTGGCCTCTGCCGGATCGTCGACCAAGCCGAGCATTTTCGCAGCCGTTCCCCTGATCAGCTCGATCTTACTTAGGGCATCGAGGACCTTTTGATCGAGAGGCCCCTCAATGCCTGAAAAGCCCAGCACATCGGGTTTCATGAAGCACGTGGGGTTTCCCGCATCGACACACGATATTTCGAAGGTCCCGATGGACGGAACGGACATGACATCAACCGGTTTCCCTGTGGGAAGAAGCTTTCCTTTCAGCGTTCCTCCTGTCGCGGAATAATCGAGGAGAATCTTGCTGCTCGTCCCGGGAACCCCGTCGATGGCGTATTCACCTACGTATTTTGTTTTCCCCTGATAGGTCTGGACGTAGGCCTTCAGGATTTTTTTTGTATTCGTGTTGTAGATGCGAACGATCGTCTCCGGCTCTTTGACAGGGACCAGGCCTTCGTCAATGGCAAAGGGTCCGACCCCGGAAGAGATGTTTCCGCAGTTACCCATGAAGTCGAGGATGGGCTTGGTGATATCCACCTGTGCCATGGTGTAGTTGATGTCGGCGTCCGGTCTCTCCGGCGGGCCAATGATGGCACATTTGCTCGTCAACGGATCGGCTCCTCCCAACCCGTCGATCTGCCTCCTGTCGGGGCTTCCAAAGATGGCGAGGATCACCTTGTTTCTCAATTCCGGGTCTTTCGGCAGATCCTTCTCGTGGAGATAGACTCCCTTACTCGTTCCTGCCCGCTGGATCACGCAGGGGATCTTTCTGAACTCGGCCATGACTTCCCTCCTTTCGGGTGTGCTCTCTCTCACCGCACTATGTCTGCCAGTTCGGCAATGTTTGAGATCTCTTCGAGGCGGGCGACCGTCGCGATGATCTTCTCCCTGCGGTCCTTCTCGAAGTACGGCTCTGTCAACGAAGTAAATTTAGCGATGATCTCCTCGTCGGACGCAGGGTTCTCCGGGTCTCCCTTCGGATAGTCCACGTGGGCTGTCACGGTCCTGCCGTCGTTCAAGTCGGCAGTCAGGGTGGCAGGATAGGCCTTCGGGTACATCTTTTCTGCCTCGGGGTCGAGCTCCCACGCTACCTTTTCCGCAAGGCGCAACACCTCGGGGTCCCCCAGAGCCTCGACGCTGAATTCCTGGATGCCCGTACGGTTCTTGCAGATGGCAACGGCAATGGCGTAGGGCAGACTGAACTGAGCGTCCACATGGGTTTTGGGACGAAGTTTCCGCTCGATGGGGCTGCAGAGCATCTTGACGGTGAACTCTCCCACCTTGGCGGTGATCTTCTTCACGTTCTCCGCGCGTACGCCCTGCTTGTAGAGGTCGAGGGCGCAGTCGGCCACGGGTCCGGAGAAACGGCAGCAGGCATGAACCTTGATGCTCGTTTCGACCATCTCCCATTTCTTCCCCAGGGTTTCCGTTATCCTGCCATAATCAAACTGGTCCCTGTAGGAGAGGGCTTTGATGAGACCGTAGGGCCCATCGAAAACGGTCCCGGCGCCGATGAAGTTCTTCTCGGCCAGTGAAGCAGCTAAAACCCCACCCATGGCCGGATGGCCTGCCTGAAGGGGCTTCTGCCATGCGCCTTCTCCGGTGCACTCCTGGGTGCCTGCAGAAAAGCTCCCCGCGATACCGAGAGCGTACTTGGTCCTGAGGACGTCGAGTCCCATGACCGTTGCGCTGGCGGCTGCTGCGCCGAAGACCCCGCAGGTCCCCGTGGGGTGGAACCCCTGGTAATAAGACTGGCCAAGGAGGGACTCGCCGAGACGGATCATGACCTCGAGGCCCAGGATAAAGGAGCGCATGAACTCCTTGCCGTTCGCCCCTCTTTTTTCACCCAGGGCAAAGACGGCCGGGAAGACGGCGACGGACGGGTGCATCGTCCCCTCCCGGTGGTCGTCGTCGAAATCCAGGGCGTGGCCCATCGTGCCGTTCAGCAACGCCGCATTCATGGGGGAGGTCTTGAAGCCATGGGCGAAGACCGAGCTGTAAGAGTTTCCCCCTTCCGCTTTGATCACTTCCGCCAGGGCCTTTATCTGAGGACGTCTCGAAGAACCGATCGTACACCCGATCACATCGAGCACGTAGCGCTTGACCTGGTCCTTCGTCTCTTTAGGCAGGTCCTCGAACTTCTCACTGACGAGGAATTCCGCCAATACTTCCGCAATTCGTTTTGGTTGGTTTGCCTGTTCCATAGTTTGCCCCTTTCTATAAAGTGTGGTCTTCTGTTTTATCCGGACCTTTCTCTCCTATGAATACACTTCCTTTTCAAAGACCCTGAAATCGTGGCCGGGGAGAATGAACGCCGATAACTCGGCTATCTTTTTTATGCTTGCATGGTACTGCTCGATATCGACATAGATGTCGCTTATTTTGAAAGGATCTGATTCAATATTCTTGAAAAGGGGGAGGGTGTCGCTTGCGATGAAAATGGGTTTCTTTTCACTTTCAACCAGCACGCCCTGGATCCCGGGTGTGTGGCCTGGTGTAAGGACCACCCTTATCCCCTTCGCAATCTCCTCATCTCCTGATATGATCGTGTAGTCGGTCTCTCCGGGATCGGCGGACCCCAGTTCGTCTGATTGAAGGATGATTTTCGCATGGCGAAATAGGCCGTTACCACCTATATGGTCCCAGTGCAGATGTGTCACGATGACCATATCGATGTCCTGGCAACTTACCCCGATCTTTTTCAGGGCATTCTCAGGGGTCTGGGTATCGCCTCTTTTGTAGGGATGGTGCTTCGGGTCGGCCGCCGAGGGGTCTCCGCCTCCCGTATCAACGAGGATCCGCTTGTCCGATCCTTCGATATACCAGCAGATGAGGGGCAAGTCTACAATGGCAGGCTCGAGGCTGTGACAGAAATTAGCGATCTGCCGGGTGATCGTGCCGACGTGAAGGGGATGGACCTTGAGGGATGCGATCGTTCTTCTCCTCTTTCTCCGGGTTTTCACACCGTGCCCAGATAGGCCTTTTGTACCATGGGATTTCCAATTAGGGTTTTCCGGTCGCCGCTCATGGTGATTTTTCCAGACTCCAGGATATAACCCCTGTCGCAGAATTCCAGGGCCTCTACGGCCCGCTGCTCCACCAAAAGAATACTGAACTTCAGTTTTTCCCGGATTCGTTGAATCGTTTCGAAAATAAAGTCAGCCATAACAGGAGAGAGGCCCAGCGAGGGCTCATCCAGCATGAGAAAGCGGGGCATGGCCATTAATCCCCTGCCGATGGCGAGCATCTGCTGCTCACCGCCGCTCAGGGTTCCTGCCGGCTGTTTGTACCGCTCCCGGAGGATAGGGAAAAGCCCCAAAACCGTCTCCAGGTTTTCATGGGAGGAGTTACGTGCTTCCGGGCGGTATGCGCCCAATTCCAGATTTTCGGTGACCGTCAACGACGGGAAGACATGCCTTCCCTCGGGGATGTGAATAATCCCCAGCCCCGTCCTCTTATGGGCCTTCAAGCGAGTAATATCGGCGCCCATGAAATAGATCCCTCCCGAGGCAGCCCTCGCAGTCCCGGAGATGGTTTTGAGAAGCGTGCTTTTGCCGGCGCCGTTCGGCCCGATGATAGATACGAACTCATCTTCCCTTAATTCGACCGACACGTCATGGAGGGCCTTCATCCCACTATATTCGGTCGTGATTTCCTTAACGTATAGCATGGCGCTCCCTCCACTTGGCCCCCAAGTAGGCTTCGATGATGTGCGGATTGGCGATGACCTCTTCAGGTGGTCCCTCCGCCACCTTACTCCCATTATCCAGACCCACCATCCAATCGGCAATTTTTACCAGGCTATGTACGACATGCTCTATAACGATCACCGTGACACCGGATTCAGCGATGCGCCGGATGATCTCTCCGATTCGGTTTGACTCCTCAGGGTTTAGCCCGGCCATTGGCTCATCCACGAGAAGGAGTTTAGGATGCGTGGCCAGAGCACGGGAGAATTCCAGGATCTTGGTCTCCCACATGGTCAGGCCTACCGCCTGATGATAAGCGCGGTGTGAGAGTCCCATCCACTGCCCCACCTGCTCGGCAACAACACGGGCCTTATCAACATTGCCCCACCTGTTGAAGGCGCCGATCATGATGTTTTCCATGACGGTCATATTGCTGAAAACCTGGGGAATCTGGAACGTCCGGCCAATGCCGAGCCTGCACGAGGCATGGGGTGAAAGGCTCGTAATATCGGTACCGCAAAAGACGACCCGGCCTGCGCTGGGTGGTAAAAAACCGTTGATCACATTGAAGAGGGTCGTTTTCCCCGATCCGTTGGGACCGATGATGCCGGTCACTTTGCCCCCGGGCACTTGCAGGGTGACGTCTTTCAGAGCATGAACGCCACCGAAGGATTTATGTATGCCTTCTATTGTGAGCAAGGGCAGGGTGGCAGGGGTCTCCGCGTCCTTGGAGTGAACGGGTTCGAACAGAAGGTGAGGCTTGTTCAGTTCAGGTGTGTTCTCTGCGGCACCCGGAGTGACTGGGGACACTGACTTTGCAGCGCGAAACCACCTGCGTATCTTCCCCCAGATCCCTTCCGGCATATAGAGGATGGCGGCGATGAGGGCAATGCCGTAGATAATATCCTGCACTCCAGGGTAACGGTCTCCGAACTGAGAATTGAGGAACTCACCTGTGGGCACGAGGATGCACGCAGCAACGACAGGTCCCCAGAGGGTAGAAACCCCGCCGACAAGGGTGATGCTGAGAACCCGGACCATGATGAATAGTCCGAAAACCGCGCTGGTCGTGACGACGTAAAGGAGACCGAAGGAATAGACCGACCCCATCAGTGCCCCGAGGCCTGCACTGAGGAGAAAGGCCATCAGTTTGCTCTTATACGTATTGATCCCCATCCCCTCGGCCGCTGTCTCATTCTGCTTGAGGGCTTTCAGGGCAAAGCCGAAGCGGGAAGATTCGACGGCTTTCACCACGACAAGAACGACGGCGAGGAGACACGAAGCGATCAGGACGTAGAATCTCATATCCCTGAACTGCATGGAGGCAGCGCCGTGCCCAGTAAAAGGGATGCTCAGCTCTTCGAGGCCCAGATGGTTCAGGATCGGGAAGGTGATGAGGGGAAAGGCCACGGTCGCTACAGCGAAGAACGCGCCATGAAGCCTCAGGGTGGGTAACCCAATGATCAAGGCGGTGAGGATGGCGATGAAAGAGCCCGCCCACATCCCGAGCCATGGCGTAATGGCCAGGAACTTGAACAGGAGGACGGTGATGTAGGCACCGGTGCCTACGAACATCATGTAGCCAAAGACCACCTGGCCCGCGTAGCCAGAGATGATGTTGAAGGAGGAGGAGGCAGCAGCCCACAGGAGGATGAGCAGGAGAATCCGCTGGGTGTAGCGGTCCGGGCCCAGGAAATAGGAGACGAGGGCGGCCGCTCCGCAGAAAAACAGAATGGGTAAGAATCTGCGCCATCGGGATGAGGTATAGGTGGTTCCTTCTCTGGTCATACGGCCCGTCCTTTCCTGCCCAGTATCCCTTGGGGACGAACATAGAGGAAGAGAACCAGAACCGTAAAAACAGCCACGTTCTGGAGGGCAATCGGGAGTACGAAGGAGCTGAGCTGCTGGATGAGGCCAATGATCAACCCGCCCAGGAGAGCCCCCGTTATGCTGGTCATTCCACCCAGGATGACGCTGGCGAAGAGGATGATGATGATCGTTTCGCCGAAAAACGGATTGAAGGGGCGGTAGGTCGCCATGAGACAGCCCCCGGCCGCAGTGATCGCTATGCCGAGGGCAAAGGCAAGGGCGTAGACAAAGTGGAGGTTGATCCCCATGTAGGCGCAGCCTTCCGGGTCATCCGCCGCGGCCTTGATGGCCTTGCCGATGAGGGTCCTGTTGAGCAGGACGAACAGCCCCGCGATGAGCCCCAGAGAGATGAAGAAGCTGTAGGTTTGGGCGCGGTTGACGAGGATCGGGCCGATCGACCAGGTCGCCATGGTGTAGGGCTGATTGATGATGCGAGGGGTGCCTGACCAGCCGATAAGGATAAGGTTCGAGATGAGGAGCGAAAACCCCATGGTGATGATCAGGGTCGAGGTCTCGGCTTCAGCAGTCCCAACGATCCTTTCGATCAGGAGCCGGTGGGTTACGTACCCCAGGACGAAGAAAAGGGGAAGGGCGATAAACGCGGAGATGAAAGGATCGATCCCCCACCACTGGAGGAACCAGTACGTGGGGAAGTACATGGCCAGGACCGCGAAGTCCGCATGGGCGAAATTGATGATCTTCATCACCCCGAAGATCAGAGCGAGGCCTGCGGACAGGATCGCGTACGATACGCCGATCAGGATGCCGGATAGGATCGATTCGATGAAGATGCTCATTTTGCCTTACTTCTTTCTGGCAAGATGCGGGATCTTGCTCACATCGACGACCTGGTTGCGGTTCTCCCTGAGATACGGGAAAAGAGACACCTTCGCTCGGATCTCCTTCTGCCGCGTCCCGGGGTTGCCCCACAGCACGACGACCAGGGTGCCGATGGCGCTATGCTCCACGTCAATCGAGCAGAGGGAGAGCATCTCGCGGAAGTAGTAGCTGTATGCTCGTCCCGAGCTGATTCCGATGAGCTTCCCGTCCTTCAGCACCTGGTCTGCGTAAAGTATGTGGGGTCCATGTTCGAACGTATAGTGGTTTGGCGAGTCCATGTTGGGGTAGGGCTCGTCAGGTTGGAACTGTGAGGCGTACACGTCGATGATGTCCTCGGTATTCCAGACGAGGGTGACCATCTTCCGGCATAGGTTCGCCACTTCCTTCTCAAGCGCCTTGCGGCCGACGAAATCATGGTCAAACTTGATCATACCTGTCCAGCCAAGCTCGACGGGGTTACGGTAGCGGAGCCGGATGTCAGGGCCCATGCTCCCCGCGAAACCCGAGTTAAATCCCAGTGCACCCCCGCTCTTTGCGAGGAACTCCTCAAAGCCCTTGTCCTTGGCCCACGGATACGGGAAGTGGTAGTAGGCCTGCGGGAAGCCGTTCTCCGTATGGTTCATCATGTAGGCGTGGGCGCCGAGCCGACGGATTCCGAACGGCTCACCGGCCTTGAGGATCGCCGTGTAGACGGGGCGGGCGTCCTCGACCCGGCCATGGATCTCGTATGCGAGTGTACCCGCCATGCCCATCCGCAGCACGCGGACTTCCATGCCGTCGATGCTGCTGAGACGATGATGCATAAAGCGGATGTCATGGAGGTCGTCCCCGCTCGCTACCTCGAGCACCTCGAGCGATCGCGGACCGGCGATCTGGAAGAGGAACACCTGGCCGGTAAAGTTCTCGCCCACGGCGTTGTAATTGTCCTTCATGAGTGCGTACGAGATGTACGGCGCCATCCAGTAGGTGATGAAGTCGTCCTCGCCGAGGCGCAGTAACACTCCGTCCATCATAACGAGGCCTTCTTCGTTGCACATGATGGCATGCTTGCCCCTGCCGACCGGGAAGTTCGCGAAGCTATTGACACAGGTGTCGGAGAGGAACTTCAGCGCGTCGTGACCCTTGATCCGATAGGTGGGCGAGGGGTTCAGGTTGCCGTGGAGATAGCATGTCTCCTTCCAGGACATTGTCTCATCTCGCCACCCTGTGTACTCGTAAGGTACAGCGAACGGTTTGGCAGTGCACTGGTAGAGGGGAACGTTCTTCGGATGGTATGGGACATAGATGGAATGGGGAAAGACTTTCTCCACCGCATTGTTCGACGCCACTTTGTCTCTACCTTGGTTTTCCAAGTGTTTCACCTCCCCCAAAAAGGTTTAAAGGCGTGTCCTATTTCTTTCCGCCCCAGATGGGCTTGGCAACGGCGAGATCGGATGGGTAGACGACAACCGGAACACCGCTCTGCCACTGAACAAGGACAAGACCCTGGTATTTCTTTTCGATCCGGCCTTTCTCGTCAAAGGCGATCCCCTGCTTTACGAACCCTCTTGTGGCAGTAACATCGTGAAGATCGATCTTGTGTGCCACCTGCCGGATCGTCTCACGGTCCCTCGAAGCGGCCTTCTCCAGTATCTCGGCCATGACGGGAACCATCGACCAGGCGTAGCCCAGGTCCTGACCGACCCAGGGCTCGTCCGAGTATTCCTTCTTGCACTGATCCAGGGTCCGTTTTATCCAGTCCTGGGGCCAATGTTTATGGGGGTAAAATTGAGTATAGAGTGTCATTCCCTCAAGAACATCGGCTCCGATTTTTTTGAAAGACGGGTCTGCCGCGTATCCGCCGGTTATGAAAGGGGTTGTGATCCCAACCTCTTTCCGCTTCATCAGGCACATCTGGGTCTCGGTTAAGGCCGTGGGGTTGAAAATGACCAGATCAGGGTTTAGGCTCCTGACTTTCTGCATCACCGGGGTGGCATCGGTAAGAGTGCCCAGGGCCCACGTCTCTTCGCCTATCACCTTGACATCAACGGTGGGGAAGAACTTCTTTACCGAATCGTACATGAACTTCGATGCCGCCTGCGTGTCGCCCACGATCATGGCTGTTTTGACGGTGTGCCCCAATCCTTTCGCTAGATCGAGCACGTTACCTACCGCTGTTGTGGCGAGGGAAGAAACAGGAGGACTCACATAGAAACCCCACTTGAAACCCCGGTCGTGGAGGGTATCAACAAGGCTGATACTGAACTGGGGGATGCCCAGACGCTCGGTCACTTCAGTAGACGCCAGGGTTAATGAACTGGCCCAGGAGCCCATGGCCATGACGATCTCGGGGTCCCGGCACAGCCGGTCCATGGCGCTTGCAGCCCCCTCCACAGTTGAGCCCGTATCGCCAATGATGGGCACCAGCTTGGCCCCGCCCAGGGATTTAATGCCGCCGTTGTCGTTCACCCATGCCATGGCCGCTTTGGCCCCCTGGACGGTCAGGTTCCCGCTGCGAGACAGGCCACCGGACAAGGGATAGGCGACCGCTATCTTAATGTCCGCCGCGTTCGCTGAAGCAACTGCCACCTTACCGTCCGTCCATGTCAGACCAAGAATTACCCCTCCGACCAATACCGATACCAACGCCCATAGACAATGCTCAACCTTCACTCTCTTCATAATTGACCTCCTCTCTGATAAGTTGTTGATTCGCTAAAAAGTTTGCCCCGGCTTGTTCGGGCCCGTGCCGACTACCCTCGTCCATTTTATAAACGGCTCATTTGAGTTTCACCCTCCACTCACTTTTTCCGAGGCCTGATCTCCTTGTTTGCGGAGCTTTTTCGCCAGATGATTCATCAATCCTCCATCCCGCACCAGTTCCTGCATAAATGGAGGGATCGGTTTTGCCTGGAAGGATCGTCCCAGGAAGAGATCTCGGATCTCGCCCGTATCAAGATTGACTTCAATCTCGTGGCCCTCTTTGATATAGTCCGGTGCATCGGCACATTCCAGAATAGGGAGCCCGACATTGAAGGCATTTCGATAAAAGATCCTCGCAAAGGTCCTGGCAATAACACATGAAATCCCTGTCATTTTGATCGCTATGGGCGCCGGCTCCCGGGAGGATCCACATCCAAAATTCTTACTCGCAACAATGATATCGCCCGGTTTTACCTTCTTGTGAAATTCAGGATCGATCCCCTCCATGCAGTGTTTGCCAAATTCCCGTGGATCGGTTCCGCCGCAGTAGCGAACAGGAATGATCACGTCCGTGTCAACATCGTCACCAAACTTCCACACTCGACCTCGTAAGATCATCTCTTTTTCCCTTAACGTTGCTCTCAGCTCCTGGCCACCTCTTCCGGACCTGCAATTCTTCCCTTGACGGCGCTGGCAGCTGCGACTGCAGGGTTGGAAAGATAAACTTCGCTCTCCGGATGTCCCATCCTCCCAACAAAGTTTCGGTTGGTCGTCGAAATTGCCCTTTCCCCTTTGGCCAGGACTCCCATATGCCCTCCAACACAGGGGCCACAGGTGGGGGTACTGATCACTGCTTTAGCATCAAGGAAGATCTCAAAGAGGCCCTCCTGCATAGCTTGACGGTATACCTCCTGTGTGGCAGGAATGATGATCAATCGAACGTAAGGGGCAACCTTATTTTCCCGAAGAACTTGTGCCGCAACCCGAAGATCCTCAATCCTTCCATTGGTACATGACCCAATCACCGCCTGATCGATAGAGATATTTTCTACCTGGCTGATAGGCTTGGTGTTACTCGGCAGATGAGGAAAGGCTACCTGCGGTTCTATTTGGCTCACATCGTATTCCCTCACTTCGGCATAAAGGGCGTCCGTATCACTTTCGAATCTTCTATAAGGCCTAACGGCTCTGCCCCGAAGATACGCCTCTGTTACCTCATCAGGTTGGAAGATCCCATTCTTTGCCCCGGCCTCAATAGCCATGTTTGCCATGGTCAATCTCCCGGACATCGGAAGGCGCTCGATCACTTCTCCGGTAAACTCCATGGCCCTATAGAGGGCTCCATCCACCCCGATATCTCCGATGGTATATAAGATGAGATCTTTCCCATCTACCCATTTCTGGAGCTTTCCATGGTACACAAACTTCATCGACTCCGGAACCTTGAACCATAATTCTCCCGTCAGTATCGCAGCCGCCAAGTCGCTGCTTCCTACTCCAGTCGCAAAGGCTCCCAGTGCTCCATAAGTACAGGTGTGACTATCTCCTCCCACCACGACATCACCGGGTAGGACAATTCCTTTCTCAGGAAGGAGTGCATGGGCAATTCCCATCTCTCCCACTTCATAGTAATGGGTGATCCTGTGTCGTTTTGCAAACTCCCTCATCCGCTTGCAGCTTTCGGCAGACTTGATATCCTTGCTCGGGGTAAAATGATCGGGGACGAGAACAATCTTCTCCCGGTCGAAAACCTGGTCTATCCCCATTCTCTCAAAGGTGTCAATCGCCTCTGGCGTTGAGAGATCATGTCCCATGGCGATATCGATCTTTGCATTAATCAGATCTCCAGGGCTAACCCTCTCCATGCCTGAATGACTCGCAAGAATCTTCTCCGTAATCGTCATCCCCATATTCAGGACACTCCATTTCTCTTGGTACAGTCTGGAACGTTTCTGTAAACCTGGCTTATATTCAATTCATGATTCAATTTTTTCCCAATAGAATTCCTCTACAGGCATCGACATGTTTCCGACTATTTTCCTTATTGAGGACGGGGAGCATCGGCTGAGAAGCGCGCTCAGAAGACGGGGACCTCCAATCTCATGAGACGCATATGCTGCTGAGCCCCGAACACGTCTCGATCCCCCGGCGAGCCCGACACCATCTCCCTGTGGACGGATATCTTGATCGCATAGCAGTCGTCAGTCCGGTATGTCCCGATGATACGTTCGAGGGGGACGTCAAGGATCATAGCCACGCTATCGACTGTAAAAAGATTCGAATTCAACGCCGCCTCATAGTCCTCCCTGGTGGTGAAAAAGATGTCGTAAGTGATCTTGTTGATACCGGCATTCTTTGAGCGGATGATCCTTGCCGCCTCGGTAAGGGGTTTTCCCGCCCCCGGATACATACGCTCCGGGGCGGGCCTCGGCCCTGCCACTTGCGCCTCGGGCTTGATGACATTCATTTTCTCCGGGTCGATCCGGTCTGCACCTGCTTTACCGATTTCGTAGTAATCGGGAGCGACCGTTCTGAGGAGCCTCCAGTCGTCACCATTCGCATTATAGAGTGACACCGGGAACATCTTCTCCCGGATTGTGGCGGCATCCGTGAAGAGGTGATAGATCCCCCATTCGAAGAATGGCCCCGTATAGACCTCCCGTAGAGATTCTCTTTCGTGATCGATGAACTGTTCCACAGCCGCCAGTTCAGCACGGTGCTTCTCGAGCGCTTCCTCCTTCGTCCGGCCAATGGTTTGGAGGTACATGATGGGGAAATCTTTGTTTCCCAGAATGACTTCGACCCTTCCCTGCCGGGCGATCTCCGGATAGTCTGCTTCCATCCGCTTCTCGATAGTGGCTCTCATCTCCTCAAGGCTCGCCTGAAAAAAAGGATCGCGCGTGCCGGCTATGACGAAGGAGACGTGCTCTCCCTTTTCGTTCCGGTAGGTCACCTCGGATGGCGAAAGGGGGAAGGCAAGGTTCCCTGCCGTGGAGCGCCGGCCCCGATAGCTGAAGTGCATAAAAAAGCCCTTCCACAAGGTGAGGAGCGTCTTTGCCGTCTCCTCAACCATGCTTGTCGCTTTGATGAGGAGTCCCACCTCACGTTCATCGTCGTGCGGAAAGGCCGATTCCACGCCGTTTCGTCCATAGACAAGGTAGGGCTCCGGGATGTTTCCCGGGTCCCCGCACCAGAGGACGGAAACATACCGCTCCCCCGTCTTCCTGCTCCCCTCCACTTTGAGGGTCAAGGGTCGGGTGAAGAATTCGCTTTTCCGGATACCCGCCGAGCGTTCGCCGGCCTCAAAGTATTCCGTCTTCTCAAAGGAGAGCACTCCTTCTGGATAGAAATGGATGGTGGGATGATCCTCTTCATAGAAGCTGTGGGCTGCCACCGAATACGTCGTCGCCCTGACGGTCTTGTTGGGTGGTGTGAAGACGACGCTTTCATCATCCCGGAATTCGGCAACGAGGCAGTCGCTCGCGCTACCGGGATCACAGGCCTGGCACCCGCACTCGAGTACATGACCCGCATGGAAGGCCAGACCGGGATCGATACCGCGCCGGACCGGGTCGGCGGCGTAGATTGCGACATCGCAGGCCCTGCCCGCAAGGATCACCTGGGCGCCTTCCTTTAGGGCCTTCATCAACGGCGCGATGCCCATCTGGCCGACGATCCTGCACTGAGCGATGTCCTCCCTGCCGGGCGATCCCATTCTGCCCAGGGGCACGAGGCGGTCCGGATGCCCGATGAGGATGTCACTGTCGATGTGGCCGTCGATGACGGCGACCTTGAGGTCGGCGACGCCGAGATCCCTGAAGACCTCCTTCGCTATGTCGACCATGAACATGAGGTTCGGCGTATCGCCTGCCAATCCGCAGCTTCCGATGATGACCGGACACCCCTGCTCGAGAGCGCCGGCGAGCATGATGGAGAAATCCCTCTTCATGTTCGGTTTTTTCTGTAAGGAAACCCCCATCCCGAGGTAGTAGGGCCCGGGGTCGATCGATCCGGAGTCGGCGGCGATAAGGTCCAGTTTCTGCTTCATCGCCTCCCTGAACGATTCCTCCGGGAAGCCATATCCCAATCCCCCCAACGTCGCAAGCATTCTATAAATCGTCTTCATCCTGTATCCCCTCACTTTCACTGGGATCTTTCCCCTGGAGTCGAGCCTTCAGGCGGAAGAAACCCCGGCTAAAGCCTCTACTCCCACAAGTAACTGAGGGATTACTTACTCTTGCGATCCGTTCTACTCGTTTTACCCTTTCAAGTCTTTGACAAGGTGTCCCAGCCCCAGCTTCTCTAATGTCTCAGGCAGAGGCTTGCCTGTTTCAGGGTCCCACCCCATCTGTTGATAGTAGTTCCTTCGGATCGAATCCCAGTGGGGCATGATAGCGATCCCTTTTGCCGCCCCATCGACCGGTGTAGAACCATATCGAGATGAGGGTGCCTCGACCGCCTTCGTGAGGCCATGGCGGAAATTGAATACCCGGAGCTGGTTGATGATACGCCGACCGACATCCATGGCCTCAGGGACCGTAAAATCCCACCCCGTAATGGCGTTCAAACACTCCAACGCGAGATTGAAATCACTCGTGCAAAAGCGACAGACACCCAGACAATCCTCAAACTGCCTGCCCCCGTTGAGCTTTGCATTCTGTGTCGATATTCCCAGTGGATCAAAGCGGTCCTGGACTGGAGAAAGACCTAATACCCCCGGTTTTGCCAGAGGGCCTCCCGTCTCGATCGTGCCCGTGTTCGAAAGGCACGTGTCAATCAGCTCCGTCCAGAGACCCCGGTGATCGTGGCCTCTCGGTGAAGCCCCCTTCTGTGTATAGACGGCACAGCTCAGCGCCTCTCCCCCAATCGTCTCGGCGGCCCGTTTTACACCCTCCGCAAAAAGATTTCCACAACCCTCGCGATGAGCGATCTTCTTCAACATTGCGGCAGTGGCTTCCGCATCGCCCCACTTCATCTCCATACCGTCGAGATCATGCTTCTTTAACAACCCCTTTTCATAGCACTCCATCAGCCATCCGATCAAATAGCCTGTTTCATTGCAATCTATCCCCAGACGATCGATCAGGTCGGCCAGCATGACGGCACTCCCGGGGTCCGTTTGACCGATCACGGGACCCATGGCCGCCAACGCTTCGTACTCGGGCTCCTCTCCGACATAGCCTTTATACGGTCCCTCCGTCACTTCCATCAGGCTGCAATGACCCATACGACAGGCCCAGCAAGGGGTAGGTTTGATCTTGAAGTGGGTACGTAGATTTACACCCTTAAACCTTTCCCACTCAGCAAAAATGTTGGTCGTATAATTTCTGACGGGTAACACTCCAATAGGGGCAAAAATCTCGAAAGCAAATGCGGTTCCATATTTGCCGAGATTAGGATCTGCCTTCTGGGCCATTTCAAAAAGCTCTTTTGCCGCCGGAGCCAATCGAGTCGGTTCTGCCACGGCCACCCCCCCTTGACCCCTCTCCACGGAAAGGGCCTTGAGCTTCTTTGAACCCATCACGGCCCCCAGTCCGTTATGGGCAACGACATGTCCATGATCGCCTGCGATAGCCGAAAAGCGTATGCGGTTCTCCCCGGCTGGGCCGATACTATAGATGCTGCATCGCTTGCCTATTTCGCGGCGGACCGTGTCCTCTGTCTCCCAGGTGTCTCTGCCTGCAAGATGTTCGGCATCAATAAGCTCTGCTTTGCCGTCATGGATGTGCAGGCGGGTCCACTTTTTTGCTGCACCCTGGATGACGATGCCGTGGAATCCGGAGAATCGTAAGAAGGCACCGAAGAATCCGTTCGCCTGGGAAGCCCCGGCCATGTTGGTCATGGGTCCCTTGCTGACAACAGAAAACGTTCCGGACCCGGCAACCTTGGTGCCAGCCAGAGGCCCGGTAAAGAACATGATCCTGTTATTCGGATCTGACCATTCTACCCCCGGTGGGACTTCTTCATAAAGAAACTTGGCCCCAAGCCCGGTGCCACCTACATACTTTCTCGCTACTTCATGACTTATCTGAATCTCGTCCATTCGTTCGGTACTGAGATCAACACGCAAGATCCTCATCTCATACTGATCATTGGTTTTTTCGCTCATCTCTCCCATCTCCTTTGTAAATCAGAAATTAAGCCATCTTTACGATTAAGGCCATAGTTGTATAGACATCTGATTTTGTCCCTTGCATCACTGGATTCCGGCTTCCGCAGGAATGACGAAAGCTGGGAATTCATTTGATCCTAAATCTCCACCGCCACCACCAAGGCATCGACATTTTCGGCCTTAATATTTTCGGGTGTGGCCTGGGTTTCGTTAGCCGTGCACTAAACCCCAACCCCCGCAGATGTCGACAGCCTGTCCGGTGATGTAGCTGGACTGGTCGGAAACCAGGAATAAGACCAGGTTGGCGATATCCTCGGGAATACCGATCCGGCCCAATGGAACTCTCCCGATCATCTTCGTATCGAATTTTTCTCTAAATTCACTAAGCGGGGTTCCTTCAGCCTGTGCGAGGTGTACATAATTTTCGTCTCTCAGGTGAGTGTCGAAGGTGCCGGGATTAAGGGCATTGACATTGATTCCATATTTCGCCAGCTCGAGGGCTAAGGTTTTTACCAGTCCGATAACACCCCATTTGGAAGCGCAATAAGCAGCGCTTCCCGGCACTCCCATATGTCCTGCCAGTGAGGATACAAGGACGATCTTGCCCCCTTCTCCCCTGGCTACCATGCTTTTGGATACCGCCGCAGAAATCAAAAAGGCGCCGGTAAGGTTGACATCCAGAACGGTTCTCCAATCTACTTGAGAGAGGTTCACCACGGGTGTTGTCATCGGACCGCGTATGGCTGCGCAATTAACGAGGATATCTATCCTGCCGAATTTTCCAAGGGCCTTCGCTACGGCTGCGTCAACCTCTTGTTGATTGCTGATATCTGCTTCCGCAGCCAGTGCTTTGCTGCCCATCGCCTCAACTTCGGTCACCACAGTACCCAACCCCTCCCAACCTTCGTCTTCGCGGAAGAGGCTTCGAGGTTTTGCATATTTATCGACGACGACGATGTGAGCTCCTTCACCGGCCAATCGTAAGGCAACGCCATGACCCATGCTCCTTCTGGCTGCCGCTCCGGTAACCAGAGCGACTTTGCCGTTAAGAATTTTCATACTGTTCATATCGTATTCTACCTCCGTTGAATGATTTACTGGGCTGCAAGGCATAATAAGCTTGAAAGACATTTGCCCAGGAAGAACATGATACAGCTCTCAGTTTCAGACCATTCCTCACCTGACGGCACTTCTTCAATAGAGATATTCGGCTCCCGGCTCGGTGTCGCCCCATAGTCGCCCCGTAGTCGTCACACTTCCCGCAGGGCCGTGACCGCTCCCGGATGTCACTTCGTCTTTCCAGGCGGATCCTGGTTCGTTGCCAGGCTGGCCGACTTCGGAATCGCACCGTCCACTCCGAGCAACTGTCCCGTCACAAAGTCCGAGGCATCTGACGCGAGATAGACAACCGCCCAGCTCACGTCTTCGGGTGTCCCAATCCGGCCCAGAGGGATCGATTTCTTGCGCTGCTCGACCAGTTCAGGCTGCAAGCTCCCGAGCTGAAGTCCCACTCCGGCCAGAATGGGTCCAGGCACAACCGCATTGACCCGAATGTTGTATGGCCCGAGTATGAAGGCCAGAGACTGGGTCAGGCTGTTGACTGCGGCCTTAGAGGCCCCGTAGGCAACGCACAGGGGGAAGGGTTGAATCCCCGAGACCGAGGAGATATTGACAATATTCCCTTTCTTCCGTCCTACCATCACCCTCCCCGCTGCCTGGCAACAGATGAAGACAGCCCTGAGGTTAACGTCCATGACCTGGTCCCAGATCGCATCGCTCATCTCCAATGCCGGAACCATTTGAGAGGATGCGACACCGCCTGCGTTATTGACGAGGATATCCACTTTCCCGAACGTCTCCACCGTTCGAGCCACCATTCTCTCGACCTGCTCTCTGCTGCAGACATCCGTTTGTACGGCAAGAGACCTTCTGCCCTGTGCAGCGACTCCATTTGCTGTCTCAGCAATTGCCGCTGCGTCCCTCCCCACGACAACGACGTCGGCCCCGAATTGCGATAGGGCCATGCACACGGCTCTGCCTATGCCCCGGCTGCCACCGGTCACGATCGCTGTCCTACCCGTTAAATCAAAGGGTGATGTCGCCATATTCAGCGAATTCCTTTCATGTGCTCACGACACAAATCTTATGCCTTTACCAGTTCCACCTGCTGACGAAGGCCAGGTTCGGTTAGAAATCATTTTCCTAAAGCATAATTGAGAGCGTTTTCGCCGGCGATGCGTCCTGAGCTGACGGCAAAGGCAAACGTGGTTCCGGAAAGCTCCAAACAGTAGGTATCTCCCTCCCACCCCCCGGTATCGCTACCTGCTGCAAAAAGCCCACGGATGGGCTCATCGTGTTTATTAAGTACTTCCATGTGTTGATTGATCTTGATGCCGCCAACGGTACCGTGAAAGCCTTGATGGCATTTAAGGGCATAGAAGGGCGGCGTGCGTACGGGTATAAGAAACTTCGGGTCTTTGGCAAACGTCGGATCGTATCCCTGATCACAGAAACCGTTATACTCGTCGACGGTCGCCTTGAGGACCTGGGGAGCCACACCCATCCACTTTGCAATCTCCTCCCAGGAATCGGATATCTTGATTTCCCCCTTACTCCGTTGGGCCCGCATCTCATGGTCCAGCTCCGTCATCTTGGTCCCTGTCGGGTACTTGATCCAGCCTCTGATCAGGCCTTCATTCACGAAGATCTGTTTGATTTTTTCGTCAAACACGTTGTAGCAGATCTTATCCGGCTGGCGGGCCAGGGCATTGGCTGCCTCAGGCCAGCGGAATGAGACACATTCATCGACGAACCTCTCTCCCCTCTTGTTGACCCAGATCGTGTTGGGCTCGACGACAATGGCGGCGATATAAGAGGATGTCGCAAAACGGGGACCGATGAGTTGCAGCAGTCCCAGGCCCTCGGTTGCCGCTCCCACCCCCCTGGCCATGCGCAAACCGTCCCCCACACAGATGGGCATACCGAACTGAACGAGATCATCCGAATAGTCCGGACAGTATTTCTTCATCATCTCCTTATTGCCTGCGTAGCCGCCGGTCGCGATGATCACGCTTTTCCCGGGGATTTTGAAATCCTTACCATTTCCTGTGGCGAGAACTCCGGTCACTTCCTTTTTCTTGTTGGTCAATATCTTCTTCGCTCCAGTTTGATAGAGGAATTGCACCCCCAGGTCTTTGCACTCCCTGGCTAATGTCTTGGTCATAGCAGCTCCAGCGCCCTTCATGATTTGAAAGGCCCGGGGAACCTGGTCAGGATAGTAATTTGGCATGTATTCAAACTCGATCCCCTTCTCTTCCAGCCATCGGATCGTGTCTCCTGATTTATCAATAAAGGCCCGGACGATTCTCGGGTCCGTTTTCCAGTGGGAGTAGCCCATGGACAGTTTAAAAGCGAAATCCCTCGGCACGTCGATCTTCATTCGCTTCTGGAAAGGGGTTTCAGCGCCAAACATAACGTATGCCATGTTGGTATTGCCACCCAGGCTCCGTCGCTTTTCAAGTACGACAACTTGGCCTCCCTTCTCTGCGGCTGTTAGTGCGGCAGCGAGTCCGGCCCCGCCACCCCCAGTGATAATGATTTGAGACTCACAGCCTTCAAATTTCGAGGCTTTCACTGAATTCATAACTGTGCCTCCTTACGGATGATCGGATCCTTCAATATACCAGCAGATCAATGGAAAATCCGCTAATTGATCGGGTTCTAAACCCAAACAAAATCTCCCCATGGATCTTGTTATGGTGCCCACAGGAAGAGGATGAATTTTAAGCCCTGGCATGTTTTCTTTTCCTTTGTACAAAGGAGATTCCTCCCGATATCCATCAAAGTGTGACGGCAACATGAAAGGCATCGTGAATCGCATCCATTGCATTTCCTGCTTTTTTGCAGTCCCCAATATAATGAATCCGACCTTCGATACCTTCAACAGGTCTTGGATTCGGTTTCGCACCCATGGCCACGACAACGGTATCAGGAGGTTTCAACACTTCCTCTTTTCCGTCCTTGGAGATGATGATCCCTTCATCGTTTAATTCGAGCACTTTGGTCTTCAACATCATCTTAATCGATGATCGATCTATCCTCTCCAATACATTGACCCTATTCAACGGACCGAGATCTCCACATATCTTGTCTAACATCTCGATGACAGTTACATTCTTCCCCAAATAGCGATCAAGATATTCGGCCACTTCAATACCGACCGAGCCTCCACCGAGGACAAAAACGTCTTGCCCTGTCCCCTCTGCGTTGTCAAGCACATCTTTTGCTAATCGGACGTTGTACTTATTATGATGGAGGTTCAACTTAGGAATGAGTGGAGTGGAACCTGTGGCGATGATGATTTCATCAAATGGCTCATCCTTGATCCCCTGAACAGTGAAATCCTCTTTCAACCTTATTTCGACCTTCAACTTCTTTAATTGGTTCTCCAGGAATTCTATCACACCGGCAAACTCACTCTTTTCATTAAGAACGGAAGCGACCCTCGCTGTGCCGCCTAACTCATCCTCTTTTTCGACCAATTTTACATCGTATCCTTTCGTAGCAACGACATAGGCGGCTTCCATTCCAGATAGTCCTCCGCCGACCACTAAAACCCTTTTACTCTTTTCTGCTTTTTTTCCTGATGGATATGCATTCTCATGACCAACTTCAGGATTATGAAGGCAGGTCAGGGTATTTCCCAGCACAATCTGTTCCATGCAGCCCTGGTTACAGGCAATGCACCGTCTTATTTCGTCAAGTCTTCCCCCCTTCGCCTTCAGAGGCCAATAGGGGTCCGCAATCAAAGCCCGCCCCGTTGCGACCAAGTCAGCTTTTCCTTCTCGGATCACCTGATCGGCGAGTTCAGGGGTATTGATCCGTTGAACCACAATGACAGGTATCCTTACTTCCTTCCTGATCTGCTCTGCATACGGAACCAACCTCCCTCTCGGGAACGACATGGGCGGAATAACCCGGTTCATGGATGACGGCGTTTCATTCGTCCCTGCCGATATGTGGAGGACATGGACCCCTGCCTTTTCGAGCTTTTTGGCGAAAAGGATGGCGTCACTGATATCCAGTCCACCCGGAATGAACTCGACGGCGCTCATCCTGTAAGAAAGAACGACGCTATCGCCAACCTCCTCCTTTACCCGCGTTACCACGTGCAGCGGGAAGCGGGATCTTCCTTCAATATCACCCCCGTACTGGTCCGCCCGTTTATTCGTATAAGGGGACAAGAACTCGGCCAACAGATATCCATGGGCCCCGTGGATCTCTATGGCATCGAATCCAGCCTGAACAGCCCTTTTCGCAGCCTTAGCCAAGTCTCCCGCGATCTCTTCCAATTGCCTGTGACTTAATTCTTGAGCGACGATGCCCGTCATTGGATGTGGCAACGGGGATGCGGCGAAATACCCATCGGGCGTCAAGGAGGACCTATCAGGATTCCCGTCACCATCGAGCTTCATGGCACCGATCCGACCTGCTCCGGCTGCGGCAATCTGAATGGCGCATGCTGCCCCGCATGCCTTAATCCGTTGCACCAGATCATGAAGGCCGGGAATAAACTGATCATCATAGAGACCCAGGCCCAATTTCCGGAAGGCCGTTGAACGACCTGAAGCCGTCGCCTCAAGGATGATCAAAGCAGCGCCGCCTTTTGCCCTCTCCCCATAATAGGACTTATGTCTTTCTGAAACGAAACCCGGGTTCTCGGGATCTCCAAAATTGGTAGACATCGGAGGCATGACAACCCTGTTCCTAAGCCTGAGGGGACCTATCTGAATCGGTTGAAAGAGACTTTGAAATTGACCCTCTGACATCGGCTGGCTCCTCTTATTTGATGCTCCATCTAATAATCTGTGCGGACGAGGTTACCGTGAATAGTAGGTTCCGTCCTTGGAATCCGGAAGGCCTGCAGAATAGCGAAAATCTTCGGGAATACCGAAGTGAGCGTAAATCTTTTTCATCCGCTCTTTCGCAGCTTGCTCGATCTCGTCGAACAGGTTGTTGCCATGGGCGTCAATGTCAACGATGAGAGGCCCATAGTCTTCGACCTCAAGCACCCAGGTCGCTTCAAAGGGACCAAATTCGTCGAACCCGTAGGCATCCACCACGCGCTTAACCGCATCGCCCGTCCCCGGTCTATCCAGCTTGGAGTTCTCAGTCAAATGAACGCAGCCAAATTCCGCCATGGCCTTTTTTGTATCTTCACCCATGCTGCTCTTACTGATGACGGCCCTTAGACCCAGCTGTCTGATAAGGTGCGGCATGTAAGGCTCAAAGCGAGAGCCTGCCGTTACCAGTATCGAAAGCTTTTGCCATTGCATGGGCTCCCACTCACCATTTTTGCCCCGTCTTATGCTCATCGGAGCATGAACCAGCACGTTTTGTTTCGTGTAATCAATGGGAGGGAGGATATTCTCCTCTATAGCTCTTTTATGAAACACGTCTGTACCGGTGAATATCAGACCAGTCAATGTGACAAGGTCCCCGATGTTGAGGCTTCGGACATCTCCCTCTGTCAAAGGAATCTTCAGCTTCTTAATGTCCATTTTCGACTCCTTTATCTGTAGTCCCAGTTGGCGACATCGCTGTATTCAATACGACCGGAAGGCTCCAGACGGACAGTCGCTCGCCGGACGACAGCGCAAAATGTGTTGTAAGCGACTGACAGCAACGCGAAGTGGCTCAGTGCGTATTCGATGTGCACGTCAAGAACGCTGGTCTTGCCACCCAAGCCCATAGGGCCAATACCTAACGTATTCAGTTGTACCAGGAGATCCTCTTCCAGATCAGCAATATCAGGGTCGGGATGCCGGTGGCCGACGGGACGCAGGGCTGCTGCCTCGAGAGCTAACCGCGTAGAGGTCTCAGCCGTGCCGCCGATGCCCACTCCGACGATACCGGGAGGGCAGGACTTACCTGAGTACGAAGAGTGGAGAAAAGAGTCGAGGACAAATTTAATCACCCCGCTTTTCCCGTCACCTTCGTACAGATTTCTTTGATAGCTTCCCGGACCTTCCCCACCCCCACCTTTACAAACAGAGATGATCTCGATATAGCCAATGGCTGGATCAAATTGGATATGGAGCGTGGGAGTATAGTAACCGAGATTGGTTCCCGGATTCTTACGCGTTATCGGGTGCAGAAGATGAGGTCGGAGGTAACCCTTCTCGGTGGCCCTGGCGACAGCCTGTCTTGCAGCGTCGTAGAGACTCGACATCCCGCCCTCAATTTTAATGCTCTCGCCCAGCTTGACCCAGTAGATCTGGTAGCCGGTGTCAGGGCAGATTGAATTGCCACGTTCGCCTGCCTTGAAGTCGTCGAGCCATGAGCGCAATGGTCCCTTCGCCACCTCGGTTTCCTCCAGGCGCTCCGCCTCTTCTATTGCTCTTCGTACATCTCTCGGAATAATACAGGCAGCGCGGACGGTGACTTGATACATCATCTCGTCCAACGTATCTTTCTCTATCCGTAGTTCCGTCATGGGTTACCCGCCAGTTGCATGAGCCAGACTGATCGACACCTCTAAAGCCTTCTCATGCGGGTTTGGTTGGAATGGAGTCCGTTTCGAGGATTGATTGCAGCATTTGGGTCGATCCAATACGGACAAGGCGAATCCCTTTTTCAGATTCCCTGGCTTTGACCGTTTTCAATGGTCAATTTGACTGTGAACCTAAACTGATCAGGTCGGTAGAAGGTTTGGACAAATTCGACAGGTCTTTGTCTCTCTTCAAATATCATCGTGTCCAGATAAAGGATTGGGGAAGCCACCCCAACCGAAAGGGCCGAAGCAACATCATGGTCCGCAACAATGGCCTCCACGTACTGAATCCCGCCTCGTACCGGAATGCCCAACTGGTTTCTTAAAATGTCCAGCATCGGATAAATACACAGATCCTCCGCTTTGATCTGTTCTCCTATCTCCAGGGGAAGGTAGTTTTTAATATAGGAGATTGCGGTGTTGTTCTCGCTTCTTATCCTCCTGACCAGGATGATCTCCTTCCCGTCCTCCAAATTCAATGACCTTGCAACTCTTCGCGGACTCTTCACCTTAACGATATCCAGGACTTTCACATCCTGGGCCTTCAGGCCCTCTGGAATGACATCATTGACATCTCCGCTGAGACAGAGCGTTTTTATGTTCTTGGGATTTCTCAAACCCTCCGTTACGAACGTACCCTTACCCTGTCTTCTGATAAGCAACCCTTCATTAACGAGATTCAGAATGGCCTGTCGAGCAGTAATGCTGCTCACCTGATAAGTCATACAGAAGTCTTTTTCGGTGGGAATTTGCTCTCCCGGGACGAATTCTCCCATGAGGATTTTCGACCTGATCACCTGTTCCAGCTGGAAATAGAGGGGGATACTCCTTTTTTCAGATCTAAAGATATCCATAGTATCAACCGGATATCATAATATTATAATGTTGTCAAGTTCTTTTTGGTGAAATAGATTTCTCTTGAAGGTTCAAGCGGTTGCGCGATATGTTGATGTCGGATCTGCTCGGATGAGGGGGGTAACTTGAGTCAAGCGGACGGTATTGTTGTTCTGTATTCAAGAGACTTCCTCTTCATCCGATGCCCCTCTTCAGAAGATGTCTTGCCGGTGTTTGCACAGAGGGCACATGACTACAAGGGATTCATGAATGATGAGCCACGGTACGAAAACGCCAAAGAATTTCTTGACAAAAGTTTGCTTAAAGTGTACTTTAATGCCACAAAGGTCACAAGCGGAGCACGAGCGTGGTCGATAAATCGGAAGGGGAGAGAAAACAGATCTGTCTTGCCATCGGGCAGAGGCTCAGGAGGTCCAGGAAGGAAAGAGGATTAACCCTGGACGTTCTCGCAGAAAAGACCGGGTTTTCCAAAAGCTACCTGTCTCAGATAGAAAACCTGAAACGGGAACCGTCCATTGGCACGCTCACGAAGATCGCTTACGCACTGGGGGTGGATGCGTTGTTTCTCATCTCAGGCGTTCAGCCCGAGGCTGAGCAATCGGACTTCACTCTCGTGAGGGCGGATGAGCGCAAACCGGTACCGGACGCGTTCGGTAAGACAGGCCTCAGTTACGAATCCGTCGCCTACAAAAGAAGGGACCGGCTGATGGATGCCTACATCGTCGAGATGGGGTTCGATTTCCCGAAAGGGACGAAGCCATGGGAGGGACAGGAGTTCGTGTTCGTCCTCGAAGGAACGCATGAATTCGTCTATGACGGGAAAAGCTATACCCTCCACAAAGGTGATTCTTACTATTTTGACACCAGCAAGCCCCACATGGGGAGGAGCATCGGATCGAAGCCTTCGAGGGTCCTGGCGGTTTTCACATCGAAGAGGGAATAGGGACAAAAAGGAGCATTCCCTTTCAGCACGTTGAGTTGTCGGGAGTAGCTTCTTCCCCACCTTCGATGGAGGAAGTGAAGGAAAAATTCAGAACCTGTGCCGGGAGAATTCTCGGTTCGGAGAAGGTAGAGAAGGCCATTGATTTTCTCTCTAATCTGGAGTCCGTTCAACAGGTCAATGCCTTGGCGGAGACATTGAACCCGTGAGCCTTGCGAAGGGTCTTAAAGTACAGACGCAGAATGGGTAGAAAACCTATCCACATGAAGGTCTGAGCCCGTCGAAGCATGAATGGCTTATGTGGTCGCCCTTCGACAGGCTCAGGGTGAACGGTTCTTTGCCTTTCGTGAAGAGAGGATCAGTGAAATTTTGTCTCTAGTGTCTGTACAATTACGGACTACGGACCGATTAGTAATAATGAGGATAGGGAGGAGGGTATTCCGATGAAAGAGAGAAGGGATCCCATGAGGAAAAGTTTGTCCTTGGCATGGGTTGGAATCTTATGTCTGGTGATGGTCTGTCCGGAAGTCACGGCTGCCGAGAAATTTCCAGAGAAGCCGATTAAGATTCTGGTCGGGTTTACTGCAGGGGGCACAGCCGATCTGCAGACTCGAATGCTGGGCAGTCTCATGAGCGAAGATCTTGGGCAACCCGTGATCGTGATCAATAAGCCAGGGGCTGCTGCAACGATTGCCGTGACGGAGGTTGCAACTTCGAAGCCGGACGGCTACACCCTGGGAAGTTTCCCCATCCTGGTGGTTTCGCTGACCTCTTTTTTTGTCAAGGTCAAATATGACCCACTGAGCAGTCTTGACCCTCTGATTGGCTGTTGGGCCCACCCCTATGGAATCTGCGTCCTCCAAAACGCGCCGTGGAAGTCCCTGAGAGAGCTGATCGAGTTTGCCCGGAAAAATCCTGGCGACCTCAGTGTGAGCACCCCCGGCACCGGCACCCCGCAGCACGTCGCCTTTGAATGGATCGCAAAGGCCGAAAAGATACAATGGAAGCACGTTCCCTATCAAGGCGGTCTTCCCGCAGCCACCGCCTTGCTGGGAGGCCATGTCAAGGCGAACTTTGGCTCAGGCTCCCATCTCCCTTTTCTGGAAAGCGGTCAGTTCAGGATGCTGGCTTCCTATTCCCCTGTGAGAAATCCGCAATACCCGGATGTTCCCACCCTGAAGGAATTGGGTTATGATCTTCCGGCCTCAAGGACCTACTTTATCGCTGCTCCCAGAGGGGTCCCGGAACCTATCATCAAGACCCTGGAGGATGCCCTAAGCAAGGCGGTGAGGCACGAGGCTTATAACGAGCTCTTAAAAAAGATCATGCTTGAACCTGAAATTAAAAGTAGAGAAGAAATGAGGAGAATGATCGAATCAGAATATAGGTCCTGGGATGAACTTACTGACAAATTGGGCTTGAAGGTGAAATAGTCTCCATGGAAATTTGTTTCTGATTCTGGTTTAACCTTATTTGTGAGGGCGATCTCCCGCGAGGCGCGGGATGATCGCCCTGTGTCGTGATGTTAAAAAGTGGATTCGCTTAATCCACCCTACTTCTGACTATGGCTCTGGTTATTAATCTGTGTAATAATTTTCTACGTAATGCCCCATGGCCCGGGGTCCACCCACGCCTGCGTGCTGGAACGCGATACCAGCGCAAGACCTGTATGGGCACTCTGGCGTGCAGGCACGAACCATGAAAACAGGTTTTATTCTTTCTGTAGGGGCGGCCCACCGTGGCCGCCCTCCTGAGCCTGCAGAAGGACTGGGAGCCCACGGTGGGGCTCCCCTACGAAATCAGATTTTGCACTTAGGGGGATTTTCTACCTAAGAAAGGAGGATTCGAAAATGAGACGAAACATGCATTTCATAAAGAGGGGTTTGGTTTTGGGATCGATTGGAATCTTCTGCCTGATGTTCTCTTTCGAAGGGCTCATGGCCGCAGAGAAATTTCCGGAGAAACCGATTAAAATCCTTGTCGGCTTCAGCCCCGGGGGAACGGTTGATCTTGGAACTCGAATGCTGGCCAGCCTGGTGAGTGAAGATCTGGGGCAGCCCGTCATCATCATCAATAAGGCAGGGGCTGCTTCAACGATCGCCGCAGCGGAGGCGGCAGCCTCCAAACCGGATGGCTATACGTTGATGAGTTTTCCCATCATCACGGTTACGGTCACCCCTTTTTTTGTCAAGGTGAAGTATGATCCTGTGACGAGTTTCGAGCCCCTGATGTCTCCCTGGGGATTCCCCTATGGGATTTGTGTCCTCCAAAACGCGCCCTGGAAATCATTCAAGGAGCTCATCGAATTTGGCCGGAAAAATCCCGGCGAGCTCAGTGTGAGCACCCCGGGCACCGGCACTCCGCAGCATGTTGCCTTCGATGTGATCGCAAAGCACGAAAAGATTCAATGGAAGCACGTTCCCTACCCAGGGGGTCTTCCCGCGGCCACCGCTTTGTTGGGGGGCCACGTGAAGGTGAACTTTGGTACGGGTTCCCACCTTCCTTTTCTGGAAAGCGGACAGTTCAGAATGTTGGCTTCCTATTCCCCATTCAGAGAACCCAAATTTCCTGATGTGCCCACTCTGAAGGAGCTGGGTTATGATCTTCCGGCCGCAAGGGCTCAGGTCGTCGCTGCTCCCAAGGGGGTTCCGGAGCCCATTCTCAAGACGCTGGAGGAAGCCTTCATCAAAGCGGCACAGCATGATGCGTTTAAGGCATTTTTGAAACAGGTACTGCTCGCGCCAGAGTACAAGAACAGGGAGGAAATCAAGAGCTTAGTCGGGACAGAGTATAAGGCCTGGGACGAGCTGATTACCAAGCTGGACCTGAAGGTGAAATAGGGGCGGTTTCTGCGTCATTAACAGGTGTTCTCAACGGGAGTATGCAGCATGAAACTTCGAAAGGATCAAATCAGTAGTATTTTCCTGTTGATCATTGCCGTGGTTATCCTGATCTCTTCCGTAAACGCCTCTATCGGCAGCTTCGGGGAACCCGGATCGGGCTTTGTTCCCTTCCTCGCTGCTTTTCTGATGGGAGTTTGCTCCTTGTTGAGTCTTATTCTCTCGACACTGAAGAATACGGGGGAGAAGGAAGGGCCTATTCTTGCCTTTCACGAAATGAACTGGAGAAACCTGATCATGACCTTAGGAGCGCTGTTCGCCTTCCCTTTCTTGCTAAGATTTCTCGGGTTTAACCTGGTGGTGTTTGGATTTATGCTGTTTTTAGCCAAGGCCATTGAACCGAGAAGATGGGTGATCGCTGTCCTTTTTGCGCTCAGTACCACGATTGTCTGCTATCTTCTGTTCGTCTATTGGCTCAAATTTTTCGTTGAAAAAGGAATATTCGGAATCTGAGACCTGATGATTCGTAAATGGTATCAGGAGGAGAGTCTATGTGGGACCATTTGATATCGGGGTTTGCGGTGGCTTCCAGGCCGATGAACCTTCTGTATTGTTTCTTCGGTTGTTTCTATGGCACCTTTGTCGGCGTTTTGCCTGGTTTTGGACCTGCGGCAGCCATTGCCTTGTTGTTACCGATCACCTTCGGCATGGCTCCTGAGAGTGCCATCATCATGCTTGCGGGTATCTATTATGGTGCGATGTATGGTGGCTCTACCACTTCCATATTGGTCAATATCCCCGGTGAGGCTGCGAGTGTCGTTACCTGTTTTGATGGTTATCAGATGGCGAAGCAGGGAAGGGCAGGACCCGCTCTGGGTATTGCTGCCGTTGGTTCCTTTATCGCCGGTACCCTCTCGGTCTTCGGATTATTCATCGTCGCACCGATGCTGGCAAACTTTGCCCTTAAATTCGGCCCTCCTGAATTCTTTTCATTGATGGTATTAGGTCTGACGATTGTCGTATACATATCCTTTGGTTCCGTTCTAAAGGCAGTCACGATGGGGTGCCTTGGTGTCGCCCTGGGTTGTGTTGGATGGGATTTTGTCTCAGGCAGTACGAGAGTTACACTGGGTATTGAATACTTGTATGACGGGGTTCCCGTGGTTCCGGTCGTGATGGGGCTTTTTGGGATTTCGGAGGTGCTCCTGAATTTAGAGAAACGTCAGCAAATGGAGATATTCAAAGACGTTAAGCATATCTGGCCTTCAATGAAGGATTTCCGTGAATCTCTTTTGCCAATATTGAGAGGCTCAGGAATTGGTTTTTTGCTCGGTCTACTACCTGGGGGTGGAACAGTCACTTCCACATTTGCAGCTTATGCGATCGAAAAAAAGATCTCAAAGAACCCGGAGAAATTCGGAAAGGGCGCTATTGAGGGAGTGGCCAGCCCTGAATCGGCAAATAATGCGGCTGCCCAGGCAGGCTTTATTCCCCTTTTGACGCTCGGGATTCCGATATCGCCTGCCTTTGCATTGGTTTTCGCCGCTCTGGTGGTTCATGGAGTTCATCCCGGGCCAATGTTACTGGCAAAGAACCCTGAAGTGTTTTGGGGTGTCGTCATCAGTATGTATATTGGGAACATCATTCTGTTAGTCCTCAATCTTCCATTAATCAAGATGTGGGTGAAGGTATTGGAGATCCCCTATGGCTTGCTTTTTCCTATCATCCTTATCTTCTGCCTTGTCGGGGCACTATCCGATAACAAGATTGGAGATGTTTTTGTCATGGTGATCTTCGGAGTGATCGGATATCTCATGAAAAAATTTGAATATGAACCCGCTCCGATGGTCATCGCCTTTATTCTGAGTCCCATACTGGAATTAAATCTTCGCCAATCCCTTATTTTGTCGGGTGGAAGTTTTGGTATCTTCTTTTCGAAGCCGATTTCCCTTTTCAGTCTAATTGCGGTAGGAATACTCTTTTTGTTAGCGATCCTCCCGAAGCTCAAGGTGTTCCGGCCGAAACTGGGAGTAGATGAATAGGAGGGGCCTTTCTTCCCTCCTCAAAGGCCTTGATGTTCAGGTCATGAAGTTTTGCCGGCAGGAGTGCCGTGATCGCATCCTTCCACTGCTCTTCCCTGATCTCGGGGAAGAAGTTGGAGAAGGCGCCGACGAGAACGACATTCGCAGCCTGGATATTGCCGAGTTTTCTCGCAATCTCCTGTCCGTCGATGATCCAGACCTGATTCTTGAAATGTCTCTTAAATGTCTTCTCGATGTCCCTGGGATACTCCATCTGTCCAAGAGTTACGGAAGGCGGTAAAATCGCCTGTTTATTGATGATGATCTTTCCCTCCGGTCTCACCCAGTTGATATACCGCAGGGCTTCGAGCAGCTCGAAGGAGAGGAGAAAGTCCACTTCGCCGTACTTGATCAATGGCGAATAAACCTTCTTCCCGAACCTGAAGTGGGTGGTCACATCTCCGCCCCTCTGGGCCATGCCGTGGACCTCGGACTTTTTCACATCATACCCGGCCTTGAGGAATACTTCACCAAGGATGTTACTCGCAAGGATTGTCCCCTGGCCTCCAACACCCGAAAGAAATATATTGGTCACTCTTCCGTCATCTGTCATCGTTGCTCTCCTGATTTAAACGCACAGAATAATTTGACCCGTAGGGCAAGGCTTTAGCCTTGCTTAACGCAACCCTAAAGGGTTGCCCTACTTCTGCTCTCTGACTTCTGACCTCTGAATTCTGATCTCTTATCCATCTCCTCACCTCGATCCTGGCCTAATGGCTTCGAATTTACAGATCTGAGCACAGACTTCGCATCCTACGCACTGATCTTTGTTGATGAGTACGGTCCCCTTCCTCTTGTGGCCGTCCTGGGTCTGGCCTTCCCCTTCCTGCCAGCTGATGGCTGGGCAGTTGATATCGAGACACATCCTGCAGCCCCTGCATTTCTCCACGTCGATTCCGAAACAGGGGTTTTTAAATTTCTCCATCGGTTTCGCCCTGCGAAGGAGCATACAGGGGCTGTTTTCGGTGATAATGACAGAGGCCTCATCCCTCGCGACCTCTTCCCTGATCACTTCCATTGTCTCTTCAACCTTGTAGGGATCCACTTTTCTCACGTGCCTGACCCCGAGGGCCTTTACTAATTCCTCAAAGTTGATCCTGTGGGTGGGTTCGCCCTGGATCGTATATCCTGTTCCGGGATGCTCCTGCTGTCCTGTCATGGCTGTGATCGAGTTATCGAGAATAATCGTGGTGGAATAGCCTTTATTGTAGACCGCATCCATCAGCGGCCCCATCCCGCCATGGAGGAAGGTGGAGTCTCCGAGTACGGCGCAGATCTTTCCAAGTCCATCCTTCCCTAAGACCTTTCCTGCACCATAGGCACCGCCCACACCGGCACCCATGCATGTTGAAGCGTGCATGGCGGAGAGGGGCGGTGCGACCGCCAATGCATAGCAGCCGATATCACCGAATACAAAGAGTCCAAGTCTCTTGAGCGCATAGAACAGGGGCCTGTGAGAGCAGCCGGCGCAGAGGTTGGGCGGCCTTCTCGGCAGGTCCCGGGGATTTACCCGCATCTTCGGCGGCCTGTAGCTCCTGCGTTCTACGGCCTTCTTGAGGGACTCTTCGACGATGCTTGATGAGAGCTCGCTGATCGCCGGAATGAGGTCCTTACCGTGCCATACCCTGTGGCCCATGGCCCTGATCTCCGTTTCGAGAAAGGGGTCAAGTTCCTCTACGACAATCACCTTTTTAACCTTCTTAAAAAATTCTGCGATCATCTTCCTGGGTAGGGGCCACACCATCCCCAGCTTCAAAAAGGAGTGCTGTGGGAAAACCTCTTTTGTGTAGAGATAGGAGACGCCCGACGTAATAAATCCTACAGAGGAATCATTGATTTCCATAGAATTGTACGGGAACTCCATTTCCGAGTATTCAGCGAGTTTTTTTGTCCTTTCCTCGACGGCAACTCTTTTGACCCTCGCATACATGGGAACCATGACATACTTGGGCGTTTCTTTCTGGTCAAGCCCCCTCGGAATGGTCGATTCCTTTCTTTCACCCAATTCCACAGGGGAATCGCAGTGAGAGACCCTGGTCTCACTTCTCAGAAGGACCGGGGTATCGAACCTCTCGCTGATGTCGAAGGCCATCTTCGTAAAGTCCTTACATTCCGCGGCATCAGAGGGTTCAAGCATTGGCATCTTCCCGAAACGGGTCCAGTGCCTGCTGTCCTGCTCGTTCTGGGAGCTGTGCTGACCCGGATCGTCGGCCACGACAATGATCAGGCCGGCCTTGACGCCCGTATAAGAGATGGTCATCAGGGGATCGGCCGCTACGTTTAACCCCACATGTTTCATGCAGGCGATTGCCCTTCCGCCCGCAAGGGAAGCTCCATGGGCAACTTCAAGGGCCACCTTCTCATTGGGGGACCATTCCGTGTAGATTTCCTTGTACCTGGATAACTCAGCCATGATCTCGCTGCTCGGCGTCCCGGGATAGGCGCATCCGACCGTGACACCGGCTTCCCAGGCACCCCTTGCGATTGCCTCATTCCCCTGCAACATTGTCTTCATTCTTCCTCCTGTTGGTACAAAGCCTCATTTTTAGCAGCACCACCTTTATTGTTCACAACTCCAGTAGGTTGACGGCACACGCGTGCCATCGTCGTTCCCCTACAGGACCTTTTCGAATTCTAATTCGTGTTCAGTAGGGTGTCAAGGAAGCAGGGATTTCCGTGTCCGCTCGGACTCGTTCCATAACAGAACGGGGCCTCTCCTGCCGACGAGATCATCTCTTAAGATTGGTTCCTCGTCCATCATTTGATTACCATGGCTCAACAATCAGTCCATAATGCCCCATGCCCGGAGGGCACCCTCGAACCATGAAAATGGATCTCGGTTAGGGTAAGGGTTAGGAAGCCGGTTTAGGTTAGGTCTTGGGGGTAAGGGCCAAATTTCTTAGGACCAGCAACTTAACCCATTAACCAAACTGGCATCCTTACCCTAACCTTTACCCAGGAGTTGCTATTTTCTAACTAATGCCCCATGCCCGGAGGGCACCCTCGAACCATGAAAATTGACTCTATCCCCTCTCCCTTGATGGGAGAGGGTGAGGGAGAGGGTGAGTCAAAGTCCTTGCCCCCTCACCTCAATCCTCTCCCCCGGGGGGGGAGAGGAGGTTCTTTAGATGTTATTTTCTACATAATTGTATAGACATTGGAGATGAAAATCTTCCTTTCTTTTTTTCAGAAAAAACAAAACACCGTTCACCCTTTCGACCGTTCGCCCTGAGCTTGTCGAAGGGAGAACGGACTCAGGACATTCGGAAAAAGCCCGATCGTGGTGAGCCTGTCGAACCACATACTCAGAAGACGAACGGCTTCATTGTCGAAGAATATCTCTTCTCTATTACTGTTACCAGGAATCGGAGTCCGGCTTCCCGCGGCGCCCAGGCTCGCCGGTCAATTTAGCGGCCAGGGTTTCCAGCTCATCCCAGCGATGATAGGCCACGTCCAGCTCCTTTTCCAGAGCCTCCAGCCGGTCGCTGGCCGCCCTTATTTTCGCCAGATCACGGCTTGCGTAGAATTGAGATGAATTCAGGGTCTTCGTCAGGCGCTGCTTCTCCTCTTCCAGGGCTTCGATTGTCTGCGGCAGTGCTTCCAGCTCCCGGTTCTCTTTATAGGATAGTTTCTGCTTCTGCCTCGGCGGTCTTTCCGTTTTCTGTTTCTGCTCCTTTGACGCCATCGACTTCGGCGGCTCAGTCGAGGTATTGCGCTGCATGAGCCAATCGTCATAGCCGCCCACATATTCCTGCAGGCGCCCTTCACCTTCAAAGACCACCGTCGAGGTCACCACATTATTGAGAAATTCACGATCATGACTGACCATCAGGATCGTGCCGTCATACTCAAGCAGCCGGTCCTCAAGAAGGTCGAGGGTTTCAGCGTCAAGGTCGTTGGTGGGCTCATCCAGAACAAGCACGTTGGATGGGATGATGAAGAGTTTCGCCAGCAGCAGGCGATTCCGTTCGCCGCCGGAAAGAGAACTGACCGGTGACATGATCCGCTCAGGTGAGAAAAGAAAGTCCTGAAGGTAACCCACGACGTGGCGTGAGCCGCCACCCACGAGGATCATGTCGTTACCGCCGCCAATATTCTCCCTGAGGGTCTGATCCTCGTCGAGCTGTGCGCGGAGTTGATCAAAATAGGCAATCCTGATCCCGGTGCCCAGACGAACCCTTCCCACCTGTGGTTTAAGTTCACCGAGGAGTATCCTGAGAAGGGTCGTCTTGCCGCAACCGTTGGGTCCGAGGATACCGACCTTGTCCCCACGGAGAATCGTGGTAGAGAAACCATCGACAATCTTCTTATCTCCCCAGGCAAAGAAGACCCTCTCGGCATTCACAACCATCCGGCCGCTCCGCTCCGCTTCCTGGATCACGAGCCGGGAGACACCTGCCTGCTCCTGCCTGCGCGCCCGCTCCCCGCGCATCTGCACCAGTGCCCGGACCCTGCCTTCGTTCCGGGTACGCCGGGCCTTGATCCCCTGCCGGATCCAGGTCTCCTCTCTGGCCAATTTCCTGTCAAATTCCTGCGATTCCTTCTCTTCGGCATCCAGCAAGGCCTGCCGTCGTTCGAGGTAAGTCTTGTAGCCACAGGCAAAGGAGAGCAGACGCCCCCGGTCGATCTCCACGATCCGTGTGGCCAATCGCTGGAGAAAAGCCCGGTCATGGGTCACGAACATGAGCGTCTTTTCATGCTTCAGCAGGAAATCCTCAAGCCAGAGAATGGTGCTGATATCCAGGTGGTTGGTGGGCTCGTCCAGGAGCAGGAGGTCCGGATCATTCACCAGGGCCTTTGCCAGGAAGACCCGCCGTTTCCACCCCGCGGACAACAACCGGAACTGGGCATTCTCATCCAGTTCAGTCCTTGCGATTACCGTTTCCACTCGCGCGTGGAAATGCCAGGCGCCCGATGTCTCAATCTGGTGCTGGGCCCCTTCGAGCTTTCTCATCAGGCCGTCATCACCGCTCCGGCTGATCTGAAGGGCAAGCTCGTGGTATTCTCTGAGCAAATCTGCATACTCCCCGCCGCCGGAAGCCACGACGTCATAGACCGTTCCCGGCAGGTCGTCGGGCACATCCTGGGGGAGAATGGCAGTTCTCACCTCGCTGCCATGAACAATCCCGCCGGCATCCGGAACGATCTGGCCGGCCAGCAGCTTCATCAGGGTCGACTTGCCCGAGCCGTTGCGGCCCAGCAGGCCGATCTTTTCGCCGGCCTCGATCTGGAGCGTCACGCCATCCAATAGCCGTGGTTCGCCGAAACTGATGGAAACATCATTGATCAGGAGGAGCGCCATGGTTCATCAGTATAGCCGGGAAAGCACGAGATTAGCCACTTTCGTGTTTCCCCGGTTTCCCTGGCCATGGCCTGTCGAGGATCATGTTCACTCACCCCTCGCCCCCTCTGCCTTCCCCTTCCATCGAAAGGAGAATCGATGAGAAAAAAGCAAACCCTTGACCAAGCCTGACGGATCGGTAAAATAGAATGAAGGCCCAGCGCCGCTTCGCTCCGGCGGGGGGGCGGCCATGGATCAGAACAGGGGGCCGCTTTCAATCGGAATAGCCGGCCGCAGTCCCCCCGGATTGAGTCGCCGCAAACAGGGAAATCGACACAACGACCTGCACGCAGATAGAAATTCGTGATGTTGGGATCTATCCCGATAGAAAAGAGGAATTGGAAGCTTGACCGGAACAAATCGTGGGAATATAAAACCAGGCCTGCGGGTTTTCATCGTGGTTAAAAAAGACCAGCGATCAGGAAAGCTGACGGAAGGCATCGTGAAAGACATTCTGACGAATTCCCCGACCCATCCTCATGGCATTAAAGTCCGCCTGGAAAGTGGTGAAATCGGCAGAGTTAAACCGAAGTTCCTGGGGTATTAAGATAATAACCTATTGATCCGAAAAGAATTTCGGAGAAAATGGGTTTTCATTTACATGGCTACAAACCAAGGAGTTGGAAAGCCC
>Ga0209777_10000132_pt1 | contig 124525 bp, 113 predicted proteins | sample FrelakmetHBP12HB_FD_187147 | JGI IMG/M metagenome (GOLD analysis project Ga0209777, IMG submission 187147) | Freshwater lake sediment microbial communities from the University of Notre Dame, USA, for methane emissions studies -HBP12 HB (SPAdes)... | ecosystem: Environmental > Aquatic >... | reverse complement strand
CGAGCATCGTATAGTTCGTTTCCTCCCCATACGTCGGATATGCTAACCGCCCGAATCGGACAATTGGCGGTAGGGGACTTACACCCCATTAGACTTACGGTCTTGTCGGCTACACCCAAAACGCTAACTTGTTACCCGGAACTTTTCCCCTTCCTTTTTGTCTTTCTACCCAAAGCCGAAAAAAGGAGGAAGAAAAATGAAACCCGGAACCAGGATGTTTGTCCTGCTCTTTATGGCCGTGTCCGTGCTCCTATCGCCGGTTGCCGGTGGGCAACCCGGAGAGAGTGCTGACCGAACTCTTTCACCCTTCTTCTTTGTCAAGAGCGACGACCCCGAACTGGATCAACTTCCCCTCAAATCCACCAGAGCGGATGTGAGAGTGGTCGGTGTGATCGCTGACGTCATTGTGACTCAGGTTTACAAGAACGAAGGGAAGAAGCCTCTGGAGGCTATTTACATCTTTCCGGCATCGACTCGCGCTGCCGTCTACGGCATGAAGATGATCATCGGAGAGCGAACCATCATTGCAGAGATTCGCGAGAGAAACGATGCGCGGCGGCAATATGAAGAGGCGAAGCAGCAGGGCAAGAGTGCATCCCTCCTGGAACAGCAGCGCCCCAATGTCTTTCAGATGAGTGTGGCCAACATCCTGCCTGACGATGTCATTCAGGTCGAGCTGAAATACACGGAATTACTCGTGCCCACGGACGGCATCTACGAGTTTGTTTATCCGACCGTTGTGGGGCCCCGTTATTCCAACAAACGCCCGGAGGAAGCACCCTCCTCGGAGAAATGGGTTGAAAACCCCTATCATCGCCAGGGAAAATCTCCCGCGTATACATTTGACCTGACCGCCAGCCTTGCTGCCGGCCTTCCCGTCCAGCAGGTCACCTCGCCTTCTCACAAAGTGGATATTCGATACGACGGCCCCTCTCGAGCCTCGATCAGACTGGATCCATCCGAAAAAAGCCAGGGAAACAAAGATTTCATCTTGAGATATCAGCTTTCCGGCGGGAAGGTTGAATCCGGACTCCTGCTCTTTGAAGGAGAGAAGGAGAACTTCTTCCTCGTCATGGTACAACCCCCCAAGCGAGTTAACGTCAACCAGATCCCGCCCCGGGAGTATATTTTTATTGTTGACGTCTCCGGTTCCATGTATGGGTTTCCCCTCGAGATGTCCAAAAAACTCCTCAAGGACCTGATCGGAAACCTCCGTCCCACGGACCGATTCAATGTGCTTCTCTTCTCCGGCGGTTCCTCTGTGATGTCAGACAAATCGCTGTCCGCCACTTCGGAAAATATCAACAGGGCCATTGCCCTCATCGACCTTCAAAAGGGAGGAGGCGGCACGGAACTTCTACCCGCCATGAAACGAGCCCTTTCCCTGCCGAGGTCAGAGGGATTCTCACGGACGGTCGTCATCGCTACGGACGGCTACGTCACCGTGGAAGAAGAGGTTTTCGATCTCATCCGCAACAGCCTGGGGGATGCGAATATGTTCACCTTCGGGATCGGAACAGCGGTGAACCGCTACATCATCGAGGGAATGGCACGAATCGGCATGGGCGAGTCTTTTGTGATCACAAAACTCGAAGAGACCGAGGGCCAGGCAGACAAGTTCAGAAAAATGATCACCACACCCGTCCTGACGAAAGTGAAAGTGAAATTCAAAAATTTTGAAGCGTATGATGTAGAACCACCCAGTATCCCGGATGTCTTTGCCGAGCGCCCCATCCTCGTCTTCGGAAAATGGCGTGGAAGGCCTTCGGGAAAGATTGAGGTACAAGGAAGCTCCGGAAACGGCCCCCATTCTCACAAGATAGAAGTCCGGAAGGAAAAACCGATCGACTCCAATTCGTCTCTTCGCTATCTCTGGGCCCGGCATCGAATCGCGGTTCTCTCCGACTACAACCATTTGCGCTCCAGCCCGGACCGTGTCAAGGAAGTCACCCGATTGGGCCTGGACTATAACCTCCTTACTGCCTACACCTCTTTTGTCGCCATCGATACCCATACCCGTCTCATTGATGGTCAAGCTACGACAGTAAAACAACCGCTCCCTTTGCCGGAAGGGGTTTCCAACTATGCCCTGGGAAGCCTCGCGCTTCGAAGGGAGGGCTCCGCCCCTGTTCTCTACCATCAAGGCAAGGGCGACAGATTGGTGGCCAAAGAGAAGGACAAGAAAGAACCATCGGACATGGAAAAGACTCATCTCTCCATCGATCTTGATGAGATCCTTGCCACTGATGACCGTACCAAGGAGACCGTTCAGAAGGTGCTCCAGCAGCAGATAGCATCCATCGAGCTTTGCTATGAGCAGGCAACGAAGGACCCTTCCGATCTGAAAGGCAAGATAACCTTTTCATTGGTGATCGACCCAGGCGGAAAGATCACAAAGGTCACGTTGGCTTCTGGTAGGCTAAAAGACAAAGGTTTGGAGAGGTGCTTGGTAGAAAAGCTCAAGGGGTTGACTTTATCCGGCATAGAGAACGCCAATTCGATCACCGTGAGCATTTCGCTTAGATTTAAGACCTCCTAAGCTTTCATGGCTGGCCGTTCTGCACGGGTAGGGGCGTATAGCATACGCCCCTATCCCCTTTTTCTATTCTCTCAATATACTCCTCACCAGCCTCAGAATGTAACTCCCTATCCCACAGAACATTCCCACCGAACCTTATTGACTTGAAGAAGATTTCAGCTTAACGTTGGTGAGTACCATAACCTCGGCCAGATGCTACGGGCAGAACATGTTCTGCCCCTACAAGAGATCATGGCGAGTGCGAATTTTTAGGAATAACGTAGGGTGAGCAATGCCCACCGTAGATCTGCTTATAACGCCTGATTTCAAAAGAGTCATTCCATGGACCTGACACTCATCAGTTTCTTACTCTTTTTCCTCTGGGGATGTCTGGTCGGTTTTCTTGCGGGGTTGTTCGGGATCGGTGGCGGGGCACTGATCGTTCCTATTCTCATCCTGACGTATGAACATTCCGGGGTCCCGACGACCGTGCTGACCCACATCGCATTGGGCACAAGCCTCCTCGTCGTCTTCTTCGCTTCCCTGACAAGTGCCTATCAACATCGCAGGCAGAAGAACATCCACTGGCGGGCTGCGCTTATCCTCGGCCTTTCGAGTGCTCTTACCGCGTTTGGTATCGCTCGAATGGCCACACACCTGAGGGGGCAGCACCTTCAAACCGCCTTTGCGATCGTCATTATCTCGGTGGCAATTCGGATGCTCTTAGAACGCGGATTGACGGACAGGGAAGGAACGGACTACACGTCAAAAGGGAAGGGGCTTCCTCTTGTTGCAGTCGGCTTTACGGCCGGCATCATCTCGTCTCTGGCAGGGGTCGGAGGTGCGGGAATTACGATTCCCATGATGTACTATCTGTTGCGGATGCCGCTGAAGCTGGTCATAGGGACATCGAGCGCCACGATCGTCATCACTGCCTTTTTTTCCGTCATTGGCTACATCATGAGCGGCTGGGGACATGGGGATCTCCCGTCCTGGTGCTTCGGATTTGTCGACCTGCCGAGAGGGATCGCCCTTATCATTGGTTCTCTCGTCATGGCCAGGATAGGAGCTTACGTCTCTTTCAGAACCCAGCCACAACGCCTGAGAAGAATGTACGCCCTCTTCCTCATTATCGTTTCCGTGTATATTTTGTTCTTCAAGTGAAGGATTTGAGGGGATAAAAAGGGGACATTCAACTTTTTTGTTGACCGTGATGGGCCTTCGTTGGCCACGGGATTAAAAAAGTGGAATGTCCCCTTTTTACTTTCCAGCGACGAAGACGACCGGGAGGTCAATCCTTTTCAGACTGACGATGTGATAGGGCTGGGTGAGGGCCTGAGTGACCATGGAGCGGGGCGGGGGTTGGGTTTCAAGGCAGAAAACGGTGGACTGACCTTTTTCTCGGTCCTCCTCTATTTTTCGAATTTCAATCCCGTAGCCTCCTGTCCTCTTCTCCCCCGAGAAGACCGCAACGATCATTTCTCGCCCGAAATCAACTTCGGGTAACTTTGGCACGGGGGAGACCGTTGATTTGTGAAGAGTCCAGAGGTTCTCCCATTCCCCTTCCGTGTTGACGACAACGAACCGGCGTTCCTTGATTCCAGTTCTGTAGCCCTTGTCTACAGTGACAAAAGGAAGCTTGATTATTTTGTCTTTGGCGTCATCAGATGATGAAAAAACCATCTCCTCTCCGATCCCGGCCAGGCAAATGCCAATGAGAATCATCTTGACGATAATGGAATAGATGGTCGCCATAACCTTGAACTCCGTCATCTCCAATCTTCACGGTCACTGACTCCTTATTATCAATTACCAGAAAAGAGGTCTTTTGTCAAAAATGTCCGGGTTCTGATAGAGACACAGATTCTGATAGAGACTTGACAAGGGTCTTGCTTGTAAGATACTTTTAGGCATTGGACTTTTCTGATGGGTTTTAGTGGGCCTGGTAAGCACTCGATTTTGGAATGCCTTCGCTTATTGCCAGGCTTTTCGTTTATATACTTTACGACATCGTTGCTCTTAACTGCGGGAAGATTCAGTATGACCGCAGCCGGGCGGGGCACCCACTGCGCCAGAGCGACCCGCCGCGCCGGAGCGCGAGCGAGGCGGGCAGCGCGGCGAGAACCCTGCCCCTGCATTGGAAGCGGGGTTTACGGACGCGGATCAGTTACACGAACGCGTTATTTTTTAACCTGCTGGAGGAGGACATTGTGAAGCGCATTGGTTTTATCGGAATTGGCCTCATGGGTCAACACGTGGCCCGGCGCCTTTTAGAAGGTGGATATCCTTTGACAGTCTGGAACCGCACCAGGGAAAAAGCAAACCCCCTCTTAGAAGCGGGGGCTACGTGGGCAGACTCTCCAGGGGCCGTGGCACAGGGATCCGATGTCGTGATTACCATGCTCACCGATTCGAAGGCATCCGAAGATGTTATTTGCGGAACGGACGGGGTACTCAAAGGTGCTCATACGGGCCTGATTCTGATTGACATGGGAAGCATCGCACCCGAAATGTCCAGGTCCATCGCCCTCCGGGCCCGGGCGATAGGAATTTCCATGCTGGATGCACCGGTGACGGGAAATCCCAAAGTTGCCGCAGAAGGGAAGCTGGGGATCATGGTCGGCGGCCCCAAAGAGACGTTTGACACCTGTCTTGCGGTCTTCGAACAGATGGGGATCAAGATCGTTTATGTCGGTGAAAACGGCACCGGAACGACCCTCAAGCTGATCAATAACCTGATTCTCGGAATTGCCATCGAAGCCGTTTCTGAAGCCTTCGTCCTGGCAACAAAGGCCGGAATCGATCCACAGAAGGTGATTGAAATCACCTCCGTCGGAGGTGCTCGAACCGGAGCCATGGAGACGCGGGGCCCAAGAATGATCAACCGGGAATTCACACCCCACTTCTCAACGGACAACATGTACAAGGATCTATCAAGCGCCATGAAGCTGGCGGAAGAGTTCGGGGCCTCCCTTCCGGCAGCCAGTATCACGATGGAAATGCTCCGGGCGGCGAAGTCCCAGGGAAAGGGAGACCTCGATTCGTGCGTTGTCATGACCGTAATAGAGGGCATGGCAGATACCCTCGTTAGAACTGCGAAACAGGGAGAATAGACGATGTATCAACTGATCCAGTTCAAGACACCATCGATCAGAAAGTACTGATGCTCGTCAACCTCCGAACAAACGGTAGCCACATGCTTTCGCCTGCCCATTCGGCTCATAGCCAACACGGACCCTGGAACGCCACCTGAAGATTGCGGCTACCTGGAAAGACCTGCCCCGAGGGGTTACCTTTTCGGTCGGACACGATTGGCCCTCCGGCCCGATTGTTGAAAGCCACCCGATGTGCTAAGGTTCTTATCTATGAACAGGTCCTTTCCCGTCCACGGGATTCTCGGAATCGTTGCTCTCGTCCTGTCTGAGATCTTCCTCTTCAGGAAGGTCGAGCCCTTCTATAGCTGGTTCTACTGCTTTGCTTGGTGGTCCTACATCCTGACGGTTGATGGGATTATCTACTACCTGAAAGGAGATTCCCTGATCGCCAGCCGGACCAAGGAATTCTTCCTGATGATTCCCTGGTCCGTCTTCATCTGGCTCATTTTTGAGGCCGCAAACCTCTCATTGAAGAACTGGTATTACATCAATCTGCCCAATTCCATGATTGAAAGGTGGGCAGGCTATGCGATTGCCTATGGGACCGTTCTCCCGGGGATCTTTGAGACCACTGAGCTATTAGAAACTGCCGGGGTTTTAAAGAATATCAAAACAAAAAGGACGGTCTTCTCCCCGGGGGGACATGGCGTATTTGTTCTTCTGGGAATCCTCTGCCTCGCCTCTTCTGTCCTGATTCCGGAATATTTTTTCCCTCTCCTCTGGGTGGGATTCATCTTTCTCCTGGAGCCTTTTAACTACAATCTTCGAGGGCAGTCCCTGCTTAGAGATATTGAAGAGGGAAAACCGCGAAGAATATGTCTCCTGCTCATAGCCGGACTGATCTGCGGCTTTCTTTGGGAGTTCTGGAACTTCTGGGCCCGGTCGAGATGGATCTATACGGTCCCTTTCTTCGAACGGTTCAAAGGGTTTGAAATGCCCTTTCTCGGATTTCTGGGCTTTCCTCCGTTTGCTATAGAAGCTTATGTCATGTATAATTTCATCTCTCTTTTTCGTTTTCGCCGGGGGTGGGAGGAGTCACCCTATCGCCTTAGCCCGCACCGAAGGACAAGAACTCTCACTTCGCTGCTCACGTCTCTCCTGATCGTGACCTTCTCCGTTCTCGTTTTCCTGGCGATGGATCGGAACACGGTCGATTCGTATTATCCCCGCATCGAGGATGCCTACTGGATTGATCCCCACTATCGGAAAGAACTTCCCCAGGTTGGGATCTTCACTCTGGAGGATCTCCTTCGAAAAACCAGGGACAAACAGGATCGGGATGAGCTCGCCCTCCGTCTTCTGATCCCGAAGGAAGAACCTGTCCAATGGATAGAGAAGGCCGAACTGGCTCAACTGAAAGGATTGGGCATCGAGAATCTCCGCTTGCTGGAGGGAGTGGGCGTGGTTTCCGTCCGAGCCCTTGCCACCGAAGATCCGGAAACACTTTACAAGAAGATAGAACAGGTATATAAAGGGGGAAAGATTCCCAGTGAGGCCATGATCAAGATCTGGATCAGAGAAGCTCGAAAGAAAGTTCGGAGCTCATAGTTGCCATTTGTGTAACATTTTAGCTTTTTGAAAGAGGTCCCTTTTTTGTTCGTCGTTCCGGTGAAAACCGGAATCCAGACGTCGTCCCGGCGAAAGCCGGGAACCATCTTAGAAACTGGGTCCCGGTTTCCACCGGGAGCCCTGGATTCCTGCTTTCGCAGGAATGACGAGCCCCTAAGACACTCTCTGCGGCACATTATTTCAAAGAGCTAAATTGATGCCTATTTACAAATAACGACTGAAGGGGTTGAAGATGAAGTTTGGGGCGATGAATTTTCCGATAAAGCCGGTTTTAAAAGAGATCGCCGAAATCGGTGAGATGGGTTTTGACTACGTCGAACTCACTATGGACCCGCCTGAGGCAACTCCGCAGAAAATATTGAATCAAAAGAAGCCGGTACGGGATCTCCTCACCCGGTACAACATGAGAATCACAGGCCACCTCCCCACTTTTCTCTGGACGGCCGATCTTTACGAAAGCCTGAGAAGGGTCTCCATCCAGGAAAACTTCGAGGCCATGGAGGCAGCCGCAGAGCTGGGAATCACAAAAATGACGCTTCACCCCGGCTATATCACCGGTCTGGGAAAATTCGTCTTGGATCAGGCCAAAGGCTACGCCATGGAGTCGATCGAGCTCATTTTAAAAAAGGCGATAAGCCTGAATATCACCCTCTGCATCGAAAATATGTTTCCTCAGAGCCATTTCCTTTCGAATCCGAACGAATTTCAGGAGGTCTTTGATGCGTTCCCCGAGGTTCGCCTCACCCTCGATATCGGCCATGCCAATCTCGGATCAGGGAGGAATAAATCGCCGGAGTTCATCAGGCTTTATGGATACCGCATTGGCCACGTTCATGCCTGTGACAACTTCGGGAAAGAGGATAGTCATCTTCCGGTGGGGGCAGGTCTCGTCGACTTCCAAAGAATACTGAGGGAACTCAAGGAGGTCCAGTACGATGACACCATCACCCTCGAAGTCTTCTCGAAGGACCGCGATTATCTTAAGATCAGCCGGGATAAACTGAAAAAGATGTGGGAGGCGCTGTGATCTTAGCCCTCGTTTTTTCCATCCTTGTCGCCCTCTTCTGGCTTTCAAGATTCCGGAAAATGGACAAATATGAAAAAGAGCCCGAACGCCTCATTTTTCTCACATTTTTTGCCGGAGCATTAGCAACGGTTCCCTCCGTGATTCTCGAGAACCTTTTCCATCCGGAATCGGGCATGCCGTCTCCACTCCTTGGCGCCGTTCTTCTCTCCTATTTGTGGGTTGCCATTGTCGAGGAATTTTCCAAGTTCTTTGCCGTCCGTCTCACGGTCTATCGATCGAAGCAATTCAACGAAATAATGGATGGTATGATTTACATGATCTCTTCCTCATTGGGCTTCGCAGCAACGGAAAACATCGGATACATGCTGGGGTTCGGATTCTCCACCGGAATTCTCAGGGCTATCCTGTCGTACCTGGGACATATCTCATTCTCGGCAATACTCGGTTACTACATGGGAAAGGCCCGAATCGAGGGGAAAAAGCATTGGCTCTGGGTGGGTATTTTCTTTGCCCTCTTGCTGCACTGGCTCTATGACGCATTTATCGTACTCGGAGCGATCAGAACATCGGGAGGACTCCTCTTTCTCGGTCTGCTGGTTTGGTCCCTCGGTTTGATCTTCACCCTCTATCTGATGAAGAAGGCGCAGGCCGCCTCTCCTTTTCGCTCCTGCCAGATCCTTCCTGTTAGAATGACTCAGCCCTGCCAGGCCTGCGGCAAAACGGTCCCCAGAAAGGCCCCGATCTGCCACCATTGCGGCCAGTCCCTCAGTCCTGATCATGAAGAATAGCACAGCACTGATTACTCCGAGAGTTTGATCAGGAGACCTGTCTTTCTCGCACGATGAAGCACAACCTTGAAAAGGACTCCTTCAAGGACGAGGTAAAGACCTGCCAGACCAAATCCCCAGCCGAGGACTGCCCGGTGTAATCCTGCGAACCCGTAGAAGGATCGAAAATATTCGAGAAAGTAGGTCAGGGGAATGGCACTGGCGATTTGTGGGAGCGGAAAGGGAAGAATGGAAACAGGATAATATATCCCGCAGACGAGGGCCATCAGGCTGCTCAGGGACCAGGCCGCAACCTCTGCCTTATATCCGAAGAGAAGGACCATGATACAGACGCTGATACCGACAAAGGCGGCGGTAAGAAAGAGGCCCAGGAGAAAAAGGCCGAGAGGACCGGGACCCGGTCGGAGGAAGTCAAAGTGGAAGGCAAAAGAGCTCGCGGCTGAAAGGATGAGGAAGACCACGAAGGATCGAAACACACCGACCAGCCACGATCCTAAGAAAAGCTGATAAGACTGCACGGGGGCGATGAAGGTGTGCTTCAGTGATTTCGACCAGACATCATAGAGAAGCACATAGGCGACATCAATCTGGCAAACCTGGATGACGCTCATGGAAATGACTCCCACCAGGATGAACCCCGCCATCTCCCTCTCCAGATTGAGAAAGACGGTGAGGAGCCCTACCGAGAACATTCCCACCACCGGCCAGAAGAGGATCTCAAAAAGGGTGAATACATTCCGAATGGCAATGATCCAGTTCTTAAATACAAACGCCCAGATCTGTATCAATACCCTTCGAAAATTCCCCGGATGCATCAAACACCCCCTACTGAAGGATCAAACTATTTTGATCCGGTGTGATATGTCAAGAAAGAACTCCTTCGACCAGACTGCGAGGGAGTCAGGATTATTGACAAAAGGCTCCACTTCTGTTCTGGCTCTTTTAAGATCCACTCGTTCAATCGTCTCGCGGAGCCGGCCGTGCAAGCGCTCTTCCGTCAACGTTTCGTCCGGTTTCCAGTCCCCCGTTTGAATCATGCGCTTCTCAAGATGGGATAGATGTAATTCAGCTTGATGGGAGACGAACCAGACGAAGTCATACCAGTCCCGGCCCTTAATCCGCTCCTTCCAGCGACGGCATAGGATGGCGTGCATTTTCCCGGCAAAAAGATCGGGCAGGACATAGGACCGGACAGAGAACGGAATCGGATGAAGAAGATACTTGATCTCTGTGGCGAACCCGGCTGGCGGGTCTGTATCCACTTCCAATTTGATCTTGAGAATCTGACCCTTGGGAAGTCCACGGATGACCTCCCTTTCCGCCTCGACAATCAGGAGCTGTTGCAGCGTATTCGCTTTCAGAAATGCAGACTGCACCGCGCTCGAAGTTCGCTTCGATTTACTATCGACGGTGACTTCAAATCCGAAGCTTCTCATTTCCGTTTGCAGGGCTTTGCTGTATCTGGACAGGTCAAACTCGCAATCGGATTGAAGGAGAGAGAAATCGAGGTCCTCGGAAAAACGGTCCAATCCATACAGAACACGCAGCGCTGTCTCACCGTAAAAGGCGCCTTTCTCAAAGAATTTGCTACGCCAGAGCCCCAGTAAGGCGACCTCCTGAAGGATCTCCCGTAGCACTTTTACGTAATCTTCCAACCGGCGGTACTTATATCGAGACATCATTCGGGCAACGGCTTCATTCATGGCGATCCTCCCTTGTCTCGCTGGAGAAAGTGGACCAGAAGCGTGATTTTACGGGAGCACCAGTGATGGGCTATATCCCTCAGGCGCTTGGGTCTCAGCTTAAGCAATTGTTCCGGATCGAGGCGCAGGTGTTCCAGAAGATATCCTTTAAAATCCTCGGCTTTCCGGATATCCGAACCTCTGTCACGACAGATTTTGTCTGCCAGAGCCTTTTCGGGGGTTGCCATCAGAAAGGAACGTCTGTCGCCAAGCTCTATGATGTCAACACCGATACTGTAGGCCCTGAGGGGTATCGCCCAGTAGGTGAAACGGCCCACAGGGGTTGAAAAGACGCGGTTCTTACCGCACGTGACCGATGTCACGGTTTCTACGCGCTCTGGAATGAGCCCGTAATAGCCCAGCGCGTAGTCGAGCGATACATATGACGGCCCATAGATCAGATTGGCCAGCAACTCGCGGGAAAACGGCCCCCGGCTGTATTCAGGGCCAAATACGTACAGCCCCTTCTTGACCCGTGTAATCGCGGCCCTCTTGAGAAGGACCCTGATCTTGTCGCGTGGCCGCGCGTAGTCTCTGAGGAAGTACAGGAGCGTCTGATAATCAAACTCTTCATGAGGAACTTGTTGCCGTATTTGCTCTATCATGGAGACCCCCACTCAGTGCCCATCCCAAAATCTCCACCGATACCGGTTGGCCTACGATTTTTTATACCACAATCTACCCAGTATGTCGACAACAATCCGACATACTGGCCATTTTCAATAATTAATTTAGGGATAGAAGTTACCCTCGCAGGGCGGACTATTAACCGGTCCATAATTGTATAAACACTGGAGACCAAATTCTTCCTTTCCTCCTTTCAAGAAAAACAAAAAACCGTTCACCCTGAGCCTGTCGAAGGGCGAAGCACGAAGGGCCTATGTGAGCATCATCCGGGTTAGGGGAGACCATGAATGAATATGTCTTCTCAATTATGATGACCTCGTAAAACCTCAAGAAGACCGTCATTGCGACCCCGGACCTGATCCGGGGGAAACAATCTCACATAGTGTAACCCATTGATTCCATGGGATTGCTTCGTCGTCCCGGGAAGATGGCGCCGCCGTCCAGAGCCGCAAAACTCACGCCAGGCCGAGCATTAGGACTCTGGCGCCGGACGGGCCTCTTCACAACGACAGGATAGGCGACTTCTTACGAGACCAGCAACATTTCATATTATTCCAAATGGGAGTCCAGCAAGTCTGGAGAAGAATCTGCATGGTGTTCAAGGAAAAATGATTGACACTTTTGGTCAGAAGGTGTAGATTTTTCTTGAAACACCGAATAGGATTTGGGGGGGCGAGGGTTTAAGGATTTGACTCAACGCGGCAAGGCAGGGGGTCCGCGGTTCCAGGGGACAATGGACGCGCCACATCAATCCCTGATGTTTTCCAGGCTGACACCCGGCAAGGTCTTTCGCTCAGCTCGCCATATAATGGCGAACGGTCCTGCCTTACCTGGTTCTCTTCCCTCCACCCCTGGCAGACTCCCAGTCCCGATCACGCTCCCCGGAGTTGTGAACATCCAAGGTTCTCAGCCAGGATTCCTTTTTAGTTTTAAAACGTTAAGCAAGACTCAGGCACCGCATGCCAGGCAGAATTATCATATCACAATATAATAATTCTGCCCAATATCTGTTGACACAAAAGACACAAATGGGAACCCAAATGTTCATTGACAGAGTTAGAACCGGCATGGTTCGGATAATCCGCTGGTTAGAGAAACACGAAGGGTTCTGGTTCCCAGCGGTCAAGTGGTTGCTCGACCGGCTTTTCCGAACGATAAGCATTGGGTACCGATTAAATGCCTGTTTCGATAAGAAGTCGCTGGGTGGACCTTGGGTATCAGAATTCTATCAATTCCTTTGGGTATTGATTGGTCTGTGTTGGATCGCGGTGATCGAGTGGCCGGTACTAACCTGTTCAGCATGGATCGTGCTTGGTCTTATTGTAGTCTTCTATAGGGTCTTCGAGATCCTTTTGTTCAGTATCCACTGGCTGCTTGTGGCTGAGGGACCTGTCGAGTCCTACAGACGATCTTTGCTCGCGTTCCTCCTGAATCTCTGCGAAGTAAGCATCTTTTTTGCCATCGCGTACTTGTTGCTCGGGTGCGTCGACCCGCTGCAAGGCGCATGGTCAGTCCTGTTTGAAGGTCTTCGTTCCGTTTTCAGCCTTAAGACAGCGTCGACTCAGTGCAACAGTTGCTGGTCACAGGGCCTGCCCGGCCTGCAACTGATCATCTCCTGGGTTCTTGTAGCCCTAATAGTGGCCAATTTGGTTAGCGCGATCAGTCGTGGCGAGAAAACGAAGAAGAAGGGAAGCGATGCTGTCTAACCAAGCGCTGGAGCCAATCGGCGGGAAAGGGCGCCCGCCTCGGGCTCAGCTTTCCGTTAGAGGTATATGAAAATATGAATCACAATATGGAATACAAGCGTAATTTTTCCCTTCCTGCAGCCTATCAGTTTCTGCAAGACAATAGGCTTGGAGACCAGGCAATAGAGATAAAAACTTCATCTGACAAATTTAAGTCGTACACAAGTACTTTGAGACGTGCGAAGATCATAGTCTTAGTCAAACACAATAATTTATTTGACAGGTTTGCCGATGAGGTGTGGCCTTCTGGGAAGACTAAAAAAGGAATTTCAAGAACCCGGTTTTTCGAAAATTTATGTCAGCGGTTTTTAGATGACCAAGAAGGAATAACACAAGATGATGATGAAAGTGAAGAAGAAAGTGCGGTCGCAGAGACTCAGTTTGCTTACGAAGATGATTTAAGAAATTATTTGGCGAACAACCTTCACATCATCGAAGAGGGTTTAAGGTTATATGTCTCAGACACCGGAGAAAAAGGAATCGAATATCTCATCCCAAATACTCAAAGGCGAATCGATATATTAACCATTGACAGGAGTAATGACTTTGTTGTTGTTGAACTTAAAGTTAGTCGTGGTTACGAAAGAACAATTGGCCAAGCACTTTATTATCAATCTATGATTAAGAACTTATTCAAGGCGAAAAAAGTAAGAGTCATAATAATTGCAAGAGAACTTTCTGAGGAGTTGAGAATGGGGACAAAGTATTTGTCAGATTTTCAACTTTTCGAATATCAATTGTCTTTAACCTTAAACAAGATATGAAATAATCCTCTAACAAGCGGCCCCACCGGATCGCCAATAAACCCGGCTCCCGGTGAGCCTCAGCGTTAGGCGCTTTACGTATGGCTACAGGTCGATCCATTCAGATCACGAAACAAATCGGCGAGTATCTTGTTGCCAGTGAGCTTGGTCGTATTGGGCTTGTTGCCGCAACCTTCTCGGGCAGCGTTCCTGACTACGACATCATTGCCACAGATTCGGCATTTCGATCAGTGCCAGTACAGGTTAAGACCACGAATGGGACTTCATGGCAGTTCGATATTCGCCGTTTTGTCGATGTCCGACTCGAAGGCAAGAAGCAGGTAATTGGTCGTGCTGTGTCTCTCTCGGATAGCATTGTCTGCGTCATGCTCGCCTTGTCTCGATATGGCAAGGACCGGTTTTACATCCTGTCGTTGAAGAAGCTCCAAGAGTTGTCGATTGAGCATCATCGGAAGTACCTCGAAAAGCATGGTGGCGTGCGACCAAAGAAGTTCGATTCTTTTCACTGCACTATCGGGCAGGAGGAGCTCGCTCCATTCGAGAACGCTTGGATTTCAGAGTTCGGGGAGAATCGCGGTTTGTCCGTCCATGACCAAAGCGCCTAACAAGGCGCTGCAGCCAACAGCCGCTGGCCCCGGCGTTTTCGACGTTGACATGAAATTTGATTGTCAGGCTTGCATTTGGGAGTCAGGCTCAGCGGCTGTGGCTGAGCTTGGTCGCTATGTCTCATATTTAGATATGTCCCCATCCAACAGAAAAGTAATTAGCCTTCTGCGGTCATCAGGGTTTGAGTTCCCTCGTTGGGTGGAAGGATGTGCGTCCATCACTGAATTACTTCCCGAAGCAAATACATCAGGTATATACGTCCTCCATCTTAACGACGGCTTCTGTTATGTCGGCAAATCACGTGAGATGACCCGTCGGTTTTCTCAGCATTCGGCGAATTTCGCCGATATTAAAGCCCTGAGCTTCAGGCAGGTCCCAGAAAATAAATTGGGCGAGGTTGAAAGAGACACCGTTTCATTGCTTGAGGATGCCGGTGTTAAACTTAGAAACATACTCTTGTCCAGCTTCACCCATGCCAAATCTTCATTCTCAGAGTTCATGCCCCTGCCCCTACAAGAAAAGTGGCTTTCAGATACCAAGTTTGTCGATATCGATGGCCAAAGGACGACGGATGAAGCACTGCAGGCGCGGTATGAAACTAGGTTTAGGAGATTTTGCCAGATGCCTGACGCTGAACAAGTCATTCGATTTCTTCATTACTACCTTCCAGTAGCAATCCCAGCAGTCCTTCGAACCGAAGCTAAGTATTGGGCGATTTCGTGTCTCCCCCCAGCAAAGCTAAACGTTTTTTGTCGGGTTAACATTTATTGGCAAGAGGTCTTGACTTGCTTTGAAGATGGAGGTGACATGTTTTTTTCTTTTCACTTGGCTAAATCAGGTTTATCAAACAACTTCTTATCACCCGGAGGTCCAATTGCAGAGGTCACCAACCATAAATACGCACCTGGTGGTTCCGATCAGATCAATATTGTGATACAAGGTGGAAAAGAAGCTATCGCTTTCTTAAAGCATGAAGATTTTCTGTCAGCAGTTCGCAAATTCAATCTCAACCTAATGCGTAAAGGTCTGTGCCAATATGCACGTTATCATTGTTATCACCTGTCTTCAAATGCACTTGGGACCTAACAAATCACTCCAGCGGATGGTTTACAGCCACCGCTGGCCTCCAGCGTTGGCCGGAGGGATAGATGAAAATCAACAAGAGCACACGACATGCAAAAATCACAGGCGACTTTGGCGAGATGCTAGTGTTGTACTGGCTATCGAAATACGGCTTCGAATGTGCCCCAGTGGACCACACAGGAATTGACATCATAGCTCGTAATCCCCGCACTCAAGAGATCATGGGAATCTCAGTCAAGAGCAGGAGCCGCACAGAGGGTTCGGAACAAGAGTATGTGACCATTCGCAATGATAACTTTGTCAAGGCGGAAGCCGCATGTACCACTTTCGGCTGTGTACCCTACTTCGCCATCGTTGTTGACGCAGGAAATACGATTCATGGGTTCATCCTGCCCATGAGCCACTTATTGGAGATCTTTCCTAATGGGCAAACTGCTTCGGGGTGGAAAATGACAGAACGCTATCTCAAACGTTATGAGAAAGACCCTGAAATCAAGATGTTTGAATTCAAGACAAAAACAACCAAATGGTGGACGGAGGGATGATGAACGAGAAACCCATCCGCGACAGACTGGTTGAGCACGGGCAAACTTTATTTCGGGCACCAAAGCAACTGATCCAATTTACCAAGATCCTGAAGGCCGATGCCTTGCTCAACGATCTCGACACGCACCCTCACGCCTTTGTTCTTGCGTGTGTCATGGACCGCCAAGTCAAAGCGGAAAAGGCATGGCTCATTCCATACCGGATTTCGGAAAAGATTGGCGGGTTTTCGATGCAAGCACTCAGTTCACTCTCCCGGGCTGAGGTAAACCGCTTAATGTCAAAACCGGAGTCCCTCCATCGGTTCGTTGACAAAATGAGCGACTACTTTCATTCGGCAGTGCAACGGATCAAGAAAGACTATGCGAGCGATGCCACCCGCATCTGGAAAGGGAAGCCGCCCAGCGCCGAGGTTGTCTATCGTTTTTTGGAATTCGAAGGAGTCGGCCCAAAGATCGCGAGCATGGCGGCCAATATCCTCGCACGTGAATTTAAGATACAATTCGCGGACTATTTCTCCATTGACATCTCGGCAGATGTACATGTCCGCAGAGTGTTTGCTCGCCTTGGTCTCTGTGCCCCCGGTGCCACGGTGGATCAGGTTATCTACAAGGCTAAGGCCCTTAACCCGGAGTTTCCCGGCATGATGGATCTGCCTTGTTGGGAAATAGGGAGAAACTGGTGCAAGGCACGCGACTGGGAGTGTAGCGGATGTTACATGAGCGATCTGTGCCCTACCGCGATTGGAGGAGACTGAACGGCCAACAAAGGGGGCCAGGGGACAACGTTCCGCCGCCGTTGAACCGAGGCGTTGGACCTAAGGAGTGAACAATAATGACAATAACTCTGACTGAATTCACACGTGGTTATCAAGAATTTCAGAGGCGTGAGCGAAGGGATGCAATGTACAAAACTGCTATTTTTCTTGTCTCCCACTTTTGGGGCAAGCCCGGAGACATGGCTGATGGTATGGGGGTTCTCCTTCTCACGTGGAACCAAGCTTTTTATAGGTATGGTCCATTCGATTTCGATAGACTCGAGCGAGCTATCCATTCCGGGTTTTCTTTAATTCAGAGTTTTCATGCCCGAAACATCCTGACACTTAGCAAGTCTGACGAGCCTGATATCAAGAGGTTGTTCGAGGATTTTCTTGAGGCTTTGCAGATTGCCGATGGCAAGATGAAAGGCAGGAAGAGTCCGGTTGCTGTGGCAAAAGCGCTACACCTTCTCGGGCCGGCATTCTTCACACTGTGGGATGATAAGATAGCAAGAGCATACGATTGCTATTACAACATTCAACCATGCGAGAAATACCTCTCCTTCTCTTACAAGATGCAGGACGTTGCCAAACAAATCGGATCACAGGTTTCACGTGTCGACAAAACCCTGTTAAAGCTTATTGACGAGTACAATTACGCTAAATATACAAAAGGATGGTTATTGACCCAACAAGACGCTCCACCGGATCGTCGATAAACCCGGCTCCCGGCTGACCTTCGTGTTCGACCAAATAATCCTCACAAATATTTGTAGACACAACATAGCAAATACGCTATAATTCATCTATGAATTGGACAATCACCTACTACAGCGATTCAGTACAAGAAGAAATTCTTACAATGCCTGCCAGTTTCCTTGGGCGTTATCTTCGGTATTCTGACAGAATGGAGATATACGGGCCAGACCTGGGTATGCCGCACACCCGCGCAATGGGTGAAGGATTGTTTGAGTTGCGACTGAAGGCCGCAGAGGGGCTCGCCCGCGTATTCTTTTGCTTGATGACTGGGAGAAAGATCGTGATCCTGCATCAGTTCATCAAGAAATCCGACAAGACCCCACGCAGGGAACTTGCCATAGCCCGACGGCGAATGAAGGAGGTCAAAGATGCTAACACACAAAGAACTTAAATCTCGCGCTCTTGAACGCGCTGACGTAAAAGCCGAATATGACCGGCTTGACGAAGAGTTTACTTTCCTGGACGAGTTTCTGAAGGCACGAGCGGCCGCTGGCATTACTCAGGCAGAAATTGCCAAGCGTATCGGCACAACTCAATCAGCCATTGCACGTTTGGAGTCCGGCGGGGGGAAGCACTCTCCCTCGTTAGCCACATTGGAAAAATACGCTCATGCACTTGGCTGTCGTTTGGAGCTGCGACTTGTCAACGAAGTGAAGACTCGAATCGCAGGAGGTCCAGCCACTCGCTTAACCGGACGCGCGAAAAAACTGCGCGCCGGTTAGCTTTACGTTCCCGAGGCGCTGCGCGCGTCGGGAACGGCCCCAGCGAAGGAGAAATGGGGTCAAATCTTTATTCTTGACTTTGCCTGACATACTGGAATCGGGCGGCAAGGATGCCCAAAGCCTGATGGCCCCACCACCCATCCGTCTGTTTGAGGTTCAATGACTTAGCTTGCTTCGACCCGACGGGTGGCCAATTTAGGCTACAGGTTCCTGATGCCCGATCTTTCAGAGAAGATCTGAGGGATCAGGGTCGGGATGGAGCCTCCGGACCTCCGGCGGACCATCTTTATCTGGTTTTCGGATACCGGTCCATACGGAAATATTGGAGCAATTTTTGAAAAGCTTCCGAATCAAGGGGGTCTTTCGACATGGCGAAGAGGTGGGTCTCGCAAGAGCAGTCTGTGCAGCCAAACCCGGGGATCTTCCATTCGGCCATTCCTGCCGTGGCCTCCGCAATCTCGCACTCAAGGCGTGTGGAAGACCGAATTGCCAGAACGCCATGAAACTCCGCTGCGGCCCTTAATTCATCGATATGCCAGTGATGCTTCTTCCTCAGATGGCGGTGCCGTTCCATTCTCTTCGTGAGGTTCGCCATCGCCGAACCGATGTAGATGTAGAATCCTTCTTTGAAGCGAACCTTACCCAGGCTGCCAATGTTGATGCCCTCTTTATTTCTGAGACGCAGGATCAGTAGATAGCTTCCCCGGTCCCGGGCCTCTGTTTCAATGTAATTCCAGGGGATTTCAAGAACCCGGACATCCGGGGCCATGGTCAGATCCGGATTCCATTTGACCCCAATCGGGATCACCCGAACACGATCACGAACACGAAGAAGCGTTTGCGAGAATTTCAGGTCCGTGTGGTAGTCGGGCATAAAGACTCTCGCATAAGACCAGTGGACAATGAAGAGCACGACGGTCTCGATTCCCTCCTCCGAGAGATTCGCCAGTTCCTCGAGATGGCGGGCGCCCCGATCCGTCACCGCATCCGGAAACATGGCTACCCTCTCCCCCACCAGGGTGCAGGATTTTACTTCTACAAGAACCTGTCTGTCCCCATCCTTCAAGAGGAAGTCGAAACGGCTCCGTCCGATCGGGACTTCCGATCTCACGATCTCAGCTCTTTCCAGCCCTGGTATTTTCCCGTGTTGAAGAAGATAAGCTGCCACCTCGTTGTTGCGAATCGTATGGAGCATAATGGGATGACCATCCCGCTCCGCTGCGACTACTGTGTAGCGGGTCTTTCGATCCGCCCTCTTTCTTTCCGGGACCAGATAAAGAACGCTGCCCGGCAAGAGGAGTTCCTGCATCCTCCCCGGATTTGGAAGAAAGGCGAAGAGACTCCCGCGCTCACCTTTACACCGGATGAGAAACCGGTTCGGACGACTCAGAAACCGGGCCTGCACGATATGATCGAAAAGGCTTAAACCGTCCATCCAATGGCCCCCATCATTCTCACTAAAAGCCTCATCTTAGTATTGCCTTACGTCAGGGGAATCTTCCTCTCTCGCCGAAGCGGGCGAGGGAGATTTTTCGCCGGTTCTATTATGACAATGTTAATAACATAGAGCGGAGATCACACCAAGGGTTTCGAGGATCTCTTTTTCTTCATCCTCTACCTTCACCCTCTAAACCTTGACACGGACTTTTTAGTATCGTATCAGTATACCGGACTGCCATAGGGTAGAAGGAGATTTCCCTGCAAATGGAAGCACATCATCTTACCCTTTCTTTCTATGGTGTCGGGGTCTCGGTCGAGAGTGAAGAGGACGGCCTCCTCAGAACCATCGAACATGCTTTTTCCTACTTTGCCTCCCCCATCGATCGCTGCGATCTCAGGATCATCTACCACCCCGAAAACCCTGATTATGATCGCCTTCCGGTCATGACGGCCTCCATGGCAACGCCACGGAATATCTGCTTCAGGAGAGAGGGGAAAACGTATATTGATTATTTCGGCAAGGCTCTGAATGTCTATGAGAAGAACGAGAACACGTGTCATATTTACACCGAGGACGCTGGCCTTGCCCATGAGATATCCTACCTCACGATCCTTTCCAGGGTGTCCGAAAAACTGGATAAGAAACGGATTCATCGTATCCACGCCCTCGGAATCGAGCATCACGGACGGGGAATTCTCATCCTCCTCCCCGCGGGAGGAGGGAAAACAACCCTCGCCATGTCCATCCTCCAATCCGATGATCATCGCATCAAGCTTATTTCAGAGGATTCTCCACTCATAAAGTCGGATGGAACCCTCCTCCCCTTTCCATTGAGGATTGGAGTCCACCCGAGGAATTTGCCTGCCGGGATTGACGAAAGGTTTACCCGGTTCGAGAGACGAATGGAATATGATCCCAAGGTGACGATCGACATCCGGTACTTCGCCGATAAAATCTCCTCGGAAGGGGTGAGGCCCTGCATCATGTTGCTGGGCACGCGTTCAACTGGGGAGGTCTCACAGATTGCCCCCATCGCCAAGGCGGGGGTGATCAAGCACTGCCTGATGAATTCGGTGGTTGGAGTCGGCTTGTATCAGGGTATGGAGTTTATCATGCAAAAGAACGCCCCTGAGCTCGCCAGTCAAGCAGGGGTTCTCTTATCAAGAATGTATAACAATCTGCGATTGGTTATGAAATCGAAGGTCTATTCCTTCACCATCGGAAGAAATCCTTTAAGAAACTACTCGACACTGAGGCAGTTTCTGGATGATTTTCCAGAGGGTAGAAGAAGGTGAAGTGGATTGGGAAATCTCCGGGGGACCCCCTTCAAGGAAATCTGGTGGTCCGAACCTTATCACGCTTTTCGGAAAGGGCGATTGCTTTCAGATAAGACCCTTCTGAATAGAACAGATTGCCGCTCCTACTGCCAGCATTTAGGTATAAACAAAAACTTAAACGATTTCAAAAAATTTCGGATGGGTGCCCTTTTACGGAGCATTCATCTTTAAGACAGTTTTTGTGCGGACCATGGGTAAGACAATAAAATCCCTTCTCATCGCCATTGCGGTCCGGTTGCAGTTTCCCCCGTTCCTCTGGCTGTTCCGATGGGTCTATCACTTAGCGATCAAGGTCTCCATCCTGTCCATCAGAAGAATCCCGGGAGTGAAGGCGATTTACCTCTCCGGGTCTCTGGCGCGAGGCGATGTCATTTACGGATTGAGTGACATTGACTTCAAAATTTTTGTCCATGGACGGAGGGATAAATCGATCCTGGAAGCCATTCAGGACCGATTCGCATTGCTCCGGAAGATCTTTCCCATGTTAGGGCCGCCCGATGAAAAGGGTGTCTATTTTCAGGATGATTTTGTCACCGATTATCATCGTTATCCCCTCATCCAGCATCTTTTTGATCGATGGTTTTATCAACACCAACGGTTATGGGGCGAAGCAGCGATGGACCCATTACCCCTCCTGCCGCTTCGCGGGGTGGAAGCACATCTCTCCTACCTCTGGAGATTGAAATGCTGGCTGGAGATCGTCATGACGCTCAATGACAGCCCCGCCCTGACCGAAATCCAGAAGCGCTACCTGTTCTATAAAGCCATCGGTGATCTAAGCCTCATCTATGTGAGGCTGCAGGATCCTGACGGGTCTAATGGGGGCCGTGAAAGGGCCCTCTCCCAAATGGAACCATACGCCAATCCGGAAGAGAGGGGGTGTCTCACTCAATTGTTGAAGGAGAGACGTCTCTATTTTAGGAAGCAGATCATCCCATTGGAGGCAAGTTACTCCCTTTTCAGGAATTTCATGGAACGATGCTGCGAACGCCTCGAAGCATGCGATGAGGGGCCTTCCTCCTCTTTGAACACACCCTCGCTCTGGAAAGGGTCGTTCCAAATCGAGGGGGGTTCAAATGAGAAAGACCGAATCAAAGGCCTCTGTCCGCCGGATGTGGAGATCCTTGTCGTCCCCTGGCCTCATCTTCCGCTTAATCCTCTCGACTGCAAATATTTTGGGACCCCGACCTATCTCATCGTCTCGAAACGGCCCTTCAGATTGGAAGAGATCAACCGACTCAAGAGAGTCTATCGATCCGGGATGATCCATCAGGCGACGGTGCTGATCAAAGATAACCCCCATTATCTTTATTCTCCGTTCAGCGAGCAAATGGACCACTGGCTGAGTACGGGAATCAGCGACGAATTGACGTTCCGACTGTTCGAGGCGCAAACGACCCAACCCATGCCATCCCTCCAGACGGAACGTATCAAAGAGCGACTCAATATCTATCTCTCCCAGGTTGAAGAGATGATGGGAAAGGAAGATCTCTACCGGATCGATCGTAAGATTTACATGCAGTTCCTCTTCACCCTGGTCCGCTCCCTTGCCCTCTATCGGAGCCTTCTCGCGGGAAGGGTCGATTTTCCGTTAAAGGATGCCGAAGAGGTAGCCTCCTATCTCAAGGAGAATACGCCTCTGACTCATTCATTCATCGAGCGGTTACAGGACGAATACCTGGCCGTGACCGGCTCGAGAAGGCCTTTCTGTGAGGCCTTTTTCAAGAAGACGAAAGTCTTTGCTGAAACATTTCTGGAGGTGGCCAAGACCCATCCCTCCCTGGAAGGTTTAGCTTGGTTGAACCGGATGGAAGACCTCCAGACCCTCTCCATCTCCGTCGTGATTATCACCCGATCGAGATGCGTACAGTTGACGCGATGTCTCGCGTCCCTCCTCCGGTTGGATCGGCCCCCGGACGAATTGATCGTGGTGGATAACGCCTCCCGGGATGCAACCAGAGAGATGGTTCAAAACTACCAGGCCCCTTTCCCGGTGCGCTATGCATATGTCCCCGAAGTGGGATACAGCACAGCCCGAAATGCCGGCGTCAGGATCGCCAGAGGGGAGGTCATCACGTTTATCGACGACGATGCGACCGTCGAGCCCGAATGGCTGACCCTCATCGAAAATGCCTTTCTGAGAGACCCTCGAATCGGAATGGTGGGAGGAAGCATTCATAACATGAAAAGCGATCGGAAGGATCTTGTGTACCGCTATTTTGACCTTGTGGGGAGGATGTAGACCATGATGATACCAGTCCTGACCGACTATTATGAGCCGGGGTACCTTGCGAGGCCAGAATATGAGACCCTGGCCGCGTTTTTCCCGAATGGCAACCTCTCCATCCGGAAAGAGGTCTTTGCCGAAATCGGGCTCTATGACGAAGCCTTCAACAAGGCAGGGGAAGACGCGGACATCTGCCGGCGCTCAGCTACCGCCGGGTGGGACCTCTATTACGAACAAGGGGCCGTCTGTTATCATGAGGCGAGGAGGAGTATCCTGGATCTGGTGAGGCAATGGTGGGCTTACGGGTACCATGGTGGTCATTTTTTCCAAAAGGCGCAAAAGCATCGATGTGAAATCTTTATCTCCCTGGAGGCCCGGCCGAGGGTCTACAGGTACTCCAGGCTGTTCAAGACCGGTAAAACTCCCTTCCGGATCTTACTGTTTTTGACCTATTTCTCCCTGTCTCATCTCCTGTTCTTTCTCGCATTGATGAGCTTCTGGGCCGGGTTCCGTTGGATTGCCCTCTTTCTCGGCGCGGGGATTGTCGTTTCAGCCATCCTCTTGTATCTGAGAAGTCCCCTGAAGAAATTGAGCCTCCGGCAATTATTGATTTATGAGACCATGAGCTATATCATCAATTTCAGTCACCTCCTGGGAGGCCTGGTCGGAGGGCTGAAGCAGCGGATGCTCTACATCGGCCCCGGCCTCTGAGGGCCAACGGAGAGAAAGATAGAGGAATCACGATCGATGACCCTTCTCAAAATAGGTCTTGCGGGCTGCGGCTGCATCGGGCAGCTCGTTCATCTTCCCATTCTCACCAGGTTGAGGAACGTTCAAATCGTTGCCCTGGCAGATACCGATCCACGGCATCTGAAGGAGGCCTTACGCCTGACCCCAGGAGTAACCCCATTTGCTGACTACCGGGAGATGGTGGAAATGCCGGGGCTCGAAGCGGTCGTGATCTGCCTGCCGAACGCCCTCCATGCGCAAGCGGCGATTGCTGCCATGCAAAGAGGGAGACATGTCTATCTCGAAAAACCGCTCGCAGTAAACCTGGATGAGGGACAGAAGGTCCTGGAGGCATGGGGAAATGCCGGGACCGTTGGAATGATCGGCTTCAATTATCGATTTAACAGCCTCTATCAGGCGGTGAAGCGCCACATACAATCGGGTAGGCTCGGTAGATTGATCGGCGCTCGCTCCATCTTTTCCATAGCATCAAAAGAACTGCCGGATTGGAAGAGGAGCCGTAAAAGCGGTGGGGGGGTCCTCCTCGACCTCGCCTCCCATCACATCGATCTCTTTCGTTTCCTTTTCGACGAAGAAGTAAAAGAAGTTTATGCCAGGGTGCGCTCGATCCGAACCGAGGAGGATAGCGCCCTGCTGGAATTATGCCTTTCCAATGGCCTGATGGTACAGTCCTTCTTCTCACTTCATTCTGCTACAGAGGATCGGATAGAGATCTATGGGAATTCGGGGAAATTAGCCGTGGATCGCCACCTCTCCCTCGATGTCCAAATCGCGGATCCGGATCTCAACCATGCCAGACTCAAACGGTGTAGAGATTATCTGCGCTCCCTGGCTCATGTTCCCTACCTCTTCACGAAACTCCGCTCTCCTGCCCATGAACCGTCTTTTCGCGCAGCCCTTACCCATTTTATCTCATCGGTCCGTAACCATCAGGCTGCAACCCCCGATTTTTGGGATGGTTACCGCACCCTGGAAGTCATTTCGGCGGCGGAAGAATCGATGGAGACCGGACGTGCGGTTTTTCTAATGGATCCGGCCCGCCAAGAAAGCAAATCCGTGCGATAAAGAGAAAACAACGGGAGGGACCGCAAAGGGTCGCCCTTACGAAAATTCAGAATCCCTCCCAGCCTCTTCCTTCTTCCAATTCCAGCCCTCTTCAGGAATCGTGCAGAAATGACTTGACTTAACGAACCGGTTGAAGTTATGAAAGGTGACGAAACGTCCGTTTTTTTGTCTCGATGGGTCACAGCACTATGCCATTCTCTTCACCCACTGTTTCAGTTGTCATCCCTGTGTGGAATGGGGGAGAAAACTTCCGCACCTGCCTGTCGAGCCTGGCGAAAGCCGACCCGCGTCCAGAAGAAATCCTTGTGGTGGCCGACGGTGACACAGATGGGTCTGGAGATCTTGCCCGAGACGCTGGTGCGCGCGTGTTGCGATTGCCTGTCCGGGGAGGCCCTGCACGAGCCCGGAATCTCGGTGCCCGGGAGGCGCGGGGAGAAATTCTCTTTTTCGTGGATGCGGACGTGGCCGTCCCAGTCGATGCGATCACGCAGATTGCATCGGCCTTTCGAAAGGAACCCGATCTGGCTGCCCTCATCGGTTCCTACGATGACGAGCCCGGAGCAAAGAATTTCGTGTCCCAGTATAAGAACCTTTTCCACCACTATATCCATCAGACGTCAAAAGAAGAGGCCTCCACATTCTGGGGGGCCTGCGGTGCGATCCGGCGCGACGTCTTCATGGCGGTCGGAGGTTTTGACGAAGCCTACCCCGAGCCATCGATTGAAGATATCGAGATGGGCCACCGGCTTAAGAAGGCAGGGTACCGGATTCAACTCCGTAAACAATTACGGATCAAACATCTCAAACCCTGGAAACTCATTTCCTTGTGGAGGTCCGACTTTTTTCAACGGGCCCTTCCCTGGACCCGATTGATCCTGCGGGAGCGTCAGTTTCCAAACGATCTTAATTTAAGGCTCTCCCATCGGATCAGCGTGATCCTCGTTTACGGACTTCTCGCCCTGCTGGTGTTAGGAGCATCAGGCCTGTGGCCAGCGGCATTCCTCGCTGTTGGGGCTCTGATGGCCTTCCTTCTCGTGGTTAACGTTCCTCTCTACCGATTCTTTATTCGCAAACGGGGGCTTTGGTTCCTGATCAGAGCCATACCACTTCACTGGTTCTATTATTTCTATTGCGGCCTGGCATTTGTTATCGGCTTCATCCGGTATCGATTTCCGGGAAAGGGACGGCCGGGAAGAAATGGTTCGGCACCATCGAAGACCTCCCGTGCAAAAGGGGGCGTGGGTTCAGAATGAAGGAATATTTTCCCGTCGTGATCATCGGTGCGGGCCCCGCGGGTCTGACCTCGGCGTACGAGCTGACGAGAAAAGGCATCCGGACCGTTCTTCTTGAGAAGTCAGATAGAGTAGGAGGGCTGGCCAGAACGGAGACGTATAAAGGCTACCGTTTTGATATGGGAGGCCACCGCTTTTTCACCAAGGTCGAACGTGTACAGAAATTATGGGAAGAAATGCTCGGGAACGATTTCCGTAAGATCCCACGTCTTTCGCGGATCTTCTACCGTGGCCGGTTCTTCAAATATCCCCTCGATCTTTTCGATACACTTACCAAACTGGGGTTGATCGAAAGCACGCAGATCCTGGTGAGCTACGTCGGTGCTAAATTGCGGCCCCATCCCGAAGAGAAAACCCTTGAGCAGTGGCTGACGAAACGCTTCGGCCGCCGTCTCTACGAGACCTTCTTCCGGAGCTACACCGAAAAGGTGTGGGGCATCCCCTGTGACCAGATCGGGGCGGATTGGGCGGATCAACGCATCAGAGGACTCTCTCTCGCGGCCGCGGTCCTGAATGCTCTCTTGGGAAGCAATCACCGTCACCCCAAAACGCTGATCAACGAATTCCATTATCCCGTCCTGGGGCCAGGGATGATGTGGGAACGTTTTCAGAAGGCCATCGAGCAAGGAGGCGGCGAAGTCTATTGCAATGCTGAAGCCATCCGATTGAGACATGTCTCGGGACGTCTCGAGGCGGTCACGTTTCGACAAGACGGAGAGGCGGTCGAGATATCCGGCGACCAATTCATCTCCACCATGTCCCTGGAGGAGCTCATCACCCGTATGACTCCCCCTCCGCCGGCAGAGACCCTGCAGGCAGGGCAAAATCTCGCCTACCGGGGTTTTGTTCTTGTGGGTCTGATCTTGAACCGGGCAGAGCTATTCTCTGACAATTGGATCTATGTCCATAGCCCGCAAGTGAAGGTCGCTCGCATTCAGAACTTCAAGAACTGGAGCCCCGCGATGGTTACGAATCCGCTCACGACCAGTTTGGGAATGGAGTACTTTTGCAGCGAAGGAGATCCCATCTGGAGGATGCCTGATCGGGAACTCGTGGAAATGGCAAGACGGGAACTCGCCCATCTCGGACTGGCAGAGGAAGGAGATGTCGAAGAGGGAGTGGTCTTCCGTCAGGCCAGAGCTTATCCCGTGTACGACCATCGATACCGCGAGCATCTGGAGAGGATCCGGCATTTTCTGGAGACCATTGACAATCTCCAAACCATTGGCCGCAGTGGAATGCACCGATACAATAACATGGATCATTCCATGATCACCGGAATGCTGGCGGCCGAGAATATCCTGGGCGCTCACCACGATCTGTGGGAAGTCAACAAACAGCAGGAGTATCTCGAATAATCTCGGACCTGCCCACTTCCGCTACAACAAAAACATTTTCCGAAGTGAACACAATGAGAACAATGACCGAAAAATGGGGCAAGACCGCTGCCCCAAAGATTCGTAACGGATGGAGGAATCACCGTACGACTCTTCTTCGTATTGCCATCGTCTTCATGCTCCTTTTTGCAGTGTTTAAGCTGGGAAATGGGTTTTACCGCCTGGTTTGGGATTCTGGAAAGAATGGAGCCATCGACTTAAGAATCCGTCACAGAGAGGTGCATGCCTGGTTCTCAGGAATGCCCGTATATCGCGAGATTGGAAGCGCGGTATACCCCCCGGCGAGCTACGCGATTCTATGGCCGGTCCTGGGCTGGCTGGGGAAACCATCGGCCCGCTGGCTCTGGGCAGCCACCTCGATGGCCGCACTCGGATGGTTAGCCTGCCTGGTCATTCGGGGAAGTGGCGCGACGACACCGCTGGAACGAGCCTTCGTAGGACTCTCACCCTTTTCGATACTGGCCACAGGCGTGACCATCGGCAATGGCCAGCTCATTCTCCATCTTTTGCCGATATTGGTGACTGGATTGCTTCTGCTTCACCGGGGCCCGAGAGGCTGGCTCGAAAGCCTGCTATCGGTGGCCCTCATTCTCATCTCCCTGGTGTCACCCACGATCTCGGCCCCTTTTTTTTGGATGGTGCTTTTCGTCTCCTCGACACTGCTGCCAGCCTTGCTCATCTCATTCGGGTATGTCGCCCTCACCCTTCTGGCAGCCTCATTCCAGGCATTTGAGCCTGTGTCGCTCCTCCACATCTGGATTCAAATGGGTTTAGGAGGAGCCGTATCAGGATCGACCACCGGAGGCTATGCGAATCTGCACAGCGCGTTGGCTGCAATCAATCTTCAGAAGTGGAATCTTCCCGCCTCCTTATTCATGCTGGTAGCACTGGGTTTCTGGACCTATCGCTACCGACACGGGGACGTTTGGGTCCTTCTGGGCGTCGCAGCCCTTGTTGCCCGATTCTGGACTTATCATCGGTTGTATGATAACCTTCTGATACTCCTCCCGGGAGTTGCCCTTTTTCGCATCGCCAAACGAGGCCCACACCCCGACGGGTGTGATGTGACGGCCGGGGTGCTGCTGGCAATGACCTGGGTGATGATGTTGGGTCCACCTCGTCTCTCTATCATCGGGCCGTTTTGGGATTCTCTTTTTAGGACAGGACAGGCGATCCTATGGATACTCGTTCTCATATTCCTCCTGGATTGGGCCCAGAGGGAAAAAAAGGGAGCACTGAACAAAGGAATGACCGAAGCCCGACCGGCCGGGTGATGTTGACTTTTTTCCTCAAGAGACCCGGGGAACCAGAATAGACGATGGCGACATTCTCGCAAAAGACAAAACTCCTGTGGGGGATGCTGACCGGAGAGGTCCGTACGGGACCTTTCTTCGTGGACATCGACCTGACCAGCCGCTGCAATCTCCAGTGTCTTGGCTGTCCTTATCATTCGCCCTTGAGTCCCGCCGCTCCTACCCATGCGAGCAGAGGGGACATCCCTTTCGATCTGGTCAACAGGCTTTTAGAGGAACTCAAAGAGATGGAGACCCGAAGCCTTGTTCTTCAGGGAGAAGGAGAGCCCTTTCTGTATCCCCATCTCACGGAATTGGTATCCGCTGCAAAAGAGGCGGGGTTCTTCATCACCCTGTTGACGAACGGTACCCTGTTGGAAAAAGATGTCGTTCAAAGTTTCATCGATTCCCGGCTCGATCTCCTCAAGGTGACCCTGTGGGCCTCCTCGCCGGAGCAGTACGGGAAGAACTATCCCGGAACGGATCCGAACTATTTTCATAGAGTGATCGAAGGATTGAGACTCGCAACCCGGCTGAAGGCGGAGGCGAGAAACAAACTTCCCCTGGTCGTCCTCCACCATCCGATCAACCGCAACAACTATCAGACCCTCGATTCAATCGTTGATCTCGCATTTCAATCGGGCTGCAATGGAGTCTCCTTTTCTCCCTTCTACCCTCTCGAAGGACGATTGACGGACTACCTCCTCTCCAGGGTTGAAGAAGAATTCGTCCGCCAGAACTTGAGGGAACTGAAGAAGAAGCTGAATCGCCTTGGCCTCAGCCATAATATTGACGAAACCCTCTTACGCTATGAACTCGGAGAAGCGGTATGGGAAAAGATGCCCTGCTACATTCCCTGGTATCATGCCCGAATCCGAGTCGATGGAACGGTGCAGCCCTGTGGTCGCTGCAGTCTCTCCCTGGGAAATCTAAAGAAGCACACGTTCCGTGAAGTCTGGAGCAATCCGGATTTCCGGAGCCTCCGCTTTCACGGGATGAGGGGCATGACGTCCACCTTCTTACGGGAGCACTGCGATTGTGCTTTCTGCTGCTTCGTCAAAGATAGCATGCAGGTCCATCAGATCTTTCGTTATTTCTCCCCTCTTCGAATTCGCCAGAAAGAGGGGAAACCCCGAAACACACAGGGAGACGTCCCAGCATGAAAAGAGTCTTTAAGACACTGAAGACCTTTGCCACCGGGGGTCTGACGTTCACCTTCGACAAAATTGAATTTGCCGATACCCACCTCTCCTGGAAGAGGAGGTGGAATTGGCTTTTTGCCGAGCTTTCCTACGTCATGAAATCAGAACGGCCATGGGCTTTTCCAACACATATTCAGATCGAACCGACCAACCGGTGTAATCTCAGATGCCCGGTATGCCATATCGTGACCGATCCTAAGCCGCAGGGGCTGCTGAGCCTCGACCATTTCGAGAATCTCATCAACGAGGTCCAGGACCGTGTTCTCTTTCTCCAGCTCTGGGGATGGGGAGAACCTTTCATGAACCCGGAATTCTTCTCCATGATCCGGTATGCCAAGGACAGAGGAGTCAGGATGATCAGCAGCACCAACGGTCACTTTTTCGAAGAGGAGAAGAATGTTGACCGCCTGATCGATTCCGGATTGGACGTCCTGATCTTCGCCCTCGATGGGGTCAATAAGGAAACTTATGAGAAGTACCGTCACCAGGGAGACTTTGGAAGGGTCCTGCGCGGACTCCGTCTGTTACTGAAGCGAAGGATTGAAAGGAATGCCTCTTCGCCTCGATTGAACCTTCGGATGCTCGTTACACGGGATAATGAGAATCAAGTTCCCCAGATGAAGAGGCTCGCCCAGGAGATGGGGGTGGATGTGCTGACGCTGAAAACCCTGAACGCCTTTGACAACGAAGCCGAGGGAAATTGCCTTCTTCCTCTTGAATTCAAATACCGTCGATTCGAATACGACCACAGTGGACAGCCGATCAGGAAGAAGAATCTTTGTAAGAAAATGTGGAATCATCCGGTCGTTTACCAGGACGGCCTCGTTGTTCCCTGTGACTACCACACCGGTTCAGAGCTCTCTCTGGGAAACGCCTTCCATCAGGGGAGCAGTCGTTTCCGAGAGGTCTGGTATGGGGAGAGCTATCGTCGGCTCCGATCCCGCTTTGCCAGAGGAGATCGATCCGGTCTCCGGTGTGAGAATTGTGTCTACAACTATGCCGATTCCGACCGCTGCGTCTCCCATGCCTTTTCTTTCAATACGGGTTCGGGAAGCAGCCGTCACATGGGATGAGGCAGAGAGGACACAGCGCGGCAAAGCCGCAACCAAATCCGAAGCACGAAATCCGAAACTCGAAACAAATTCGAATGACCAAAATTCGAATTGTCTAAACAAGTTAGAAAGAGAGCTACGCAAAAATCTTAGAGCTTATCCTTAAATAGCTTCCCCCCCTTTAGCAAAGGGGGGTGGGGGGGGATTTGATGTGCCTATCTCGGGAAAATCCCCCTAAGTCCCCCTTTTTCAAAGGGGGACTTGGTCGAACGGGATTATTTACGGATAAGTTCTTAACAGAATTTCAAGAAATTGACTGTGAGTAGTATAGAAACGCAATCAACAGATGGATATGCATGTGGGGAACGTTCCCAGAGCGCTCCGCGTACCGGTGTGATCGGGAATCACGCCCTGCGAAATTGCAGAAATACAAAATACGCTTCTATGAGTGCAGAGGCCTTATCGATGTTCGAGAAACCCGAGCTTTCCATAATCATCGCTTTCTACAATTCCGGCATTCTCATCGAGAGGTGTCTTGAATCTCTGCTCCCTCAAGAAAAGGACCGCTCTTTTGAAATCATTGTGGTCGACAGTTCCCCGGATGGCACGGCAAATCAGGCGCGCCAAAGATTTCCTGAAGTCCACTGGTACAGGTTTCCGCAAAGGAAATTCTGCGGGGATGCACGGAACTTTGGCATTTCTGTTGCCGGGGGAGAGATCATCGCCTTTATCGATGCCGACTGCCGGGCGCCGCAAGGTTGGGTCATGGAGATTCTCAAGGCCCATCAATCCACGGAACTCGCCATAGGAGGCCCCATTGCGAACGGAAATCCAGAAAGCATCGTAGGCTGGGGGGCCTACTTCTGTGAATTCAGCCAGTGGATGCCCGGGCAGTCCCTAAAAGAGATGGTGGATATACCCGGTGCCAATATATCGTATAAGAGAAGGGCCTTCGAGGAGTACGGCGAGATGATCGAGGGCACGTACTGCTCAGACACGGAATTTCACTGGCGACTGGTAAGAAACGGACACCGGCTGAAGTTCACCCCCTCGGTCCATGTTCTCCACCACAACATCGACCGAGTCGGAGGATTTCTCAGGCACGAATATGAGCATGGCCGCTCCTTCGCCGGAGTCCGCCTGAAGTTCCAGAATTTCTCCAAGCCGAGGAGATGGATCTATGTGGTCTTTTCCTTTCTCTTGCCCCCGTGGCTCTTCGTAAGAATAGGGGTGAGAAATCTCACAAACAGAGTTTATCTCAGTCATTTTTTGAAAACGTGGCCTCTTCTAATCCTGGGAGTGATCTCCTGGTCCCTCGGAGAATTCGCAGGTTATCTCAGGGGAACTTCCCCGGAGACCCCCTTAACCTCTCCATCAAGCCGGAGGAAGGATGATTGAACCGGTAATTGCTCCACGGAAGCTCCTCGGAAGCATGGTTTTACTGCAGATCTTCTGGCTCTGCGCTTCATGGTTCTTGAGAGGTGGAGAGGCGACCGTGGGACAACATGTCGCCTTTCTCGCGTGCTCAGCCCTCTTTGGTCTCATTCTTCTCCTCCTTCCGGGTGATTTCATTTCAATCAGCCAGAGGCTCGAAGGATGGCTCCCCCGGAAAGAGAGGGAGTTGATCCTGATCCTCTGCACCATCGTTCTTGTTGCCGGTGCGATCTACGCCAGGTATAACAAAGTCTTTCTGGATGAGCCCGAAAACTTCAACGCCTCAAAAAAAGTGATCGAAGAGGGCATCGGAGCCTTCTTTTCCCACTACTCCAAGATCCCGTGGCTTGGGAAACAACACCCTCCCCTCGTTCCGCTCGTCAACGCCTTTGCCATGGGAATTTTCGGAGTGGACCTTTTTGTCATCCGTCTTACCACCCTGATCTTCGCCATTGCCACACTGATCGTCACCTATTCTCTGGGGAAAGCCCTTTATGACCGAAGGATTGGGTTTCTTTCAGCCTCCATCTTTATCGGATTTCCTTTCTTGCTCTGTCTCGGCGCCGCAGCCCTTTCAGACATTCAGGTGACCTTCTTTTTTTCCCTGGCCATGCTCCTCGCCCTGAGACTGAAGCGGAATCCAACCTGCTCTCTGGCCGGGGCCCTCGGTCTGGCCATGGGCCTTGGAATCCTCACCAAATATACGATGATCTTTATCTTTCCTGTTCTCTTCATTCTTCTCCTTACGGAGAAAGGGTCCAAGCGCTTCGGATGGCACTTTGTAATGGCGGCCCTTGTTTCGATCGTGGTGGTAGCCCCCTGGATCTTCTATTGTTGGTCAAACAGGATCCTGGCGCTCCAGGAGAAGACGATCACTCGCTACTCGAAAGCCGTCACCCTTGGTTCAGGAGGGACGAAATATCTTTGGCAGTACCTTTTCCGAGGAATCCCACGCGGGTTCGGTCCGTACAATATTCCGATGCTTCTTCTGGGAGGGGTTCGTCTCCTCCAGCGGAGGGAGGAGGGTGGAGTGTTCCTTCTCCTCTGGATTGTTCCTGTCTTTCTGCTGCTTCTGGTTACGCTTCCGGATCCAAGGTATTTCATGCCCGCTTTCCCTGCCCTGGCTGTCATCGCAGCCTTAGGCCTTAATGGGATCCCGGGTTCCCGGGGGAGAATTATTGCTCTCGCCTGGCTATTTTGCGGAATTCTCCTATTTCGTTTTGCCGTAATAGGAGCGGGCAGGCTCCATTAGTTTGCGCCGTCGAATAGGACCGCTTCCAAATTTATGGCCGGGCAAGTAAGTTGGCCGCTAATTACTACCATTCCGTGGGAACTATCGAAGAGGTATTGAATGCAACTGGATCGTTTGCCGGAAATGGCTGTCATCGTTGTAACACCGGACCGGTACGAGACCATCCGCAAGACGATGCGTCACCTCAGGGCCCAGACGGTGAAGGAAAGGCTGGAGATCGTAATCGTGGCCCCTTCCGGAGAAAAACTCGACCTCGTTGAATCGGAGATGGAAGGGTTCCTCCAGTTTCGGGTCGTGGAGTTCGGGTCGGTCAGGTCTTCTGCAGTGGCCAGAGCTGCCGGCATTCGAGAGGCAAGGGCGCCTGTCGTGGTCTTAACGGAAGATCATTCCTATCCCGACCCTCACTGGGCTGAAGCCCTGCTCAAGGCCCACCAGCACTCATGGGCTGCTGTCGGACCCGCTGTAGAAAATGCGAATCCGGGGAGCACGATCAGTTGGGCAAACCTCCTCATCGAATACTCGGAGTGGCTCGCTCCGGCTCCGGCCGGGGTTGTGAACTACTTGCCGGGGCACAACAGTTCCTATAAACGAACGATCCTTCTCGATTATGGCCAGGCCCTGGACGCCCTCCTCGAATCGGAGGTGGTGCTCCACTGGGACTTGCAGAGAAAGGGATACCAGCTCTTCCTTGAGCCGGCGGCAAAGACCTCTCATCTGAACTTCTCGGACCCTTTCGCATGGCTGCCGCTGCGGTTTCTCTGCGGCCGTCTCTTTGCCCAGATTCGGAGGGAGAGCGAACGCTGGTCTCTTCCTCGGCGGCTGCTCTTCATAGGCGGTTCACCCCTCATCCCGTTCGTCCGCCTCTGGAGAATCCTGAGGGTACTGCGCACGCCGGGCCGCAGCCATCACTTGCTGCCCCGGGTCCTGCCCGCCCTGCTCGTGGGATTGATTCTGGACGCAATCGGGGAACTGTTTGGTTATACCTTCAGCAAGCAGGATGTGAGCGAGAAACTGTTCGATCTCGATTTCCACCGTCATCGCTTCCTTCGGAAGAAGGATCAAGATGAGATTTATCCAGAATGACTTAAATCGGGGCCTATTCGTCAGGGCTAACAGGATGCTGAAAAAGTAACCTTTTCCAGGTTGCTCAAAAATGCCCAGATGCAAGGCACCCGAAATCCTGAGGAATGAGGCGTACTTGGTAGTACGCCGCAATGACGAAGGATGAGGGAAACGCCACAGATGGGCGTTTTTCAGCAACCTGCTAAAGCCTTGAGTTACATTTCAACCCCGCAAGGCAGGGTAAATCTGCCCTTAAGGACTGATCCAACGGGCGAAGAGGACTCATACGGCGACCATGATGTCACAGTGTACGGTATCACTCTAAAACACTAAATTGAATTAGAGGACCGATCTGGTGAAGCTGCCCTTTTTCTCCATTATTGTCCCCACGTACGCCCGACCCGCCCAACTGTCCTCCTGCCTTCAGGCCCTCGCAGACCTCAGCTATCCCCGCGACCGTTTTGAAGTGATCGTGGTCGATGACGGGAGCAAGACATCGATGGAGTCTCCCGTTGCCCCTTTTCGGGATCTGCTTTCAATAAAACTGGTCACCCAGACGAACGCGGGACCAGCGGCCGCCCGTAATAGAGGGGGTTCACAGGCATCGGGGGATTTCTTAGCCTTTACCGATGATGACTGCGCGCCCTCCCGGGATTGGCTTCGGGCCCTCGCAGCCCGGTTTGAGCAAGGGCCGGATCATCTTATCGGGGGACGGACGATCAACGCCCTTCCTGAGAACTTTTTCTCAACGATGAGCCATATCATCATGGATATGGTATATACTTATTACAATGCGGAGCCCGGCAGGGCGCGCTTTTTCGCCTCCAACAACCTGGCCCTGCCTGCCCGCTTTTTTCTTGCAGTAGGCGGGTTTGACAAAACCTTCCGAACCTCGGAAGATCGCGACTTCTGCGATCGCTGGTTATCTCACGGATATCCCATGACGTATGCTCCGGAGGCTCTCGTCCATCATGCCCACCCTCTCACACTTCGTACCTTCTTCCTCCAGCATTTCCATTATGGCAGGGGGGCTTTCCGTTTTTACCAGGCCCGGGTCAGGCGCGGTTCCGGGCGGTTCGCACCCGAAGCGAGGTTCTACGTCGAGGCCCTCCGTCATCCTGCTCTCCGGAGGCAAAACTGGCAAACGCTGCAGATTCTGGGGCTCCTCGCCGTCTGGCAGGGAGCGAATGTGTCAGGGTTTATCCGGGAGATGCTGAATCAGGCCAATAGAAGAAGTCCCTGAGGCAATATGATTCACGAGGCACACGCTACCGTTCGAAATGCAGGACTCCTCCTGGGGCAGAGGAGTCTCTATATCGCTGGCGGATTTCTCTTTGCTGCAATGGTTCCCCGCCTCATGGGTCCGGACCTCTACGGCCGGTATGCCCTGATCACCTCCCTCTCGCTCTGGTTCATCTTGTTCAGCGACCCTGGCATGACTCAGGTGATGATCCGCTACGTCCCTGAGATGAGGCTCCAGGAAAACAGGGAGAGTCTGAAGAAGTTCTTCGGCAGCTTGCTTGCCGTGACCCTGGTAAGCAGCACCCTTGTTGCAATATTCTATTTTCTTCTGACCCGCCTCTGGTTTCCTGACCTCGATGGACTGCTGCTCGCTGCAATGGCGGGAGCGGTCTTCGCACGGGCCCTGGCCCAACCTTTTTTTTCATTCCTTCTTGGTCTCAACGAGGCGGCCCGCTGGGGGATGAACGAAATCATTCGCCGGTGGTTATCGCTCATCCTTCTTCTTCCGGGCTTCTATCTGGCCGGCCTTCGGGGTGCCACGACAGCGGTCTTTCTCACTGAACTGGGGATTCTCGTCACGGGCATCTGGTGGAACAGGCCCTACCTCTCCCGGTCGTTCATCCGATTCGACCTTCCCTCTGTCACCCCCTACATGAGATTTGGTCTTATCTTTTTCATGACCAGTTTAGTCGCCGCCGCCTTTCAGCGGAGTGGCGAAGTACTGGTCAGATCCGTTCATGCGGACTATATCCAGGTCGCCTACTTCGGACTCGCCTACAATGTTTACCTCGCCGCTGCCGCCACCATTCCCCAGGTGACGATGGCATTTGTGCCGCTGGTGACAACACTCCGGACCCGAGGAGAAACAAAGGCCCTCAGGGAATGGATTGAGCAACTCCTGAAGTGGCTGGCCCTGGGAGGCGTGCTGATTCTGTTCGGTACGATTCTTCTCGGAAATGATCTGGTGCCGCTGGTCCTGGGAGGCGCCTACCGAAAGGTGGCAATCCATCTGTTGCCACTCGCCATAAGCCTTCTCTTCCAGGCTCTGAGCGGTGTTGCTTCCGTGCTGACCATCGTCTTTAACCGGCCCGAAATGGGTCTGAGGGCTTCCGCCATCCGGCTGATTGTCTTTTGGATCCTTGGTATACCTTTTATCATCTGGTGGGGGAGCCTCGGTGCCTGTTTCGCCGTCCTCGTTGCATCAGGATTCCATGCGGGATACTTTACCTGGTGCATGAGACAAGTGGTCTCCTACTCTCTTCGACGATGGGTTCTCGCCATTGGATTGGCCTTACTCTTTTTACCCATCGGGTGGCTTCGCTCTTCCTGGTTCGTAAACGCAGCCTTGTACGCCATCTTTGTGGCTGGATATGTGAGCACCCTGTTCTTTCTTCGAGTGATCACGCGGGCTGAGATGCTTCTCGCCTGGCGAGTCTTTCGTCAGAGGGGAAAACCCGCCCAGGGCACAGGGGTTGAAAAAGGCGATCAAAAATAATAGAATGTGGGCCTGATGCGAATTCCAACGGTCTCCTTAGAAGGAAAACGGCTCTTGAGGGTCATCCTCTCCATCCGGACGCGATCCCTGCCCCCCGGTCCTGAGCTCTCGTCGCTTCTAAAAGGGGCGTACGCGATGGGCTTCTTCCATTTTGATCTTCCCACGACAAAGCATCTCGTAGCCTTCAGGGAATTGATGAGCCTAACCGAGGATGAGAATCTGATGGGCTTCTGTCATTTAGACGCGAAAGAAGGGGTTTCTTTCCTGGGAAAACCTCTCCACGGGTTTGAGTCCAGAATGATCGCCACGCTCAGGAAGAACCTCCCCCCTGAGATCATCCGAAATCTTCTTCCCTCTTCTTTATCCTCTGATGTTTTCACACAGAAGGAGGTCGATCGGTTTGCCTTTGACCCTTATCGTCTCGATAAGGCCATCTCTTCACTGCACCCTGAGGAATCCCCTTTTCTCATCCTGGGAGAAAAATACGGAGACTGGCTCCTGGCGCTCGGGCGGATCGATTTGCTTCAAAGAATGGTCGCCAGGGTGAGGGAAAGGGGGTTTATCCCGCTTTTTTCGGGTCAATGGGCAATCTTTAGCCTGCCGAAAGCAAAACCTCTTGAAGTCGCAGCCTACGCCGTTCCCATTAACAGGGGCAGGAGTTTTTTAGATCTCGCTCATGCCTCTGATGTGATCAAGAGATTCGACAAACCCGTGATCAGCCTCAACCCCCTGGCGAACGGAGAGCTTCTGAACGAGACCGAGACGGCCCTCACCTTTCTCTTCGACGAATTGAAGATTTATGCTGCGATCACTGAAGTAGCCTCAGAAGAAGAAGTGAAAAAAATCCTGGATGGCCTCGCGCGGTCTCCCTCCTTTATCCTCCCGCGAAAAGCATGATCCCTCCTGCAACGAGGGGGATGGTGAGATTATCATCGAGTTTGATTGGAAGGAGTTCAACGACGGTGGCTCCCAGAGCTGCCAGAGTCCCTGAAACCCGATTCAGATCGGGATAGAGCCAAACGATCAGAAGGGACGAAACGAGGAACGCGGTGCTTCCCTCGATGGTCTTCCCGAAAACCTGGAGCTTTCCAATCCCTTTCCCCACGAGAGCTGCAGAGGTATCGGAAAGGATCAGGATGAGGAGGCTCGCAATGGCAATAGGCTTTGGAAAAAGGAGGAGGGTGAGCAATGAAGCGAAAAGAAAATAGGTCGAACCCATGAAAGTGCCCTTTTCTTTCTCTCGAAGGACATTTCCAAAGAAGTACTTTTCAAAAAGAGAGGCTGTCCCTCGATGAAAGTGACGGAGGAGATCAACCAGAAGGAACCCCAGAAAAAGAGGAAGCAGGATCGTGATTGCAGTCTCTTCCGAAGTCAGAGCATAGCCGACGGGAATGCTCAGGGTGGAGAGATGGATAATCTTTCGTGTGACCTCAACTCGTGTAAGCATCCTGCCCTCTGCTGGCCCATGGCTTATGGTTTCCTTCCTCTTACCATCCACTATCAGCGATGAGCCTTAAGCATTTGAAGGCTTGTGATCTCTTCGGGGGTGAGGTGCCGGAATTGGCCGGGGGACAGATTTCCGAGGTGGAGGGGCCCGAACTGGACCCTCTTTAATTTCAGAACCGGATGGCCGACTGCCTGAAACATCCTCTTCACTAAGTGATTTCTTCCCTCCGTCACCACCACCCGAAGCCAGCAATTCTTTTCCCCGCGTCCGAGAGAACGAATGGAGGCTGCCCTGGCTCTCCCATCCTCAAGGGTCACCCCTTTTTTGAGCCGCCTCAGTTTTTCCTCTCCGGGGATTCCTTCCACTTTGACTTCATAGGCCCTTGGAACGGAAAATTTGGGATGGGATAGCCGATAGGCAAGATCGCCGTCATTGGTAAGAAGGAGAAGTCCCTCTCCGTCGAAGTCAAGGCGACCTACGGGGTAGACCCGGCCCCGAACTTTCTTGAGCAAGCCCATAACGGTGGGCCTCCCCAAGGGGTCCTTGACGGTAGATACACAGTTCTTGGGTTTGTTTAAGAGAAGCGTAACGGGAGCCTCAGGCCGGGCGATCCTCTTCCCATCTACCTTAATGTAGTCCTTTGCCAGATCGGCCTTGAGGCCCGGTGTATCAACGACCTTGCCGTTGACCACCACCCGCCCTTCGACGATCAATCTCTCAGCCTCTCTTCTCGATGAGATCCCTGCCCTGGCCAAGATTTTCTGAATGCGTTCGAGCGCCATAAGCCTTACACAGAAAGTAACGTGATCGTGCCTGTTACCAAAATAATTGTAGGGGCAGACCTGCGTGTCTGCCCGTAAAGCAGGGCGATCACATAGGATCGCCCCTACGAAAACATTGCTTACGGGAAACAGTCTCCATCATTCGGGCGTGACATCTCCTTCTTTAGAGTCGGGCTCTTCCTGATCCGGTGTCTTCTCCTCGGGCTGGCTCTTCTGAAGTCCTTCCAAAGCTGCCCGATACCTCACTCCCTCGTGATGCACACCCGGCGGGACTTTTCCCTCTTCCGGTTTATCCTCTTCGATTTCCTCCAATACTTCAGAGATCTCAGATTCCTCAGAGGATGTGATCTCCTTCTTGACAGAGGCCCTCTTTGCCCCGGCCTTCTCGATCTCTCCCAGGTCTGAGGGAGGCTGAACCTCCTTCAGGGTAGGAAGGTCGGAAAGGGCATTAAGGCTAAAAAGCTCGAGAAAAGCCTTGGCGGTTCCATAGACGATAGGCCGCCCAGGGATATCCTTCCGCCCCATCATCTTAATGAACCCCCTCTCCATGAGGCTCCGAACAACCCAGCCTGAATCTACTCCCCTGATCTGCTCGATTTCAGGTCGGATCACGGGTTGACGATAGGCGATGATGGCGAGCGTCTCAAGGGCCGATTGGCTCAACTTGAAAGGTTTCGCCTTCTTCAACCGGTTGATCCATTCCGCCCATCTCGGCTTCGTCCTGAACTGGTAGCCACCGGCAACCTCAACAATCTCCACTCCCCGTACATCCTGGCTGCACTCCTCCTGGATTTTCCGAATCGCCTCGAGAATCGCTTCTTTACTGCATTCGGGCAGGATTGCAGCAAGGGTTTCAAGTCGAACCGGATTATCCGAAACGAAGAGCAGGCTCTCCAGGATCGGCCTCATTTCAACTGCGTCCATAGAAATGTCCTTTTCCCCTCAGCCCATCACTCCTTCTGGCCCCGGGGCACGTGCAACGCGCCCCTGCGTCCCTGGGAATGTCCTTTCCCGCTCAGCCCTTTATGCCTCCTTGAGGAGGAAGGGTTGCCAGGGACCCTCTCCGGGTTACTTTTCAAGAGGTTCCAACTTCTTCCCGGCGGAAATCGTCGAGATCGCGTGTTTGTAGATAAGCTGGTCTCCTTCTCTTCGAAGGATCAGACTGAAGTTATCAAAACTGACAATTTCCCCTTCAAGTTTACCGCCCGTAACCAACTCAATGGTAACACGGATCTTATCCCGTCGGACCCGGTTGAGGAATTGATCCTGCATATTCATCTGGTTTTTCACCATAACTCTTTACCCTCCTCCCTTCAAAAAAAGAGCTATCTCATCAAAGATCCTCTGCCGATCGATGGACACATCCCGCCAGGCAATCTCCGGATCGGCCCGGAACCAAGTCCACTGCCGTTTCGCATAACGGCGAGTATCTCTTTTCATCTGCCTGACCGCCTCGCTCCAGTCGATCTCTTTCAGCAGGAACCGAATCATCTGCTTATAACCGAGGCTCTGCATTGGTTGCAACCCGGGACCATACCCCATTTCAAGGAGTCTCTCCACCTCCTGAAGGAACCCCTTCTCGATCATCTCATCAACCCGCTGGTCAATCCGACGATAGAGCCAATCCCGGTCCACTTCCAGGCCGATCTTAAGCGTATGATACGGCCTTTCTCCGAAGCCGTGCTGTTCCCGGTAGAAGGAGATCGGAATTCCGGTTGATTCGAAGACCTCCAGGGCCCGGATCGTCCGGAAGAGATCATTGGGGTGGAGCTGAAAGGCCGTTCTCGGATCAACTTTTTCTAATCGCCGGTGGAGTTCGCCCCCTCCTCCCTTCTCGGCTTCTTCCTTAAGTCGCGTTCGAACCGCGGGATCGATCTCGGGACTTTTGAAGATCCCCTGGGTAAGGGCTTTGATATAAAGTCCTGTTCCACCGACCACCCAGATGGGTTTTCCTTCCCGGTACAATTGATCGATTGCTTTACGGCCCAGCGTCCTGTAGAGGCTGGCATGAAAGGGCTCATCGGGCGTCATGACATCGATCAGATGGTGCGGGACTTTCTCCCGCTCGGAAACGGTTGGTTTGGCAGTGCCAATATCCATAAAACGATACACCTGCATGGAATCCGCACTGACAATCTCACCCCCGAAAGCCTCCGCTATCTCGATGGCCAGTCTGGATTTTCCAACACCTGTGGAACCGACCAGGAGAACCACCCGGGGCCGGTTCATTTCAATCGTTTCGGCCATGACTACTGAATTTTAATGAATTAGGGGAGCGACTGCAACCATGTTTCAAATTTCTCTTGAAAAGGGGGGAAACTTAATATAAGATAAAACGGTTTTGGCCCATGATGGATTCGCATCCACTTCGATAGGAGATCGTCATGTCATCCCAACAGATCGTTGCTGGTCAGGTCGTTCCCGAGTTGACGAGTCTTTGCGAAGTTCTCCGGCATTCTCAATCGCAAGCTCGTCCTCCGCTCCTCAAGGACTATTTCCACGAGGTGATGGGAATCCTCTCCGGCCATTTCCCGATCGGTTACTCGGCGCTCATCCTCAAGGATTCTCAGAAAGATTCCTTTCACGTGGAAGCCTTCTTCGGCATGGACGAGGAAGGACATCTTCGCTGTTCGGCCGGCCAGAAAGGAATTATTGGGAAGGTCATTGACTGTCAGGAACCCATGGTGATTCACGATCTCGTCCAGGAGCCCCTCTACGAGGGGTGGAGGAGCAGGGAAAGACAGGTTTCCTTTCCACGCCTCCCTTTGCTCTGCATACCCCTTGTTGCAGAGGGTGAACCGCTTGGTGTCATCAACATCGAGTCTCTCTATGGCAGGAGAGACGAATTCATGCAGGACTTCCAGTTCCTCCTCCTCATTGCCGCTATCCTTTCCCCTGTGATCAAAAGTTATCAAACGAAGAAGGGGGAATCTCTTGCCAAACACGGGAAACCAAAGTTAAACTTTTTGGTATTGGAAGAGTTTCTGAGTGAGAAGCTGGGGGAGCTCCTGACCAAGATCGATCCCTACGTGGAGGCAAGGGCAGGGGTGGGAATTTTCGATGACATCATTGGCATCGTTGAAAAGATCCTGATCAAGTCCGCTCTGGAACAGGTGGACTATGTCCAGGTGGCGGCTGCTCAACTCCTCGGAATTAATCGGAACACCCTGCGTAAGAAGATCAAGGACCTGAAGATCAAGACAAGGTGAGAAATTTCAGATTGCAGACAGCAGATTTCGGATTTTTAAAGATGAAGGATGGAGAAGATGTCAGAGTTTGAAAACACAGAGAAGATTAAAGTACTTTGCAAACAATGGGGAGGTTCCCTTTTTGGGGTAGCAGATCTTCATTCCTTCAAAAGAGACGATTTTCTCCTTTCTCCAGCTATGATCGCCGAGCTTCCTTTTGCTATCTCTCTTGGCTTTCATCTCTCTGATGCCATTTTGGAAGAGATTGAGGACAGGCCGACTCCTCTCTACTTTCAGCACTACCAGCGGGTGAACATCCTTCTCGATACCGTTGGCCTCGTCGTCACTGCTGCGATTCAGGACCTCGGGTGTCAGGCAGCGGCAATCCCTGCCTCACAGATTCTGGACTGGAAGAATCAAAAGGCCCATCTCTCCCATAAGCATGTGGCAAGGGCCGCGGGGTTGGGATGGATCGGACGTAACAATCTCCTCGTCACCGAACAATTCGGAGCGAGGATCCGGCTTTTGACAATCCTCACCGACCTTCCTCTTGTGATCGATTCTTCTTCCTCAAGGGACTGCGGCCCGTGTCGGGCTTGCCTCTCCGTTTGTCCCGCAGGTGCCATTTCGGGACGGCAAGAAGATTTCGATCATCTTCGGTGCTACGAACAACTGAAACTCTTTTCAAAAACCCTCCATTTCAGTCATAATATTTGTGGCGTGTGCGTCAAAGCCTGCCGGGGACACAAAAACGGGACACAACGGAATAGTGGAACTTTGGGATAATGGGTAATAAAAACAGACCAGCATCATTCCATCCTTCCAACCGGAGCAAGTCAAAGGAACTGAGTTCGGATGAGTCATCATTCCGTTTCATCCAGAGGGTATGATGTGATTGTGGTGGGGGGAGGACATGCAGGGATCGAAGCTGCCCTGGCTTCAGCTCGCATGGGACACCCCACCCTTCTCATCACGCAGAATGTCGATCAGATCGGTTATATGTCGTGCAACCCCGCTATCGGCGGGCTGGCCAAGGGCCACCTCGTCAAGGAGATCGATGCCCTCGGTGGCGAGATGGCGGTAGCAACGGATGAAACAGGAATCCAGTTTCGTCAGCTCAATACCGGGAAGGGACCAGCCGTTCGCTCCTCCAGGGCCCAGGTGGACCGGCAGCTCTACCGCCTTCGTATGAAAAGGGCCATAGAGGACCAGGAAAATCTTCTGATCAAACAGGCCACCGTTGAGAGAATTCTGATCGAGGATGACAGGGTCACCGGCGTGGAAACCCACCTCGGCGAGACTCTTCTGACGAGGACCCTGATCCTTGCGCCCGGGACCTTTCTGAACGGCCTCGTCCACATCGGTCTCACTCATTTTCCATCCGGCCGAATGGGAGATCCTCCTTCCGTGGGCCTTTCAGAGTCCCTCAAAGCTCTCGGGTTTCGCGTGGGGAGACTCAAAACCGGGACGACGCCAAGGCTCGACGGCCACACCGTCGATTTTTCAAGGCTCGTCCCTCAATATGGCGATGCGAACCCTATTCCTTTCTCCTTCTCGACTGAAAGGATCGAAACGCAACAAGTTCCCTGTTACATTACCTACACGAACCCGACGACCCACAGCATCATTAGGAGCGGCCTTGACCGATCTCCGCTCTATTGCGGGGTAATCAAGGGGATTGGCCCCCGTTACTGTCCGTCCATCGAGGACAAGGTGGTGCGCTTCTCGAGTAAAGAGAGGCACCAGATCTTCCTGGAGCCGGACGGGAGACAAACGGCGGAGATCTATCCGAACGGCGTTTCTACGAGCCTTCCCCTCGATATTCAGATCAGGATGTTGAGATCGATCGAGGGACTGGAGGAGGTGGAAATCATCCGGCCCGGTTACGCCATTGAATATGATTTTGTCGATCCGACGGAGCTCAAACCCTCCCTCGAAACGAAGAGGATCCGTGGACTCTTTCATGCAGGGCAGATCAACGGAACGTCGGGCTATGAGGAGGCAGGAGCCCAGGGCTTGGTCGCTGGAATCAACGCAGTCCGCTCCATTCGTGGAGAAGACCCCCTCGTTCTGAAGAGGTCTGAAGCCTATATCGGTGTCCTGATCGATGATCTTGTGACCAAGGGAACGATGGAGCCCTACCGCATGTTTACGTCCCGCGCGGAATACCGTCTCCATTTAAGGGAGGACAATGCCGATCTTCGATTGAGAGAGAAGGGTTATGAGATTGGGTTGGTGAAGGATCAGGTCTATCAGAAATTCGTCGAAAAGAGAAAAGCCATCCAGAACACCCTCGAAAGGCTATCTACCATCAGGGTAAGTCCGACCCAGCAAACCAGCGAGATTCTTCATCAATGGGGAAGCGCCTCCCTGAAAAAGGACATCTCCCTTCAGGAACTGCTGAGAAGACCGGAGATCCATTTCCACCACCTTCTCTCCTTTGATTCGACCCTCAGAGGTCTTTCTCACGAAATCCGGGAGCAGGTAGAGATCGAAGTGAAGTACGACGGCTATATCCGCCGGCAGATGGAACAGATCGAACGGTTTCAAAGGCTGGAGGACGTAGTCCTCCCAACGGATTTCGATTTTGCCTCGGTCGTGGGCCTCTCCACAGAGGTCATGGAAAAACTCACCCGGATCAGGCCTCAGTCCCTCGGCCAGGCATCGAGGATCTCAGGTGTCACCCCTGCCGCCATCTCCATCCTGATGGTCAACCTCAAGAAGTCTGGGCACCTATGAAGGAGTCACAGGTGACGGGTGACAAGTTCGAAGTGCTTTTGCTTTGAAAAGACAAGAGGAGATGTTAAATACCTCACGGATCAGGCGCGATCTCCTGGAGGTTGGTCTCGAAGCGACGGAGCGTCACTTTATGGGCCAAACAAATCTGGGAGAGACGATCCAGCTTCTCCCTGGCCACATCGTCCCGAGAAACGATGATTTCAGAAATGGAATCTCCTGAGAGGACATGCTCGAGGAAGTCAAGGGTTCCAAGAACGGGATAGCCGTTTACCACCTTTCCCTCGTTTCGCCCCTCATCATCGATGAAACCCACAGGATTAAGGCCCAAACGAGGGTTATCAATAAACTCTTTCAGGGCATGGATTCCTTCTTTTCCAACTCCATAAATCAGCACCCTCTTCCCCTGCCGGCTCCTGCTTGTATGAAGATGATCCAGAATCCGAAAGGAGCTCCTCGTGCCTCCAACAAGAAAGAGGAGCAGGTTAAAATCGATGAAAAGAACAGAAAAGCTCATAAGACCAACCCCCGGCATTATCCAGAGAAGAAGGCCCGAGGCAAGACAACCGAGCGTCACGGCTTTCACAATTCTCAGGAGGTCTCCGGTGCTCGTGTAACGCCACGCCCTTCTGTAAAGATCGCTAAAGTAAAAGATTGTCACCTTGACAACCAGGACGAAAGGAATGGTTGAGAAATAGTATCCCTTGATCGCAGGGTTAAATTCTCCTTCGTACCTGAGGATAAAAGCTCCGTAGTAGGAAAAGGCGATCAGGGCCATGTCAAAAAATACCCTGAGAATTCTCCGGTTGACAACCGGGGCATCAAAGATTGGAAGAAGAGTACCATTTCTCAGGATCTGAATTTCGCTATAGCCGAGCTTCTTCACACCGATATAAGAGGCGATGCCGATCGTCGTAATGAGGAGGGCCTGGTTGATATTCCTGAAATAAACCGCGGAAAGAGCAACTCCTCCAAGGATGAAAGAGACCGCGTACAGAAGGCCAACGGCCTTTCTCTGGGTGAATCCCATCGTGAGAAGACGGTGGTGGATGTGATCCCTGTCCGCCCTGAAAATGGTCCACCGGCTAAAGAAGAAGACCTTGACCAAATTTTTCTCTCCGTTCACCTCCAGGATGTGAAGGGACTTGAGGAGCCGGCGGAGCATCGAGAGGAAGGTATCGATGATGGGAACCCCGAGGGTGAGAATGGGGACCAGGATGGTGAAGGTGGTCGTCCCCTTCAGGCTACCGAGGATGGAGAGAACAGAGAGAATAAAGCCAAGAAAGTAGGCGCCCGAATCTCCCAGAAAAATGGATGCCGGATGAAAATTATATTTCAGAAATCCGAGAATGCTCCCGGCCAGGATCACGGAAAGGAGCGCCAATCCGATATCCTGCTGGAAAAGAGAAATGGCGAAAATGGCCAGGCAGACGATGAGCGACGTCCCGGCGGCCAGTCCATCGAGGCCATCGAGAAGATTGATGGCGTTCGTAATCCCCACCACCCAGAAGACCATGACAGGAACCGACCAGCTCCCGAGAGAGAGACTGCCGAAGGGGGTTGAAATCACCTCGATCCTGGGACAAATCAGTGCGACAATGACTCCCCCCGCGATCTGGAAAACGAGTTTAATGCCTGGAGAAAGCCTTCGAAAATCGTCAACGAGACCCATCCCGAGAACAATGACAGAGGCCAGAAAGATCCATCCGAACTTGATCTCATTTAGAAATTGGGGAGGGAAATGGAAAAAATCGAATCGAGAAGAAAGAAGGACAAAGAGGTTGAAGACAACGAAGATCGAAAGACCGCCCAGCCGGGGGATCGGTTTTCCATGGACCTTTCTCTCACCGGGTGAATCGAGGGCCCCGAGCCTTCGAGCCAGAGATCGCACAAGGGGAGTGAGGAAAAGGGAAGACCCCAGGGTTAAGAGAAAGAGGATTGCATATTTCAACATGCCTTTGCCCCGAAAAAAAGGCGTTACCCCTGCTGCGCATGGTCTCCAAGCGAAAATTCACCTTACTTATAACATCAATGGAATTCCATTTCACCTTTTTCAACATGGGGCCCAATTTATCGACGGGACCAAAGACCGATCAGGGGAGGCGGAGTAGTCCGCGCCGCTGAGGAAGCATGAGAAAGGTCAGGGGACGATCCGCTTTTCCTTTATCAGTTGTTCCCAAATCCACTGGTAGGTCTTCTCTAACCCCTGCTCAAGAGATACCTGAGGTTCCCAGCGCAAAACCTGTCTCAACCTTGTGTTGTCACTATTTCGGCCCCTCACGCCCTGTGGCTTTGTCAGGTCGTAGCGCTTTCTTATCTTCTTCCCGGCAATCTTGGCAACCATATCCACAAGCTGATTGATCGTCACCATCCGATCCTGCCCGAGATTGAGGGGCTCATGATGGTCCGACTGCATGAGTCGATAGATGCCTTCCACACAGTCGTCGATATAGCAGTAGGAGCGGGTCTGTTCTCCGTCACCCCAGACCTCGATCTCATCTTCCCGCCTGGCGAAGGCGATCTTTCGGCAGATGGCCGCCGGTGACTTCTCTCGCCCCCCATCGTACGTCCCGAGAGGCCCAAAAATGTTGTGAAACCGCACCACATGGGTCTTCAACCCATAATCTTCATAGTAGTGGCGGCATGCCCTCTCCGTATAAAGCTTCTCCCAGCCGTATCCATCTTCGGCGTCTGCAGGATAGGCATCCTCCTCTTTAAGGGGAGTTACGTCCGGAGTATTCTGCTTGTATCCGGGATAGATGCATGCCGAAGAGGTATAGAAGTACTTCTCGATGGCGTTGAGCCTCGCGGCCTCGAGCATGTGAATATTGATCAGGATATTGTCGTGGACGATCTCCGCCTTGTGGGTTTCGATGAATCCTATCCCCCCCATATTGGCCGCCAGGTTATAGACCTGATCGACACCTCGGGTCGCCTGAAGGCAATTGGCCCATCGTCTCAGATCTAACAGCTCAAATTCATGGGCATGGGACGGTTCAAACTCCGGGCGTTTCAAATCGACACCTCGCACCCAATAGCCTTTTCTTACCAGATCCTTGGTGAGGTGGTGCCCAATGAAGCCCCCAGCCCCGGTCACTAAAACCCTTGTTTGTGTCACCATCGTCAATCCTCCTCGATGAACTCCCTCATCCTTCATTCCGCTCCATCAGGACCACCGCTTGATTCCGCTCAATTCGAGGAGAACATAACACACAAATCTCGGCCCATCAACCAGAACCCGGCGCCATAGCTTCCGGGGTTCGTGAAGAAAGCGCCAGAACCACTCCAATCCGTGCTCACCGATCCAGTCAGGGGCCCGTTTGACCTTGCCGCTCAGAAACTTGAAAGCGGCGCCTACCCCCACCACAACCGGAACCTTCAGCCGATCCTTATGTTCGAAGATCCAACGTTCCTGTTTGGGAAGGCCCAAGCCGACCCAAAGGGCATCCGGATTCAAATCGTTGATCATTCGGATCACCTGTTCGTCTTCTTCGGGCGAGAGGGAACGAAAGGCAGGAGAAAAAGTCCCCGCGACCTGAAGGTCCGGCAGTTCTTTTCTGAGCTTTTTCTTGAGAAGCTCGAGCGTCTCTTCGGTATCTCCGTAGAAGAAGTTCCGATAACCTTTCTGGCTGGCCAGCTCGCAGAAGTCCCTCATCAGTTCGGAGCCTGTCGTCCTCCGCCCGAGTGGGAAACCGCGGTATCTACCGATCCATAGGACGGATATCCCATCTGGTATAAACAGGTCAGCGGAATTGAGAATGTCTCTGAACCCTCGGTCCCTTCGTCCCTCCATTAGTCCGTGCATCCCGGTCACCACAATCTGATGGCACCGGTCTTGCTCCCGTCCAATCCACTCCTCCATGAGTGAAAGGATCTCCGGAAGTTGCACCATGTGGACCCGGCAGCCCAGGATCTTGATCGACGGGACCGATTCGGTGCCTTTCATCGCTCTGCCTTCCACGGATTTCCTGAAATCCTTCCTCTTCCCTCCATGTTAACGGAGGAAGAAGGATGTAAATGATGGCTTTCGCGAGGATTCCCGTTTCGCTGACTCATTTTAGGATCTAACGGCGGATGAGGGAGACCTTCGCCTGCCAAATAATAGAGCTGGATGTACGCGATCAGGGGAGCGGCAAAGAGGAAGGCGGCCCCGTAGAAGGCGATCGTCGATTCTGAAATCGAGGCAACCGTGAGAAAAAGGAGGATTGCGGGAATCTCGGCCTTAAAAGGAAGAACGTTACGTTTCTGCGGGAGGAGATGGTAACGAACGAGAAAAATCCAGATCTTCAGGAAAGCAGCCAGGAAAAAGGCTGTTCCGATGATACCGCTCTGAATGAGCGCCTGAAGGAAGGCATTGTGCATGTGCATACCTTCGAGATAGATCCGATCGGCGTGAAACCCAAGCCCCAGCCAGGGGGACTCCTGGAAAACCACGTCCCATCCTTCTCGCCATACATAGGTCCGGCCGGTAAGTGTGAGATCGAAGGGCGCTCCTCGCGTGATATAGGCCCAGAAAGCTTCATAGGAATCTGTGACGGCCAAAAGCAGAAGGGCAAACACAATCCCCGTGCCGAGAAGGGGAATCGATCTCCGCTTCAGCCAGAGGAAAACAAAGCATGCCGGGAGAAAACCGAGAATCGCCGTCCGGGCCTGGGAAATGACGAGAGAAACCAATGAAAAGAGCAAAATAAGGAGCCATGTGACGCGAGTCCACCTCCTGCCCTCCCAGATCTGAGACAGTGCGACAAGGGCTGCAATGCCGGCGTACCGTCCAAAACCCGTGTTCCGTGTGGAGGGCATTCCCCATAGCGGACTCCCGGCGATATTGCTTCCAAAAGCAAAGACCTTCAGAGGGGCGTAGTCCATTTCCGCAAGAGCAACGTCCCTCATGAACCAGAGGGCAAGGAGTAGCCCCACCATAATAACCCCTACAACGCTCCAATTAAAAGCGATCAGACGTAAAACACGCTGGCGGGAATTCGACTCCGCAAGAATGGCCATAAGGACCACGAGCACCGCTCCATATTCACCTGCCCAGTAGAGAGCCGTCACGGGGTCTTCGGACAGAAAAATGGAAGAGATAGTACCGACTATGGTATACAACAGGAGTAGACCCAGGGGCCCTCTGAAAACCCACCCAGGATAAGGTCGTCGGAGGAGCAACTTGATGACAGCTACATAGGCCGCAACAAAAGGAAAGAGAGCACGGATCCCATGAAATAAATCGAGTGCACCCGTAGGAAAGTCAGGAGCAATCAATCGCCCGATCCCCGTATTGTAGCCTGCCCAGACCATCAACCAGAGCCCTGCGGGCAAGATCATTTCTCGCGTGCTGATGGATGGTATAGGGGGGACGAGACGTTTCAACTTAATCCTCCGAAGCGGCGTCTCGGACTCCCTTGAGACTCAAACCAAGGACCTTCTCATAGATCCCAATCATTTCCTCTCCTAACCGATCCCACACGTAGTATGCTTCCGCACGGTCACGGGCCGCTCTGCCCATTTCTTTCCGAAGTTCCTTGCCCGTGTAGAGCCTGTGCACCCCTTTTGCCATTTCCGAGATGACGTGATCGGGGCTGAAAGGAGCAACCTTAATTCCCCAAGCCTCTTGAACGTGAAAGCCGGGCCCTCCCGTGTCCAGGCAGATAACTGGCACTCCGGAAGCCATTGCTTCTACCACCACGGCACCACCACCATCTCTGAAACTGGGAAAGAGAAAGACATCCGATTGGCGCATTCTGCCAATTAAGGCCTTGCGAGGCAACCAGGGGACAAACCGGATCCTGTCCCGGGTGGAAAGGGTTCGAACAAGATTTTTCAATCGGCCTTCCTCTGGTCCTTCGCCTACGATCTCGAGAACAGCATCAGGAACTTCCTTCGCAAAGAGGTCAAAAGCCCGGATGGCAAGATCAAAACCCTTAAGGCGATGGAGTCTTCCTGCGGTCAAGACCAGGAAAGAGTTGTCTTCTCTCCCTTGGGTCCAGTCCTGTCTCAGGTCTTCTTCAGAAATTCCATTCACTGGAAAGAGACGGACCTTATCTGAGAATGGCTCGGGAATCCCGGCTTTGGTCTCTTCATTGCAGACCAGGATCGCCCTCGCCTTCTTCAAACATTCTCTGCGGGAATAAAGGAGGTTTCTTCCGATCCATTGGGCACTATCTCGGAACCATTCAGCAATCTTTCCTTTCAGGGAGTAGCATTTCAGAAGCCCATGAGGTGTTTTCTGCCCTCCTCCCACGGGCCCCCAGATAAAAGGAATGGGCAGAAAGGCTCCGATGAAACTTGGCATCCAGTCGTTTCCGAATGTGAGATGATGGGCCACATCGAAATGGATCTCCCTGTGAAGTCTTCTTGCCACTCTCCCGGCCTTCCGCTGCCAGAGGTAGTAATAAATTCTCCTCCCAAACTCAAGCCTGTAGAGCCATCTCAGCAAAGAGGAAAGATGGACGAAATGGAAATGGACTCCACTTCGTGCAGCCCCAGCCAAAGCCGTTCTGATCCCTTCCTCATTATACGTGTGGGTAATCACCCACACCTCATGAAACCGGCGCAACTGTTCGACGAGCCTCCACCCCGTCATGTCCTCTCCAGGGTGAAGCTGAAGCGAACCCGTTGGGTTACAGGCATAGGCCGAGGCAAGAACGTTCAATCGATCCAATCCTTTACCCATTCCCTTCTGCCCCCTTCAGCACATCCATGAGACCCGCGAGGTTCCCCTGCATCCGCCGCAAATAATATCCCGTCTCCCCTCGGGATGCAAGAAAGAGGCTGATCAGGATTCTTACCAAAAGTCCAGCGTAACATCTTGACACAGAGAGTTCTGAATGTTTTCTTGCAAAATAGATCCGGTTCCTTACCTCTCGCCTCCCAAATTCAAAACTGCTTCCTCTACCTGTAGGGGCAGGGAAATGAGAGTAACCAGCGTTTGCTACAACGGCAAGTCGGAACTTCTTCCCTACCCTGTAACTGAAATCCAGATCTTCGAGGTAGCTGTACCCCTCGAACCACTCATCAAACTGAAACGTATTGAATACAATCCTTCGCCAGGTCACCGCTGTGGTAGGCAGCCAACTTACAAACATCGTCCGGGGCACCTGGCCGATCATCGTATGAAATCCCGAAGGAAGGACCACACCTTTCTGCTTACTGTACAATCCAAGTCTTTCGACAAATGGAAGCGACTTGAGCTGCAAGGCGAAGAGAGGCGGATGGTTGATCAGATTAAAGGCAGCCCCTCCTGTATCTTCCGGAGCCTCTTCCCAAAACCTCATCATTTCGTAAAGGGTGTCCTTCTCCAATACGATATCATCATCAAGGAACCCGACTAGAGTGATTTCAGGACGGACCCATTTCAGTCCTTCATTCCGTTGTCTTGTCCCCGAGGGAGGGATACATCGGAGATAGTCTATCCGAAGGGGGGCAAACTCTTGTTCGATTCCTTGAACAGGAGAAACTCCACCATCCACGAGGATCACCTGATCCGGCAGATGGGATTGCCGGGCAAGACTTCCCAGCATCCGCCGAAGCTCCGTGGCTCGGTCCTTCGTGGCGACGATAAAGGCAATTCTATCCCTCTTTTTTACCATTCTCTTCCAAAAACTCTTCGACCATCGTCTTTATCTCCGACATAAACCCTTCCGTTGAAAATCCTTCAGACTGCTTGCCGAGGTGATTTCTCAGGTCCTCTTGTATCTTCTGGCTCCGGAGGACTCCCTCGATTTTATTCACCCCATCCTCCATGTCTCTATAAATGAGGGTCGGGTGTTTGACGATTTCTACCTGACCTCCTCCATTGGGTACCCAGACAATGGACCCAGCCTTGACCATCTCAGCCACTGCGATACCGAACGCTTCTCTTTCGCAGCCGGAAATGCCAAATTTGTGTCGGGCCATGAGTTCCATTTTTTCTTGCCCCATGACGGTCCCTTCCCAGAAGATCCAATCCTTCTTGGTCTCGCAGCGTTGTCTCAGGCCCTCTACATAGCCGGAAGGCTCGACCTTGCCAACGATATGAAGGTGAATCTTCCATCCCCGCCCCCTCACCCCTTCAAGGATCTCTATCATCCGGTCGACCCGTTTCTCGGGAACCAGTCTCCCAATGCAAATGAATCCATTTTCCTTTTCGTCCTCGGAAACCCGCGGAAACCCGCCGATGACGGGTGGGTAAATAATTCGAGTCTCCGCTCCAAAGACCGATTTCATGAGTTCAGAACTCCAGCGGGAATTCGCAACGGTCAGGTTCTTTCTCCAGCCGTCGTCTGTCTGGCCTGATAAGATCTGAGCGAATTTCAGATAGGCCCATCGGAAGGGAGACTTCTCATAGAAGAACTTCTTCAGGCCGTCCGATTTTGGATGAAAAGCCCTGCGCAAACGATCGTCAAATGAAACATCGGCGATCAATTGAATGCCCCTCCGGCCAAAATCCATCATATTGTAGCAGGACATCATCACATCAAATCCGGAAGCCCTCCTTTTGCAGAACCTCGCCAATCGATAACTTCTCAGGGCGTCAAAGCGCTCTCGCAATGGATGGGGAATCGGTATCTCGACGATTTCGATCTCGTCGGATCTGAGAGACGTTCCGTAATACTCGTTCAGGCGCCCAAGGTCAACTTCTCCCATCGTAATCAGTGTGACCCTGTAATCCGATTTCAGCGCCTCCGCAGTCCAAAGGGCTTTCGACTCCGACCCCCCCCCCTCTCCCAATCGGGGATAAACGATCGCTATTCTGGGACGTCCTCTTGATTTCTCGGGCAGGTTAGACAGGCCAGTCCTTTTCAATCTATAACCCATAAACCTTCTTCCACACGGCAAAATTGATCAGTCGCCACAAAGCCTCCCGACTGGTCGTCTCCGAAGCTGCAAAAAAGGAATCCCAGTCCTTCTTCATCTGGCGGATGTTCAAATAGCCGCTCTGATCACTCTGGAGATAGGCACCAAGGTCGTCTTTGATCTCGCTGAGCCAGTCGTTCTCGGGTGTGGCAAAACCGACCTTATCCCTTCTTGAGCGGATCTCTTCAGGCAAAATGCCCCGGGTCGACTCCCTCATCAGATACTTACTCCACCCACAGTGGATTTTGTACACGGCTGGTAGCTGAAACAGGTACTCAATCAGTGGAAGATCATCGGCAAAAGGGGTTCGAGCCTCGATGGAAAATCGCATCGAATTCCGATCCTCGAAGCGGAGAAGATTCTTAAATTCGAAACCGGTCAGACTTTCATAGAGGGCCTGGTTTAAGGAGGTTGCCGCTTTGTCCCTCAACCCTTCCAGCCGATATCGGTATTCCACCCAGAAATCTGGATTAAGGTAGCTGCTCTCTCTTCGGATCCTCTTCATTGCCGCCTCGATGACGAAGACCGGGAAAATCTTTCCTCCCCACAATTTGAGGGAGGAGGAGAGTAAGAACCTGTGATCAATGCAGGACTGATTCAGGCTTCGAAGCTCCCTCCATATTCCCTTGATGGCACCATGTTTCACCATCTCTCCGAATAGAATTCGGTAATAGCCCCGATAACCCCCAAAGACTTCGTCACCTCCCTGTCCGTCCAGAACGACTTTGACCCCGGCTTCTTGCGCCAGTTTCATCACTCGATACTGAGCAAACATGCTTGTTGAACCGAAAGGAATGTCCTGGGCGTAAGCAATATCCTCGAGATCTTCCAGGAGGTCTTTCGAGCCCGGGAATGTCTGGTACCACGAGGTCATTGTGTGATCTGCTATGATCTGAGCCCATTTACTCTCATCGGCATCCTTTTGGGGGTAACTTGCCGTAAATACCCTCTGTTTTTCTCCGATCTGTTCGATATTCCCCTTATGTAATAGCTGATTGATCACACATACGATCGTCGAACTATCAAGCCCGCCGCTCAGACAGGAGCCGATAGGAACATCGGACCGCAGTCTTAAGGTGACTGCGTCGAAGATGAGCTCTTTCACTCTTCCTGCATGTTGCTGGGAATCTCTCTCATCAAATCTTTCCCATCGCTCCGTATAGGCGAGGGCATAATAGTTCCACTTCCTGAAGGCACCGGAGGGCAGGTCGAAACAGAACGCTGTGGAAGGTTCAATTTCAAGGATATTCTTGAAGAATCCTTCTTCTTCGTTCTCCACCCAACCTACCGCCAGATAATCGAAAACGGCGCATGGATTTATTCCCGTCTTGACGAAGGAGGACCGGACCAGGGCTTTCATTTCAGAGGCGAAAGCGAAGACATTCGGATCCAGATAATAATAGAGCGGTTTCACTCCAAACCGATCCCTCGCCCCGAAGAGGATGTTCTTAGTCCGGTCATAAATCACAAAGGCCCACATGCCGTTGAGCCTCCTCAGGCACTGCTCACCCCACTCCCGGTATGCCAGAAGCAAAACCTCTGTATCGGTATTGGTTCTAAAATGGTAACCTACCTTCCTGAGGTCCTCCCTCAATTCAACATAATTATAGATCTCCCCGTTGTACACAATCCATAATTCCCCGTCCTCAGAACACATCGGTTGATGCCCTGTTGGAGCCAGATCAATAATCGATAGCCGCCGGTGACCGAGACCGATTTCATAAACTCCGTTTACCTCTTCGATGCGCAATGCGGGGGTGTAGGAAAGCCTTGAACACCACACCTCCCCGGGCGTATCTTTTCCTCCCACCGCCCGGGTCTTGTCCTTCCCAAAGAAGGCGTACCCTTCATCATCGGGACCCCGGTGCCTCATGGAATCGGTCATCTTTCTCAAGGAGACCTGAAGAGGAATCTCATTTTTCGATAAGTGAACGATCCCCGCTATACCACACATTGTAGATTCTATCCTACCAATCGGGAAATGAAGCCGAAGTCTTTCCCGGCATTATCCAGAGAGCTCGATCCATGGTCCTCTACGGTTTCCGTTGGCTTAGGTTCCTCAAAACTTCCCGATCATGATGTTTCCACTTCCCGGTCACACCCCTATAGCCGTCAACAAGACCAGAGAGGATGGCTCGTGCTGAATGGTACCGTCCATGCCTCAAATTCAGGAGAACTCTTCCCAGACACATCATGACATTTTTTGGATGAAATAGTGCACCCCAGGCCATTGGCAATAAGGTATTGGCCAGGAGCATCCGGTTCCGGCTCGAATAGTAATAAGCGATGGAATTATATCTTCCGCCGGAACTCTTCGCTTCACCATGATATACCAACGCCCGCCTCGTCGTGACGCTTTTGTATCCAGCCTTGCGCGCAGCACAACAGAACTCCAGTTCGTCACCATAAAGAAACAATCTGGTATCCAGGTAACGTCCAGTCGAAGCATAGACCTGTTGAAGCGTGTCTCTCCGGATGAGCATGGCTGTCCCCGTCACCCAGAAGCATTCCCAGGAATCCTTATCAGACCCTGGTGTGGGCACAGGCCAACGAAGAAACGGGTGAAAGAACTGACGAAGCAGTGGAAAACTTCCATTATAGCCTGCACACTGTACTTCTCCCGTCGTATCGTCCTTGATCAACGCACCCACCACCCCGGCATCGGTCTCCTCAGAAGCCGCCACCAAGTGAGAGACGGAGCCTTTCTCCACCCTCGCGTCGTTATTCAGGAGAAAGACATAGTCAGCCGGGTATTTCTTTTTCAAGGCGTATTCAATGCCCAAATTATTGCCGCCGCAATACCCAAGGTTCTCATCGGTTCGGATCAAAACGAGTCTTCCTTGGGAACGCTGGTTCTCAAGGAGCCTCTCCTGCCCTTCTTCCCCCCCCGCTGAAGCCACCGATCGAACATACTCGGCAAGGACCTGGCCTTCAACCAAATGATCACGAGCCCACGCCTTGATTCTCTTCACGGAGTCATCCCAGGACCCGTTATCGACGATGATCGTCAGATAATTCGGATAGGTAAGCTCCCGCAGAGACTCCAGACATCTTAGCGTATCCCGCCATCCATTCCAGTTGAGGACGATAATGGCTACCTCGGGCGATCCTGCCGGATCGTCCTGTAACGTCCGAGGAGCATGCTCCTTTTCTCGTACCTCCATCCTTCTTTCTATTATCCCCCTATGGCCTGGGATAGGAATCGCTCCAATAAATCGGTGCTTCTTTGCCAGGTAAAATCCATTATCCTTTCATGGCCTCCCTGAGCCAGACGCATTCTCAGATGGTCATCCTCAAAGAGACGCATCAGATTCCCCGCCAGCCTTTCCGGATCTCCCGGAGGAGAGAGCAGGGCTGTTTCCCCTTCTTCTCCATATTCACGGATACCGCCACTATCCGTGGCAGCGACGGCACATCCACAGGCCATCGCTTCCGCCGGAGGAAGGGCAAACCCTTCAGCCAGACTTGAAGAGAGAAAGATGCTGCTCGAATTATAGATCTTCACAAGATCGTCCTCCTTTACGTTCTTCCTGTATTCGATCCATGGAGGAATTGTCTTTGGTCTGCGGCCCGGACCAAAAAGAATAGCTTCGAAGGAGGCTACTCTTCTCCTGCAAAGGTACAAAGCCTCCAAGCCATCCTGTGAGGCCTTATAGTTCCCGGCAGAATACATCATGGCGACTCTTTTCGGCCGCTCATCAATGGCTCTCATTATATAGAATCTCTGTGAATCGACACCATTGGGAATGGCCACCACCTCTGATTCGTTAATGCCACTCTCAACCACCAGATCACGGAGCCAGGATGAGACGGTCACCTTTCTGAAAGGAAGATGCCAGGTCTTTTCAATGTCTGACCTCGAACCGAGATAAGGATAGAAATCCTGGACAAGATAAAATCTCCGCCCCTTCGATGAAGGACATTGCGATAAATACTGACAGGTCTGCCAGGCCGTCGCAAAAACAGCATCGCCATCGGGAATAAACTCCGATACGGGTTCTTTCATATAAAGCATCCTGACCCGCTTGTCCACGGGCTGCCAAGAGACGCCGGGCTTAAACATGCGATTTCGAAACCGGATCGCCTTTCCTCGCAGTCTACGGTAAAGGGTGGAACGAGAAACAGGCTGCGCATTGGAAAGGTTCCGTGGGTGAACGATGCTCACCTCATGGCCCCTCGCCACCAGGTGATTGGCGTACTCATAAACAACCCTGAACCCTCCCACAGGTTTCCACGGATAGCCGGGCAGTATGAACGTGATCCTCATGGCGCCATTTCTCCCGTTGCTGAATTTTCTAACTCAAAAAAGATGGAATGGATCGATGAAAGGTCGCAATTGAGTCTACAAGATTCCTCATATATCTCACCTTGCGATGCGAATGCCAACAGAGGCCTGACAGCCGTTCAAAAAGCCAATAGAGGTGGTGATTCAGAAAAAGCCATATCACCTATCACCACCGGGATACCGGATGATAGCCGCACTCGCAGGCGGCCCTGTCGCCCCATCCTCATCAATTCATATCTCTCCCTGAGGAATGAATACCAGATTCAGATAAGGATAAAGGGCCTGTCTCGGATACCCCAATTTCGCCATGAACTTGGTGGGAAGCCGAATTCCTATGAAGACGCCGTTCCGTCCCACCTTCAGATGTCTGCCAATGCGGGTGATCGGGGGAACCTTATCCAAAGGAGGATAGATAACCGTATCTGGCGGAAACTCGGAGACAAACCCGTTTCGTCGAAATAAGAACACAATACGCGAAAAACTCCTGTAGTAAACATCCCAGGATCCGTCTCGGGAAATGAGGTATCCACGCTTTCTGCCTCGAATCTTGACATAGCGGGATGCCATCCACCTCGGTATCCACGGGACGAAACGCAGCCCTGTATGATCATCTACAGGCTTTAATCGGTTAGGAACCAATCCATAGATGACACCGCGGCTGATGCGCCGAAGCTCTGGAAATAACCAGTTTAGAACGGAGTCATCAAGATGCTCCAACACTGAAAACATCGTGACCACGTCAAAATACCCATTGGGGAACGGCAGTCTCCTCGCGTTATTGAGTATGAAAACATCATCTGGAATACCGTTTTCTTTTGCCAGGACCCTTGCCAGTTCCAAGTGTTTTTCATGAATATCCAAACCAAAGGCTTGATAACCTAAGAGGTTCATGCGAACCGTCAATTCACCCGTTCCACATCCCAAGTCAAGAATGCGCTTCCCTTCGAGATGATAATGTTCTACCAGAAACCGAAGCAACTGCTCAAGCCAACGTCCGTATCCATCATCGGAGCTGCCAGTCTTCTCCATGAAATCGCGAACGATACTCTCATATATATAGGTCCCTTTGAGCGGTTCCATATGCCGCAAAGCGGCTTCCAGAAATTTCTCCACTTTTAAGGATTGGAGGCTCCGGTTCATACAAGTAGCCGTCCCCCGAAATGTTTCCAGACTCCGCGCATGGCAGACCAATCTCTTTCATCCATGGCTGCTTTGAGAAACAGAAATATGTAACCACTAACGAAAACAAATAACATGGCAATATGGAGAGTCGAGGGTTTCGAAACCAATTCAAGGAGGAGAATGGCAAACGTAAACGTCCCACTTACTACCACCGCTTTATCCAATCGGACCGAGGACAGCATTTGGGAGGACGAGATGAAGACGCGATTCACCAGCCAAAAGAGAGAAAACATATCGATGATCGTGATGCCGAGTTTCGCCAAAGCCGCACCCGCAAGGCCCACCTGTGGGATAAGCCACCAGCAAAGGGCGAAATAAACAGGCAATTCAATAAGGTCAAGTTTCCCTTTTAGGTCAGGCCTCCCTAAACCCTGGATCGCTGTAACAGGAACATGGGCCAGGGAATTAAGAAAGAAGCAGGCGACGAGGACTTGGAAGACGGTTGTACTCGATCGAGCAAATTCATCACCTAGCCAAGCTCCAAGGATCTGTTTGGCGAAGACAAAGAGAATGGCTGAGGTGAGGGTCACGATGAAAAGCAGATATTTCAACGGTCGGGAGAACATCTCCCTCAAAGCTATGGGATCGTTCGTTCCCTGGTAGCTGAACGCAGGGAATAACGCAGCGGCAATACTTGCCGGAAAGATCGCAACACGGGAAATCATCTCATAGGGCGCCGCATAAAACGTCAGTGCGCCAATGGAAAGCAGGTGTGCAATCAGAAAGCGCTCCATATAGCTGAGAAAAGGTCCCACGACGTTGGAGACGGTCACCCAGCCTCCATAGACGAAGAGTGGGCCCACAATTCCTTTCTGGATGGTAAAGGCCGATCTAAGGTTCGGAGAGACCTCAAAACAGAGAAAGAGAAAAACGATCATCGAAGCCGCCCTTGCCATAAATAGGAGCGTCACAATACCGGGTAGGGAAAGACCCGTCATCACGCCGATTAACGGCAGAAGAAAAGTTGCCATGCTCGAAGGAGCTTTGACCAGGTTCACTAAATCAAAGCGCTGGGCAGCCTCCAAAACACCACGGAGAGAAACGGAGACGAGCGACACAGGAATCGAGAGGGCAAGGAGATAGAACGCCTTCTTCGTCTCGCCAATCAAATGAGGTGGGATATTGAAGAAGCGATTCACCAGAGGGGGGGTGATCGCCATCAATAAGAATGTACCGATCAACCCCAGGGCAGCCTGTATGGCGACCGCTGTCCAGACGATCTGGGGGACTTTCTTTTCTTCCCCTCGGCCCAGGGCTTCGGCCACAAACTTTGTAGCGGCACGGCCCAGACCCAGATCGATAAAACCGAAATATCCGAGGACCATCCACACCATGGAGAGAACCCCGAACCGATCTGTTCCCAGACCCCGGATGATGCTCGGTATGGTCACCACCCCAAGAACCATGGGAAGGGCAGCTCCAACGAAATTGATCACACTGTTCCTGGCGATCAAGCTTCCTTGATTCCGGGTCCTCTCCCGTATCTGTTTTTCTATGGGCACTGGCTCTTCTTTCATCACTAAATCATCCGTCGACACTCGAGGGTCGCCACGTCAGCGTCCACCATCATCTTAACCAGGTCTTCAAACGACACGGACGGTCTCCAACCCAGTCGCTCCGCCGCTTTGCGGTAGTCGCCACGGAGGGCATGGACTTCCGCTGGCCGGTAAAGCGCTTCGTCCGTGAGGACATGGTTGTGCCAGTCAATGTCGACATAGCTGAAAGCCAGTTCCACAAATTCTTTCACAGAATGGGTCTCGCCTGTTGCAATCACATAATCATCCGGCTCGTCTTGTTGAAGCATTAACCACATTGCCTTCACATAATCCCCGGCAAATCCCCAGTCCCGTTTGGCCTCTAAGTTTCCGAGTCTCAGCTTCTTTGGAAGCCCCGATCTCATCCCGGCCACCGCATTGGAGATTTTTCGCGTGACAAATTCGTAACCCCTCCTTGGCGACTCATGATTGAAAAGAATGCCGGAACAGGCGAAGAGGTTGTAGGCCTCTCGGTAATTCCTTGTCAGGTCGAAACCCGCGACCTTCGAAATGCCATAGGGTGAACGAGGGTGAAAAGGGGTGTTCTCATTCTGCGGCGTTTCCTTGGTCAGGCCGAACATTTCAGAGCTCCCCGCAAAGTAGAATTTACATCCTGGCGCTTTTTCCTTGAGGGCGGATAGAATGAAATGGGTCCCGTTGATGTTCGTATTAATCGTAGAAAATTCGTCTTCAAATGAATAGCTGACGAAACTCTGAGCTGCCAAATGATAGCACTCCTCAGGCCTCACCTTCTCGACAATGTTAAAGATGCTCGCATAGCTTTCCATGGATCCCGAATGCAACACCACTCGATCAAAGATGTGGCGAATTCTCCAGAGCCTGTGCTCCGGGTCCTCGATGGCAACCCTCCTGACAATCCCATGGACTTCATAGCCCTTGGAGAGAAGGAACTCAGCGAGATAGCTCCCATCCTGACCCGTTATGCCCGTAATCAGAGCTCGTTTTGACATGGATACCCCCTGATCCTTACATTTCTTGGTCGGCGAGGTCTTGGTGTCAGCGATGAACTCAGCCTCCATTCTGCCACATTTGGCCCCCATTTTCACTCCATTCTCAGAACCGGCTCCGACACGGGAAAGAAAGGAAGAAGCTATGCCCATTCTGGAAAGTAGCGTAGCAGGGAAAGCGGAGGCACCGGAGGCGGCGCATACTTGTAAAACGTCAACACGGCAATGGCGATTGCCAACCCGAACAGGACGGCCAACACCCACACCCACCACTTCAGGCGTTTCGCCCAGGACATTCGCTTATCGATGTGGAGGGTTCCTTCCCAGCGGCACTCCCGATTCGAGCAGAGATAGCGATGGACACGATAGAACTGACTCAGGAGACGGTTGATGGGGCGTCGGTGGACCCTGTGAAGAGGGCTGCCACAAACCGGGCATTTATGATATTTCATGTTTCGAATCCTCTTGTTCTCCACTCACCTGTGATCGGCAGATCATTGTAGGTCAAGCCATGGGTGAAGTCAACTCTCCTCGCTGGCAGACACAAAGGGTCCTTGCCGACAGGGGAAAAAGATGCTATTCTAAATTTATAAAGGGGGCTTCTCAAATGCCGATCTACGAATATCATTGCAAGCGGTGCAATCACGAATTCGAAAAATTAGTCTTCAACTCTTCTGAGAAGATTGCCTGCCCCAAGTGCGAGAGCAAGAAAGTGGACCGGATGATGTCTGCGTTTGCTTTTTCGGTAGGGGGAAAGTTCACGAGTACGGCAAGTTCATCGTGTGGCAGTTGTTCATCGGGCAGTTGTTCCTCCTGCGGATCCAAGTAGATAGAGGGATGGAATACTGGAATATTGGAATGATGGCGTAATGAAATAAAACAGATAACGCCAGAATGGAATACCGGAAAAAGAAGGATACGGTGTATCTTTCTTTTCTTCTAATAATTCAGTTTTTCTCTTCCCAATATTCCAATGTTCCACTATTCCAGTTCTTTTCCACCGTTCCCTTCTACAAATTCGTCAACTGCCGCCTCATCTCCATTTCTTCCCTCAGACCAGCATCATCCTTAAATCTCGTTAAGGCATCTTCGATCATGCGGATCATTTTTTCCTTTTCTTCCGGGAGCTTTCCGTGGAGGGGGAGAAGATTGGAGATGTGGTCGCTCAAAAATTGAGAAGTCACCCGGAGACCTTCAAGAAGGAGTTTTGTTTCCCTGAGGATCGTCTCCGGAGAGGGTGTTTGAAAGCAACCTGCGATCATGTCCTCATACAACCGGGAACCCGGCTGGGGGAGGAACGTTCGAACCCGAATGAAATGGGGATCGATTTGATTCAGCACCTCTGCGGTTCCCCGGGCGTGCTCCTGCCATTTCTCCTGACCGCCGATTCCTAATAGCACATACAACGAGTACTCAAAGCCCGCTGCCTTTGCCTTTCTTCCCGCCTCGACCATCTCTTCGGGAGTAGCCCCTTTTGCAATCTCTTTCAGGAGATCTCGATCTCCCGTTTCCAACCCCACATGAAGCCGTGTTAACCCTGCTTCCCGAAGCCTCTTCAAATCGTCGATCGACTTCTTAGCCAGGGTCTTGGCCCTCGCATAGCTTGTGACTCTCTCAACCTTCGGGAAAGCAGCATAAAGCGAATTCAGGACCGCAACAAGCAGATCGGTTTTGACCACCAGGCTATTGGAATCGCCTATGAAAACCGTTCTGACCCTTTCTGAGTAAAGCTCCTTTGCCAGCTCGACGTCCCCTTCAATCTCTTCGAGGTCCCTGATCTCAAACTTGGTCGTCTTGTACATCGAGCAGAAGGTACACTTATTCCAGGGGCATCCACGGGTCACCCTCAGCAGGAGGCTTTCGGCCTCGCTGGGCGGCCGATAGGGTGGAAAGTCATATTCTTTTCTTCTTAATCCGAATCTTCCAAGGGTCATGGTTCACCTCGTCTTTAAGTTCCCCACACTCTGTAGGGCACGTTCAACGTCCCCCTACAATGAGAAAAGGGGCAAGTCAAAAGAACACGGATACGGGAATCCCTCTGTCCTCAAAACGTTTCTTCAACTCCATTCCATAGAGATGGAAATATTGATCATCCAGGTATCTCTCCAGTTGCCTGTTCCGATAAAGGGCTTTCACTTTATTCACATAGTTCAACCGATCGATGAGCACTTCACCAACGGATCCGTCCAGAAGGGCTACCAGTTTGCCCGGATCCAGAGGGAGCATGGGACCAATGAAGACATAGGTCCGGACGCCCTTCTTGTGAAGGGCCTTCAAGGTTTCAACCCTCGCCTGGATCGAGGGGGAATGGGGCTCAAAGAGGTGCCTGATCTTCTCATCGTTGGTCGTAATCGACAACCCGACTCGAACCTGATCGAACTGTTTGAACAGATCGATATCTCTCAAGGAAAGCGGAGAACGAGTCAGGATGTTTACCGTGAATTGCCGCTCCAGAAGAACCTCCAGGCATTTCCGGGTCAGCTCATACTTTTTCTCAACGGGTTGATATGGGTCGGTCACTGTACTCAAGGCAACGATCCCCCTTTTTGCCCTCTTCAACTGCCTCCTCAAAAGATCCGGTGCATTTACCTTGACGTCGACGAAGTCCCCCCATGGTTCAAGATGGCCAGTAAACCGTTTCATAAAGCTGGCATAGCAGTATCGGCACCCATGTCCGCAACCCACGTAGGGATTGATGCAGTAATCAAAACTCTCGATCGCCGTTCTGGTCAGAATCGTCTTTGCAAATACTTCTTTGATGATCATGGAGATATTATAACGCAGGAAGGCGCCGCCTTCGAGTGGGCAGAAAAAGGTTAGGGGGGAATAGTTGCAGAAGCCGGGGAAGTTCTGAAAAGAGCGGTCACATTCCTTTGGGAGAAAAAACCCCTCCAGGATGAGAATAAATTCTCTGAAAAACGGCGAAGATATCGACTTCTCCTACCTTTGCCTTCTGCCAGAGTTGATACAAATGATAGACAGGGATAAACACGATACTGGAGCGAGCTAAAAAATCGATCAGCTCCGGCGAGACATCCTTCACCTGATCCCTTTCGGCGAGGGGACGATGAATATGGGTGCTCCCGATGATCAGGGTCTTTTCACTCTCCTTCTTCTCTTTCTCAAACTGAAGGGCCCGGTTGATCTTTGGGTGTTTTCCTCCAACCTCCTTTTCACTCATCAGAATTTCGACCCCAAAAGATTTTCGGGTGTCCGGAATCTTCACAATTCGATCCACGGAACCATACTGGATGCCTGTCGAAACCTTGAACCCTAAATCCTTGAACACAGAATGGACGGCATCAATGAGGAGGATCTCGCTCTTGGGCCACAGGAGCGATTCGATGGTGAAGAAATCCTGTTCCTTTGGTTTTGCCTCCTCCTTCTCCCGAACCCTGTCAATTTCTGACTTCAGAAAGGTTTTTCGCGCTGTCGTCTTCTCTGATCTCTGTCGATCCGCACGGCTGACGATGAACATCGAAATGAGGCAGCCCAGGGGGATCAGGAGCCTGATCTCCTCTTCAAAGCACACGGCACTGTAGATCGCGAAGACGGCAAGCAAGAGTTGCAATAGCGCGAGCATCGCTCCACCTCGTCAGGAAGCATGGGATCAGGGGGCAAAAAGATATTCGTTCGTCCGGTTTAGCATCTTGGCTCCCTTGACCTCGGTTTCAAAGAGAGGTAATATCGCCCTGACCCTATCCCCGAATATCTTCCAGATCTCTGCCATATGCTCATCCTGCATCTGAACCCGGTTTCGGACGAATTCTGCAGCATCTTTTCCGACCTGGTCTTTCTGAATCACTCCGTTGACAATCACACCACCCACGGGAATTCCGAATTCATGGAACCAGTTGATGAATCGGGTGATGACGGCGATGGGAAGACTCTCCGGAAGGGTCACAAAGAAGAAGGCCGTAAGAGCTTCATCGGTCAGAAGCTTCTTGGCATTGGCCATCCTGTCCTTGAAACCCAGGAGGTAATCGAGAAGGGGATCCTTCTCTTTTTTCTTGGAGAAGGAAAGCAACTCTCTCAGGGACTTGGCTTCCTCCCTGCTCTTCAGCATCTTCTCCACCCAGAGGGAATAAACTTTTGACATTCCCAGGAGGCGTCTTGCATTAGCGGTCGGAGCGGTGTCGAACACGTAGAATTCATATTCGTCCTTGAACATGAGGTCGATCATGTTCTCAAACATGGCCGATTCTTCGAAGGCAGGGTTCATGGTGGCGGACTCGATGAACTCCTCCGCCTTGGTGGTGATATCGGCAAATTTGAGGAACCAGTTGATCTTTTCCCGGATCTCCCGCTTGGACCGCTCGATCGTATCCCGGGTATCGATCTCAAAAGCGTAACATTTCTCTTCATCGCAGACGACTGCCGCTTTCCCGAAGACATCCTTCTCGAGCAGAGTGGACAGGCTGTGAACGGGATTGGTGGAAGCAAGGAGCGTCTTCTTACCTTGCTTGGCTGACCACAGGGCTGCAGCTCCGGCCATCACCGTCTTTCCAACTCCTCCCTTTCCGCCAAAAAAGATGTATTTCAGTCGGGGACGATCCTTCATGAATTGATTCATATTGATTGTAATTTGGTCCACGGTAGACTCCTTGTAAAATCAGTGGTCAATTGGCAATGGTCAATTCTCAATGATCATTGAACCCCAGCATGGGAACTCATTTATAACCAACAAGCACTGATCATTGATCATTGACCATTGACCATTGATCATTGGAGATTGTCATTAATCCCCAAACATCGCTTTGGCCATCTTCTCGATCATAGGAAGACCTGTTACATCCCGTTCCATCTCGGGAACGGAGGCCAGGATTTCTTTCCCAAAAGTCGTGTCAATGACCTTCAGGTAGTGGTCCTGCATGGTGAGGCGATTTTTCAAGTACTCGGGAATATTCTGGTTTTTCAATTCGGCGGGAAGAACCCGGTTGATGATATACCCGCTCAAAGGGACATCAAATTTTGAAAAAAGATCGGCCGCCTTCAGCGTATCCTTAATAATCATCTCCTCTGCAGTGAGGACAAAAAAGAAAGCGGTCTTCTGCTTGTCGGTCAGGATGCTCGATGATTTGTTGATCCGTTCTTTGATATAGAGGAGTTCATTCAGGATGGCGTCCTCTTCCAACTCCTTTTCCCGGCGAATCACCGCAGCCACCTGGTCATATTCTCTCATCTGCTCACGAAGGCCGGTGATTTTGTCAATCCAGGCATCGTAGACCGATGCCATGCTCAGATAGTAGAGGGCGTGGCCGAGAGGAACCAGATCGTAAATGTAGTAATCGTATCCACCCTTGACAACGATATCAACGACCTCGTCAAAGATAGCGCTCTCTTCCATGGCCGGCTCTGCTGCAGCAGCCTGGATGTAGCTTTCGATCTCTTCCGGGATCTTGTCCATTCCATACATGTCGATGATCTTCTGCCGGATCTCCTGCTGATATTCCTTTACCCTGCGGTCGGCATCGATCTCCTGGGCATAAAGATTGGGCATGATCTCGGTCGGCCCCTTTCCGAAAATATCCCTTTGAAAGATATCGGTCAGTGAGGCCTGAGGATCAACGGAAAAGACGAGAACCCTTTTCCCCTTCTTAGCCAGGTAATAGGCAGTGGCCGCGGAAAATGTGGTCTTTCCCAACCCTCCCTTACCACCGAACATAATATAGTGCCGGTCCGGAAACTCTTCAAATATCTTTGCTAATGAAATGGGAACCACCTCCTCCTTGATAATCAATGCTCAATGTCCAATGAGCAATGATCATTGGTCATTGCGAACTGAGATTTCCAAGAAACAAGATCTGCCAGACCTGTCTAACAAATCAATGATCGTTGACCATTGGCTATTGGCTATTGATCATTGTTCCTTATGCTAATGCGTCTGTAAAGTCTTTCTCCCTCAGCATCCGTCGTTTCCAGGTGGAAATCTGGGGAACCACATATGGCAATAATCGCAAGGAGTAGTAAGGCGGGAGAATGGGCACACCCAGCATATCTCCCATCGTGATGAGGATGAAGAGGTGCTCCATGCTCGCCCTTGTCTTCAGGGCAAAGCGGGCGGAATCGTGTGCTGCCACCCCATAGACAAACTCCTTGATCGCCGTGAGAAAACCACCCTTTTTCTTCTTCTCTTCTTCAGCCATGAACCTCTTTCTCCCTTCAGCTAACCGGGCAGACACACAGGTCTGCCCCTACCGGATGGAACTTTTTAGTATCAGGTCTGTCATTCCTGCGGAGGCAGAAATCCAATGTCCTGGGTCACGTGCAACGTACCCCTACAGCGGGACGCTCGCAGCGTCTGTAGAGACGTCCCACCGGAACGTCTCTACAGAAATCCTCTCATAGAGAGGTAACTGCTTTTTGTTTCCTGGCTTTTCGTTATGCCTTAGCAGGAACTCCCACTGGTTTCATCGCTCGATAACGATTAAAAGCCTTCACTCCCTCCACCGCCAGAATAATCGCGGCAATAACCAGGAAGATCGCGACAAGGCCCATGAGAGTATTTCCTACCAGTGCCTCGCCCTTCACCGCGCCTGAGAAAACCGCTTTGAGAAGCCTGTAAGAAGTAAGCAACAGGGCAGCCACGGTAGTGACGAACATAAAGATCATCGGATAGAAGGTCCAGGCATAGGGTTTCCCCTCAGACATCAGATACGCTGTTACCAGCATCAGTGCCATGGAAGCCATTAACTGGTTGGCCCCTCCAAAAAGGATCCAGAGGTACTGCCACCATCCTGTCAGGATGAGGGTCAATACGAGAACGCTGGCGATGATGGTTCCGACGTGAGGGTTTCTAAAGACAGGACTCACGTCACTTAACAATTCCGAAGTAGCTACCCTCATGAAGCGGATGACCAGTTGCAAAATAGTCACGGCAAGAACAATCAACATGACACTGCCGTAGGACCTGCCTATAGCGGCCGGCATTCCTATTGCGCCCAGGAATTTGGAAACTCCTGCTGCAAAGACGGGAATAGGTCCTTTAGCAATGGCTGCCGCGTATTCGGAAGACGAGGCAAATATCGTTCCGGCAATTATCAGGGCGAAGAGGGCGAGCATCATCTCCACAAACATGACGCCGGCTCCGACGGGACGGGCATCCACCTCACTCTCCAGTTGCCGGGCCGTCCCCGAACTCGATACGATGCTGTGCCACCCGGAAATGGCCCCGCAGGCAATGGTCACGAACATGATAGGCCAGAGGTAGCCTATTTTAATCTCGAATGCCGTATAAGCGGGAAGGGTGAAGTCAGGATGGAGTATGAACACTCCGATGATCCCGAAGAAGAGTCCCAGGAAGACAATATAGGAAGCAACATAGTTGATCGGAAGAGCAAACCGCCAGATCGGTAAAACCGCGGCAAAGTAACAGAACACGAGCGCGGCAATTGCCCAGACCACACGGCTGCTCGCAATCCCGGAGCCGAGAATACTGTCTGAGGGAGCTACGGTCCCGAGCCAGATCCCAAACATCGCTATCACAACCGTAACAATCGTTGTCAGGATAATATCTTTTTTCCAGCGATAGATCATCTGTCCAGCCAGGACCCCGCCAATGGTAAGGAGGACCCACGCCATGGGAGCACTCTTCTGTCCTATCGCCGCATCCACGACAATATTCCCAAAGGCACCGGCCACAAGGAGAAGGAAAAAATAGATGAAGCAGAGGAGGATAATCCTTGCCTTCGGCGATATCAGTTTATGGCTCAAGCCTCCGAAAGAGGCTCCATCGCTTCGCATGGGGACCATGGCACTGGAGTAGTCATGAACCCAACCGATGAAAAAGGTGCCTAACAATATCCAGATCAGTGCTGGAAGCCATCCCCATTGAATGGCGATGATGGGACCGACGACAGGTGCTGCACCTGCAATCGACTTGAACTGGTAACCGAAAAGAATGTTCTTGCTGGTGGGCATAAATTCCACCCCATCCATGTACATCTTCGCAGGGGTCGCCCTCTTAGGATCGGACTTCATAATCTTCGTATCGATGTATTTGGCGTAGTAGCGATAACCGACATAAAAAACGATAAAACCAATGATCAGGACAACCACTGAGTTCATATCCAACCTCCTTCTGGGTAATAAAAAGATTTGGCGATAACCCGATGATTCCCCAAACTTTTTCTTATCCCCCCGTGTCGTTTTCACCTCCTCCCCAAGGTTTTTAAAACCCCTACATTATATTCCAATAATTTCCTTTGTCAAATTAAAAATGATCGGCTCGGTGGCCCTTCCTTATGGCGGGGCGACTTCAGTCGCCCTAAAATGAGAAGGCCAGAGTCTCCCCCAGCCTGTGGTAGTGCCTTCGAGGGAGGCATGACTCTGCCTGCGTTTACTCGAAACAACCCATCTGGCACTGGCTGATTTTCACCTTCATGTCATTGAGGATTTTTCCCATCTCCTTCTTCGATATTCCGAAATCCTCCGCGATCTTAAAACAGACTGCACAGGGGATCTTCCCCCCCTTTGCCTTTTCTTGGATCACACTCTTCAATTCTTTGCGATCTACCATGTGACTCTCCTATTCCGTTTTCTCCTTTGAAATGAAAATTCCGTATTCGAATCCATCGACCAAGGCGAGAAAAGAAGCCCTGTTGATATTCTCGGAAAAAGCCCGGACTTTCCAGGCCTCTTTCCCGTTGCCGAAGAGAATTTCAACTTCAACACTGGCTGCGGTCCCGGCCCCCGGATCGAAGATCCTGGAGCTGAAATCGATCAGCTTGATCTGGTCGACCTCGGGGAAGATCGATTTGAGAGACTTCTTCAATACCTTTGCAAGGGCATCGACCGGCCCTACGCCTGTGTCCGCCTCATGCATCTCTTTCCCATTGGCCCGGAGCATGATGGTCGCCTCCGGCCGGATGCCATCATCGACGAGGCGATAGTTTCCGTGAATTTCAAAGTGCGGCTTGTAGTCCGACATCGACCTCAGAAGGTTTAAGATCTTTGTAGCATCTCTGACCCGTTCTTCAACCAATAGACCTCTCCTGATAAGATATTGACTTCCTTAACATTAAGGAATTTCGTGTAATTGTCAAGAGAAATTATTTTCCCTCTCCTGTGGTTCGGCGGACTTCCAATGATCAGGTCCCGCCGGAGGGATAAGAGGATAAGTGTGAAAACCAGGAGATGAAGAACCCGACGGAATGGTGCATGGGCAAGAACAAGAAATTGACAGGCGTGGGCTGTTTTTGGTATATTCACTACGAGAATGGCCTTGGGAAACTTATCCCTTCGAAGGTGAGGACTTTCGGGAAGGGATTGGTTGGAGGCATGCTTGACTATTCTAAAATGATTTCGATGGGATACATTATCATCATCGACAAGCCTTTTTAGATCGTTTCTTATTTTCACACGGAAAGGGGTAAGAAAAGGAGTTGGAGAAAAGCACCGCAAGGAAGCTCGATCCCCAGATAACTGATTTAGATGAGAAGTCGCTCCGGGAGATATCGGAATCCGCAAGGTTCCTGGTCGTAGTCCTCATCCAGACACTGAAGGCGTTTCGCCTTTACGAGCCCAACCATCCCATTCTTGCAAAATTCTTAGACCGCCTGTTGAAAGTTTTCAGTCGTTATTTCAATGAATATGATATCTTCTCTCTCCAGGTCAAGGAACATCAGCTCTTTCACCGGAAAAAAATCATTTACGAAAATAAGGACATAAAAGAGAGCCTTTCCTTTCTCTTTTACAAGGATGGAATTCGTGAGATCCGGTTCCACAAAGGATTGGAACCAAGTGAAATCATTGAATTTTTGAATGTTGTGAGGAGAAGTGACCTGATCAATCGCCTCAGGGACGATCTCGTTACCCTGTTCTGGCAAGGGAATTTCTCCCACATCGACATTACGAGCGTTGAAGACTTCCTGGAGGCTGGAGCGACCGTCATCCCGACGACTAAAGAGCAGTTGGATCATGGGTTAGGATTCGGATATCGTGCTGAGACGGCCCAAAATGCAGACCCCGAGGCAACCCATGCCTTCATTATCGAAGAGCTTCAGGAAATCAACCCCAACCCGGACCAATCTCTGATGGAGGCCTGCCAGCTCAATATTCAGGAAATGGAAAAGATGAACCTGGAGACGCAGCAGGAGGAGAGCCCGGATCTCATTGCTCTTGTGGATGACCTCACCGAGGTCTTGCTTCATTTGAGCGAGGAGATGGATGCCTACGAAAATATCATCGCCTATTTTGAGCAGGTCTTCTTCAAATTCTATGAATGGGGAGAGATGGGGAAGGTTGTAAGGGTCCTGAAGAATCTTAAGAACATCCTTGAGACCATCGGGCTTCGTGACAAACAGATCTTTGCGATTCATCGCATTCTTGACATTCCTTCGGGTCCGGAGTTCGTGAAACTCCTCGGATTTGTTCTAAAGGCCGATAGAGAAGATCCCGAACTGATCGTCCAGGTCTTTCAACTTTTGACCCACCAGGCCATCCGTCCTCTCTTTCTTTTGTATCTTGAACTACGACCGGGAAAATGGAAGACCCTTGTGAAGGAATACCTCATTGAACTCTCGAAGGAGAACATTGAGCCATTAGCAAAACTCATACCGGAATCGAAACCGGGGGTGATCCTGCAAATTCTCGACATCTTTGAAAAAATCAAACATCCATCCACCCCGCGATCCGTTACCCCCTTAATCTCCCATGATGCGCCGGAGGTGAGGGAGGCGACCCTCAAGCTCCTCAGCAAATTCGAGGAAAGAAGAATCATCCACATCAAGAAATTTCTCGACGACTCTGAGCCGGAAATTCGAGGCAAGGCCGCGATCCTCCTCGCCCAGGCGGGCAGGGGCCAGGCAGTCAAACCCCTCTCAAAAGTCATTTTCTCTTCGAACTTCCATAAGCGGGACTTTCGAGAAAAAGCCTCTTTTATTCGAGCCCTCGGTGAAACACAAACGGAAGAAGCCCTCTCCCTTCTGAACAAGATAGCCAAAAAAGGAAGGTGGTTTCGAAGAGAGAGATGGCTTGAGATGCAACGCTGTGCGAAGATGACTCTCAGAACGATTGAAACCTACAAAGCCTTTAGGCAAAAACCGACTTAAGGAGGCGAAGGACCATTCCGCGGGAGATCCCTGTTCGAGGGGCCTTATCCGTGCGGAGGAGAAGAGAGATGGAGAATACGGAATCAAATATCCAGACAGCGTGGGCGGGGCCTAAACCCCCTGAATTGACGGACGACCGTTTTTCGCAAGCGGGAAATAGTCTGGTCATCAAGTTTCATGTCCTGATGAAGACCTCCAAGATTTATGATCCCAATAATCAGACTCTCCATCACTTCATCCAGGAATTCCTTCAAGTCCTCAATCCGCTGGTCATCAGGGAGGGAACCCTTGCGCTCAAGATCATCCGGGATGACCTCTACCTGAACGATCACCGGCTGCGCTGGCTCGTCGAGGGATTCAACAGCTTTAAATATCTTTTGACCGAGTGGAAAAAGCGATTCATCGGCGAGATCATTTTCCGGATGTCTTTGAACGAAAGAATCTTGACAGAATTCATCACCCATTTGATCAACCTTGAGGAAGGGCAGCCGGAGAACGCCAGGCTTCTCAAAGAGAGACTGATGGGACAGGGCATCTCCATTATCGAAAGCAACCCGTTGGAGATTGTTGAAGGCGACGATGAGGGGGTGTCTCTCCACGGAGAGGACCTGAGAGAGACGGCAAAGAAGGTCTACTTTGAAACGATCGGGGCTGTCAAAGAGGCCATTACCAATATCCGGTCCAATCAATATGCCAATCTGAGGAGGCTCAAACGACTGACTCAGAAAGCGGTTCATATCATCATCGAAGATGAATCGATCCTTCTGGGATTGGCAACCATCAAGAATTACGATGAATACACCTTCAACCACAGCGTCAATGTGGCTATTTATGCTCTCGGCATCGGGAGACGACTGGGATTCACGAAGGGGACATTGACGGAATTGGGAATGGCGGCAATGCTCCATGACGTCGGAAAGGCGAAGATTCCGAGAGAGATTCTCAACAAGCCGGCCAGCCTCGATGCGGACGAATGGGACGTCATGAGGAAAAACCCTGTGATGGGGGCGGAGATCGCCCTCGGCTTGAAACAGTTAAGCGAAATCAGTCCCCGAATCGCAATCGGGATCTTCGACCACCAGCTCAAAAATGATCTTTCCGGATATCCCAAGCTCCTTCGGAGGAAGAAGGTCAGCCTCTTCGGCAGGCTTATCAAGATTGGAGATGCCTACGATGCAATGACCACACCCAAGGCCTATCGATTAGTTCCCCATACGCCGGGACAGGCGTTGTCGGTGATGCTTAAAGAGCAGGGGACCGATTTCGATCCCATCCTCCTTAAAATCTTCATCGGCTTGATTGGAATCTATCCGGTGGGTTCCTTGATCCTCCTCGACACCCGAGAGCTCGGAATTGTCTTTAAGCCAAATCCCGACCCGAAGTTTATGGGCCGTCCCCTCATCATCCTGATCACCCTCGATGAGAAGGTTGAGGCGAAGAAAGAACTCGTCGACCTCACCGAGACAGATGAAGAAGGATTCTTTAAGCGCAACATTATCAAAACGCTCGATCCCTACAAATATCACATCGACATTGCTCAGTACTTTTTGTAGCGCTCCTTTCTTCTTTCGGAGGAGACCTGCCGGGCGAATAGGTTGACCACGCTCAGATACCTGTGTTATTTCATTTAAGATTCAAGGGAACGAGGAGTCAACCCTAACCCTCAAACCCTTGAACCCTACTGCGATGAAGGGAGTCATAACAATGAAGCTTAGCGGCGTGATCTCTCCGATTACAACCCCTTTTCAAAATGGGAAAGTAGCATGGGATAAGCTTAAAGAGAATTTCACGAAATGGAACCGGACAGGTCTTTCGGGCTTTCTCGTTCTCGGGTCAAATGGGGAGGCGGTCTACCTCAATGATAAAGAAAAATTAAAACTCATTGAGGTCTCCAGGGAATCGATCCCCTCCTCCAAGGTCATGGTTGTTGGAACCGGTCTGGAATCGACCCGGGAGACCATCCGGTTCACCAATCAGGCTGCTCGCATGGGGGCCAATTTTGGCCTGGTCGTGACGCCTTCCTACTTCAAGGGATCGATGAAGCCTCAAATCCTCCATGACCACTTCGTCTCCGTTGCAGAAGGCTCACGGATGGGGATCCTGCTTTACAATGTGCCCCAGTTTACGGGGATCAATATGGAACCGGAGCTGGTGGCCCGTCTCTCCGAACATCCCAATATCGTTGGGATCAAAGACAGCTCCGGAAACATCGGCCAGCTCAACGAGATCATCTCTCTTTCCAGGAAAGATTTTCGGGTCTTTGTCGGTTCAGCTCCCGTGTTTCTGCCGGCCCTCTTCATAGGAGCCGTAGGAGGGCTATTGGCAGTCGCCGATGCGGTCCCGGATGAATGCGTCCGGATGATGAAGCTCTTCGAGACAAAAAAGTTCGATGAGGCTCGGGATTTGCAAAACCGGTTGACTCCGCTGGCGAAAGCCGTCACCGTAAAATATGGCATTGGAGGATTGAAAAAGGCGATGGATCTTGCCGGCTATTTTGGCGGAGACCCCCGGCCCCCGCTGAAAAGGGTCGGCCCAGAAGTGGAGCAGGAGTTGCAAGGGTTATTGGACCGGCTCAAAGGACTCTAAAAATGGGTTCTGTTTTACCTCTTCTCCCGGGTTCAGGATCACGAAGCCCTTCTCCCAGGTGCCCCGGAGCATTCTCTCAAAAAACTCGAGAGACCCCCTGATTTCCTCATATCTTAGACTGAAGAATTGGGCATTCTCGCGGGCATGCTGGCGATGGGCTTCCGTCAGATGGAGGCCCGTATCCACAAGAAGAATCCTCGTATAATTCTTCAACTCCTCCCGGATGGCCCATTCCGCCGTCTCCTTCCCGTAGCGCCCGCAGTAATCGTGAAAGACTCCGAGAGGAGACTTTGCTTCCTCAATCCAGCCCTTGGTAAGGTAGTAGGTCCCTGGTTCCTTTCGATGCTCCTCAAGGTATCTTTCATGGGAACCTAAGAAAAGAGCGATGCAGTCATGAACTCTCGGGATCACGATGGAATGACGGTTTGACTTAACGCCGACGATACCGTTACTGCAGAGCCCATAGCCTAAAAGGATATAATCCCCTTCCCAGTCGTCCGCCTTGTTGATCTCCTCCTGAATCACCTCCTTCATCTTCTGAGGAGTCCGGTGGAGGGACTGCTCCAGAAAAATGAAGGAAATACCGTTTCCCTCAAACTGAAGGAGTTCATCTTTCATGATGTTGCAGGAGATGACGAAAAGTTTCATGGAGTGTCTCTTCCCCGAAATTGTAAACGTTCCAAATACGACATTTCAATCCTGTAGGGGTAGACCTATTGTCTACCCAAGAGAAGGGCGATCACAGAAGATCGCCCCTACGCAAATCAACCCCCCCAAACAAAGGGCGCAGCAAGCTGCGCCCTTACAGAAAATTCATCTAAAGAAAAACGTAGGGTAGGCACTGCCCACCATCTACTATTTTCCCATGATCTCTTTCAGCGCTGAAATGAGACAATGGACATACTGGATCTGGCAGGAGTCGCCCATGAGACCGACCCTCCAGATCTTTCCTTTCACCTGGCCGAGACCTCCTCCGACCTCAATGTTGTACTCATTCAGGAGCCTCTTTCGCGTGGGAATGTCCTCGACACCTGCCGGAAGGTAGGCCGAAGTCAGCATTGGCAAGCGATACCCCTCCTGGGCAAAGAGCTTAAACCCGAGCCTCTCCATCTCCATCTTCAAAAGGTCGCTGATCGCTTCGTGCCGTTTAAATCTGGCCTCGAGCCCCTCTTCGAAGATGATCCTCAATCCCTCTCTCATAGCATAGAGCATGGATGCGGGGGCCGTGTGGTGATAGACCCTCTCCTCTCCCCAGTACTTCTCGAGCAGTAACAGATCGAGATACCATCCAGGGATCTTTGTCTTTCTCGCACGACGGACATCCATAGCTTTTTCGTTTGCCGTAAAAGGAGAAAGCCCGGGGGGCACGCCAAGTCCCTTCTGGGAACAGCTATAGGAGATATCGATGCCCCAGCCATCCACCTTCACTTCACATCCGCCCAGGGAGGTAACGGCATCGACCAGAAAGAGGGTGTCGGTCTTCTTGCAGTATGCCCCGATCTCCTCCACAGGCTGTCGAACCCCTGTCGATGTCTCGGCATGCACAATGGCACAGATCTTTGCCTCAGGATGTTCCTTCAAGGCCTTGATCATTTTTTCAGGATCAATCGGCTTCCCCCATTCCTGGTCGATTCGGATAACCTTGGCCCCGAAACGGGCCGCCATATCGGTCATCCTCTCTCCGAAATATCCTTTCACGCCGATGATAACGGTATCCCCCGGCTCGACGAAGTTGACAAAAGAAGCCTCCATCCCGGCGCTTCCCGTACCGGGAAGGACGAGGGTCAGACGATTCTTCGTCTGGAAGATGTCCCTGAGCATGGCGCTGATCTCGTCCATGGTCGCCAAGAGAAGAGGATCGAGGTAACCGATCACAGGTGTGGCCATGGCCTTATAGACCCGGTAGTGGACATTGCCCGGACCGGGACCCAACAGAATACGCGGATTTGGATTGAACTCGTTCATTTCAAGACCTCCTCTAAATTTAGTGTCAAAGCGTCGCTCGCAGCGATCACTTTCACTCCCAGTTCCGTTTCAAGCTCGGCGGCCACAACCCAGGGCTTCGCCTTGATCATCGTCATTCCGAAATGGGTCAATACGGCTAATTTCGGCTTCGCTTTTCTGATGATCGTCTTCACATCTTCGATAGAAAGATGATCGATAGGATCGTCACCAACGGGCTTCAGGCGCACCACGTGGATGATCAGGATTTCTCCTCCATAGAGTTCCGGAAGATCCGGAAAGAATCGCGTATCCGTAATGATCGAAACCGTTCGGGGGGATATTTTGAAATTGATACCATACGTTTCCACCCGATGACGATGTCTCCGTGCTGTGGAAAAAGGGATCTCCCCGATTCTATACTCCTTATTCTCCTCTAAAATCTCAATTTTCTCCAGATAGTCTCTCAAATATTTCAGGACGACCGGGTCTTCGTCAAGGGCGTCCCTTGGAGCAAAGAGGATCCCCCGTTTCTTGAACCCTCCCTCTGTCATTGCCTCAATCATGACGTTCACGTCACCGGAATGATCAAGATGCTTATGAGTGAGGAGGATGCCATTCAGGGTGGAGGGATCCAGTTTGGGCTTGCTGTGGAGGCACCGAACGAGAGCGCCCGGCCCGGGGTCAATGTAGAGATTGGTTTTCCCGACGGATAGCCATGCGCCGCCGGATGCCCGGAGCTGCCTCATCACCACGAACCGGGCTCCCGCCGTCCCGATGAATTTTATGAAAGACATAGGAGTTGCGTCTCAAATTCCAATAACCAAATTCCAAGCTCCAAATAATGCCCAATCACCAAGCTCCGTTCACCCAATTCTTTCGAATTTTTGTCATGGGAATCTTGATGATCTCGTAAAAAGGCGTCTCACCGGTGAAAACCGGTGTCCAGTATTTTCATAATTTCCTGAGATCACTGGATTCCGGCTTTCGCCGGAATGACGATCATTAGCGCTATTCGACCTTTTACGAATTCACCAATCTTGATTATCATTTTGGAATTGGATGCTTGGGATCTGGTGCTTTACGATTTATTCTTCCTCCAGCTCTCTCAACCTCTTATCGTCCAGGCCGAAATAATGTCCCACCTCGTGAATGACCACCTCCTTGACCTTCTCTTCCACTTCCTCCCTTGTTCTGCAGACGGATTCGATGGGAATTTGAAAAAGGGTAATCTTATCCGGAAGGACGTTTCCGTAATAATATCCCCTCCTATTCAATGGGATGCCCTGATAGAGCCCCAGCAATTGGTAAGGAGATCGAAGCCCCATCTGCGACAGAAGATCCTGGGGAGCCCAGTCTTCCACCACCACATCCACGTTTTCCATCTTTTTCTTAAGAAATCTGGGAAGCCTCCTCAGCGCCGAGGCCGCTGCCTCCTCAAATTCCTCTCGGGTCAGTTTCATGCATTACCTTCGGTGATAAGTTCGGAGTTCGGAATCCGTAGGGGCGCTGCTTGCTGCACCCCCCAGGGTAGGGCAAGCCCTGCCCCTACAATAGAAACCGGGTTTGCCGACACTAACGTCTATCACCTACCTAATACCCCGTGCCCGGAGGGCACCCTCGAACCATGGAAATTAAGTGTATCTCACCCTCTCCCTTGACGGGAGAGGGTGAGCCAAACTCCTTGCCCCCTCACCTCAATCCTCTCCCCTCGAGGGGAGAGGAGGTTCTTCAGATGTTATTTTCTAAGCAATCTCTCCGAACTCCGAACTCATCACTCCGAACTACTTCTGGAGCTCGGGTACAATCTTCTCGAAATAATCGAGCACCTCCGGGTTCATGAGGGCATCCCTGTTCAGGACCGGTCTCCCGTGAATAATATTCGTTACGGCGCTCTCCACCTTTTTCATATTAAGGGTATAAGGGGCGCTCGGCATCTCCATGATGATTGCCGGGACATGGCGAGGCGATGCCTTCTCCCTCAGGGTCTTTCTGACCCTGTTCTTTAGCTCTTCGGTCAATTGGGAACCGGGATTCAGCTTGACGAAGAGAATAACGCGCTGGTCTCCTTCCCAATTCTGTCCAATGGCTAAGCTGTCTGAAATTCCTTCAATCTTCTCCACCACGTTATAGATCTCGGCGGTGCCGATCCGGACCCCGGAGGGTTTCAGAACCGCATCGGAACGGCCATAGATGGTAATCCCCCCGGTGTCACTGTGCATGACGATGTAATCACCATGGCGCCAGACGTTGGGATAATACTCGAAGTATGCGCTTCTATATTTCTCTCCTTTGGCATCGTTCCAGAAGTAGAGGGGCATGGGAGGAGCAGGAGCTTCGCAGACCAGTTCACCCTGTTTGTCCCATATGGGTTTCCCATTCTCGTCATAGGCCTTCACCTTCATGCCCAGGCCCGGGCTTTGGAGCTCCCCTGCATAGACGGGTTTGATGGGGCTGCCGATGGCAAAACAGCCATTGATATCCGTCCCGCCGGAGATCGAATTGAAATGGAGGTCCTCCTTGACCTCCCGGTAGAGATATTCGAAACCTTCTGCCGAGAGCGGAGACCCGGTCTGGGAAATCTCTTTAAGAGAAGATAAATCATACTCCTTTCCAGGACGAATCCCCTCGCTCCGGAGGTAATTGACATAACTTGCACTGAGCCCGAAGATGGAGATTCTTTCATCCTGCGCCATCTTCCACATCGCCCCCCCGTCGGGATGATTCGGGTTTCCGTCGTAGAGAACGATCGTCGCTCCAACGCCTAACGAGCTCAGCAGCCAGTTCCACATCATCCAGCTACAGGTGGTGATGTAAAAGATCTTGTCTTCGCGCTTAAGATCCGAATGGAGAAGGAGCTCTTTCAGGTGATTGATCAGAATCCCTCCCGCCCCTTGAACCATGCACTTGGGTTTGCCAGTGGTCCCGGAGGAGAACATGATGAAAACAGGATGGTCAAAGGGCAGTTGTTCAAACTGAAGGGCAGGCTCCGTATCTTTAGCCAGAAAGTCCTCATAATGAACAGCGTTCGGAATATTTCTGAGGTCGGGCTTATCTCCGGCATAGGAAACGATGACCATTTTCCTCAGGGAAGGGATGGCTCTTGCCACTTCTGCCGCATTCCCCAGGCAATTGAAGACCTTCCCCTTGTAAAAATATCCGTTTACTGAGACCAAAACCTTGGGTTCAATCTGACCGAGACGATCCAGGGCAGCCTGGGGTCCGATATCCGTGGCACAGGAAGACCAGACAGCACCAATGCTGGTCGCAGCCAGCATCGCGATGGCCGTCTCCATCAGGTTCGGCATGTAGCCTGCTACCCGGTCACCTGGAACAATCCCTATCTCACGAAAAGATTTTGCCAGCCGCGCTACCGTCGCGTAAAGTTCAGCATAGGTCATCCTGGAAGATTTCTCTGTTTCACCCCGGAATAGAAAGGCGAGCCGATCATCCCGGAAGCGGAGGAGGTTTTCTGCAAAGTTCAACCTTGCCCCCGGAAACCACCTCGCCCCAGGGAATTTGCTCAAATCATCTACCACCTGATCGTACTTTTTTGAAGCTTTGATCCCGGCAAAGTCCCACATGGCCGCCCAGAAATTGGGAATCTCGTCGACCGACCACTGATAGAGGTCGTCGTATGACCTGAACGATCTTCCGAATCTCCTGTTGACGAATTCGATGAACCTGGTCATATTGGCATTCTTGACTCTTTCTTCGGATGGCGTCCAACTGGGTTTCTTCATGATGGCACCCCCTCCTTCGGTTCTTTTCTCTCCATTGAATATCATTCCTGATCGTTTCCGTCAAGATGTATTTGCCAGCCCTTACAGGAGTGTGTTAGAAATGGAATGTTGGAATAATGGAATGTTGGAATGATGGGTTATAAAGAAGAGGAAGCGCCAAGGTTTCGTTTTTCTGCTTTTACTACCCACTATTCCATTCTTCCACTATTCCATCATTCCATCCTATAATGGTGGGGCGAATGGCGCAGATTGAGATTGATCGAGAACGATGTAAGGGTTGCGGTCTTTGCACGATCTCCTGTCCGAAGGAGCTGATTCGGATTGGAGAAGAGATTAACCGACAGGGATATTTCTTCGCCTGTTGGGGTGATGGTGACAGCAAATGCACCGGGTGCGCCATCTGTGGAGAGATCTGCCCGGACGTGGCCATACGGGTGTGGAGGTAACATGGAGGGTTCGGAGAAAATACTGGCAAAAGGGAACGAAGCGATTGCCATGGCAGCCATTGATGCAGGATGCCTTCTCTACTTTGGATACCCCATCACCCCCCAGAACGACATCCCTGAGTTTCTCTCCAAAGAACTCCCGGCCCTCGGTGGAGTGTTCATTCAAGCAGAGAGCGAAATCGCCTCTATCAATCTGCTCTTGGGCGCTTCAGCAACCGGAACGAGGGCGATGACCTCTTCCTCCAGCCCGGGCATCTCCCTGATGCAGGAGGGGATTTCCTATATGGGAGGAAGCGAACTTCCCGCTGTGATCATCAATATTTCACGGAGCGGACCCGGACTCGGGGGCATCTCTCCTTCTCAGGGCGACTACTTCCAGGCCACCCGGGGAGGTGGGCACGGGGATTACAGGATGATCGTTCTCGCCCCCTCTACCGTCCAGGAGATGTACGATTTAACCCACCTTGCCTTCGATCTGTCGGATAAATATCGCAACCCGGCCATGATTCTTGGAGACGCCCTCATCGGGCAGATGAAAGAACCTCTCCTCCGAATAAAACCCGAAAAAATGGACCTCCCGCCCAAGGACTGGGCATTGACCGGAGCAGAGGGGAGAAAGCCTCGCCTGATCAAATCCCTCTACCTTCAAGACGGGGAGCTTTCAGAGCATAACTGGAAGCTCTATGGAAAATACGAAAGGATGAAAAAAGAAGAGGTTCGATTCGAGACCTTTCAGGTGGGGGGAGCCCGGCTGATGGTTGCCGCTTTCGGAAGCATTGCCAGGGTGTCGAGAACCTCTGTTGAAATGGCGAGGGAGGAAGGGATGGAGGTGGGGCTGATTCGACCCATCACCCTCTTCCCTTTTCCTGAGCAGGCTTTTCATGATCTCTCGAAAAAGGTGAAGACGTTTTTGACGGTTGAATTGAATACGGGGCAGATGGTGGAGGATGTGAGGCTCTCAGTCGATCGGGATGTGGAAGTCCATTTCTACGGGAGGCCTCCTGGCTCCCTCCCTACCCCCGAAGAAATCCTGGAGGAGATCAGGAAACACTACCCCTGATTTCAGATCGCAGATTTTAGATTGGAGATTCAAAAATCTGAAATCCAAAATCTGATGAATTCGTAAAAAGTCGAAAAGGGCTAATGATCGTCATTCCGGCGAAAGCCGGAATCCAGTGACCTTAGGTAGTTGTGAAAATACTGGACACCGGTTTTCACCGGTGAGACGACCTTTTACGAGATCATCAAATCTCAAATCTAAAATCCCAATGTGGATAGGAGATTCAACCGTGGAACTTGTCTTCAAACGTCCCGAGAGCCTAATAGATGTTCCCTTTCACTTCTGCCCCGGATGCCACCACGGGGTCGCCCACCGTCTCGTGGCAGAAGCGATCGACTATTTCAAGATCAGGGAGAAGACCATCGGTGTTGCCTCGGTGGGTTGCTCCGTCTTCATGTACGAATATTTTGATGTCGATGTCCTGGAAGCGCCTCATGGCAGGGCCTCGGCCGTAGCCTGCGGAGTCAAACGGGCCCGGAAAGATCGAATCGTCTTCACCTACCAGGGAGACGGAGACCTTGCTTCGATTGGCATCGCGGAGGTGATTCACACCGCCAATCGAGGCGAACCGATTACCATCGTCTTTGCCAATAACACGGTGTACGGGATGACCGGGGGACAGATGGCTCCTACAACCCTCCTGGGACAGAAGACAACCACGAGTCCCTATGGGAGGGACTTCGCCTCCGACGGATACCCGATTCGAATGGCGGAAATGCTTGCAACCCTGGAGGGCAGCGCCTTTGTGGCGAGGGTTGCGGTCAACAACCCTGCCAACTTGACGAAGGCGAAGAGGGCGATCCGAAAGGCCTTTCAGATGCAGATCGAAGACATGGGTTTTTCTTTTGTAGAGATCTTGTTAGCATGCCCTACGAACTGGGGTATGAATGCCCTTGAGGCCAATCGCCGGGTGGAAGAGGAAATGATCCCCTACTTCCCACTGGGCATCTTCAAGGAAAGAAAGATGGCAGACTACTTGTGAGGACGCCAAGAGAAATGGGAAATACGAACGGATTTCATCACGGTACGATTATAGCGGGCTTCGGGGGACAGGGCGTCCTGATCATCGGAAATCTCCTTGCTTACGCCGCCATGGCCGAAGGGAGGCATGTCACCTATCTCCCTATCTATGGGGTAGAAATGAGAGGAGGGACAGCGAATTGCACGATCGTCATTTCCTCCAGGGAGATCGGATCTCCCATTATTCAAAAACCGCACTCCGCCATTGTCATGAACCTTCCTTCCCTCGTTAAATATGAACCGAGGGTACTTGACGGAGGGCTTCTCCTTCTCAACTCTTCTCTCATCGATCCTAATGAGGCCTCCCGGAGGGATATCGAAATGCTGCCCGTTCCCGCAAACGATATTGCGATTGAAAGCGGGAACCCGAAACTCGCTAACATGGTGGCCCTGGGCGCCTTTATCGAGAAAACAGGGTTGGTTGCAATGACATCCCTTTCCAGCTCTTTTGAAAAAGTTCTGGACAAGAAGTACCATTTTCTTATCCCGGCCAATGTGAAGGCTATCCAGAAGGGAGCCGAATTCATCCGGTCACGCTCCTGAGAAATCGGGGACACTTCCCATAATTTTCCACTGAAGAAAATTATGGGAAGTGTCCCTGGACGAGGGAAAACGCATGGAAGAGAAAAAAGAGTTTGAAGAGATCCGCGTGGGAGAAAAGATCAAGATCATGAGAGAGCAGAAGGGGCTCTCGTTGAAGGACGTCGCCGACATGACGGGTTTCTCAACGGCCTTGCTTTCTCAGATGGAAAACCACCTCGTCTCTCCTTCCCTCGGAACCATCATCAAGCTGGCCAGAGCCTTTGGAGTCAGGGTGGGTGACTTTTTGGGCGAGACCCAAGGAGAACCTTTTGCCATCGTCCGAAAGGACGAGCGGAAAAAGGTCTCCCGATTTGCCTCAAAAGAAGGGGTCAAGTATGGATACGCCTACGAGTCTTTAGGATTCGAAAAAAAGGACCGCCATATGGAACCTTTCATCGTGACCCTGGAACCCGCTACGGTCAAGGCCTCCAAGACATCGGTCCACGACGGCGAGGAGTTCATCTTCGTCCTGGAAGGCGAAATGGAGGTCATCCTGGGAAATCATACCGACGTTCTCTATCCCGGTGATTCCATCTACTACGACTCAACCATTCCCCACCGGGTCCAGTGCCACCAAGACAGCGTGGCAAGAATCCTGGCAGTTCTTTATACGGCGAGTACGTAAGAATGGCTGCATCTGCAATGATAAATCCCCCTGCATCCCCCTTTGTTAAAGGGGGACATCCATTTCTCCCGCCTTTGGACAAAGGACTTCCACCTCTCCGCCCTTTGGACAAAGGACACCCATATCCCCCCCCTTTGGAAAAGGGGGGTTGGGGGGGATTTAGGCCCTTTTTTCCTCTTTTTTTCCTTTTCCTCCTCATCACCTTCCCTGATCTCAGTATCAGCCAACCTGCCCTCAAGATGGGGGCAATTGTCCCCTTCACCGGCCGATGGGGCGATTCAGGGAAGGAATGTGCAAAAGGAATGCTCGATGCCGGGAAATGGTTGAATCAGCGGGGTGGTATTTTTGGAAGAAAGCTCGAAATCCTCCTGATCGACGACACGTCTCAGGTGGCCGAAACGATGGCTGCCTATCGAAAATTGAATGAATCAGATCATGTCCTTCTCCTCTACATCTATTCCACGGAAACAGCCCTTTCCCTTCTTCCTCACATCCACTATGACCGGGTTCCCGCCCTGGTTGGCTCCCTCCCTTCCGTAATCGCCCAATCGCCCAAGTACCCCTATTTTTTTTCGATCTCTCCGACGCCCCTCGACCTGGCAAAGATTGCCATGAAGTTCATTTCAGAAAAGTCGGGTATCAAGTCGAGAGGACCGAAGGTTGCTTTCCTGGGTTTTCCTGATCACCTGGGGAGAGATTTTCTGGATGAAACGAAGGCCTATGCCAAAGGCCTGGGCATTCAAATGGGACCCGATGTGTGGGTCCCCGATCTTTCTCAGATTCCCAGGGCTCCCGGTCCCGAAGACCAGGCAAAACTGATTGCCCCTGTTCTCTCGGCGATCAATCAGTACGGTCCCGATTTCAGTTATCTGAGCCTTACTTCCAGGGAAGCCTCTTCCGTCCTGGCAGAAGCAAAGAAATCGGCGATCAAGACCACATGGATCTGCAACCTGAAAGCATTTGATGAGAACCTCGCATCCTTTGACGACGTCCTCGGCGTCCAGCCTATCTCCCCTTTTGACGAGGATGTTCCCGGAATGGCAGCAATCAAGGAAGCCCACCAAAAATGGCACCCTTACGATTCCCACACCCTCTCGTACGTGGAAGGATGGGCTACGGCACAGGTGATCGCTGAAGTCCTTGGCAAGGCCCTTCCCGAACAAAGGCTATCGCGCGAAAGAGTAAAGAGCTCATTCGAAGAACTGAAGGACTTCGTCCTGGGGGGACTCATCCCTCCTATCACCATTACGCCCGGTGACCATCGGCCCAGTGTCGAATCAAGAGTCTTCATTGTCAAAGACGGAAAGCTCGCGCGACATACTGAATTTATTTCCGCAGGAAGATGATAGCCGTTTGTATCATGGCCCGGGGACAACCTCGAATACCACTCTTGGAACCTTTACGTTGCGGGTTGAAAATGGTCTTGACAAATACAACAGGTAACTGGTAAAAAATAGCAGGCCCACCATTTTTTGAAACGAGCTTATTCATGCCCTAAGGGGGACAAATCCTACGGAGAGGAGGTCATTTGTATGAAAAAAGGGATTTTATCGGCATGTGTAGTCATCTTTTTTCTTATTCTCGGTTTATCCCATCCACCTTTTACAGGAACAGAGGCTCTTGCCGCGGAAAAGCCCATCGTCATTGGAGCCCCTCTTGCCACAGCCTTCCTTTATGGGTGGGATGCGGAACGAGCCATCAAGCTTGCGATTGATGAAATCAACGCCCAGGGAGGGGTTGCCGTCGGCAAGGAGAAGAGACCCCTCAAAGTGGAAGCGATGGATACCCGCGACCTCGAGCCTGGAGTGCCGGTGAGCGATGCTCTTCTTGTGGTGGAGAAACTTATCCTGGAGAAAGAAGCTGATTTTATGATTGGCGGTCCTGTCCGTTCAGAAGCAGCCCTTGCGGCGATGGATTTACTATCGAAGTATAAGAAGATATCGATACTGACAACGGGGGCGTTGACGCCGGCGTATCACAAACGAGTGGCCGACGAATATAACAAATTTAAGTACTGTTTCAGAATTTCCGGTGAAGTAGGCTGGATGGTGGCAGGAGAATTCGTTCCCTGTCTGGTGGATATCAAGGCGAAATATGGCCTAACTAAGCTTTTCATCATGGTCCAGGATGTTGCCCATGCCAGGGCGGCGGGTGATGCCACAGGCAAATTGGCTTCAGAGAAAGGCTGGGAGGTCGTCGGTAAGGAGATCTACCCAACCGGAACCACGGATTACTCGGTTGGGTTGCTTAAAGCCAGAAAAGAGAATGCTCAAGTCATTCTGATCGTAATGGACATGCCTGAAAGCTCGATTCTTCTGAAACAATGGTTCGATATGAAGATACCTGCCCTTCCATTTGGTACCATCATTGCTGCCGCGGAGCAGCCGGGTTTCTGGAAAGCCACGGAGGGAAAAGGAGAGTATTGTCTGGCCAGTGTGGTCAATGCCGGCAATGCCCCGTCCAAAGCCACTCCATGGACGATGAAATTCGTCGAGGCTTATCAGAAGAAGTATGGCTTGGAGCCAGAAGGCTACGGGACGTCATCGAGCTACATGGCAGTCTATGTTCTGAAAGATGCCATTGAACGTGCAGGTTCTCTTAATCCCGATGCGGTCGTGGCCGCCCTTGAGAAGACGGATCTGATGGGCGTCTATGGAAGAATAAAATTTAATCCCCAGAACCATCAGGTTATCCCGAGCGTGGATCCGAATGAGGGGGCAGTGGGGACCATCTTCCAGTGGCAGGCAGGAAAAAGGATCGTGGTCTTCCCGCCCAAAATCGCCGTGGGGGAGATCAAGCTTCCTCCCTGGATGAAAAAATAAAATACCGGAATAATGGAATACTGGAATGTTGGAATATTGGGAAAAGAATTAGAAGAACGGGCTAAGGGAAGCACAAGAAAACTCAGTGCTAAGAACTGGAATACTGGAAGAATGGAAAAGTGGAATCCATGAACACGGAATGCTGGAAGAATGGAATACTGGAATATTGGGAAATGAATTGGAAAAATGCAAGGAAAGAATAATGGAAAGACGCGAGGTCTGATTTTTTTGGATTTATCCATTATTCCAGTATTCCAACATTCCACTATTCCAGTTTTATTCCATTATTCCAACATTCCAACATGTTTTTGCCTATGGATATCCTGATCTACGGCATCATCAATAGTTTCCGACTTGCCTTGGTGGCGATTGGCTTCACCCTGGTCTACGGCATCAGCAGACTCCCCAATTTTGCCCATGGTGCGCTCTATGTCGTCACGGGATTCATCGTCTGGAGTCTTTTGCATATCCTGAAAATCCATTACGCAGTAGCCATCCCTCTGGGTCTCATCATCATGGGATTATTCGGGGCATTCATCTACCGATTCATTCTCATTCGCGTACGAGGGATGGCTACCTCAGAGATCATCGGATCTTATGCGATGGGTCTTGCCATTCTTGAAGGTCTGCGCTGGGGAGGATTCAAAGGCATGACTTATACCCTCCCCGTTTTCATCGAAGGCAGTGTTGAAATCGCCGGGATACCCGTTGATTTCCAGAGGATCGTTGTTGTGGGGATCGGGATTGTGGTCATCGCCTTTATGTGGCTTTTCACCCATTTCAACAGGGTCGGCCTGGCATTAAGGGGCATGGCCCAGGACGAGCATGCCGCCATGATGCTGGGGATCGATTCCGATCGGATGGCAACGGTTGCCATGGCCATGGGATCTATTCTGGCCGGGCTGGCGGCCCTGGTCTTACTCCCCCTTGGCAATATCGTTGTAGAAGAAGGGTATAATGTACTCATCCTCTCGATTGCGGTCTGCATTGTGGGCGGGCTTGGAAGTTGGGTCGGTGCCGTGCTTGCCGCCTTCATGATCGGTTTCCTGCAAATCATTACGGTCGCCTATATCCAGTCCCATTTTCATATGGTGGTTGCCCTTCTGGCCATCATCGTCACGCTCATCTTCAGGCCCTCGGGCCTTTTCGGGAAGCAGAAGCAACTGGAAGAAAGAGTTTAAGGAATCAATGCAAAATGGTCAATGGGCAATGATCAATTCACAATAAACAATGATTGATGATGTCGTAAAAAGTCGTCTCACCGGTGAAAACCGGTGTCCAGTATTTTCACAACTACCTGAGATTACTGGATTCCGGCTGGAGTTTATCCCAGTGAAAACCGGGGCCGGAATGACGATTATTAGCCCTTTTCGACTTTTTACGAATTCATCATGATTAGTGATTTGACACTCAACAACGAGTGAAGCATTTGGGGAACGATTGGAGAACAAAGACCGGCGCAGAGAGAGAATAGACCGCGGAATTAAGGTGAGAACCGAAGGAATCTATGCCATTGCCTCCTGGCAGGAGGTGGCTTATCTTCTCCTCCCGAGACTGGTTCTGATTGTGGGTCTTCTTATCCTTCCCATTGTGATCCCTTCCCTCTATTGGAAGAGAGTCATATCCATTGTTAGTATTTATGCCCTGCTCGCGCTCGGATTTGATTTCCTGTCCAACTTTGTGGGATTGGTCTCCCTCGGAGGAGCTTTCTTTATAGGGGTGGGTGGATATATTGCAGCTATCCTCAATAAGTCCCTCGGATTACCCCCTGCCCTCACCATCCCACTGGCCACCCTCGGTGGGGCTGCTCTTTGCACACTCCTTCTCCTCCCTGCCCTTCCTCTCAGGGGGGTGTACTTTGCGATTGTGACCCTTATGTATCCCCTTGCCCTGGCAAGAATCATAGAGGCCCTTAACATTGTGGGGGGGACAGATGGGATCGTTGGAGTGGCCAGCTTTGCAAGCAAATGGGTGGAGCAGTATTTCATCATCGTCATTGCCATCATCGCCCTCTTTGGACTGAGGAGACTGGTCAACGAGGATATCGGGCTGGTCTTTCGAGGAGTGAAGGACAACGATCAGGCCATCAGGGCTTCCGGATTAAGCATCACCCTTTATAAGGCGATCGCGGTCTTCATTGCCGCAGCCCTCGGTTCACTCGGAGGAGCCTATTTTGTTCACCTCTACATGGTGGCAGGAATCTCCCTGTTCGCGCTGGATTACTCCATTATCCCCATTGCCGCAGCAGTGATCGGAGGAGGAGGAACGCTGGTGGGTCCTTTGCTGGGTTGCTTCATCCTGGTGCCGGTCTCAGAGCTCCTCCGGGCCTTTGGAACGCTGAGAATTGTCTTCTATGCCCTCATCTTGATGATGTTCATCATGTTCCGAAGTGAAGGCATTATGGTCTACGCCCAGCGAAAATACCATCAATTTGAGAGGTGGGTCAAGGTATGAGCGAAGGGGCGATCCTGCGCGTCATCGACGTACGTAAGTCCTTCGGCGGGATCCAGGCATTAATGGATGTCAGCGTGGAGGTCCAGGAAGGAGAGATCTTCGGAATCATCGGCCCCAATGGCTCCGGGAAGACCACCCTCATCAACTGCATTACCGGCTTCATCAAGACGGACTCCGGCAAGGTTCTCTATCGGGGTAAGGATATTACGAACCGGGCGCCCAACCACATCGCGAACCTCGGAATTACAAGGACCTTTCAGATCATGAGACCTTACTATAGCCTTCCGGCCTACAAGAATCTTGTCATCCCTCTCTTCTCCCCGAGGGCAAGACGGACGGGAGGCTGGAGGGGAGGAGGAAAACTCGGAGACAGGGATGCGGTAGGGATCGATATCCTTGAAGAGATCGGTTTTGAAAGGGATTCATCTGTCCCTTACAAACTTGCCTCAAGCCTGCCCACTGGATACTTGAAGCGACTGGAGCTCGCCAGATGCCTTGCCTTGAGACCCGAGATCATCCTCTGCGACGAGGTCTTCTCCGGACTCAGTATGAGTGAGATTGCCAGCATGGTACCCCTCATCGAAAGGCTGCAAATGAGTGGGATCACTTTGATCATGGTGGAGCATCGACTGAGGGAGCTCTTTTCTGTCGCAACCCGGGTGATGGTTCTCAACTTCGGACAGAAGCTCGCGGAGGGACATCCTGACGAAGTCATGAAAGACGAAAAGGTAAGGGAAGCTTATCTCGGATCGGAGAAAGTCCTGGACTATACGTTTCAGTAAACCCTACATTGCTAACTTTGTCCCGCCGGGGCTGGGCGGGACTAAATTTTCAATTTGCAACGAGTTCTTAAAGGTGTGTGCCATGGAAAAAGAGCACATCTTCACACGGTTTGAAGAGATGTGCAAGAAATATCCCGACCGGGAGTCGATCCTCTTCCTCGGAAAGAGCTTTTCCTATGAAGAACTGTCCGACCTGATCAATCGCCTCGCTACAGCCCTGAATCGACTTGGGGTGCGAAAGGGCGATAAAGTGATGATCTACGTCTCCAACTCGCCCCAGTGGGTGATCTCATTCTTCGGAATCCTGAAGGCGGGAGCCATCGCCGTTCCCGTTCCCCCCATCTACACTTCCTTCGAGATCGAGTACATGATCAATGACTCTGGCACGGAAACGATCATCTGCCTGGATACGAATTTCTGTTATGTAAAAGAGATCTTTCCGAAAACCTGTCTGAAGAGGGTGATCGTTACAAACCTGGTCGACCTGCTTCCATTATGGAAGCGTACGGTCGGGTTTCTTTTCGACAAGGTCCCCCGGGGAACGGTGGAGAGGAACAAGAATGTATACGCCTTCAAGGATCTTCTAAGCCGGTCGCCCCGCAAGTTGGAAGTGGAAACGGATCCGGTGAAAGATCTCGCCTATATTCTTTACACAGGTGGGACGACCGGGTTTCCCAAAGGAGTGCCCGGGAACCATGCAGGCATGACCTCTTATGTCAACGACATTATGAATGAGGTCGTTGGGGGGTATGTCGGCGAAGGGACCGACACCTATATCGCAATAAACCCTCTTTTTCATATCATGGCTCTCGGGTTCTTTACGGCCGTAGGACTGAATCATGGAAATAAGACGATCATCATGCCGGTTCCCCAGGTGGATGCCATCCTCTCCTCCATGCAGAAATACAGGCCGAGATGGCTCCTTGGCGTCCCTGCCCTCTATCGCATGATCCTGGAAAATGATCGATTAGACCAGTATGATCTGAGTTCTCTGCGTTACTGCTACTGCGGCGGCGATGTCCTTCCGATCGAGGTCTTCAGGCGATGGAAAGAGAGATGTGGGGTCTCCATCTATCAGGTCTACGGCTCCACGGAAGCCGGCCATGTCACTTATAACCGACTGGATAGAGAGCCCGATCTCCTTTCCATCGGACTGCCGCTCAAGTCCAGAAGGTGCAAGGTTGTCCATCCGGATACCCTGGAACCCGTGCCCATGGGCGAAACCGGGGAGCTGGTAGTGACCTCGGACGACACGGTCAAGAATTACTGGAATAAGCCGGAGGAAACGAAGAGGGCCTATGTGGAGATTGATGGGGAAACCTATTACCGTATGGGCGACTTTGTCCGGCAGAATGAAAAGGGCGAGATCTACTATATCGAGAGATCGGCGGATATCATAAAGTATAAAGGCTATCGGGTCTCGGCATCAGAGGTTGAGGCCGTATTGCAGGACCACCCGACCGTCATCGGAGCCTGTGTGGTAGGTGTCCCGGACGCAAAGGTCGGGGAGCGGATCAAGGCCATGGTCGTTCTCAAGGAGGACGCGAGAGGGGTCGACGCATCGGAGCTCTCGAAATGGTGCAGGGAAAGGCTTGCGCCGTACAAGATTCCACAATATATTGAGTTCAGGGACATGCTCCCCAAGTCCAAGGTGGGCAAGCTCCTGAGGCGCGAAATCCGGGAAGAAGAGCGGAGGAGAATCTCAAAAGACAAGAAATAGCAACTGATGTATCAATTTATTAACAGTCTCATTATAGGATGGACACTCTATGCAATGAGGCGATGGCCGCCACCGACAGAAGTAACTCCCCCTTCCCCCTCTTAGCCCAAGAGGGGGTATATCCCTCCCCTTAAGATAAGGGAGGTCAGGTGGGGTTATGAATCCTCGTGTTGTCTCCCATCAATGTATGGACTATTTTGAGATCCATAATAGCTGCTTGAAGATTGGTCCAAACTGGATCATTTGTTTTTTGGTTTCGTAGGGGCGATCCTGTGTGATCGCCCTATTAGCCGGGCAGACACGTAGGTCTGCCCCTACAGAATATATGATTCACGGACACAGATCAGGAAAACGGTTATGTTATTCTCTCCACAATACAAACGCACAAAATAATTTGACACGTAGGGCAAGGCTTCAGCCTTGCTTAAAGCAACCCTGAAGGGTTGCCCTACAAAGAACTTCATGCGTCTGTATTAATCGATAAATCATGATCCCCTTCGGCAGGCTATTCCATGGCAATTTACGATGAACTTCTCATTCACTCCTTTGAGCGGGCCTGTGAGAGCTTTCCTGATCGGCCTGCGGTCATCTACATTGGAGAGAAGTTCTCCTACCGAAAACTTAAAGAATTGATCGACCGGTTCGCCACGGCCCTTTATGATCTTGGAGTGAGGCCGAACGATAAGGTCATGCTCTATATCCCCAATTGTCCCCAGTTCCTGATCGGTTATTTTGGAGCCCAGAAGGTCGGAGCCGTCCCCGTTCCGGTCTCACCTATCTACACGCCTCATGAGATCAAATACCTCATCAACGATTCAGGGGCTGAGACCGTTCTATGCCAGGACACGAACTTCAGATACATCAAGGAAGTCTTTCCCGAGACCTGTCTCAAGAGGGCCATCGTTACGGGCTACGTGGACCTCCTTCCGTTTCACAAACGGATGGTGGGCGCTCTCTTCGACAAAGTGCCGAATGGCGTCGTCGAACGGGACGGAGCCGTCCACTCTTTCCGGAATCTCATCCATCGTTATCCGCCCGAGCCTCCCAAGACCGATCTTCACCCGCGGGATCATCTTTGCTATATATTATATACCGGCGGAACGACGGGGTTTCCCAAAGGATGTCCATCCACGCATACAGGGATGGTCTCCTTCGTCGAGGAGATTCGTTCTGTTGGCGAAGGCCACATCGGAGATGGAAAAGAGGTATTCATCATGGTCAACCCTCTTTTCCATCAGATGGCCCAGGGCGTTCTTCTGGGCATGGTTCTCTCCAGAGGAAATACGGCTGTCCTGATGCCCATTCCCCAGGTTGATGCCATCCTGGAGGCCATACAGAGGTATAAGGGAACTCTCTTCCTCGGCGCTCCCACGCTGTATCGCATGATTCTCGAAAATGACAGACTGGGCCTTTATGACCTGTCTTCGTTGAAATACTGCTGGAGCGGTGGAGATGTCCTCCCTCTCGAAGTCTACAACCGGTGGAAGAAAAAATTCGGTATTCCCATTTACCAGGTCTTTGGAGCGACCGAGGTCGGCTTCGTTGCAATGACCCCGCTCGATCGGGAGCCGGTCCCGGGAAGCGTCGGATTCCCTCTTCCGTCGAGAGAGATCAGAGTAGTCGATCCGGCGACCCTCGAACCTGTGCCCACGAACAGTCCCGGAGAGCTTCTGGTAACCTCTGAACACATCGCCAAAAGCTACTGGAACAACCCGGAGGAGACAGCAGCCTCCTATGTGGAAATGGATGGGAAGACGTGGTACCGGATGAAGGACTTTGTCCGGAGGGATGACGACGGACAGCTCTATTACGTCGACCGCAGCGCGGACGTGATCAAACACAAAGGATACCGGGTTTCCTGCTCCGAAATCGAAGCGGTCCTACAGGACCATCCCGCCGTGGTGGGCGCATGCGTCGTGGGCGTCCCGGATCCCAAGGTGGGAGAACGGATTAAAGCCATCGTCGTGATCAAACAGGATGCCAGAGGCGTCGGTGGGACCGAACTGATGAAATGGTGCCGCGACCGCCTGGCCGCTTATAAAGTCCCGGGTTACATCGAATTTAGAGATATGCTTCCAAAGTCGAAGGTTGGAAAGCTCCTCCGCCGCGAGATCCGCGATGAAGAACGCCGCCGCATCACCAAAGGCGAGCGCACCATCCGCGTATAGTGGCTTGAACCAGGGCCCACTCTCCACCTCCAAGCCCTCCCTGCCCTTTCTTCAAACGCCGGGAACGAACCTTCCAGGAGGCAGAGAAAAATACCTTGACATTCTGCTCTCGTTTTTATACACTTTCGTCATCAATACAATACTATAAAAGTAAATGTTCGGCACGAAAGCCCTCAACTTTTTGCAAGGGGAGTAAAATGGGCGACGGGACAACAGTTGGTTTGGAGGACGATTTTCTGGCACGCTTGCAGTCTCTTTCGGATGGAGGTGCTGCCATTTCTATTCCACAATTAGATCACATTATGCCTCAATTCCCAGAACATTTAACAGTCTCTCAATTGAACGAAATGGTAAGAATTGCCTCAGACCAATGTGGTATTTGGGTGGCGGAGTATATGTTTTCTCCAGTCAATGCCCCAAATACGGAAGCCGAAGCAGAAGCAGACAGTTGGCGTAATATCAGTAAGAAATGGCAAAATATGCTTATTGAGCATGCTCCTAACGCGCGCGAAGATATCATACGTCGCCATGACCTTATGATGGCCAAACATACCGTTGATAGAAGCCTTGATTACAACAAGCATAGGCCAGTACAAAGGCTTCTTGCAACAGGGCTCTCTCTGATTGCCATAGGACTTGGAAGGCTTGGCTTTCAGAGCATCGGTGATCATCTATATAAAATAGCATTGTACCCGAGATCGACAATAGGCCGAAGTCCACATTCCACTATGAAACAGCTCAGTCTGATGAAGGAATCGGCTGATAGAGAGATTGAGAGAATAAGAACAAAAACATTGGAAGGACTAAACCAGTGCGCTAAAGAGGGGGCTGTAATTACTACTGACAAGGTCCTTGAGCGCCTTGATGAGTTGAAGTCTTCCTACCAAGGTCCAAATCGCGAACAGTTTTTCTCAGAGATAGATAAAATGAAACAAGCTTTTCGGGACAAATATGGGGCCACGATCCCAGTCGATGAGGCGTATAAAATAGTTACTGAATATGAGCAGAAACGTGGCTTGTAATGTCGGCAGAAGGGGGCAAACCTAAACAATACACTTCACATAAATAAAGGCTTTAGGGTTGATTATTGAGTTTCGAGAAAGAAGACACATTGCCTAACAAGGCGCTCAAGGGGAGGCGGGAAAAAGCCTCCGCCTCTTAGCATTCACGTTCCCACCGCCCTTCGCGCGTCGGGAACGGCCACCAGTCAAGGAAATAGCAGTGTTCAATATATTTTCGATCTATGGCGTTCCTTTGATCCCTCTTTTTGTAGTCCTTGTTGGCTACGGCCTCGGGAAGTCTGCATATTTCCGACAAAAGGAATACGAGCTCATCACGGAAAGATATCTTAGGCAAGGTCTAGATCGCATTACCGATCAGGTGGAACGATCACTCGGAGTATTTAGACATAACTGGGCACGCAGTTTGACAGTCGTCAAGATGTTTCGCGACTGTGGGAAAGATATGAATCCTTCCTTATATAGAGGTGGGTTTATAGAACCAGATCCCACTCTATATGAAGTGTGGGTGGATTACCGAATCAGAGACTTGATTGGCGATGATGTTGTAAATCTAGCGAGGCAGCATTTAGAAGCCTTCATTCGAAACACTTACGCCTTTTTCACGGAAGACCTTTGTACGGTGGTACGGCTCAGCATTGAGGGTGGAAAAGAACTATCGGTAAAATCCGATCGGGAGAAAATTGTCGAGAGCTATTTCTCAATGCTGGACGGATTCGATGAAGAGTCTAAACAGTTTCATGTGTTGCTAGGAGAGATCCAGCACATCACCTCCGTTTTGCAGACGCAACGGTTTAGCTTTAAGGGGTTTGGGCTAATTCGGAAAAATCCTCAGGTAGCCAATAGCGTTGAAACCATTCGTAGCACCTTCAAAGATGTGCCAAATGCAGGCATTAGTAAGGCCTAACAAGATGCTCTAGCGGATCGCCGACAAACGTGGCTCCCGGTCAGCCTCGCCGGTAAGGGAGGTAAATTATGGACAGTGAAGAACTCAAGAAAGCTCAGTCGATATTACAACTATTTTACCTTGCTAAAGACCATCAGGCACTTCTTCAGGCAAGCCAAAACCCAAACCTTCATCCCTCAGTTAGAGATTACGCCAGCGGTTTACTAGCAAGACCCTGGTTGCCTTGGGGAATACGAAGGAAGGTTCTAATGTTTTTAATTAGTGGTCTTGTTATCTTCTCCACAATTACTTTTCGGAGCTCTTTCTTGCTTTTTCTTTTACTTGTCCCTTTGTCTTTCTCACCACGTGTAGTTGGCGAGGTTGCGATGTTCATAGGTAAACTTTCGCGCGGCACACAGTGACAAAATTACCTAACCCTTCGCTTAAGAGGGACGCGGCGAAACGCCGCCGCCCAGCTTGTCGATAGGCTCAACACAATTGTTATATTTTAGGAAGGAAGTGTAAATGGAATTCGAATGGGATCCGAGAGGGGGAGACACAAACAAACAAAAACACGGAGTTACCTTTCAGGGGGACAACCGTTTTGGGGATCCCTTGCCCATAACATAGAAACACAATTGGGGTAACCCGTTCACATTTGACAAAAGGTAGACCTTTGGGACGGCTCTACCTGAGGCCTGGGGCGTGGGGACGCCGGTTGAAAAGTTGCAGGGTGGTAACGAACGGGAGGGGGAGGAGATATTTGGGAGGCATCAGCCATTCCCTGGTGACCCCGGTATATCAGAGGTTTAAGAGAAAAACGGTCAGAAATAATCAATGGGAACAAGTCACGATTGAGTTCGAATACAGGAGTTCTCATTTTTAGGAACACGGTCACAATCCCGACGTATGTGACGTGATAGTGTGCTGGATACACAACTGGGAGGATTGTGCTGTCGAGGGCATAGAACTCAGGGATGCAGTCCGTAATTTCTGACTGCTAACCAGCACCTGCAGGGCGACTTGGTGTTTCGTTCCGTTTCCCACCAAGCGCCTCGGCCGGAACGTTCCCACGCGGGCTGATTCACGCGTGGGAATCCCGCCAAGGCGGGAGTCGAAGCGTGCAGCTCAGCGGCGGCGTTACGCGTGTAGAGGTAGGCTATGACAGTTCATGATGATATCGATCAGTATATTGCTTACTTTAAAGCACAGAATCAGGGAATAGCGACGGTTGCCAATCCCGTATTCAAGAAAGTCCTTTATTTGGTTGAGATCGACACATTAAGCCGTTCGGCCCTTCCAGGGGTATCCCGTAACAGGCAACGAGTGGTGGAATTTATTGATGCGTGCTCTAACTGGAACGATAAAGATAAAGTGAGCGCTGTCCAATTGAAATTTGCCTTGGAGGAAAATGGAATACTATCAGGCCAACTGTATGAATCCATTAAAGGGCGTATCAACTCATGGGCCTACAAGCAGAGTATAGGGCCCAACGATGACCTGACATTTGGAGATGCCCAGCGGCTATCGACTCCGAATGAATCCAAATATGTGAATGACGCACGCTATGCGGAACTTCTCTATACATACCGGAACCATTTGATTCACGAATTCCGAGAACCTGGACGTGGAATGGACCTTGGTACCGATCTTCCGCCCACTCCTTACTATCTGGGTATGGATTGGCTCAGTACGGGGCAAAGTTCATGGGAGCTAGTATTTCCAGTTCAATTCCTGCGGGATCTATGCGAAGGGTGCATTAATGGACTTGAAGCACACCTTTCTGCAAACAATCAAAATCCATATGATGCCTATGAATTTGGAACGATGTGGCGGCGTTCTTGATAATCCCACACCTAACAAGCGGCTGCACCGGATCGCCGACAAATCCGGCTCCTGTGACCTTCGTGTTAGATCAAACGACCCAGAACTTGGAGAAAATTAGAATGAAGATCAATCTTTCAAGAACTATTTTGTTTCTTCTCGTCGTAGTCTTACCCGTCTTTGGGCAGGCAAGGGAGCCAGTGTATCACTCCGCCCATTCAATTCTATTTGAGATTATTGCCCGCGATAGATAGGGGCGGTCGGACCAAGCTAAACAATTAGATTTATGGACGAAGGCTGAAAAAAAGGAGGCAATTTCAGGCTCAGAAGGGCATTTTCGGTGGTAAAATTGGCCTTCCAAGCTGTAATAGCGGGTAGCGTTGCTGAGGAGCATTTGCGATAACAATGCATAAAATCATCATAAGTGTTGACTCAGAGGGATAAACGATGGGACGCCAAAAAATCAGGCAATTAACGTTAAGTGCGTGGTCCGTTACGATTTTTGGGATCCTGATCATCGTCATGTTTTTATGTTGGATGAGCTACCGTTTTGTCCAGCCTTTCCCGCCGAAGACCCTGATGATGGCTACCGGCATGGCGGAGGGATCCTATGCCGCCTTCGGTGAGCTTTATCGACAAGTGCTGGCCCGTGACGGCATTCACGTTGTACTGCGCCCGACATCGGGGGCCGTGGACAACCTGAGGCTCCTCCAGGATAGACACCAGGCGGTGGAGGCGGGGTTCGTTCAGGGCACCGTGGGCAGTATCGAGGAATCGTCAAATCTTGTGTCTCTCGGCGGTCTGGCTTATACGCCATTATGGATCTTCTACAGAGGGAAGGATACCTATGACGATCTGATGCAATTGAAGGGGAAGCGGATCGCCATCGGGCCGGAAGGCAGTGGCGTCAGAAAATATTCCCTCGAATTGCTGAAGGTCGCAGGAGTGACCGGTCCGCCAACCGAATTCCTTGATCTCCCGTATGCCGAGGCAAATCGGGCCCTTCTCCAATACAAGGTGGATGCAATCATGACCTTCGGCTCGCCGGACAACCGCTTGATTTTGGAATTGCTTAACGCGAGGGACATCAAGCTGATGAGCATGAGCCAGGCGGAAGCCTATGCCCGCCGCTTCCCCGACCTTTCGCATGTTGTGCTGCCAAGGGGCGTCATCGATCCGAGAAGGCGCAGTCCCCCGTCCGACGTGCACCTTTTGTCTCCGACGACAAATCTCATCGTCCGCAAGGACCTCCATCCGGCCCTGGTTTATCTGCTGTTAAAGGCCTCCGTTGAAATTCACGGCGGTGACAGCTGGCTTAATAAAGCGGGCGAATTCCCCACCCTCATCAAGCAGGATGACCCCATCAGTGAACAGGCGCAGCGGTTTTACAAGTCGGGAGGATCGTGGCTTTATGCCTATCTGCCGTTCTGGGCGGCAACGTTCGTTGAGCGCACGACCCTGATCCTTATCCCCCTGGGGATAATTATTGTGCCCCTGATCGGGATTGCGCCATGGATCTATACCTGGCGAAACCGATCAAAGTATTATCCGTGGTATCGTGAACTGAGGGACCTGGAGAAGGAGATCCTGGAGAACCGTCCAATTGAAAATATCGAAGCCTATGAAGCCCGGCTCGATCGTATCGAAGACGCCGTCAACCGTATCCGCACGTCCGTTGTCTTTTATGATGAACTGTTCATACTGAAAGAGCACATTCATATTGTCCGGCTGAAGCTGGATTCCTTATTCCGCCCGCCGCGCGGGAAAACCGATGATTCAAGCCCTGAATTGGGGAGCGGCCGCGGCTAAGGTTGGCGGTTGTCGCGGGGTCCGGCTATCCGAGAGGTTGAAAAACCACGGGTTCACAATTACGGTGAGGGAATACCATCAGCAAATGCTCTTTCCATCCGAAGTGATCCTGGCACACAGATGATCCTGTTTAACAATAAAAAATCCGGACCTTCCTCCCGGCTCCCCCACGCCTGATTATCCCCCTGTTCATCATGTCACGCTTCACAGACCGAAGTAAGCGGATTTGACGTCGGGATTTTCCATCAGTTCCTGGGCGCTGCCTTCGAGAACGGCACCTCCGTTCTCAAGGATGTAGCCATGGTCCACAATGGGCAGAATGGGCCGGGCATACTGCTCGGAGATCATGGTGGTGATTCCCGTCTGCGCGTTGATATCCCGGACTGCCCGGACGAGCATCGCCTCCATCAGAGGGCTCAGGCCGAGCAGTGGCTCGTCGAGAAGGAGCATCTTCGGCTGAGCCATCAAGGCCCTGCCGATAGCCAGCATTTGCTGCTCCCCGCCGCTTAGGAACCCCCCTTCCCTCTTTTTCAGATTCTTCAAGGGAGGGAAGATGGTGAAGACGTAATCGAGGGTCTTCTTCGCCTGATCCTTCGTCGCCAGGTAACCACCGATCTTCAGGTTTTCAAGGGCGCTGCTCTCCGCGAAGATCCTCCGTCTTTCCGGACAGAGAATGATCCCTCTCCTGGCCCTCTCGCTCGGCTTCAGGTTCGTAATGTCCTTCCCATCGAAGAGAATCGTCCCGAGGACAGTGATCCTTTCTCCTCCCCTCATCTCCTCTTTCTTCTTTACATCCAGAATGATTCCGGAGATGGTATACATGAGGGTGGATTTGCCCGCGCTGTTTGCTCCGAAGACGCCGGTCACCTTCCCCTTCTGACACTTGATATTGATGTTGTTAATGGCCAGAGCGTTCTCATAAAACACCATGAGGTTTTTGATCTCTAACACGTGATCTCCTCCGTTCCAAGATAGGCATCCCGTACTTCGGGCCTGGCCATCACCTCTTCGGGCGCTCCTTCAGCGAGCTTCTGGCCGAAATTGAGGACCATGACCCTGCCGACCAATCTGAAAAGCTCCCTCAACCGGTGCTCGATCATGATGATCGATATTCCGCTGAGCTGCAGCTTTTCCAGAATCGGGATCATCGTCGTGATCTCCGCCATGCTCAAGCCTGAGAAGATCTCGTCACAGATGATTACCTCGGGCTTGAGGGCCAGACACCTGGCGAGTTCAAGGCGCTTCAAATATCCGAGAGGAAGGGAAGAGGCAATTTTATAAGGGACATAGGCATCCCGCTCGAAGCCGATCTCTTCCAGGATATCAATGGCAACGGCATCCTTGTCACCGAGTTTACCTCCCCTTGACCGAACAATTCTGGGAGAGTTCAGGGGGATGATCAGGTTCTTGAAGGCAGGCAGGCTATGGTAGGGCCTCATGATCTGAAAGGTCCTGGTCACTCCCAGATCTGCGATCTTATGAGGCTGAAGACCTGTGATCTTTCTATCCTTGAAAAACACATCCCCTGAACCGGGTTTGACAAATCCTGTGATGAGATTGACCAGGGTCGTCTTCCCGGAGCCATTCGGACCGATGACTCCGAGAATCTCCCCTTCAAAGAGTTCGACGTTGACGCGCAATACTGCCTGGACGCCGCCAAAGGACTTGCTGATCTCCTTGACCTGAAGAAGTACTCGCGCTGCCACCTCTAAACCTCTTTCCAGTGTTCGAACTGGTGATATTTTCGCTGAAGATAGTTCATCAACCCTTCCGGCTTGTAAACGATGAATCCAATCAGGATGAGACAGTAAACGACGACCCTCAACTGGCCAAAGTCACGAAGCTGCTCGGACAGGGGAGTCAGGATGAATGCTCCTATTACAGGGCCTACCAGGGTCCCCATCCCGCCCATGACGGCTGCGGAGATGGGAAGGATCGAAAAATCCAAGGCGAATTGCGAAATACCGATCCACCCATAGAGGTGAGAGAGATAGGCCCCCCCGAAGCATCCCATTAAGGCTGCGATGAAAACCGCCTTCGTCTTATACGCTGTGATGCTGATTCCGGATGCCCTGACCGCCTGATCATTGTCTTTGATACCCCTTAAGATGAGCCCGAAATCTTCGTTCACCAGCCGCCTCATGGCAAAAAGAGAGAAAATCACAACCCCCAGGATCAGGTACTGGTCGACCCAGACGTTGGGAAAGGTGGCCAGGGCGCTGATCCCCTCGGTCCCTCCGAAGATGTTCAGGGCAATAATCACGTGAACGGTCAGGAGTGGAAACATGAAGCTGGTAATGGCAAAGTAAATGCCCCGCAGCCTCAGGCAGGGCAGGAGGACGAGGGTACTCAAGGCCGCCCCGCCGACGGTTGCAATCGGGATGGTGAAGACAGGTGACCAGTTCAGGGTTGCGCTGAGGAGGCCCGAGATGTAGGTTCCGCACCCGACAAAGAACGCCCCGCCCAGGCAAACCAGGCCAACGTATTCTGCCAGGAAATCGAATCCGAGTGCGAGGAGGGCATAGATGCCCGCAATACACAGGACTCGCTGCCAGTACATATCTACCAAGAAGGGCAACAGGAGAAGCCCTCCGATCAGGACGAGCCTCGGCAAAAGAAGATAGCCCATCTCCCTCCAGGAAGTCAGTGAATAGAGTCCCTCGGTCCTGACCTTAATGCCCCGATCTAATCGCTCCCTGCGTCGCTCCTTTGGGCTCACCCCTCATCCTCCCCCTCCAAAACGCATAGGACAAAACGTAAAGATTCTCCTTGTTGTCTTCCATTTCTCATTTTGCATTTTGCATTTTTCAATTTGCATTGACAGTTCTATACTCGCTCTTCCAGCTCTTTCTGTTTCCCTAATAGACCCGAGGGTCTGAATATGAGAATCAGGATAATGGCTCCCACAAGGACCACCGATTTCCATAGCGTTCCCAAAACGGCATCGCTGATAATCATCGCGAATCCCAGGACAAAGGCCGCCAGTACTCCTCCGGCCCAGCTCCCGAGACCGCCAATGATGCAAACGGCCAGCGCATCGATCAATACCTTGTAACCCTGCTCCGCTGTCACATTGCCCAGGGGCAGGATGATGACAGCCGCGAGACCCGCCAGGGCCGACCCAACCGAGAGGGCGACGACTGCAGCCCGGTCGGAATCGATGCCGAGCATCATGGCCGCCTGTTCATCCTGGGCAATGGCGCGAAGAGATAAACCGATCTTCGTATGATGGGTAAAAAACCAGAGACCTGCAACAACGGCGAGCCCTCCTATGATCACGAAGAGTCTTTGAAAATCGATGATGACTCCTGCCAGTCTTATCTTGGCGTCGATGAAAGAAGGGAGGACATAAAACGGGCCGATGAACCCCTTGAAGCCCCCGATCCCCTGCAGGCGGAACCCTTCCAGGATAATCAACCCGACAGCAAAGGAGGCGATGATCTCCGAAGTGGGTAAGCCTCTCAAGCGGATGAGAACAACGCGGTAGATGATCGCTCCAAGAATGGATGAGGCACAGAGGGAGGCAAGAATCGCTAAGGGGTAGCTTACCTTGAAGCTATTGACCAGGGTCCACGTCGAAAAGCCGACAAAAACGTATAAGGCCCCGTGGGCAAAATTGGGCAGCCGGCTCACCCCGTAGACCAGGGTGAACCCCACGGCGATGAGGGCTAACTGGACGCTGTTAACCGTTCCGTAGATGAGAATATCCATAGACAAAAGATGGGAATAATGGAGTGGTGGAATACTGGAATAAAACTGGAATAGTGGAATGTTGGAATACTGGAATATTGGGTAAATCCAAAAAATCAGACCTCGCGTCTTTCCATTATTCTTTCCTTGCATTTTTCCAATTCATTTCCCAATATTCCAGTATTCCATTCTTCCAACATTCCGTGTTCATGGATTCCACTATTCCACTATTCCAGTATTCCAGTATTCCAGTGTTTCACTTTTTGAGCCACGGCGGCATTTTAATCGTGCCTGTCGCTGCGGGTTGAGGGAAGATGGTCACCCTCTGGCCATCCTGCCACTGCACCCAGTTTCCCAGGACGCTCGTCTTCGGGTCATATCCATAGACAACCTGGTGATTCTGGTCGAATCGAATGGTTCCCCGGACAGCAGGGAGATTTGTTTTCTCGAGGGCCGCAATCAGCGCGTCGGCTTCAACGGACCCGGCCCGTTCGATCGCATCCTTTAACACATACACTCCTTCGTATGCGCTCACACATCCTGTACTGCGGGGAGGAACGCCCCACTTTTTCTGGAAGGCATTATAGAATCTCGTGGTCAACGGGGTGACATTGGAGGGTGTGCAACCCGTTTCTGAAAGGGTAACGATCGTATACGCCCCTTTTCCCTTTGTGGCCTCCCAGAAACCAGGGTCTTCGGCGGCTCCGATGAAACCGATGGGAAGAGCAGGAACCTCCATGTCCGCCCACTGCCTCAACATGATCGAAGTCTCGGGGGAATAAGCCCATATGAACAAGACCTGAGCCCCTGATTTTTTGCAGTTTCCGAGCTCCACGGAGTAATCGGTCGTGGCAATGGGGTGTTTCTCAAATCCCGCAATCTCCCAGCCATCCTTGGTAGCAAGGTTCTTTACGATCTCGGCCGCTCCCCGGCACATCGCGCTATCGTCAATGGAGATGAACATCTTGTTGAAGCCAAATCTTTCCTTGATATCGTGGAGCATGTCCACGCCTTCCTTGATATACCAGGCCACACTCCCACTTTCCCTGAAAGAATACTTATATTTCTTCAAATCCCCACCCACCTTTTTGTCCCAGGCGGGGGTATAGCAGCCGATCGACACGATGTCGACGATCTTATGTTTCGCGTAGAGATCGATTGCTGCCAGCCCGCATTCCGACATGCAGGGCCCACCCACGATCACTTCCGACTTCTTCTGGAGGATCAATTTTTCAATGGCAAGAAGGACATCGCTCGTGGGGACGCCCGGTTCTTCGTCACGGGTATCGATGATCTCAAGCTTGAGAGGACGCATGCTGTTGCCTAACTTCACCCCACCTGCAGCGTTAATCTCCTCTCCGGCCAGGATCATTCCCCGCTCTCCATTCTGACCGTAGGCGCTCGCCCGGGGGACAGGACATCCCACCAGGATTGTTTTTGCCTGAGCACGGGCAGGATTCACACCCGTCACCATCGCCCCTGCTCCAATGGCAGTAACACCCATCGTCTTCAAGAACTCCCGCCTTGTCTTCTTCATCGTCCGTTACCTCCTTTCAGCCCTAAAAAGGTGTCGGTATTTGAACATTTGCGTAAACGTAAAACCAACGTTCGATTGAACCAGGGGAATTGTGAAAATTGAATCTTTTTTTATAACCCAGCAGATTTAAAATGGAAATTTGATTCGGCTAATGAATTTTTTCACATTACGTAAACTGGCTTTTCCCCTTGACAAAGAGACAAAGTTTTGTTAAGCGTATTTTTTAGGGTGGGCTCTTTTCTCATTCCAAGTCAATCCATTCCCGTCGATGGTCCGACAGAATGTTCAAGTGAGAAAGCATATCAATGCCTTGCCCCCTCGGATGATGGGCGAGTCATTCCTTCAGGTTCTTCCCGAAGGAGATAGAGCCTGTTCCCCCGCAGGAGCCTTTGTTCCACGATTTTCGTTGGCCGCGCAGGGGATACCGAAGGGCAATTCTGCAATGATTTAATAGTTAGTTTTCCTATATAACACGGCTTCGTCCATTTGAAAAGGAGATTTTAGGAATGGCGGTCACCGATGAGGTCCTTATAGAGGTGAGCAATCTCTTCATGGCTTTCGGGGGTGTTCAGGCGCTGATCGGTGTGAACTTTCAGGTGAAGAGGGGAGAGATTTTCTCGGTTATCGGGCCAAACGGCGCTGGCAAGACCGTTCTCCTGAACTGTATCAATGGCCTTTACCGGCCCCAGAAAGGTCACATCTATTTCGAGGGAAATGAGATCACCCATTCAAGACCCCACCAGAGGGCTAAGATGGGGATTTCCCGGACCTTCCAGAAGATCGAGCTCTTCAAAGGAACGACGGTACTTGATAACATTCGACTTGGCCGCCATATCCATCTCAAGACGGGGTTGCTCAGTGGATCCATCTATCTCGGGAAGACGGCCCGGGAAGAGATTGAGCACCGGGATTTCATCGAAAGGGAGATCATCGATCTTCTGGAAATCGAACATATCCGGGACAAGGTCGTGGGAATGCTTCCTTACGGCCTCCAGAAGCGGGTAGAACTGGCAAGGGCCCTGGCACTCAATCCGAAGATCATCTTGCTCGACGAGCCCCTCGCCGGTCTGAACCTGGAAGAGGTCGAGGATATGGCTCGATTTATCCTCGATATCAACGAAGAGGAGCGCTGGCAGACTACCTGTGTCCTTGTTGAGCACGATATGGGTGTGGTTATGGACATCTCTCACCGGGTCATGGCGCTGAACTTTGGCGAGAAGATCGCAGAAGGACTCCCTCCCCAAGTTCAGGAGAATCCCCGTGTGATCAAAGCCTACCTCGGTGAGGCGGAGGACCTTTATGTCTCGCGTCGCTAATTGGAAGGAAATCGAAATCACCAAAGAGCTCACCATCCCGAAACTCTTCCTCCTGGCCGCCAAGAAATACGGCGAAAAGAAGGTTGCCATGCGGGAGAAGGAATTCGGCATCTGGGTTCCGATCACCTGGAAGCAGTATTATGAGAACGTGAAGAAGATCGCTTTGGGAATGGCTTCTCTGGGACTGGAGCGAGGGGATAAGGTTGCGATGATCGGGGATAACCGCCCGGAAGCCCTCTGGGCTGAGATGGCCACCATGTGTGTCGGAGGAGTGGGGATCTGGCTTTTCCAGGATTCTCTGATCGACGAGGTCCAATATATCATTAACCACTCCGATGCCAAGTTGATGGTAGGCGAGGGACAGGAAGAGGTCGACAAATGCCTCTTGATCAAAAAGAATTGTCCAAAGCTCGCGAAGATGCTCTGGGATGATCCGAAAGGGATGAGGGGCTACGATGATCCGATTCTGATCAGCCTGAGGGAAGTGATGCGGACCGGAGAGGAAATCGATAAGAAAGAGCCGGGGCTCTTCGAGGAAATGGTCATGAAGGGCAAAGGGGACGATATCTGTCTCCTCTTTTATACCTCGGGGACGACCGCCCTTCCGAAAGGGGCTCTTCTCACCCATTACAACATGCTGACCATGGGCCAGAGTCTGATGCGGGTGGACCCTTATTTCGAAACGGACGATTTCGTCTCCTACCTTCCCTTTGCATGGATCGGGGAGCAGATGATGTCGATCTCCTGCGGAATCCAGGCAGGTTTTACCCTCAACTTCCCCGAAGAGCCTGAAACCGCGCAGGAGAATATCCGCGAAATCGGCCCCCATGTCATGTTCGCACCTCCCCGGATTTATGAACAGATGGTTCGAAACGTCCAGGTGAAATACCTGGATGCCTCCTGGTCAAAGCGAAAGTCCTATGAATTGGCCATGAAGGTCGGCTACCACGTGGCCGAATTGAAATTCTCAAAAAAAACCACCCCGTGGTATTGGAAGGGCCTCAACGCCATTGCCTCTTTCGGCGTTCATAAGAAGATGAGGGATCATCTCGGACTTTCGAGGATCCGGTACACGTACACCGGCGGAGCAGCCATGGGGCCGGACCATTTCCGGTTCTTTCACGCCCTCGGCGTCAATCTGAAGCAGATCTACGGCCAGACGGAGATCGCCGGGATCTCTGTCCTTCATCGTGACGACGATATCAAATTCGACACCGTCGGCAGGTCCATCCCCGGGACCGAGGTAAAGATTACACCGGAAGGGGAGATCATCACAAAAAGCCCATCCGTCTTTCAAGGCTACTACAAGATGCCTGAAGAGACGACAAAAACCCTCCGGGACGGATGGCTCCACTCCGGAGATACGGGTTTCATCGACGGGGACGGCCATCTTGTCGTATTCGATCGAACCAAAGACGTTATGACCTTGAGCGACGGATCCAAATTCGCTCCTCAGTACCTGGAGACCCGGCTTAAATTCAGTCCCTATATTAAGGATGTGTGGGCCATTGGCGATCGCAGAGCCTATGTCACCGCGGTGGTCTGTATCGACTATGGAGTAGTGGGAAAGTGGGCGGAAGACCGGAATATTGTTTACACCAGCTATACGGAGCTTTCCCAGATGCCCGATGTCTACGATCTCGTAAAAAAAGAGATCATCAAAATGAATCGTGACCTCCCTCCACTGGCCCAGGTGCACAAATTTGTCAACCTCTACAAGGAGTTCGATCCCGACGATGAAGAATTGACACGAACGCGAAAACTGAGGAGAGCCTTTGTCGAGGAACGCTACAAGGACATTGTCAACGGCCTCTATTCGGATAAAACCCTGATCCATATGGACACGAACATTACTTATGAAGATGGAAGGGTGGCCCATATCAAGGCCGACATGTCCGTCATGGCGGTACCCCAATAAAGACTGGGGAAGTGGAATATTGGAATAATGGAATGATGGGAAAAATGTTAAAACCTCAAATCAGCCAGAATCCACTATCTATTGTTTCATCACTCTTTCCATTATTCCAATGTTCCAATATTCCATTATTCCCCCATCGTTCTGTTTAGGAGGTCGCATGGAGCTTTTTCTGCAGCTTTTCATTACCGGGATTCTGGTCGGCAGCATTTATGCCCTGATCGCACTGGGATGGACCTTGATCTACAAATGCTCCGGAGTCCTCAATCTTGCCATGGGGGAGCTCACCCTGATCGGAGCCTATGTCTGCCTGACCTTCTACCAGTGGGGGATTCCCTTCCTCCCAGCCCTGGTCCTCACTCTCATTGTGGGGTTTGCCCTGGGACTCTTAACCGAACACCTCTTCCTCAGGCCCATGGTAGGAGAACCTGTCTTGAGCGTCATCATGGTCACGGTTGGCCTCTCCTTCTTTTTCAAAGGCGTCGTAGAACTGATCTGGGGAACCGATACGGTCGTTTTCACCCCTCCGGTCTTTCCCATGGAGCCCATTTTTATCGGAAAGATCGTCGTCGGCCAGGTTTACATCTGGGCCTTTATCGCTTCGATCATTCTCCTCATCGCCTTTGTCTCCTTTTTCAAGTTCACGAAATGGGGATTATCCATGCAGGCGACCGCAGATGATGAAATGGCCGCCCTTTCTCTCGGCGTGAACGCAAAGATTGTCTATGCCCTTGCCTGGGCCATCGCGTTCATGGCCGCAGGCGTCGGAGGGACTCTCCTCGGAAACATCAATGGGCTAAATATCTCCGTTGGCTATCTGGGCCTGCTGGTGCTACCGGCTGTCGTTCTGGGAGGTCTCAATTCCGTACCCGGAGCGATCGTGGGAGGTCTGATCATCGGGGTGCTCCAAAACCTGGCAGATGGCTATCTGAGCCGCTATACCCCTGGTGGGGTCAAGGAGGTCTTCCCCTTCGCCGTCATGGTCATCGTGCTTCTTTTCAAACCCTACGGCCTCTGGGGCTGGATCCGAATCGAGAGGGTCTGAGGAAAACCGGAATATTGGAATATTGGAATAATGGAACAGTGGGTAAAGCGGGCAATTTCAAAGTTTAAGCTTGGAGTTATTTTTTAAATCCCAATATTCCACTATTCCAGCATTCCATTATTCCAAAACCTTGCATTGGAGGTTTTTTATGGGTTACCGGCCGTGTGGCGTCTACCATCAAAACTATCGCCAGGATCATGCTTGGTGGCAGACCAGGTTCGTCTGGGGAAAGATGATTCTTCTCTTTATCGCTACCTATTATATCATCCCCAAGTTTGCCGGTCTTTACTTGGTCTCGGTCGCCAATGTCGTAGGATACACCATCCTCTCTGCCATGGGCGTCCAGTTGCTCATCGGTTACTGTGGGCAGGTCACGCTGGGCCATGCCGCGTTCCTCGCCGTTGGAGCGTATACGAGCACGCTACTCATGCTTCAATTGCACCTCCCCTATCCGATTACCCTTATTCTCGGAGGCATCACCGGCGGTTTATGGTCTGTCCTCTTTGGTCTTCCCTCTGCCCGGGTCAAAGGTTTTTATCTCATCATGGCGACGATGGCCGCTCAATTCATTACGGTTGAATTCTTCATTACCCAGTATGTGAGCCAGATCGGTGGAAGAGGCGTGGCCTTTTCCATCCCACCCGGAACCGTGACAATTGGGCCCTGGACGGTCCAGTCTGACATGGAAGTTTATTACCTGATGGTAACACTGGTGGTGTTATGTACCCTGATCATGGCAAATCTGCTTCGGTCTAAGATCGGCCGGGCCTGGATCGCCATTCGCGACAATGATATTGCTGCCGAAACCATGGGCGTCAACATCATCTATTACAAACTGCTCGCTTTCTTTGTCGCGGGCTTTTTCGGTGGCATTGCTGGGGCCTTCTGGGTCACGTCTCTGGCTGCAGTCAGTCCGGAACACTTCCAGTTTGGTTGGTCTCTCTGGTTGGTGGGAGTCATTCTGATCGGCGGGGTCGGGAGCCTTCATGGGACCATCTTCGGTGCCCTCTTTATGACTCTGATCCCCGAAGGCCTCAAGTTTCTGATCTTCATTCTCACTCAGGAGCCATTCTTCGTGAACCTGATGCCTTTTTTGCCCCACCTTCTTGAGAAATTTTTGTTCGTGAAAGAGGCAGCCTTTGGCCTGGCCATTGCCCTCTTTCTGATCTTTGAGCCGAACGGGCTTTCTTATCGCTGGTGGCAGGTGAAGAACTACTTTAATCTTTGGCCGTTTTCATATTAATTCTATTTTCACCCTCTCCCCTGAGGGGAGAGGAAATTCTTTCTTAAGGGGGTGATCGACGTCACGGGATGGTGGGAGTAGAGAGAAGGGTGGGTGGCTTTTACTTGAACGTTATTCATGCCAATTTGGGAGGTGAAAAAATGAGAATCAAAGTGAGGTTGTCAGTTGTTGTTCTGGCTTTCCTAATCGCGGGGCTCGCGGTTTCATGGGTCTTTGCCCAGGACGCGAAGGAAGTAAAGCTCGGAGCCCTCCAGGATACCACTGGTGCCACTTCGGATGTGGGCAAGGACGAAGCCCTCGGAGTCCGGGAGGCAACCCAGTACTATAATGACAACGGAGGGATCAACGGAAAGAGAATTCGACTCTTCCAGTATGACTACGGATATCGCGTCCCAGAAGCGATCACCACCTACAAGCGCTTCCGGGATTACGACAAGGTGGTCATGGTCCTGGGATGGGGAACCGGTGATACCGAATCCCTCTCGCCTACGATCAACGCAGACAAGATGCCCTACCTCTCGAGTTCTTTCTCAGGCAATCTCTGCGATCCCAAGAAAACCCCTTATAACTTCGTTTACGGGGTCGACTATTCGACCAATGCCCGCGGCGCGATTACCTACTGGTTCGAAGAGATTTGGAAGAAAGAACCGAAATGGAAGGACTTGAGGGAAAAAGGGGTTAAACCCAAGTTCGCTTGCTTCATCGCCACGGCCTCCCCCTTTGCAACCGCTCCGATCAAGGCCATCAAGGATCAGGCTGCGATGCTTGGCTTCGAGATCGGGCCTGATTACGACATTCCCTTAACTGCCCTGGATACCAAGAGCCAGATCCTTGCTGCCAAGAGTTTCGGTGTCAACCTGGGCTGGCATGGGAACACGACCATGTCGACCTCCGCCACACTTAAAGATGCTTATGCCCTGGGTCTCGGAGCAGACCATATTATGACCCACTGGGCTTTCGACGAAAATCTCCCCAAGCTGGCCGGGCCTGCATCTGAGGGAACCATTGGACTGATCGCCTGTGCGCTTTTTAATGATGAATATCCAGCGAAGAAGAAGGTCATGGATTACGCCAAGAAGCTTAATCCGGGCGTTCCCATCGAAAACCGCACGGTTCGGGCGGTGCAGGGCTGGGTCAAAGTGACCTTGGCCGTCGAGGCCATGAAAAGGGCAGACAAGGCCGGCAAGCTGAATGGCCCTGGGATCAAAGACGCTTTTGAGACTATGAGGGAGTGGCAGGGGCTGAAGGAATTTGGCGGCCAGTTAGTAACCATTACCCCAACCGACCACCGCTACAGCTCTGTTGTCAGAGTGGGAAAGGTCATGAAAGGCAAACCCCAGCCCGTGGGTGAAATCGACATGCGGGCCAAATTCCCCGACAAGTGGGCATCCTGGCTCGGGTGGTAGGAAGGACACACGAAGGAGGATCGACGTTGGACGTTAGAACTCCAGAGACGCGAAATACGATGGAAAGTATCCTGAAGCTGAACAACATCGAGGTCATGTATCATGAGGTCATTCTCGTTTTGAAAGGGGTTTCCATCGAGATTCCACGAAGAGGGATTGTCGCTCTCCTTGGAGCAAACGGTGCCGGGAAATCGACCACCCTGAAATCCATCTCCGGTCTGCTGAAGCACGAAGACGGGGAAGTGACCGATGGAAGCATCGAATTCTTGGGGGAAAGGATACACCACCTCGCCGCTGAGGAGATTGCCAGGCGGGGGATCTTTCAGGTGATCGAAGGGAGAAGAATCTTTGGACATCTCACCGTGGAAGAGAACCTTCGGGTGGGAGCTCATCTTCGAGGAATTGGTTCGGCGACGAGGCATCGATTGGAGATGGTCTATCAGTATTTTCCAAGGCTGGTGGAACGGCGAAACGTCCTCGCAGGTTTCATCAGCGGCGGCGAGCAGCAAATGACGGTGATCGGCAGGGCCCTGATGGCCGAACCTAAACTGATGCTTCTCGATGAGCCTTCGATGGGTCTTGCGCCACTTCTCATCAAGGAGATTTTCGATATCATCACGCGACTCAACAGGGAAGAAGAAATTCCTCTGCTTCTGGTGGAGCAGAATGTGAAGTTAGCCCTTACCGTTGCTCCGTACGCCTATGTCCTGGAAAACGGCAGGCTCGTGATGCATGACACCTCAGAAAAACTGAAAGAGAATCCTGACATCAGGGACTTCTATTTGGGGCTTTCGGACATCGGTGAGCGAAAGAGTTTCCGGAACGTGAAGCATTACAAAAGAAGAAAAAGGTGGCTTACTTAAACTGAACAATGCAAAATTGGCAATGGGCAATGGTCAATGATCAAAGGAACTGTTCTTCATCGATCATGTTGCATTGCTAACTTTGCATTGATCATTCTGCAATGATCAGTTGATCCTTGAAAGGGGGTTCTTATGCGAAAACTATTTTTGATTGTGTTCATGATTGCCTTTGCTGTTTGGGGTCTTGTTGCCTGCAAGCCCGGCTTGCTACCGACCGATGAGGCTGGAAAACCCAAGATTGTGCTCGAAAGGGTTGAAGTGGCCGGTTCTTTCCCCTGGGCAGATCCGCCAGCCCGCATTCCATTGGCCCTCGCCTTTGTATTGAATATCAACAACCCCAGTGGATACAATATCATGCTGGACAACATTAAATTCGCCTTTTCTTTCGAAGTGACTCCCGGCTCCTATGTCGAACTGAATGTGCCTGTTTCTTATGACAGGATCTACTTCCCACCGGATACGACGAGTCAGTATCGAATCGTGAGTATCATTGATTCAGCGGTCGTTATGGGGAAATTGGCAGTTACCCAGGGGTCGAAACTTCAGGCGTTGAATCTTACACCTATGGACGTCCTCAAGAACTGGTATGAAAAGATCGGTGACTTCTCCTTCGGGATCAAGGTATCCGAAGGGATGGCCGTCTTTTTGACCGACAAGGGTGACGTTTTTGTGCCGTTCGAGGGAACCTTCCCTAAAAAGTGACGCTATTCGGGTCAGGAGACCCGAATCTGCTCATGTCTCTCGTAGGGGCACGTTGCAACGTGCCCCTACAACTGATTTTCGATAAGCATACGTGAAACGTGATACGGACACGCGCACGTCAGGAGATTAACCATGCCGAAGCAGGAGCCCCTTGATCGAACAACGGGATATTTCAAAAAGAATCTCGAGACCATGCCACGGGCAAAGCGTCTCGAATACCTCAATCGGAAATTGAGGGGAGTCGTTCAGTATGCCTATGGACATTCTGAGGCGATCAGGGATAAATTCGATTCTGCTCGTCTCAGACCGAAAGAAATCCAGACGGTAAAGGGTCTGGAAAAAATCCCTATCACGAAGAAGACAGACCTCATCGAACTCCAGAGGAAAAAACCTCCTTTCGGTGGATTTGAAGGTGTTCCCATCAACCGGTTGAGGAGGATCTATATTTCGCCAGGACCCATTTTTGAACCCGGGGAGGCGGAGTACGAGGAACTGGGCTGGGCCCAGGCTTTTCTTGCGGGAGGATTTAGACCCGGAGATATCGCGATCAATACGTTCAGTTACCATATGGTCCCTTTTGCTCTGAATATGCTTGATAATTCCCTTCACCGGATCGGATGTGTTACCGTTCCCACAGGGGTTGGAAATACGGAGCAGCAGGTGAATATTCTGAAAGGTCTGAAGGTCAACGCCTTCTGTGGGACCGCGAGCTTTTTGCTGAACCTCGCCGAGAAGGCGGAGGAAATGGGGCTCGATTGCAGGAAAGACCTCTCCCTTCGGGTCGGCTTTGTCGCTACGGAAATGCTCCCTGAATCCCTGCGCTCCAAGGTGGAAGGAAAATTTGGCATGATCATCCGGCAAGGTTACGGAACTGCGGATATCGGTTGCTTAGGCTATGAATGCATGAAAAAAAATGGGATGCATATCCCAGATGATAAAATCGTGGAGATCGTCGATCCCGTGACGGGCAAACAACTCCCCCCGGGAAAAGTGGGAGAGATCGTGGCCACAACGTTTAACAAAGTCTATCCTCTCATCCGTTTCGGAACAGGAGATCTCTCCATCCTGTCAGACGCTCCCTGCCCCTGCGGGAGGACCTCGCCCAGGCTGGTAAGGATCCTCGGTCGGGTTGACCAGGCCACGAAGGTGAGGGGCCTGTTTATTCACCCCGGTCAAGTCGATGAAGTGATCTCAAAATACCCACAGATTGGAAGAGGTCGGATCGTCGTCACGAGAAAAGAGCATAAAGACGAGATGACCTTCCTCGTTCAACTGAAAGAGGAAGCCTCCGTGTCTGAAACGTTGAAGGATCAGATCGAAATGTCCATACGGGATTTAATGAAGCTGAGAGGCGATGTCCAATTCGTTGCGAAGGGGACCATTCCGGAAGGGGCAAGAAAGATCGAAGACCAGCGCACGTGGGATTGAAGTGGGGAATATGGTAAAATGAGTTTAAACGCCGAAAGGAGGAGGTAACTATGGGAATAGACTACCAAGGGTACATCAAGGAAAAGATGCAGAAGAATCCGGTGACCATCGGCTCTGATGCCTCTTTTTACGAGGCCCGGGCGATCATCCGGGACAAAGGAATTCGACATCTGCCAGTCGTGGACAAGAACAGTCACTTGGTCGGCCTCGTGACGGACCGGGATATCCGGGAGGCGGCTCCTTCCGATGCGACAACGCTCAGCATCCATGAGCTGAACTACCTTCTTGGAAAACTGAAGGTGGCAGCCTTCATGACTCCCAAAGAGAAGCTGATCACGATCCCCCCCGATATCATCATCGAAAAAGCGGTCCAGTTGATGCATGACCATAAGATCGGCTGCCTTCCTGTTGTGGAGGGAAATAAACTGATTGGAATCATTACGGAGACGGATGTCCTCGAGCTGCTCGTCGACATCTTTGGCCTCAAGGTTCCGGGAACCCGCCTCGTCGTCGCACTGGAAGATAAACCCGGCCAGATGCACGGTGTCCTCGAAGTCATCAAGAAACATAACGTCAACCTGATCAGTGTCGTCACCCTTTCCTTTAAAGTAAACGGAAAGAGGGTCTGTGCGTTCCGGATCGAAACACAGAATTATCAGGATATTACGAAAGAGCTTGAGAAGATGGGCTATGAGGTTCTATCTGTCGACAAATGGTGATCAGGGGAAACGGACCATCATTTTTTTGAGCCGTCTAAACAGTTTACGTTAAGTGATTCGGTTGAGGATGTTCTATGAAACCGGACGGATCGAAATACCTCAAGATCGGTCAGCTCGCGAGTCTCGTCGAGATGAGCCCGCGGACCATCCGGTATTACGAAGAAATAGGCTTGCTCAATTCCGTGAAACGAATCGAGGGGGGGAAGAGGGTCTACACCGAGAAAGACCTTCACCGTCTTAAGTTCATCAAGAGGCTTAAACATCTCGGCATCACCCTTTCGGATATGACCGAGCTCGAGGGTATTTATCAGGTCGATCGGACCAACCGAAAGGTGCTTCCTCGCCTCCTGGAACTGATGCAGGGGCACGTCCTGAAAATCGATGAACGGATCAATAATCTCGTCCGTTTAAAATCGGATATTCTGAGCTATCAAGAGAATATTCGCAAAAAAATAAGTGGTTAAGAGACAGTTCAGAAATAAGACAGCCCATGCACTAAGACAAATGCAGCGAACAGATTCCTTAGAAAATAGGCTCAAGAAAGAGAGGACATGGATATGAAAGAAGTGGTTATTACAAGCGCCGTGCGAACACCGATCGGAAACTTCCTCGGGGCCCTGAGCAGTTTCAGCGCCACCGAACTCGGTGGAATGGTCATCGAGGAAGCCGTCAGGCGATCCGGAATTCAGAAAACGGATGTCGATGAAGTGATCATGGGGAATGTTCTTCCCTTCGGGCTCGGGCAAAATCCCGCCCGACAGGCCTTGATCAAGGCAGGCCTTCCCATGAGCGCCGGAGCCATCACGGTGAACAAGGTCTGCGGTTCCGGTTTGAAAGCGGTGATGCTGGCGGCTCAGGCCATCCAGGCCGGCGATGCGGACGTCATCGTTGCAGGGGGAATGGAAAGCATGAGCCGGACCCCCTACTACCTGGAGAACGCCCGCACCGGATATCGCCTCTGGGACGGCAAGCTTGTAGACGGGATGGTTCATGACGGCCTCTGGGATATCGTGAATGATTACCATATGGGTTTTACGGCTGATATTCAATCAAAAAAGTTCAACATCTCCCGTGAAGAGCAGGATCAGTTCGCCTTCGAATCGAACATCAGGGCCCTGCAGGCGATACGGGAGGGAAGGTTTAGAGAGGAGATCTTACCTGTCTCCCTGCCTTCAAAGAAGGGAGCGCCTTCCCTTTTTGAGACGGATGAGGGACCTCGAGAGCCGAACATCCAAAATATGGCTAAACTGAAACCTGTATTCAAAGAGGATGGGTCTGTGACAGCCGCTAACGCCTCCAAGCTCAGTGATGGGGCAAGTGCCCTTGTCCTGATGTCAGAGGAGAAAGCTAAAGTCTTTGGAGTGAAACCGATGGCCAAAGTGGGTGCCCAGGGCGCGGCAGGTGTCGAGTTGGAGGATGTCCTGGTCGCTCCCATTCAATCGATTCCAAAGGTTCTCAAGAAGGCAGGCCTCTCTCTCGGGGATATTGATCTTTTTGAAGTCAACGAAGCCTTTGCCGTGACAACGGTCGCCGTCATCAAAACCCTGGGGATCGACAGAGGTAAAGTGAATGTTCATGGGGGTGCTGTGGCCCTGGGGCATCCAATCGGTGCGAGTGGAGCAAGAGTCCTCACGACAATGCTCTATGCGATGAGTGAAAGAAGAGCGAAACGAGGGATGGCATCCCTCTGTCTCGGAGGCGGCGAAGCGGTCAGTTTAATCGTTGAAAAAATCAATTAGCAATGGTCAATGATAAATGGTCAATGAACAATGGTCAATTAGCAATCGTCAATTAGCAATGACTGTTGTTCATTGTTAGTCCGTTTTAATTGATTGCTTGTTATAGACCATTGACCATTTATCATTGACCATTGAGATTCACAAGGAGGGTATATGGACATCAAAACAATTGGTGTGGTGGGAGCGGGGCAGATGGGCAACGGGATTGCTCAGGTGGCTGCCTCCTCAGGGTTTCATGTCGTGATGAGTGATATCGCGGATTCTTTCGTTGAGAAAGGCGTCGGGACCATCTCCAAGAATCTGCAACGACTGGTGGAGAAAGGGAAAATTCCAGCCCAGAGGAAAGAGGAAATCCTGAAAAGCATCAAGGGAACGGTTCACCTTCAGGACATGGCGGATGCCGATTTCGTGGTCGAGGCGGCCACAGAAAACGAACCTCTTAAGCTCGCCGTCTTCAAGGATCTGGACTCGATCTGTCGAAAAGAGGTGATACTGTCGAGCAATACCTCGTCGATTTCCATCACGAGGGTCGCCTCTGCCACCAGCCGGCCGTCACAGGTGATCGGGATGCACTTCATGAATCCGGTTCCCGTCATGCAACTGGTGGAGATTATCCGGGGGCTCAGAACCTCTCAGGAGACGTTTGACACGGTAAAGGCCCTTTCCGAGAAAATGGGAAAAACCCCTGTTGAAGCAAACGACTTTCCGGGCTTTATCTCAAACCGGATTCTGATGCCCATGATTAATGAGGCGATTTACACCCTCTTCGAGGGAGTGGGGACGCCGGAAGCGATCGACACGGTGATGAAGCTTGGCATGAACCATCCCATGGGACCATTGGCTCTGGCAGATCTCATCGGCCTCGACACATGTCTCTCGATCATGGAAGTGCTCTACAAAGGGTTTGGCGACTCAAAATATCGCCCCTGCCCACTTCTTAAGAAATATGTCGATGCGGGTTATCTTGGCAGAAAGACGGGCAGAGGATTCTACACTTACTAAAATTCGAAGCACGAAATTCGAAACAAATTCGAATGACCGAAAGAGTAAACTTGAAGTTGGATGCTTTGGAGTTTTAGTGATTTGAATTTTGGATTTGTTTCGAGCCTCGATATTCGAATTTCGGATTTCTGGGTTTTGTATGGATTTCCGTCTCACTCCGGAACAAGAGATGATACGGCATATGGCCAGGGATTTTACGGAGAAGCACATCAAGCCCGTGGCCGCCCTCTATGACGAAGAACGAAAGTTCCCTTATGAGAATTTAAAGAAGATGGCGGAACTCGGCCTCATGGGAATGAACGTCCCCCTCGTGTACGGGGGCTCAGAGGTGGGAGTCGTTGCCTATAGCCTGGCCATCACGGAAATCGCGAAGGGCTGTGCATCCCATGCGGTCACGACATCTGTGACCAACATGGTTGCAGAGGTGATCCACGAATATGGCCGGGAGGAGATCAGGAGGCAACACATTCCCAGGCTTTGCAGCGGGGAATATCCGGCTGGGTCCTTTGCCATCACGGAACCCCACGCAGGGTCAGATGCCGCCAATCTCCGAACGACCGCCGTTCGCCAGAATAATACCTATATTTTGAACGGAACAAAATCCCTCATCACCAGCGGAGAGGTCTCCGGGGTCACTGTCACCTGGGCTGTCACCGACCGGAATGCCAGGAAAGGAAAAGGGTTGAGCGTCTTTGTAGTTGAAAAAGGGACGCCAGGCTTTACCGCGGGAAAGGCTGAGGAGAAGATGGGCCATCGTGCTTCCCTCACCAATGAACTGGTCTTTGACAATTGCGCCATCCCTTCCAATTGTCTCCTCGGCAGCGAGGGAGAGGGTTTCAAGATTGCCATGATGGAGCTCGACGGAGGAAGAATCGGTATCGGTTCCCTCGCTTTGGGGGTGGGGTTTGCCGCTATTGACTTTGCAAAGGATTATGTTAAGGAACGAGAGGCATTCGGGAAACCCCTTTCGAGTTTTGAGGCCATTCAATGGATGATCGCCGATTCCTACACTGAGCTGGAAGCGGCACAGCTTCTGGTACTACGCGCCGCTTATCTCAAGGAAAACCATCAGCCTCATACAAAAGAGGCATCCATGGCTAAGCTCTTTGCCACGGAGACGGCACGCAATGTGGCGGTCCGGGCCGTTCAGATGCTCGGCGGATATGGCTATACCAAGGACTATCCCGTAGAGCGTTTCTTGAGGGATATCCTGGGAACCACTCTCTACGAAGGGACCTCCGAGGTTCAACGGATCGTTATTTCAAGAGAGATCTTTAAAGAATAAACCAGATTTAAGATTGCAGATTGCGAATTGCGGATTGAAGAATCTCGAAATTCGTTCAATCACCCCTGAAGGGCTGAGTTATCGGCCTTGGGGGTAAAATGTAGCTCAAGACTTTAGCCTTGAGGAACAGATCCTGATTTAGGACGTTGGGTTTAGGTTTCAGATTTTCCAATCTACAATCTGCAATCTACAATCTGAAATGGGATGGGGTGGTAAATTTTGATGGTTCTTGTTATGGTTAAGTTAGGAGGACAAGATACATGGAAGCGTCCGAAGCGACATGGGCACAGAAATTCGACCTCTACGGGTGTTATCAATGCGGAAAATGTACGGGAGGATGCCCTGTCTCTCTTAAGTCGAGGCTGAACATTCGAAGATTGATGATCGAGGGAATCCTTGGAAAGAACCTCGATCGGCTGACGGAAAAAGAAGAGCTCTGGGACTGCACCACCTGTAAGACTTGCACCCTCCGATGTCCGAGGGGCCTCAAACCCATGGATCTCGTCATCGGAATGCGTGGAACTCTCGTCGAAGAAGGGCACATTCCCAAGACCATCATCGATGCCCTCGAAAACGCCTACAAACATGGAAACCCCTGGGGAAACCCGAAGAACAAGCGAACCGAATGGACAAAGGGTCTGCCCGAAGATCTCAAGGTGAAGGACTTCTCTCAGGGAGACCGGGCGGAGTTTCTCTACTTTGCCGGTTGCACTGCCTCGTTTGATCCACGCATTCAGGAAGTGGCAAGGGCACTGGTCTCGATTCTTTCTAAAGCCGGGGTCGATTTTGGAATTATGGGCAACGAAGAACAATGCTGTGGCAACGAGGTGCGAAGGATGGGAGAAGCGGGCCTCTTCGAGACGCTCGTCGAGGAAAATCTTAACCGCTTTGAATCTTATCATATCGAGAGAATCTTCACCACGTGTCCCCATGGTTTTAATGCCTTAAAGAACGAGTATCCTCAGGGAAAGTTCGAAGTTCTACATGGGACGGAGCTTCTGGCCAGACGCGTGGAGGAAGGGAAGCTTCCCCTTCAAAATGAGATCAAGAAGGTTGTCACCTATCACGATCCCTGTTTTCTCGGAAAACAGAATGGGATCTTCGATCCTCCCCGGACGCTGATCAACGCCATTCCCGGAATCACCTTCAGGGAACTGGACCGATCCAGAGAGCGGAGCCTCTGCTGCGAAGGAGGAGGAGGAAGGATGTGGGTGGAGTCCTCTTCCGAAACGGGGGAGCGTCTCGCCCAGATCCGGGTGAGGGATGCCGTGGAACTGGGAGCGGAAATCCTGGTGACGGCATGTCCTTTCTGTGTTCTAACCCTGGAGGATGCGGTAAAGACCTCCGGTCACGAGGAGCATATCCGGGTCATGGACGTCATGGAACTGCTGGTCCAGGCCCTATAAGGAAACAGCATCGGTTTCTTTGTTCGGGACAAGCACCGTGAAATTCCAAAATCCAAGCACCAAATCCCAAATAAGCACCAATTTCCTAATACCAAACGAACCGAACAGGGGCGAAGCGGTTTGAATTTTGGAACTTGGAATTTATTTGTGATTTGGGTATTGGGATTTGGGATTTCGATGACCATTGAAAGCTTAACGCTATCAGGAGCCACGAGGATACTTGAAGAGGAGGTAGCTCACGATGAATATTGTGGTTTGCGTGAAACGGGTGCCGGAGACTGCGGATGCGGATGTCACCATCGACAAATCGGGGAAAGATATTGATCGGAGCGGTCTGGTCTTTGACCTCAACGAGTGGGACAATTACGCCATCGAAGAGGCCATTGCTCTCAAGGAGAAGTTTGGAGGGACGGTAACCGTCCTGACCCTGGGAGGGGAAGAATCGAATGAGACGCTTCGCAAGTGCCTGGCCATGGGTGCGGACGATGCGGTCCGCCTGACCGATCCTGCCTTCAGTGGATCGGACGCTTATGCCACGGCAAAGCCTCTGGCAGAGGCGATTCGTAAGATTCCCTTCGATCTCGTCCTGGCGGGTGTCCAGGCTGAGGATGACGGCTACGGCCAGGTGGGAGGGGTCCTTGCCAAGTGGCTCGGCATTCCGCACGCCTCTCTCGTCAACCGTCTGGAAGTTCAAGACAAGAAGGTCAGGGCCCATCGAGAGCTGGAAGGAGGACTGGAGGAGGTCGTCGAGATCGATCTCCCAGCTCTCCTGACGATTCAGACCGGGATCAACCAGCCTCGTTATGTCTCGATTATGGGCATTCGGAAGGTGGCGAAGAAAGAGATCAAGGTTCTCGGAACTGCGGAACTCAGTCTCAAAGCCGAGGAGGTGGGACTCTCGGGATCTGATCTTCAGGTTGAAAAGCTTTTCACTCCTCCGGTCGGCGAAGGAGCACAGATGCTGGAAGGAAATATGGAGGAGCTCTCACTCAAGGTTCTCGATATTCTCAAGGATAAAGGAGGGCTGGCCTGATGAACGAGATCATGGTCCTGGCAGAACATCGACGTGGCGAATTGAGAGATGTGACATGGGAGATGCTCTCTAAGGCGAGACAATTAGGAGGAAGTCTGGGAGCGGAGGTGACCGTCGCTCTCTTCGGCAAGGGGGTGAACCCACTGGCAGAGGCCCTGAAACCCAAGGCGAACAGGGTCCTTCTTGTTGAGGACGACCGTCTCGAATCGTTTAACACGGAAACATATGAAAAGGTTCTTATCCAGTTTATGACCGAAAGGAAACCGTCCCTTACCCTGATCGGCCATACGGCCATGGGGATGGATCTTGCTCCGGGGCTTGCTGCCCGTCTGAAGATGGCTCTGGCTACAGACTGCATTGGCATCGACCCGGAAGGAGACCGTTTTTCTGTCACCCGGCAGCTCTATGGGGGGAAGGTGAACGCAAAGGTCTCTTTCTTGAAGAAGGGACCCTATATTTTTACAGTACGTCCTGGGGCCTTTCCCGTTGTGGAAAAGGATTCTCTCCCCGGAGAGATTCTGCCTGTTGTCTCTCCTTTGACGGATGAAGGGCTTGCCAGGCGCTTTATCGAGTTTGTGGAAGCTGCCGCAGGGGAAGTCGATATCACCCAGGCGGATATTCTGGTTTCCGTGGGAAGAGGGATTAAGGACCCGGAAAACATTCCGATGGTAAAGGAGCTGGCTGAGGCGCTCGGGGGCGCTCTCTCCTGTTCGCGGCCGGTGGTGGACAAGAAGTGGCTTCCCAAGGCATGCCAGGTC
>Ga0209777_10000131_pt1 | contig 124577 bp, 128 predicted proteins | sample FrelakmetHBP12HB_FD_187147 | JGI IMG/M metagenome (GOLD analysis project Ga0209777, IMG submission 187147) | Freshwater lake sediment microbial communities from the University of Notre Dame, USA, for methane emissions studies -HBP12 HB (SPAdes)... | ecosystem: Environmental > Aquatic >... | reverse complement strand
GAAAAACGGCGTATCGGTTGGCAGGCCATAGACTACGGAAGTTGTCACCGTCGGACTGTTCCTCAGGTAGAACACACCATTCCGGAATACGCCGATGCTTGCTGACTGATTCGTCACGTTAATATATCCGACCTTGGTTGTTGTGCCGAATCCACCCGAATTGGATGCGTTCAGTGAGACATTATAGTCACCAGCAGTTAAGTACGTATGAACCGGGTTCTTCTGCGTTGCATTCTCAACACTTCCATCCCCGAACGACCAGTTCCATGCAGTTGGTGCATTGGTTGACAAGTCGGTGAATGTTACGGTCAGAGGTACGGAACCAGTCGCAGGTGTCCCGGTGAAATTCGCCACCGGAATAAAGAGTGTTGCATACGCCGCCTGTATTGCTTTGGATGCGTTTAATCTTCCGCTGGTTTTGACTTTTCCTGCAAGTGAAGGTAACACATCAACATTACTGAGAATGATATTTTTTATCTGGATGTTGGTAAGCTGGGGATTCACGGATTTGATAAGCGCCGCCACTCCGGAAACCTGCGGGGTCGCCATGGATGTACCAGACATATAATAGTAACCACATATGGGATCAGGAACACCCGAATTCGCACATGCAGTATTGACGATATTTACTCCTGGCGCTGCAAGATCAACAGAAATATCCCCATAATTTGAAAAAGATGATGCAAGTTGATCGTTTTGATCGGAAGCGGCAACACTGATGATATTATCCGACGAAAGTGCTGCGGGATATTCTGGATTGATATCAATATTCGTGCCACTATTTCCTGCCGCACAAATAAAAAGTTGTGGGGAAGCGTCGATCGCATCTTTCAAGGACAAAGGGGGAGAAGTATCGGTGCCGGACCATGAATTGCTGCTTATCGAGACACCATTAGCGTCTGCAAAATGAATGGCGTTAATTGCATCCTGTATGGTCGAGACAGATCCACTGCTTGTCTGAAATATTTTCAATGACATCAGCCGGATATTCCAGTTCACGCCGGCAACACCAACGCCATTGTTGGTCAATGCTCCGATAGTTCCCGCGACATGGGTGCCATGGCCCCAGGAATCAAGAACGATGTTGTTACTGGAGCCACCGGTAAAATTCCACCCATGATCACCGGTAGTAGTGTTCACCCATACATTTCCGGTAAGGTCGGGATGGGTATAATTGATTCCAGTATCAACCACTCCGACAGTAACACTGTTGTTGCCACGGGAAACATCCCAGGCTTCCGGTGCATGTATATCAGCACCAGGTGTCCCGGTAATTCCCAGGATTGATTGCCCGGTGTTATGAAGATACCATTGAATGGAAAACAAAGGGTCATTCGGAATTGTTGAGGAAATAGTATACGGGGGTAAGATACCTGCCGGCTGATAGTTCACCGCATCAATCAGGTAAATCCTGTAATTTGGCTCCGCATAGAGTACGTCCGGGTTTTTCTGGTACTTGGTAATCGCGTCAGCGACAGAGAGATTCCCGGGTAATTTTACGACTTGTAAACCGGGCAAACCTTTATCAGCAAAATCCTCTTTCACCTTCCCTCCAATATTTGCATTTTGGTCAGCGGCAACAATGCTTATCTCCGCGGGTTTCTGGATCTTCTTGTAATTATAACGCACAATTACTTCATCAGCAACATATTCACTGCCGGTTTTCGAATCCTTGAAAAAAGAAATTCGCTGGTTTTCGTTAGTATTAATAATAGGAATATTATTCGTTTTCGGCGTTTCCTGAGGAGAAGTCCGAGGTGGAACAACAGAATTATTATTGAAAGTATTTATTTCGATACTATTTGGTATAATACCTGACCATGTCTGATTCGAGATATTCGTAGTATGTATAGTATCGACAGCACTCGCGATATTTATAAACAGCCCAACAAAAAAAACCGATAGAATAATAAAAGTATAGACTCTCAGCTGATGATGCATGATGATGATTTATTTATGGTTACTATTAAATCCTTAATATCTGCTCCAAGTTTTCTCGGCTTTATAGAATTCTTTGATCTGAACGCAGATTAAAATCGAGAAAATAATTTTTTAAGATAGTATAAAGGAACAATTTGATTTTAAGTTCCTTGATCTGGTTTCTGAAGTAACGTGCCTTGAGCGATTCCCAGAAATTTTCTTTTTTTATCAATAGACAATCCACCTTTCCTTGGGGTCAGCACTTCAAGCGCAGAGATTAAAAAAATAGAGATGAAATTTTCATCCTTATTCTTAGTCTTTCTTTAGCCCCATTTACCGACAATCGGTGTATCGGTTGGCAGGCCATAGACTACGGAAGTTGTTACCGTCGGACTGTTCCTCAGGTAGAAAACACCTTTCCGGAATATTCCGATGCTTGCCGACTGATTCGTCACGTTAATATATCCGACCTTCGTTGTTGTGCCGAACCCACCCGAATTGGATGCGTTCAGTGATACATCGTAGACACCCGGAGTCAGGTAGGTATGAACCGGGTTCTTCTGCGTTGCATTCACAACACTTCCGTCTCCAAACGTCCAATTCCACGCGGTCGGAACGTTCGTTGACAGGTCGGTGAACGTTACTGTCAGAGGTGCGGAACCAGTCGCGGGTGTCCCGGTGAAATTCGCTACCGGTCCAACAACCGTAACAATAATGGATCCCGTAGCAGGAGCTGATGTCCCGCCAAGGTTCGTAGCGGTCAGATTCACTGAATAAGTGCCACCGGCCGTATACGTATGGATCGGATTCTGGAGTGAGGAGAATGTCCCGTCCCCGAACGACCATCTCCAGGTTGCCCATACTGCAGGACTGCTGGTAGAGGTCGTTGCATCGAAAGCCACCGCGAGTGGTGCGTTACCGCTCGTCTGGTTCGGGGTGAAACTCGCGACCGGCACAGCTGGGGGCGGAGTCTTCGCCACCGTGATGGTGGTACTCTGTGTCGAGGTGGTATTACCTCCAGTTGTCATTGCAGTCAATGTTACGGTATAGGTACCAGGTAATTGATAGATGTGGTTGGGGTTCTGCATCCCGTTGTCGCCAGCCCAGTTTCCATCACCGAAGTCCCATCTCCAGCCGGTTGCTCCGGCTGATGAACCCGTGAACGATACATTGAGCGGTGCAAACCCACTGGAGAGGGCCGGAAACCCAGACAGGCAACAAGGTTTATCCACGAACCGGAAGATCAACCTCGGCACTTTAGCATTTTGAGTCAAACAGAACAGATCGTGCCGCACCCTTGCGGACGAAATATCACTGCCTTCTGGCCGGCGTATCAGAGCAGTACGATGACCCCTTACGAAGCTATCCGGCATAAGGGCCCCTGAAAGTCCGGTAGTTCCCCCTCCGCAATCTTCTTCTAGATAGAAACTGACCAGTGTAATTAAGAGAGGTACACTACCGATGCACCGTTATTCGTTGTCCTGCAGCATGGAGGCAGGCGATCTTGAGCCCATTGTCCTTGCAGTCCACGAATTAATCCACCGCCTTCCCGTGACCGCAAAATCACGGGAAAAAGATGGCATCCGGGTTGAAGACGGGAGGGTTGTCGACCGGCATTACATCGGACCTGTGCTCCTCGAGGCGATTGACAAAAATATTCCTATAAAAACTACACCGAAAAGCGGGGCCTACAAAGGAGTACCGGTGACCGTGAGTCCCATACGGGATAACGATGGGAACGCTATCGGCGCAATCGGTATCGTGGATATAACCGGTATTTTTGATCTTGCCACCCTCATGGAGCACCAGTCGGCGATACTCAAGCAGGTATGCGGTAAGGATCCCTGTCCTCTTCCTTCAGAACAGAGCGGCTCAAGGCGGTGAAATTCTTGCCGGATTCTGCATTCAAAGTACTTGAGATCCTCGAACGATCCCAGACTGCTATCTCCGGTGAAACGATCAGCAACGAACTGGGGATAAGCAGGTCTGCTGTCTGGAAGCACATCAAGGAGCTCCGCGGAATGGGGTACGAAATCTCCTCATCCCAGAAGGAGGGCTATAAACTCACGCATACCAGCAACAAACTGCTCCCCTATGAAGTGCATAAAAAATTAAAAACTCAGTTTATCGGAAAGAGGATACGATATCTCGATAATACGCCCTCGACCATCTGGGTGGGCAAACAGATGTGCTCGGAGGGGGATGTCGGGAAGATGCACGGGATGGTGATCATCGCCGAGGAACAGACCGGCGGGGTGGGCCGGATGGGAAGGGCGTGGGTCTCCCCCATCGGAGGAATCTGGATCACGGTCGTGCTCAAACCCCATGTACCGATCGATCACGTCTTCATGATCACCATGGCCGGATCCATTGCGGTTGCCCGGGCTATCCGCAAGGAATTCGATCTCGGTGCCCTGATCAAGTGGCCAAACGATATTTTTATCGGTAATAAAAAAGTCGCCGGGCTCCTCCTTGAACTCGCTGCAGAAGCAGATACCGTCCATTATTGCCTGTTAGGCATCGGCATCGATGTGAATGTCCCGCTCAGCCATTTTACCATGGCGATGCAAAAAGACATCACCTCCATCAGCGCTGAAATCGGCCATGAAGTGGACCGGGCTTCTTTTCTCGCACGCATCCTGAAGGAATTCGAGAACCATTACCTCCTGATCGAGAGCGGTGAATATGAAACAATTATCAGGGAATGGAAGAGTCTCTCCTCAACACTTGAAAGCCGGGTCCAGATCAGGACATTGAAGAACAGTTTCGAAGGCGAGGCAATAGACATCGATGAATTCGGGGCCCTGATCATCCGCAAAGACAATGGTAAACTCGAACGGGTTATCGCCGGTGACTGCTACCAACAGTAACTGAAAGGTACTTTTTTATCGTCAACCACGCAATTTTTTATGGTTGACGATGTTCGGGGATCTGCAAAAATCAAGAACCATTGCATACTCTGCCGCCTTTATCGGACTTATCAGTCTCGGGGCGTGGGTGTCGATACCCTTCTTCCCGGTCCCCCTTACCCTCCAGACCCTCTTCGTATTACTCGCCGGTATGATCCTGAAGCGCTTTGCGGTAATTCCCGTATCGCTGTATGTTATACTTGGTGCTCTGGGCCTCCCGGTATTTCATGCAGGGGTTGCCGGTTTCGGTATCCTGCTCGGCCCAACCGGCGGTTACCTTTTCGGATTTATTGGTGCATCGCTCGTGGTCGGACTGGCATATGAATCCCCGTCTCATACAATCCGGATAACCGGACTTCTGGCAGGAACCAGTGTCATCTATGCCACTGGCATCGCGTGGCTGTTATTTTCTCTGGGGGGAGGATTCCTGCCTGCCATCACGGCGGGACTGATTCCGTTCATTCCCGGCGAGTTGATTAAGATGTATTCCGCGTACGTAATTGAGAAAAGACTCCCATGATCGCAATAGAATTTCTTCGCTATCGGAATCTGACGATAGACGCACTGAACATTCATCCCGGTATTACAACGGTAATCGGGCCAAACGGCAGCGGGAAGACGTCATTTCTCAAGATTTGCGCAGGAATAACATTACCTGACCACGGTATAGTCACCATCGATAATCTGCCACCACGGGAGACCGAGATCGGATGGGTGAACGAGTTTCCTGACCGGAATATTCTGTTTGCCCGGGTGATCGATGAGATCGCGTCCCCCCTTCGTTTCCGCCGCGCCACATCCTGTAGTGCAATCGATGAGGAAGTCCGGGCATGTACGGAGTCTGTCGGTATATCTCATCTCCTCACGCGGGGGGTACGGGAATTATCCGGGGGTGAAAAAGTCCTTGTCTCTCTGGCAGCTGCCCTTGTTCACCACCCGAAAGTCCTCGTTCTGGATGAATACGATTCTCATCTTGATGCACGCTGTGCAGCAACAATTGATGGGGCGATCAGGGCATCCGGAGCCCGGTACGTGATCCGGTGCACCCAGCAGATGGATACCGCAAGGGAGAGTGATCACCTCCTCTTCTTCGATTCGGGTCGGGTTACCCATACAGGGAGACCCGAACACGTCTTTCAGTGCCTTAAAGGCACTGCCTGGTACCCGGTTTTATGGGAGTACGGAATATGAAAATTACATTGACCGATGCCTGTGGCATCCGTGATAACTGGTCACTTTCTGCAACCGGCACGTTTAACGAAGGGATCCACCTTGTCAGCGGGGACGTCGGGAGCGGCAAGTCAACCCTCGCACTCATGATGGCAGGACTCTTCCCCTTATCCAGAGGCTGCGTCGTGAAAGAGGACGTATCGTCGTGCATGCTCTCGCTCCAGTTCCCGGAGCTTCACGTCACCGGTCGTACCCTCGATGAAGAGTGTACATCCTGGGGGGCACCTGCTGACGATATTCTTGCCGCCACCGGACTGACTGGCCGGGATGAAACATCGCCGTTGTCCCTAAGCCGGGGTGAGCTCAAACGCCTGCACCTTGCATGTGTATTGGCAAAAGACTATGATCTTCTACTATTGGATGAACCCTTCAGCTCACTGGATTGCGGGGAGAAAGCAAAATTATGTACGACCCTCGAGCGGAGATCTCAGGGCATCACAATAATTTTTACCCACGAACAGAACATCCTTCCCCGGGTTTTCAGGATATGGGAGATTGTTGGCAGTAGGCTGATTAACTGTGGGAGACCGCCGGATGCGTTTTTACACTGGTACCATCTCCCACCATCAGTAAAAAAACTCACTGCCCACGGATCACGACCGGACAACATTTCCCCCCAAGACCTTAGGGAGGCGGCATGCAGGATCCACGGATAAGAATTGCTGCAGCGGCGATCCTCTCGATCTCAGCGTTCATCAGTCTTCATGGCGCTGCCCTTGCGTTCCTGTGGTGGCTGGTGTTTACCCCGGGTCTTAACCTTGTAAAAAAGAACCGGCTGGTCCTTCCCCTCATACTCATGACCGGTTTCTTCAGCCTTGTGCTGGAACTTTTCAACGGGAATGGCCTTTCATACTTCATCCGGATGACCGTGATCATCCTTATTGGCACATGGCTGTATGGGGAGCAGAGACCGGGAGAATTCCTTGATATCAGTGTGTGGTTGTTTGGTGACAGGGCCGGGTTTGACCTCGGTCTGGTTTCCGAAATGGGAATGCAGTCCCTCTCATTAATTACCGCCGACTTCAACCGCATTCTATTGGCAGAGAAGATCAAGGGGATGGGGTGGGGAGTACGGAGTCTCATTCCTGCCGGCCTGATCCTTGTTCATGGTGCCCTTGCCCAGGCAGAAGACTCCGCAGAACTGCTTGCTATTCGTGGCTACCGTGGAGGAGGGACATGGTGTCCGGTATTTTTCACAAAGTTACGTGATATTGCCGCAGGACTATCTGCCATTTGCGTTGTTTTTTTCGCTCTGATTCCAGTTAGTGAATTTTTTATACTTTACCGATGAAGTTTTGAGAGGCTTACTATGATCCTGCAATAGCCCAGAGGATCCTCATGCGGCATGCCTTTCCTAAAAAAGTCTCCATCACGGATACCACTCTGCGGGATGCTCACCAGTCACTCATAGCAACAAGGCTCCGTACCGAGGATATGCTTCCTCTGGCACGAGAGATCGATTCCTGCGGTTTTTTTTCCGTGGAAGCATGGGGGGGAGCGACCTTCGACACCGCTATCCGGTTCTTAAACGATGACCCCTGGGACCGTCTCCGGATTCTGAAGACTGAACTGAAACATACACCCATCCAGATGCTTCTTCGCGGCCAGAACCTTGTAGGTTACCGCCATTACCCGGATGATGTGGTGGACAGGTTCATCATCGCTGCCCACAAAAACGGGGTAGATGTCTTCCGCGTATTCGACGCCCTGAACGACATCCGGAATATGAAACGGTCGATGGACCAGATAAAAAACGTCGGGGCCCACCTGCAGGGTGCGATCTCCTATACAACAAGTCCCGTTCATACCACCCGGACCTTCATTGAGATGGCAAAAGAGCTCTACGCACACGAATGCGACTCCATCTGCATCAAGGATATGGCCGGGCTCATCATGCCGGAAGCAACTCAGGAGCTGATCGCCGGTATCAAAAAGGCAGTGGATGTAAAGGTCTGCCTGCACAGTCATTCGACCAGTGGTATTGCGCCGATGAGTTACCAGGCTGCGATAGAAGCCGGTGTCGACATCCTCGATACCGCCATGTCTCCGTTCTCCATGGGCACATCACAGCCTCCGACCGAAAGCGTGGTTGCATCGCTTATCGGCACCCAGAGAGAGACCGGAATCGACCTTATCAAACTCAGGGCAGTCCGCAACATCTGTCTGGAGATCAGGGAAAAATATGCCGGGCTGATCAATCCAATATCAGAACGTGTGGACAGCGACGTACTCCTCTACCAGTTGCCTGGGGGTATGATCTCCAATATCCTTTCACAATTGCAGGAACAGGATGCCCTGAACCGGTGGGATGACGTGCTGGCAGAAATCCCCCGGGTGAGAAAGGATCTCGGCTACCCCCCGCTTGTCACCCCGACCAGCCAGATTGTCGGAACCCAGGCAGTACTCAACGTGCTGGTAAACGGACAGCGGTACCGGAATGTCACCAAGGAAGTCAAAGATTATGTCCGCGGCCTTTACGGGAAATCGCCGGGACCGGTGACTGATGAGATACGACAGCAGATCATCGGCGACGATGAGGTGATCACCATCCGGCCGGCCGATTTGCTCGAACCTGCATATGAGAAAATGAAAACAGAAGCAGAGAAAGCGGGGCTTATAAAAAAGGACGAGGATATCCTTACGTACATCCTCTATCCGGCAATAGCTCCTTCATTCCTCAAAAAAGAGCGGTCGGGCGAAGAGATCCCCCAGAAGCAGTCTCTTCCAAAACCTGCATCTCCGATGCCGAGCCAGATGGAAGTGGAGGTGGATGGAGAAATCTTCTCGGTCCGAATCGTCTCTGTCGGGGGAAGTAAGGTTGAAGTGACGGGAGTAACCCCCCAGAAGATTCCCCGTGGCGAGTTTGCCGGGGGGATAAAAAGCAATATGCAGGGAATGGTACTCCAGGTACTGGTAAACCGCGGCGCTACGGTGAAGAAGGGGGAAACACTCCTCGTGCTTGAGGCGATGAAGATGGAGAACCCCATTCACAGCCCGGTGGACGGCAAAGTCACGGAAATCTTCGTGGACACCGGTGATGTCGTCCAGAATGGAGACGTCCTGCTGGTGGTGCAATGAAATATTTTGAGAAGCTTCTTATCGCCAACCGGGGTGAGATTGCTATCCGGGTCATGCGGGCATGCCGGGAGCTCGATATCGAGACGGTGGCAATCTATTCATCTGCTGATAAAAACGCGCTTCACGTTAAATATGCGGATGAAGCTTTCCATGTTGGAGAAGCCCACCCCTCGAAAAGCTACCTTAACATGGAGCGGATCATCGATATCGCTAAAAAAAGTGGAGCAGAAGCGATCCATCCCGGGTACGGGTTTTTAGCCGAGAACTACCGGTTTGCCAAAATCTGCCTGGATGAAAATGTAATTTTTGTCGGTCCCGGCTGGAAGACCATCAGGGCAATGGGATCGAAGATCGGCAGTAAACAAATGATGAAGGACGCAGGTGTCCCGGTTCTTCCCGGAACTGATGGCATTAAAGATATTGAAGATGCAAAAAAAGTTGCAGCAGAGATTGGTTACCCGGTGATAGTCAAGGCAAGCGCAGGGGGCGGTGGCATTGGCATGAAGATTGTCAATGATGAGAAAACCCTCGAAGATGCGATCACGGCGAGTATGCGTATCGCGCAGTCTGCATTTGGCGATGCAACGGTCTTCATTGAAAAATATCTGGTGAAGCCACGGCACATCGAGTTCCAGGTCCTCGCCGATGAACACGGCAATGCAGTCCACCTCTATGACCGTGAATGTTCCATCCAGCGCCGTCACCAGAAACTGATCGAAGAAGCTCCCTCTCCCATCATGACTGCCGAATTGCGGAGGAGGATGTCAGACTCTGCGCTTAAAGTTGCGGAGGTTTCTGGATATACGAATGCAGGGTCGGTTGAGTTCCTGTACAGTCAGGGGGACTACTATTTTATGGAGATGAATACCCGTCTCCAGGTCGAACATACCATCACAGAAATTATTACCGGGGTTGATATCGTAAAACAACAGATTGCAATTTCCGCAGGAGAATCCCTTCCCTTCGAGCAAAAGGACCTCTCTATCCGGGGTCATGCAATCGAATGCCGGATCAACGCCGAAGATCCCCTCAATAACTTTACCGCCGACCCGGGAAAGATCATCCGGTATCGTTCGCCGGGCGGTCCCGGGATACGGGTTGACAGCGGAATTCACATGGGGTATACCATTCCCCCGAATTACGATTCGATGATCGCAAAACTCTGTGCCTGGGACAGCACGAGGTCAGAAGCGATAAAACGGATGCGACGTGCCATCTCAGAATACATTATCCTGGGAATTAAAACAACTCTTCCGCTCCATTACGCCATCATGAACAGCCAGCAGTTTGTAGAAGGAAATACTCATACTCACTTTTTACAGGAGGAGCATATCTTCAATACGCTCGAACGTTACCAACGTGATGAGGAGACACGGATGCAGACACTCGCGGGATCTTTTGAACAGGGAAAGAAAGTTGCAGCAATATCCGCTGCAGTAACTATGTTCCTGCAGCCAAAAAAAGACTGACATTCTGGTAAAACGCTTTATCAGAACATTTAATAGTTTTTACGGTGTTTTTATTATGCACTTTTGTGCTGCGGTGGCCTAGCCGGTTAGGGCGCCAGACTCATAGGGTTTATGGACGCGTTCATGCGTTTCACGGCTTCGAGAGATCTGGAGATCGGGGGATCGTAACCCTCCCGCAGCATTGTAGTTTTAACTGCATTTTTTCATTGCGATTTTGAAGACGTCCCTGTTTTTTGTCCAGATCGCCATTTCTCCAGAGATTTTGTGGTTTTTTCATTCCACCGACGATATATTTATTTACCCTATCATCAAACAAAAATACGTAAATTGAGGTGTAATAATGTTGTTGGCAAACGCAGTTGTAGGATTAATCCAGTTACTTATTTCGATTATCTTTGCTGTTCTGGCACTGTATATCGGTTTTGCAGTGCTTAGTAAGATCACTAAAGGTATTGACGAGGAGAAAGAACTTGCAAAAGGAAATACCGCAGTCGGGATTATTGTCGCTTCGGTGTTCGTGGCAATTGCCCTGGTGGTTCAGTCCGGAGTTTCGGGACTTTCCGTAGGTATCAATAAGGCACTGAGCGTTGGTATCCTGTCGGTTGACGGTCTGCTTGCGGTTGGCGTTGCATTCATCCAGCTTATCCTCGGTATCGTGCTCGCCGTCGCGGCGATCTACCTTGCACTGAACATCCTTGACAAACTGACAAAAGGTGTCGAAGAGTTCGAGGAGATCAAGAAAGGCAATGTCGCGGTCGCACTCGAGATGGGCGGTGTGATCATTGCCGTTGCGGTCATTATCCAGTCCGGTGTGATTGGTATCACCGCAGCACTGGTATAAGATCCATAGTTTTCTTTTTTTATTCCCGTTTGAAAAAAATTCCCTTACTTCCCGTATCGGTTTATCGTGCGAATCAGGTCCGCAAATCCATCCATTTCCAGTGCTAGAACCTGGTCGCGGGTCATGCCCATGCTGGTCTCGGCATCGGCAGTCAGCATCTCCGGACCGCGAATCACTTCGCGCTCAATGCCGTCACGGGAGAGCACTTCCTGCGCTTCAGCATCATGCAGGAACGCCCGACCGGGGATAATAATCGCCGGTTCCAGAGCCCCGGGATCCAGTTCCCGTAGATCGTCAATGGTGATCAGGCATGCAATCTCTTTTGCTACCGGCAGCACCGGAACACATGATCCACACAAATTGAGAACGTTTTCAATATAGGGGGCAGCGATGCTCCCGCTAATAACCGTTGCCCGGCGCTGTATAAGGGGGAGTTTTTTTATCAGGTCCGGTTCGTTCAGGATCGCGAACGGTGAACCGATATCCGGGTCCCACAGCGGAGTCCCGGAGATCTTCAGGCTAAACTTCCGGTTCAGGTCCGAAATCAAATCGCGGAATGATGCGACCGTCTGCACTTCCTGATCCGGGATGACAGGGCCATTCCCGAGTACCAGACCCTGCTGTATCGTGTTGGCAAACCGCATCAGGATAATACCCTTCGCTCCACGGTCCTGGAGCCATTCGCACGTCTGTTCGAGCACGATCCCATCATTGACCCCCGGGAGGACAACGGCAGCAGCATATACGTCGACGTTCTCGCAGAGTTTCTCGAGTATCGACAACGAAACCTCAGGTGTAGGATCATGCATGTAGCGTTTTCTGAGAGCAGGATCTGTTGCAAAGACCGTAAAAGATAATTCAGTAAGACCGTTATCGATGAGCAGATCTGCGATGGCAGGATCGTCCCAGCCTTTCCCGCTTGTGTATCCAATGTGGAGCGGGGCCTCCATGCTGCCGAGGAGTTCTATCAGCTCGTTGAACCGCGGATAACAACTCGGATCCCCGCCGCCGCTGATGGTGATCCGTTCAAGCTCACCACTTTTTCCCTGCAGGTTTGCCAGCGTCTCATCGGCGATGGTTTTCAGATCCTTAAAACCGCTATATTCTTCCCGGATACCGCGGGTGCAGTAATCACATCCTTTCTTGAACGGCAGGCAGTACCGGCATCCCAGGGGCTGAACACCCCGTACCTTTTTAAAATAACAATATTCGCAGAATCCGCGGCAGTTGATCCCGGGGCTCCCTCCAATATCTACGGTGAGCTGTGCCATCTGTACACAGTAGTCGGTTCCTGTTCCTATAAGGTATTTGTAAATGAACACCGATTTGCGATTGAAAATTATTCATCCTGAAAAAAAACTGCCTGTCTGTATTTTTATGGATCTCACGATCAGATCATTTTCCCGGAAGGAGAAGTCCTGAAAGGAATCGGGGAAAATACAAGAGAGCACCACCTTTTTTACTATCAAATGTCTAAAGTATATGGCGCCTCAGTGGCTTAGTTGGCAGAGCGGCTGACTTGTAATCAGCAGGTCCCGTGTTCAAATCACGGCTGAGGCTTTTATTGATTTGGAATCAGATTTTTAGTATTTTACTTTTAACAAAATGTATAATAAAAACAAAAAAATGTCCCATTCCGCTGTACGTCAGAGAGCCTCTGAGGTAGGTGTCCTCGGTGACGTCTACAATTTTCAAGGGAAACCCAGCGTCATATTTTCTTCGAGGATTCTCGTTAATGTGATTAGAGCTGGCAAGTGTGTTATCGATCGGGAACTCCCGGACATGGTGAATACCGAAGGATTTGGCATACGTGTCAAACGACGGTAAAATCGTGTACCTCATGGTTACTCCCATCTGGTCGATACTGGTGTTCTATTCCCTAATCGGTAGTAATGGTCGATCATTCATGAGATCGGCCTTCCAAAAGGGTCTGTTAGCGTATAATTTAGGGCGATAATAAGCCATATTTTGACATTAGAGCCTCAAATATGGCGCTGTTTAAAAAAGTGTGTAAAAATTCGCAGTTTTTTGCATGAAGTTCGAAAAACCGATGCGTTTGCCCGGCACCTTTTGGGAAGGTTACCGTCGGAGAATCGGGAACTGCAGTACCAGAGAAAGAGACATTAGTCTCAGGTAATTGCGGGGAGTGGTTACTCGGCCCCAGAAAAAGATGATCCCTAATAACCCCGATTCTGGCTCCGTTGGGCAATCGGACGATCCGGTTTTTGGGTCCACACGAAGTTGTGTCCACACCCGGGGAAAATACGTTCATAATCGGGTATTTTCAGTAAAGAAGCGGTTAAACGGGGTTTTAATCCTGCACAATAACAGACCTGCACGGCCCCCCCCTTTTTTAGCAGGGATTGAGCAGGGTCAAAACTATCTGAGGATTACTATGTTCTTCCCGGGGGATAACCTTCGGAACAAATTTTCTTTTTTTACATGCACAATTTTTCCCCTTTTTCCATTTTTTCATTATACCCCAGCTGATGCTCCCCTATTTTACCATCCCTTTGTAAACATCCCCATAGATTCAAATTTTTTAATGGTGAACTACTACATAAGTGACTCATTATGGGAAAAAAAGCATTCATCACGGGGATAACAGGACAGGACGGATCCTATCTGGCGGAACTGCTCCTTTCAAAAGGCTATGCAGTCCACGGATTGATACGACGCTCTTCAACCTTCAATACCAGCAGGATTGATTCCATATATATCGACCCTCACGATACCCATGCCCGGCTGTTTTTACACTACGGGGATCTCTCCGATTCTGAACAGATATCAAACATCCTCTATAATATCCGACCCGACGAGATCTATCATCTTGGGGCGCAGAGCCACGTCCGGGTAAGTTTTGATACACCGGAATATACCGGAAATGTCACTGCACTGGGGACTACCCGGATTCTGGAAGCGACCCGTCGGAGCAGGAATGCGGTAAAATTCTACCAGGCATCATCCAGCGAGATGTTCGGCGCAGCGAGTCCCCCCCAGGGAGAAGAAACTCAGTTTTATCCAAGGAGTCCTTATGCATGTGCCAAAGTGTATTCCTACTGGATGACCCGTAACTACCGGGAAGGCTACAACCTTTTCGCCTCTAATGGCATTCTTTTCAATCATGAATCACCACGCCGGGGGGAGACCTTTGTCACCCGGAAGATCACCCGGGCCATCGCCCGGATCATTTCAGGAAAAGAGAAGTTCCTGTATCTTGGAAATCTTGAAGCGAAACGTGACTGGGGATTTGCCCCCGAATATGTCGAATGTATGTGGCGCATCCTGCAACAGGAGAAACCCGATGATTTCGTCATTGGTACCGGAGAAACTCATTCGGTTCGCGAGTTCCTTCACGACGCATTTGCCTATGCGGGACTTGACACTGAAAAACATGTCCGGATAGATCCGAAATATTTCCGCCCCACCGAAGTCGATGTCCTGATAGCTAACCCGAAAAAATCTGAAAAGATCCTTGGCTGGAAACCTGCAATAAAATTCAGGGATCTGGTAAAGATCATGGTAGATGCTGATATGAAAGCAGCGGGGTTGGAACCGATCGGTGAAGCGAATGAAATATTATCATCAAAGTTCCCGAACCGCTGGTGGAACGCGGATTGATTGAACAATACATGATGACTCTTTCGTAATTTCATGCATACATAAAAAAGGGAGTAATCAATAATTTTTATTATGAGAAAAACACTGGTAGTATCATAATCTGGTAATATTCTGGACACGCCTATGACATTCTGGTCAGGTAAAAAAATCCTCATCACCGGTGGCGCCGGTTTTTTTGGATCGCAGGTCGTCAGCCAGCTTCTCGAAAAAGGTGTTCCTCAGGAAAATATCCGGATCCCCCGAAGCAGAGAGATCGATCTGCGGTCATGGGAGAACTGTCGTAAGGTTACGAAAGACTGCAACATCGTAATCCATCTCGCGGCAAAAGTCGGTGGGATCGGGTATAACCAGAATTATCCGGCGCAGCTCTTTTATGATAATGCGATCATGGGCATACAGATGATTGAGGCGGCACGACTGGAAGAAGTAGAGAAGTGCGTTATCGTCGGGACAATCTGTGCCTATCCGAAATTTACTCCTGTGCCATTCCGTGAAGAGAATCTCTGGGACGGGTATCCTGAAGAGACAAATGCTCCCTACGGGTTAGCAAAAAAAATGCTCCTTGTACAATCTCAGGCATACCGGCAGCAGTATGGATTCAACTCTATTTATCTGCTCCCGGTGAACCTGTATGGACCCGGTGATAACTTTAATCCCGAAAGTTCACATGTTATTCCGGCTCTTATCAAAAAGTTCACTGATGCGAGAAGAGATCATAAACCAGAGGTGGAAGTATGGGGGACCGGCACAGCATCCCGTGAATTCCTGTACGTGGATGACGCGGCACTGGGGATCATTCTTGCTGCTGAGCGATACAATAAACCTGATCCGGTAAACCTCGGAGCCGGTATGGAGATCACCATCCGGGATCTTGTGGATCTCATCCAGGAGCTGACACAGTATACCGGTGAAATCCGGTGGGATACCTCAAAGCCTGACGGCCAGCCGAAACGCAGCCTGGACGTGAGCCGGGCAGAAAGAGAGTTTGGGTTTACGGCTAAGATGCCATTCCGGGAAGGACTGCAGCGGACGATCGAGTGGTACGAGGCACATTCAGCTCAAACTCCTCAAGAAGGAAGTGCAGACCACTGCTGAATTTTTTTTATTTTATCCTTTTTGATTTCAGAGCCTGTTGGTGAAAAATTTTTATACTGCTATCCCACATGAAAGGAGATACTTGTTCACCCTTGCCAGGCCTAAAGATTTTATAAATAAATGTCAAAATGGCCATGGATTTTAAAACAGGGCATAAATTGAGCCTAATATAATGCCCTTGGCAGCCCTGTACACAAGTTTTAATGGACGATATCTTTCTGCAGACCCCACCTGTATTTATCCTGAGATCGGGCAACGGAACACCAATAACGACCATTATAAAATGGTCATTTTTCGAAAATAACGATAATTTGAGGACTTTTTGAATCGGAGGCCAATTCTGGCTTCTTTCGGGGTTGTCTGACACCGATCGGAGACTGAAACGGGCCCGGATTGCCTTCACATATTGGAGGGTGATCGAACAGGCGTGTTTATAAATCCCTGTGATTGTCTGACAACTGGGATATCATTTTCCGGAACATGGATTCGTAATATTTATTAAAGCATTTTCACAGATCTCCGAAAATTATCTGGACGAAAATATCAGTATGATCTTCACGAAATCATTAACACTTTTATCAACGATTTTACTATGTGTTGTCTGACTCCCTTTTCATCTCCCGCCTGATGAACATTGGTTCAATCCAGCGACAGAGCCTGATTACACTCTTTTCAACAATTGCATTAACCGGAATTGGTTTCATCTCAACAATTTATTTTGCCCACATACTTGGGCCGGCACCGCTCGGGGCGTACTTCCTGTTTCTCGCATATCTGGGGATTTTCAACCTTATCGGAGATGGAGGATTTGGGGGTGCAGCTGTTAAGAGAATATCTGAAGGGAAAGATCAAAATGAATATCTTTCAGCATTTGTTTTTATCAGGGTTACCCTGCTTGCTGTCTCTGTCACATTGCTGCTTTTTGCAGAACAATATCTGAAAGACATTACTTCTTCAGGTGTATTTTTCTGGCTCATTTTAGCATTGATCCTATCAGTATTCTCAGGTAGCATCGGATTAGGCGTGTACGCGACCGGGAAGGTGGGGGTACATCAAATAAGTAATTTAATTGATGCCTTTTTTCGAACAATATTCCAAATCACCGCCGTCTTTTTAGGTTTTGGTATTGCAGGACTTGCGGGAGGATTTATCGGGGGATTAATTGCCGGAAGTGTTGCAAATTTTCGGTATGTAGATCTTAAATTTGCATGGTTTAAAATATCCCATTTAAAAAATCTTTTCGGATTTTCTTTCTGGATTTTCCTGACCTCAACGGGTTCTCTTGTATTCTGCTATGCTGATACCATCCTCATCGGATATTTTATGAATAATGCAGATGTTGGAATTTATCGGACTGCATTTCAGCTCACTTCAGTTGCCACATTCACGACATTAGCCTTTCAGACTGTTCTCTATCCAAAGATTAGCAGATGGGAAACACAGGGGCAATTTCAGGAAATTGAAAATTCGTTGGCGAGGGCTTTTACCTATTCTCTTTTTCTTGCAGTACCAACCTGTATCGGAGGATGGATCCTAGGAAACAAACTCCTCTATTATCTTTATGGGGCATCATTTGTTGACGGGGCACCGGCTCTGGTTTTTCTCCTGCTTGTTCAGGTGGTAAATGTCTTTATGTATCTTGGAACTATGAGCCTGAACGCACTTAACCAACCGAAAAAGGCCTTCAATATTACTTTGATTGCTGCCTGTACGAATATCCTCCTTGATATCGTCCTAATTCCCATTATGGGAATCACTGGAGCAGCTGTAGCAACTCTTATTGCAATGATTCTCAATGCAGCGGGGGCTCTTATTCTTCTTCGAAGAATCATTTCCTTAAAACTCGAGTATGAACCAATAAAAAATATTCTTTACTCCAGTGGTTTTATGGGTATTTTTCTTCTAGTCATGCATTTTCTCTATCCACTCACCCATGTAATTACATTAATTATCGTTGTAATAGCTGGAGCCATAGTGTATTTTTACGTTTTATTGAAAATCGATCGGAAAATTCACGATGAAATCCGGGAACTCAGTGTTAATCTCGGAGTTCCATGGCCAAGATGGTTATGAGCAATTTTGCACAAATAACGGATAAATAACTTAACTGATTACTATAGATACTGTTTCGACAATTTTGAATACCAAATTAGATTCGAAAAATAGAAACGGACATGTGAATAACCAAATTAATCAATAAAATTGTGTCGAGGGATTTATGGCAGAAACTTTAGGATCGATTTGTGATAAGTTAACCATAGTAAAATTGAAGCAATATCATACCCAGGATTCGAAACGCCTCGGAAGCCTAAATGATCAGGAAAAGCAGCTCTGCGAAGAGATAGATGATTATATTCATGACGCAATAGCGGGAAGGATTCCTCAGGAAAGGTTGGTCTTTTCTTCAAATAAAGTTTATAAAAAAGAAGGAAATGAAATAAATCTTATTGCAGGTTCCATAAGTAAAATTTTTTCAGAACTTGCAAAGGTTAACTGCGATTTATGGCATGAACAGGAGAAAGTCTACGAATTTGAAAAAGTGCCTCCCGATGATAAAAATAAAGTTGTCAAGCGACTGGCTTTATTGAATCTTCAACGAACCCAGTGTATCGATGAAATTGATAAAAAATTCCGTGAGATGGTAATAAATAAACATTAAACAGGACAGCAAATAATAATTATAAACTGCAGAATGAAGGATGTTAACATGTTCACTGAAATACATAATTGTCGTATTTGCGCAAATACAAATCTTATAAATGTTCTTTCTCTTGGAGAGCAAGCTCTCACGGGTGTTTTCCCAAAACATGCTTCAGATGCGGTATCAAGCGGACCTCTGGATCTCGTTTGGTGCACCCGGTGCGGATTGCTCCAGCTAAAACAATCTTATAATCTGGATGAAATGTATGGCGATAATTACGGGTACCGTTCCGGATTGAACGCGACAATGGTACGCCATCTTACCAACAAAATCAGAACACTGGAAAATTTAGGGGGGCTCTCCGATAACGATCTGGTTGTAGATATTGGCAGCAATGATGCCACATCGCTAAAGGCCTATACGGTTAAATGCAAAAAAGTGGGTATTGATCCCACAGGAACAAAATTTAAAGATTTTTATACCGAAGATATCGATCTTATACCTGATTTTTTTTCAAAGGAGATCTTTGCCAAAAAATACCCCCATGAAAAAGCAAAGATTATCACTTCGATTGCCATGTTCTACGATCTTGACAAGCCGTCAGCGTTTGTTAAGGATATCGGAGCCATATTATCAGATGACGGAATATGGCACTTTGAACAAAGTTACATGCCTTCGATGCTTCGTTCTAATGCATATGACACCGTATGCCACGAACATCTTGAATTTTATTCCTTCAATGTGATCAAGAACCTGCTGGAAGATTGCCGACTCCGGGTTGTAGACGTTCAGATGAATTCAATAAACGGTGGAAGTTTTGCCGTAACGGCGTGCAAGAAAAATGCACCTTACTGCTCGAATAATCCGGTGATCAACTGGATGCTTCGTCAGGAAGAAGATATGAAATTAGATACGCCGAAACCCTATCGTAATTTCGAAGAAAAAGTTTTTTTACACCGTAAAAATTTACTGGGATTAATTGAAGCCCTGGTGAGTGACGGGAAAAAGATAATCGGTTATGGTGCGTCTACCAAAGGCAATGTCCTTCTGCAGTTCTGCGGTTTAACACGTAAACATATTCCTTATATTGCGGATGTGAACGAGGATAAATTCGGATGTTTCACACCAGGAACTCATATCCCTATTATCTCGGAAAAGGAAGCGCGTGCCATGAAACCGGACTATTTCCTTGTTTTCCCCTGGCATTTCAAACACTCAATCCTGGAAAGGGAGCACGAGTTCATCGAGAATGGCGGGAAGTTTATCTTTCCGCTACCGGAAATTGAAATTGTTTAAAACTTGACTAAAAGAGACTTTCGAGAATGTAACATGAACAAAATTCCTATTCTTTTTGTTAACCATAAAGCGCAGAAATGTGGCGTCTACGAATTTGGGCGGGCAATTGGAGATGTTCTGGTTCATTCTCAGAAATACAATTTCATTTATCGTGAAGCTGACACGTGGAAAGAATTTTATGAAATATATCAGCAAGAAAAACCGATAATTATAATTTATAATTATTATCCATGCACGATGGAATGGATTGGTAAAAATAATGGATTTATTATTAACTCACATAAAATCCCGGTAATTCAAGTCGGCATCCTCCATGAAGTTACCCAAGAAATCGCTGATAATTCTACGGATATAATTTTTGATTATCATATTGCTGCAGATCCAACACTGTTATTAAAAAATCCGATTGTTTATAAAACTGGCAGATTGATTCCCCATTTCGAAACTAAACAAACCAATAACAAAATAACTACAATTGGCAGTTTTGGATTTGCAACGAGTGGTAAAGGATTTATCAATATTATTGATAAAGTGCAGGAAGAATTTGATGAAGCTGTTATTAATTTGAATATCTCATTTGCGAAATTTGCTGATGAAAATGGCGAAAATGCACGAAAAATAGCTCATACAGCTTACGAAAAATTATCGAAGAAGGGTATTCAACTGAATATTACTCATGATCATCTTTCTACTGAAGAATTATTAAAATTTCTTGCAAAAAACGATCTTAATGTCTTTCTCTACGAACAACAAGAAAATCGGGGGATTTCAAGTGCTACGGATTGGGCAATCGCCGTGAAACGTCCAATGGCTATTACCAAAAGTTCCATGTTCAGGCACTTATTTGATTGTTATCCAAGTATTTGCATCGAAGATAATTCTCTAAAAACTATTCTTGAAAACGGAGGGGGTCATCTTGAAAGACTTTGTGAAGAATGGAGTCCTGAAAATTTACTTTGGGATTATGAAAGAATTATTGACGATATAATCAATAAAAATAAGTTAAAGAGTATAAGATCCCCCCTCCAGAAAAGATTATCCCAACTACTGAATTTGGTTCATTTAAAGCGTGTTAATCCATTTTCTTCGACTCTATTATGGTTAAAAAAAGATGACAGATATCTATTTGATGGCTTTATCGATGAATATTATTCGCCTATCAATAGTGACCAATTTTTTAATCGAATTCTCGATAACAAAGCAAGAGAAACCTATAAAGTTACATTAGAATTTCTAAAAAAAATAGCTCCGGAAATCGATGCTAAAAAAATTCCCGAGGCAAATATTCAGCAAGCTTTTGTATTTGATACCGTTTACAATTTATCTAAGTCAAAAAAGGATACAATAAAGATTCTTGCCGTTGGCGCTTTCCAAGATACTGCAGCAATCGCCCTAAAAAAACTGGGATTTCAAATAGAATTTATTGATCCCGTTATCAATTATGACTTAAGTACGTATACCACCAAGCCCAGTGTTAAAGAAGGGAGCTTCGACATGATTATAGCTACTTCTGTAATTGAGCATGTTGAAGATGATGAGAAATTTATTAAAGAATTTTCAAAACTGATTAAATTGGGAGGAAGTGGAATATTCACTTGTGATTTTAAGGACGACTATAAGAAAGGAGATGATATTCCCGGTGAAGATTACAGGTTGTACACAAAAAAAGACTTGAATGAACGATTGTTAAACATTATTCCAAATTGTAAAATCATTGGAAATCCAGAATGGGAATGCAATAATTATGACTTTTTATACCTCAATAGATATCGATATACATTTGCATCCTTTGTATTCTCAAAAGTATCCTTATGAAAGCGATTATTTTCGGGATAAACGGACAAGATGGATATTATCTTAATCAAATTTGTCAAGGAAGACACATTGATGTCATCGGCGTTTCACGTTCCACCGGTAACTGGGAGTGCGGCGATGCGAGTGACTTTAATTTCGTTGAAAATTTAATCAAACGAGAGAAACCTGAATACATTTTTCATTTTGCCGCAAACTCCTCAACAAACCATGAGGCACTTTTTGAAAACCATGAGACCATTTCAACAGGGACATTTAATATTCTTGAATCGGTCAAACGACACAGCCCGAAAAGTAGGGTATTTATTACCGGAAGTGGGGTTCAATTCGAGAATACGGGGAGACCGATAACTGAAACTGATAATTTTGAAGCGAAGAATCCATATTCCGTAGCACGTATTCAATCGGTATATGCAGCACGATACTTTCGCTCGCTCGGATTATCAATCTACGTCGGTTATTTATTTCATCACGAAAGTCCTCTTCGAAAACCCAATCACGTAAGCCAGAAAATAGCCCTCGCGGTGAAGCGCATTGAAAACGGCAGCAATGAAATTATCGAGATAGGAGATATTTCTGTTGAAAAGGAATGGACATTTGCCGGTGATGTCGCACGAGGAATTTTTACCCTGATCGATCAGGATGAGATATCTGAAGCGGTAGTCGGATCTGGAATAGCCTATTCCATAGAAAACTGGCTGGAGCAATGTTTTGGAATTATCGATAAAGACTGGCATGATTATGTCAGAATCAAGGAAGGGTTTACCCCGGAATATCAACGCCTCGTTTCAAATCCCAGAACAATACATTCACTCGGATGGTTGCCAACTATGGATTTTCCGGATCTGGCCAGACAGATGATCAGACAACCATCGTAGGAGATTATGTGACACTTCCCGCGGCAAATAGTAACAAAAATTTCAACAGGCGCAAACGCTTTCTCATAGGACAACTTGGTTCGTATGGTGATTGCCTTTATGCGACTACCGTCGCCCGGCAAATTAAGACTGATTATCCCGATTGTCATTTAACCTGGGCAGTTGGCTCAATTTATCGCTCGATTTTAAATGGGAATCCCGATATTGACGAGATCTGGGAATTTCCTCTTTCAACGAGAAACGATCTCTTGAATCGTTGGCAGCAGTTTGAGAACGAAGCAGTAGAACGAAAAAAATGGGGGGATTTTGATGAGATATTTCTGACCCAGGTCTTCCCGAATAATCTTAAGAATTTTGACGGGACATTGCGTTCTTCCATTTTTCGTGCGTACAATAAACCAATTAACGTGCCGGTTTCACCAGTTCTACGCCTTTCTCCAGCTGAAGTTGAAAATGTCCGAATCTTTGCAGAATCTCATCATCTTGGAACGAAAAAGCACGTTATATTATTTGAGTGTTCGCCGAAAAGTGATCAGTCTTTCGTAACAATGGATTTTGCCCTTGAAGTGTCGGAAAAGCTTATCGAAACAATTCCCGATCTTTGTGTAATAATATCATCAAACGATAGTTTCCTTCCAACTGGTGAACGCATTATTGATGGAAGTGTCTTGTCATTCCGGGAGAATGCTGAGTTGACAAAGTACTGTACATTGTTAATCGGCTGTTCAAGTGGAATCTCATGGCTTTCCACATCCGATTGGGCGAAACCGCTTCCAAAGGTACAGTTGCTGAAGAAGGAGACATGCATGTATGCTTCATTTGTGCACGATCATAAACACCACGGAATTTCATATGATGCGATTATTGAAATGACAGAGTGTTCTGCAAACAAGTTAAGCAATTGTGTAACAACTATTTTAGCAGAAGGTTTCGATTCAGCACAGATGAAATATCATGAGAATATCCGAATAAATTTCAGAAATTACGCTGGAATCATATTTTCAGAGTTACTGAAAAAGGGAAAATACAAAGAAGCAGTAATATCCCTTAAATACACTGCAAAAAGATGGCTTTTCGATATTTTGTTGAGATAAAAAAAATATCTGATTCCCAAATCTGAAGTCATTTATCCCATGAAATAGGAAATTTTCAGCGAGATTTTACTAGTCCATCGGACATACCTGATATATGGTTAATTAAAAAGTTAAAGGATGTAAACATGAAAATCCTCTATGACCACCAGATCTTCTACCGCCAGAATTATGGCGGGGTGAGCCGTTATTTCTGTGAATTGATGAACCGGTTCTCAAAAGATCCGGAGATAAGTTTTATACTCCCGCTTCATTTTGTCCAAAATGATAATTTGGCTCAATTCCCTCAGCTGAATAAATACTGGTCAGGCAGATACACCGGGCTCTATAACAACAAGTGTGTAGCATCGATCCAGAAAAAAATCCGGTTTAACGCGTTAAATTTCGGATTAAATTTTTTTATCAACAACCAGGGTGAATCAGTGAGGTTACTTAAAAAACAGGATTTTGACATATTCCATCCCACCTATTACGAACCATATTTTTTAAAATATCTCCAGAAAAAACCCTATGTTATAACCGTTTATGATATGATTCATGAACTTTTTCCCGAATATTTCAAATCCGATGATCAAACCCGGGCGTGGAAGAAGGAACTCATTGAAAAAGCAGGAATTGTTATTGCAATATCCGAGAATACAAAAACAGATATTTTAAAATTCACGGAGGTCGATCCAGATCGGGTTAAAGTCATTCACCTTGGTAGTCCTTTTGAACATTGTAATGAACCGCAAATCAATACTGCTTCAGATCCTCCTGTATCTGTAAAACCCTACCTGTTATTCGTGGGGGCCAGGTCCGATTACAAAAATTTTAATTTTTTCATTAAATCTGTTGCAGAAATGTTGTGTAAAAATAATGAATTGAATGTAGTAAGTGCGGGATCGATACCATTTTCGCGTAGAGAAAGACAGTTTTTAAGAAATCTGAATACTCTCGATAAAGTACATTACGTAAAGGTAAACGATATTATTCTGAAAAATTTATATCGAAACGCCCAAGCTTTTGTTTTTCCTTCCCTTTACGAGGGTTTTGGTCTTCCAGTTCTGGAGGCATTCTCCTGCGGATGTCCTGCAGTTCTAAGTAACTCCAGCTCACTGCCAGAAATCGGAGGCGATGGAGCAGTCTATTTCGAACCCACAGAAAAGGAATCAATCAATTCCGTTCTGGAAAAAGTTCTTTCTGATGAAACATTTCGGAAGGATTTGATCACAAGAGGATATTACCGCCTGAAATATTTTTCATGGGAACACACTGCACAGAAGACCAAAAAAATATATGAGTCTACGATGAACCAGTAACGGTTTATATCGGGATTCCGGATTCAGGTTCTCGAAACAAGGGACTATTCCGAAATTACGATTTATATATTGTCACAATGCTCTTTATTCATTAAAATCACACGATATTCCGGAAAAATGTCATGCTCACCATTTTCACCATCCCAAAACCTTTTGTCGGCCATATTGGTGTCATCCAGAGAAACGCTATTGTGAGCTGGCTCAACCTCGTCCCGAAATGTGAGATCATTATTTTTGGGGATGAACCGGGGGTCCGGGAAATTGCACAGGAATTTGGGATCTTGCATGTGCCGGAGATTAGGAAAAACGAGTACGGGACACCGTTCCTTGATGATGTCTTTAACAAGGCTCAGAAATTGGCATCCCGGGATATTCTCTGCTATTGTAACGCAGACATAATTTTCTTTAATGACCTTATCGAAGCCGTAAAAAAGGTATTATTCCGGGAATATCTCATGGTTGGAGAACGATGGGACGTTGACCAGACAACTCCACTCGATACCTCTCGTGAACACTGGGCAGAGGAATTTCTTGCGTTTGCGCGGGACCATCATACCGTTCTGAATTTCCCGGGAATGGACTATTTTATCTTCCCAAAAGGTATACTCAATGAATTCCCACCGTTTGTTGTCGGACGCAGGGGGTGGGACAACTGGCTCATATACCACATGCGGATGAGAAAGATACCCGTGATTGATGCAACACCTGTGGTACAGGTGATCCACCAGAACCACTCCTATGCACATGTCCCCCAGAAAGAGGGGACCCGGTGGGAGGGGCCGGAATCCTGGAATAATGTCAAGCTTGCCGGAAACCGCCAGATCTACCTGTGGGAACTTGCGGACGCCGACTGGATGCTCACTCCTGAAGGCTTGAGAAAGAAACCGTCCTCGCTGCGTACAGCAGAACAGGATCTGATTCTTTTAACGCCGGAAAAATTTCATGTCCTTCTCGAACCATTTTACCGGGCAGGACATATAATGAAATTCGGCTATCTGAAATTACGTGAGATCATTAAAAGATAATCCCCCTTTTTAATTGTCCTGGTAAAAACGGTTTTAAATTAAAAAAACCATGGTTAATTTTTATTCTGTGCAAATAAGCTGGTAATCTTTATTGAAAAATTACCCGACTGGTACTCAACCGTGACGGCATATCAGAACGCAATCAGCTAGGTTAAATGATACCCATCTCGCTCAGCCGGGCCGGAAGGTACTTCTTCGTAACAAAATCCAACCCGCGGGCCGCAAATGCCTGCTGTTCCGATTTCAGGTTCATCTCGAGCTGCAGGTTGATCTCCTTCTTCCAGTAATCGGTTGCAAACCGGGGGTCCGTGAGTTCTGACCTGAGTGCCTCAACATCTTTTTCCGTCAGCTTATCCGACGGGAGGTTATAGTCCCGGATATCCCGGGGCTGCAGGCCGAGAAACTGGGACTTCGGTGTTGCGAGGAGCTCGGACATGTGAGCGCTCTTGATCGCCCCGTACGCGACTGATGCATAGATGCGGTACGACCACGGGTCGCCATCGGTAAAAACGAGGACGGGAAGATCCCAGGTCGCACTGATCTTGTTCAGCATCCGCCGCGTCGACCGTGCCGGCTGGCCTTTCAGGTGGACGAGGATCGCGTTGTGTTCCTCGTCAAATCCGTTCTCGATCAACCGGTCGTACATACCGCCGGTCTCGATGGCGATCACAAATTTTGCATCGTGATCGACGAACTCGATATTCTCTACGTTGTTGGGGATCGTATACCCCGCCTGACCGACATCGTCCTGGCAATGGATCGTCTTCATGCCCCGCCGGGTCTCTTCCCTGATCCGCATCGGGCCGTAAATGGATGCACCGTTCTCCTCGGGATGGAGATGAAAACCCTCCCGGGGGACTTCGGAGAGGATCTCGAGATCCTCGATCAGGAAATTACTCTCGTCCTGCGCCCCGAACTTTGCCCGTTTCCAGCCCTCCGAGATATAATACATCTCTCTCAGCGTCGAAGAGCGGTTCTCGATCAGCTGCTGTTTGATAAACCCGATCACATAGGCCATCTTCAGGAGGTGCGTGGCACTCTTGGCCGATGCTGCCGTCCGCAGGCTCTCCTTGTCACCATACTTCCAGACCTCGCTTGAATCGTCGAACTCGATATTGTATTTCGTCCTTGTAGGGAGGGAAATAGAGGGAATCTCGCCGGATTTCATCTGGTCGTACCAGGCACTGGCTATACTCAGCAGCGCCGTCATCGATTTCTTCTCCAGCTCTTCTTTAGACATCGAGATCCACCACCATCATTTTATTGTCTTCTATCCCGCGGATTTCGAGTAAGCCTCTGCCTTTCCCCGCGTACGACACACGCCAGGTCGTCTGGGGGGCGACGTTAACTTTCCATACTTTGGTAAACTGGCCGTCCATCTCGCTCACAAAATCCGGTTTGGGATGTGCATCCGTCGCATTATCAGCAGAGATATCGTAGAGGGATATTTCACCATCATGTCCGGTATAATTGAACAACTCGATAGTCACTTTTCCCTCATGCACCCATTTTTTCGCTATCAGCTTATGCATGAGCTTGCCCTCGATAGGGCTCGTATCGACGAGAGGTTTTTCTACAATTTCGCTCACTTTTGCTGCAATCTCCGGGATGATCGCACAGACCGCACGGGCCCGGTCTTCTGCCACCTTGCTTTTATCCCTGCGGGATACAAAAAGTTTGAGATCGCGTCCAAGATCCTGCAGGGCAAGAGTGATCTCTTTTTCTATCTCCGGGATACTGGCTATGGCGTCCTTGCTCTCGCTGGTGAACGGCACGTTGGTCGAAGCCACATGGACGAGGATGAGAACCGGCCCGGTCGGGAATCCCCCCTGCTGAGGGATGTTGTACGACTTCCAGTTTATGCCGTTGACAGCTTCGGTGATCGCGCAGGCACCCTGCTGGTACATCAGGGGGACGCGATTGGCGAACCTCAGGAGGATCGCGTTACCTTCGACCGGTAGTTTTCCCCCGTACCCTATCGCCGCCTCGACCATGAATGAATGACCGGAGAAGACCGAGGGCTGTCGCGTCCGGGCAGCGACAAAATCCATCGGGAACTCCTTTTCAAGTCCCCGTCGGATCAACTCCTCACCTATAGGCGATAGGCATTGGGTAGCAGGCGGGGCGGGAACCGCGACATCCTGCATAGCAGCGAGGAGTTTTTTCAGGTCATCGGAAGATAGTCCCTTCACCTTCAGACTGCCTTTAAGTCCGGACCTCTCGCACATTTCCTGGGCGCTCTTCTTTCCCACGCGGCTGAACGATTCCACGAGAAAATCGACAAGGTTTAAATCACCTGAAGATGCCATTCGTTTCAGCTGGCCGAACTCGATACCGTGGGGATGGGGCAGGATTGCCACCGGGCAGGCAATCACTTCCTGGCTTACCCTCTCGAACGTGAAAGATTCATCATCGAGTTCTACCCGGAAGCGGGCATGCGGGTTGACCACGGATGTATACCGGAGATATTCCAGGAGCTTTTTCTTCGCCGACATCGTGCTCTTAAACTCGATCTGGACCCGCGTCCCATGGATCCGGTCCCATTCGAACGGTCCCTGGGAAATGATATCTGGCTCGTTCGTCTCGATCCGGATCTGTATCCCGAAGCGGTGAGCTGACTCCCGGGGACCGGTCCGTGAAATGACGACCGTCGGAACGCCGCTTGTCAGCTGGGCATAAAGAACGGCGGCCGAGATCCCAATACCCTGCTGCCCCCGGGTCTGCCGGATCTGGTGGAACCGCGAACCGTAAAGGAGCTTGCCAAAGACGAAAGGTACCTGGGCGGGAACGATCCCGGGACCGTTGTCTTCAACGATGATCCGGAAGATCTCGTTCGACACTTTTTTGATGCTGATAAAAATGTCCGGGAGGACCTGTGCTTCCTCGCAGGCATCCAGCGCGTTATCCACGGCTTCCTTGATGGTGGTGATTACCCCCCTGGTGGGGGAATCAAAGCCAAGGAGGTGTTTATTTTTCTCGAAAAATTCTGCTACACTGATACTGCGTTGCTGCTTGGCCAGCTCGTCAGCGAGCACCATAAGATGACACCTCGGCGATCGCTGAGGGAAGATCCAGATTCTTTTGCTCCCCACTCTGCAGGTTCCTGAGGGTTACATTTCCGGATTCTGCCTCGCGCCCGCCGATAACGACAGCAAAGTCTGCTGATCGGGAGGCATGTGCAAGCTGGGCACCCAGTCCCCTTTCCATGAGATCCATCTCGGTGCGGATGCCGGCTGAACGAAAAGTCCCGGCAACCTTCATTGCATGGTTGCGACCCTCGTCAGTGCAGACGATAGCAACTAACGTATCCTTTTTCTGCCGGAGTTCGCCGAGCGAAACCATCACCCGGTCAAATCCTATGGCAAAACCGCAGGACGCCACATCATCGCCCCCGAAAAGATGGGCGAGCCGGTACGCCCCGCCGCCAAGGATCTGGTTCTCGGCACCCAGGTTCTGGGCAAAACCCTCAAAGACCATCCCGGTATAATAGTCCAGTCCGCGGGCAATCCCAAAATTTAACGAGTAGTTTACCTCCGCTGCGTCAAGACTTTCTATCGTCCGGGTAATCCGTTCTTTCTCGGGGATAGTTCCGGCAATTTCGAATGCTTCTGCAAGATCCCGGCATGCGACCAGGGAAATAAGGGAAGTGCCAAGATCAGGGTTGTTCGTCGATTCAAGCATACTTTTGAGGCCATCCAAATCTTTCTTATCCAGAAAAGCCATCATCCTTCGTTGTTCCGGGTACTCGAAATCCCTGAGCAGGTTTCTCATGAACGAGAGGTGCCCGACTTTCAGGTCGTACGTGACTCCGGTGGTGTTCAGCATGTCCGCCGCGAGCGTGATCACCTCCGCATCAGCCTGCGCAGTATCTGCCCCGATCAGCTCCACACCGAACTGCCAGAACTGGCGATACCGTCCTTTCTGGGGGCGCTCATACCGGAAGCAGTCAGCAAAGTAACACCAGCGCAGGGGTTTTGGTGCGACCTTTGCTTCGTTTATGTACATCCGGATTACTGCGGCGGTGATCTCGGGTCGCAGGGCAAGCTTGCGCCCTCCCTTATCTTCAAAGACATACATCTCCTCAACGATCCCTTCACCCGATCGCATGGTGAACAGTTCGAGATCCTCAAACTCCGGCGTACAGACTTCCCGGTAACCCCAGCGGCGCGCTACTTCCCGCATGCGCCATTCGATCATGCGCCTCGCTTCCATTTCATCGGGTAAAAAATCCCGCGTTCCCCTCGGTTTCTGCAGCATGTGAAAAGTCCTTTGTCCAGTACTGTTGGTGTTTGTGTTATTTCTTATTCGTCCTGTTGATCGTTATACTTCCCAAAAAACGCTGGAGCGTCCCTTCACTTCCCCATATCTTCTCCCGAACTATCCTCCCCTGCAGAAACAATGCACCAAGGATAACGCCGAGGCCCAGCAGTTCCAGCAGGGATACCGTTAATACGACCCCCACTGAAGCAAGGGCACCGTACGCAACCCCGTGGTATGCAGCTTTCCGGTAACCGGGAAGACCGGTCCGGAAAAATATCCGCGCATCGCGCAGCCAGAGAAAAATGGTTGCTGCCGCACCAAACAGGGCAACATACGTGAGATACGTCATGGTATGAACTAACTTATTATACGCTGTCCCATATCTGTATTATTACAACTATGCCTCCTAACCAGACGTTAAAGGACGTCCTTGCCCGTTATAAGAAGGGTGAGATTACCCTTGATTCTGCCGCGGAAGAGATAGAAGGGGTGCGACTCGATCATATCGGTGATATTGCCTGCATGGATACCGGGAGATCTATCCGATGTGGCATGCCGGAAGTGGTACTTGCCGAAGGAAAAGATACAAACCACCTGGCCAGTATTGGTATACAGCATGCCGAAACAACGGGGAGGTGTATAATTACCCGCATCATGCCGGACCAGGTTACTTCCCTGGAGAATTTAACCCGGACCCGGGGAATCAGCGTTCATTATCATGAAGCAGGGCGCATACTCGTACTTTCGAAAGGCAGCTCTCCGAAGAAGACCGGGGGCATTATCGGTATAATCACCGCTGGCACATCAGATATCGGGGTCGCCGAGGAAGCGAAGATCATCGCTGAAGAGATGGGGTGCGAAGTTCGGACGGCCTATGACGTCGGTGCAGCCGGGATCCACCGCCTCTTCCCGGCCCTGAAGCCGTTAATCGGTGCCCATGTTCTCATCGTCTGTGCAGGCCGCGAAGGAACACTTCCCTCAGTTGTCGCCGGTCTTGTCGACAAACCGGTGATTGGGGTTCCGGTCAGCACAGGATACGGGTACATGGGAAAGGGGAAAGCAGCCCTTGCAAGCATGCTCCAGTCCTGTTCGGTAATCGCTGTCGTTAATATCGACGCCGGTTTCACTGCAGGGGCATTTGCCGCGCGTATAGCGAACCTTGGGGTGATGCCATGAAACGCGGATTTTATATCGGTCGGTTTCAGCCGTACCATAACGGGCACCAGTCGGTTCTCGAGCATATTGCACGCGAAGTGGATGAGATCATTATCGGGATCGGGAGCGCGCAACTCTCCCACCTTCCGGATAACCCGTTTACGGCCGGAGAGCGTGTCCTGATGATCACCCGGGCTCTTTCATCCATTGGCCGCCCGTTTTATGTCCTCCCCATTGAAGATATCCAGCGCAACGCGCTCTGGGTGGCGCATGTCCGTTCGATGACTCCTCCTTTCGATCTCTGTTACTCATCAAACCCGCTCGTTATGCAACTCTTCAAAGAGACAGGTATCAGGGTCCAGTCTCCCGAAATGTATGAACGTGAAATCCTGAGCGGGACGGAGATCCGGAGGCGTATGCTCAAAGGGGAACCCTGGAAAAACCTCGTTCCCCCTGAGGTTATCCAGGTGCTTAAAGAGATCGATGGCGTGGAAAGGCTTCGCCAGATTTCCCTTAATGACCAGTAAAATTCAAAACGCCGCATTCACGGTAATGATCCAGACCCGGTGAAACCCATGTATAAATTTTTCAAAAATTTCCTGAAAAAAAAAGAGCCGGATAATATCACCTTTGCATTTGACGCCATTCCGGCGTGGCTCGGCGAGCACGAAAAGGTCTTACGGACTACACTCCAGACCGAAACGGATGCACCAGTACAAAATATCAGGAATGCAACGGCACAACTCCGGCATATTATCAACGGGATTGCCGATGCCGAACACGACCCGGCAACCCACCCGAAACTCAAGGCGATCGCCAAAAATTCACTTCCCCTCTTTGTGAAGGCGATGAAGGTCTCATTATCAAAAGACCTTCCGGAAGATATTGAAGAATTTTATTCTGCCGCGGTGGAAAGCGTGAAGGGCTGCCTGAACAGTACCCGCGGGCAGGGACGGTACCTGCAGGTAGTGTTTCCCGAAGAGATGAAAGCAGTCAAGACCGGGATCGATGCAATCGGTCGGGAGATTAATGGGATAACCACAACTCTCACTGCGTACCGAAACAAGATAACGCAGTCCCATGAAGTACGAACGCTCTATAATGCCCTGCTTGACATAAGGACTGATTCGGAAAAAGCCCGTGAAAAAGACCAGCGGATACGTACCCGCATTGCAGAAATCACCCACCGGATTGAGCAGCTGAGAAAAGAACTGGAGAACCTTTCAGTCGATGCGGGAATGGATGAGACCAAAAAAACAAAATTCATCCTCGATGACCGGGAGAAAAAAAGGGAGGATCTGACCCGTACCTACACGGCACTTTCTATGACGGCTTCCCACGTCTTCCGAAAAGCAGAAAAAATTGCCACAAAACAGCGCCATCCCGGGGAAATTTCAACTCTCCGAAAGGTAATCGACCTTCTTTCAGATCATACCGTTCCTGACCCGGATGATCTGGCTTCTGCTCTTGCCATGACTTGTCCCATAACAGAACGGATGATCGGCGCAGGGGAGATTATATTAAAAAACAAGGAAGAAAGGGGGATTTTTTCTGACACGGGCCAATTCTGTACGGAAATGCGCACTGCCTGCACCGATGTAAGAAAAGAGGAGACGGAATGCAGGAATCTTCAGGATGCTCTCGCCTCGCATCCCGTTCTCGTGAAGATGAATGCCCTGGAACGGGAAAAAGCCCAGCTTGAACACATGCGGGAAAAAGAAAAACAGGAACAAAAAGACCTCACGGAATGGAGAGAGAGAATAGTAGAGAGAATTCCGTTCCTGGAAAAAGAACTCCAAAATAAAATTGAAGGGATTATGGGGAAGGGCGTGCAACTTCGGTTTGACGACCAGACGAAGGTATGAGGGTAAATACCAGCATCGTGATCTGTCCGGCAGGTTTCATTTTTTTAGTAGACCCGTAAGGGATCTTTTTACGTTATTGAACATTTATCCCCACAAAATCACTCAAATCACTCTGGTTGGTGGAAAACTCATCGGACCAGCCGTAGCAATCGTGGAGCATCTGGGCAATGACGTCCGAAAACGTCATATTCCGGCGTTTGAGTACCAGAAGCGCCTCATACACCTCGGGATCGATTCGGATTGAACGTCCCTCGCCAGCACGAGGCATGATTACCATTTTGTGGTTACTACTTATAAACTTATCTTTTAATTAACCTTCAAGCGAGGCTCCGGATAATCGCAGACCGGAGAGAGCTTGGGGAGTTACCAGTCTCCTGAACTGATACGAATGAACGAAAACGTAGAGAAATCGGTGTAGGCAAACTCCGGTTCATCCCCGTGACAGCCACCGACACGCAGGAGCGAGGGAAGATCCAGCGGGGTCCTTGCTACCTCAATACGGCCTTTCCCGCTGCCTATAGTACCTTCAAGGGGTTCAAACTCAATCGGGAACCGGACGATACCCTCGGGCGTCTTACGGCAGCAGATATTCTGATGCTGATGCCCGCAGCACATGTGGGTAAAGCCACGCGCTGCGAGCGCATCAAACGCCATCGAAGCAGTATAATTATACCCGGCGAATGAATCCCCGGATTTATGGGAAAGCCGCTGCCAGCACTTGAGCCGGAGTGTCTGGGGTCCCAGATCCAGAGGTCCCCCATGGACAAAGAGCATCCCACGATCCGACCATTCCATAGGCATGTTATCAAAGATGGAAAGAAGCGGGGAGTTCCGTATCTGTTCATGACGGTACATGCTTGCCGGATCACTTCCACTTACTAAGATCCCGTTCAGGAATGCATGATCGTGGTTGCCAAGCACGGACCTGAGTTGATATTCATGCGAAAGTGTGTGTATCATCTCCAACGTTTCACGGGGGCGATCTCCACGGTGAATGAGATCTCCGAGATTAACAAGAACGTCGACCTCGCCGAATGCCTGTCGGAACAGTGGGGACCGGATACATGATGCGAGTGCGCTTATTGCGACTGAATCTGCATGAACATCAGAAAAGATTACGACACCCATGTTGTTGGCTGAATATTGGAGCTCCTTTGTTCATATAAACTGATGATACGAACGGTTACCCTCATGATCCCAATCCGGATGAGCAACGTTCATGAACGAGGGATGCCAAAATCTAAAGAGATCGGGTGATACGGGGTTTTCCGGAAGATGTAGTCCAACCCGGTTCCGGTTTTCACTTGACCTTGTATGAGAACGGTAATTCCGGCGGGACTTCAGCATCCCCTTTGTGCGACCATACATAAAATTTGATTCATCAGAACAACCAATGGAGAACCAGATAAAAATGGAACAATATCTTACCGGGTATATCAACCGCATGAGATCCCACGTAAACGGCTTTCCTGCAACGACTGCACATGAGATTGCATCAGCATTCCTTGCCTTCAGGTTCAGACTGTATCCCAACGCAATTCAGGAATGCACCCGGGCGATATCCCTTATTCCCGATAACGGTGTCAACGGTGCCCTGAAAAAAGCCCTCTTAATTGTCCGTGCAAATGCGGAGGATCTCGAAAACGCACAGTTCACTGCAGACCTAACACGGGCTTTTTCGGATGAAGAGCGTCCGTATATCCCGGTAGATCTGCCCCCGGACCGGATCGAAGATCCGGGCACCTTCCAGCTGGACAACGCTCTTGTCCTGATATATGCGGTTGCCGTTATTACATCTCCTGACGATGAGGAGACATTAGCCGAGCACCGCAAATTTATAGTACGATTACTGATGGGCTACAAGAAGGCACTTGGTCTGGATTAGTTCCGGGAATCACCGGAATACCTGTCCGGCGAAGCTCTTCACGAGATTAAATGGCAAGCTTGGAGAATGTCACGCTTCAGAAAAACAGGGAAGAAAAATATCATCACGAGGGAAAATCACAGGCTGTCGAGGCTGACACCGCTGAAGTCCTGGGCAACCTGCTGGATATCCCTGACTCCAAACGCAGTCTGCACCATATTCAGTTCGAGTGAATTTGCCGCATCGCACATGTAATCAAGGATGTCAACGGACAGTTCCTTATGGATCTTGCTCTTTTTGAGCTGGTCCACCAGGGCAGCCATCTTCTCCGGCTTTTCCATGCGGAGTTTTGCAAGGCTCATAACGCACATGTAAATCCGAGTCAGGTTCCGGTCCGTACCAGTAATGGTATCGAAGAAATTTTTTATAACCTGTGCCTGGTATATGTCTCCACCCATGACTTCACCTCCTTTTCACTCTGTATGTAGGTAATTTTCCTGTTTACTTTATCCTTTTATAAACTTTGTGGCAAAAATTGCTTTTTCCTGATAAAAAACCAATAAAAAATAGTTATTTTCTCAAAGTGCGGGGGAATTGTCTGACAATCGGATGCCGTGCGTCTTACTACGCCGCATCGCACCGCAACTATTTTGCTGCTGAAACAATCTTGATGATGTCCCCATCCTTGAGCAGGTGGTTTTCCTTTATCCTCATCTTTGTCCGTGCATCGATCGCATATAAAAATCCCTTTCCGATATCCGTATGCACCTGGAACGCAAGGTCGTGGGGTGTCGATCCTTTCCTCATCAGGAAGGCATCGGGGAGCACTTCGCCTTTCTTGTTACAGAAGTGGTTCTCGTCTTCAACCGGGTAGACAACGATCATGTCAAGCAGCTCGAATACCGCACGGTTCAGGGCCTGCTGAACACCCGTGCCCTTATACTGTTTCATCACTTCTGCAATCTTTGCCAGTCCGACTTTCTGCGCAGCATTGAGCGTTCCCTCGTTGACTATCCTGAACTCCATATCCCCGGGCAGATACTGAATAACATGGGAGCCGGCTGCATTCCGCAGTGCGAGCTCGGATGCCGCACTCGCAAATGCAATGTTCCCGGTGGCAAGTTTTGAACGGATTACTTCAGGTGCCTGATCGACTTTGTTCCCGATAACGAGCATCGGCTTTGAGATTTTCACTATCTCTGCACAGAGCGGGATGAGATCTTCGATGGTTGCATGGACGAGATCGAGCTTGAGCTTCAACTCGACGTCCCGGACATCCTCCATGGTGATGCCAAGACCCGTGAACACATCGGCAATTCCCTGCTGGATAGCAGTGCCCTTTCCCTGGGACATCCGGCTTATCCTCGTCCAGTGTTTATCGAGAATCCCGTGGACCCACATCGTCATCTCGAAGATAAGGAACTTTATGTCTTCCTCCGGATCATGGTTCCCGACACCCACGGGATTTCCCTCGCTGTCTGTCCCGCCGCTCGCATCGATGATGTGAAGTATGGCATCGGCCTGGCGAAGGTTGTCAAGGAACTGGTTGCCCAGGCCTTTGCCCTTATGCGCATCAGGGACAAGACCGGCAACATCGATTAAGTTCACGGCCACAAACCTGTTGCCATCAATACAGTGTCCACAGGTAAGGTGAAGATCCCTGCATGGGCATTTCGTTCGCACATACGCTACACCAAAGTTCGGATTGATTGTCGTAAACGGATAGTTGGCAATCTCGACATTGGCCATGGTCGCCGCCTTGAAAAATGTCGACTTTCCGCAATTGGGTTTACCCGCAAGGGCCAGAGTGATCATGTGTGGTTCCTCATAAAGTTATTCGATACCGTTCCTGGATTGTTGTCTGATGAGATTCTGGCAATTAGTTGTCCAATTGACCGATCCTGATCCTTCTTATACATCCATATGCTCTGAAACATTCTTTCCTGCGGGCACGAAAAAACTGATCGTTTCACGCACGTACAGAATCTGACAAAGCTTTTCATGCCTGCTTATTAAAAGATACTTATGACGTTCATACAGAAAAAAATCTGGTACTATGAAAAGCCGGGTGAATCCAACACCCGGGATTCGGCAGGTTTTGCTATCGAACGCGCCAAAGAACTTGATATTAAATCCATTGTTGTGGCGAGCACGTCAGGAAAAACTGCACAGGTCTTCTTCGAAGCGATGAAAGGATCAGGTATTGAGCTGGTTGTCGTATCCCATGTGTTCGGATTTGCCAAGCCGGGGGAATGGGAATTTTCCGAGGAAATTGCAGTTAAATTGAGGAAACAGGGTGTCCGGATTGTCACCGGCACCCACGCGCTCTCGGGAATCGAACGGGCATTTTCCCGATCGCCCAAAGTTGGAGGTGGATCGCGCAGCGATGCAGTCGCCGAGGCGTTACGGCGTATTGTCGCTGTCGGGCTCAAGGTCGCGGTAGAATGCGTATTGATCGCCGCTGACCAGGGGGTACTGGAAGTCGATAAAGAAGTCGTTGCCGTTGGGGGGACCGGAAGTGGTGCTGATACAGTCTGCGTGATCCGGCCTTCATATACCGGCAGTTTCTTTGATCTCCAGGTACGGGAGATCGTCGCGATGCCGAGGATCCGGTAACGATGGCAATCGCAGAGCTTAAAGAGGCGTTAACTCTCCTCAGGCGGATGCCATTACTCTGGATACCCGGTATTGCCGGGGGATCCCTGGCTGCTGCTCTGTGGATCACCCTCAATCTCTCTGGAACATTTTTTGCCGGCAGGCTGGTAGTGTTCTCCGGCCTGGTGCTTTTTATATTTACCACCGGAATGCTAACGATAATCCGGAAGAACGAAGGTACTATCCGGGAATTGCTTGCCGGCGGCATCAGGTACTATTTCCGGGTACTTCTGCCCCAGCTCGTGATTATTTCCGGCGTTATATTCGTTTTTATTCTTTTGACGGTAACGTTCAGCCTTATCGGGATAGCCGACGTCAACATAGTGACTGCCCTCACCGTTGGCTTCATGATTCCGACACTATTCCTTACCTTCTTTTATGATACCGCCGCAGTTTTCGAGGACCGTCGGGTGTTTGAATCCATAAGGCGAAGCATCCAGCTGGTCATCGCACACATTAATGCAGTAATCGTATTCTTACTCGTCTCCCTGGCGATCTTCGTTGGGGTTGTTCTCGCGCTGATGATAATCTGGGAAGCGTTCCTGTATGATAAGCTCGAACCCCTGTCCCGCTACAATGAGACCCAGCTCCAGACACTCAGCCCGGATCAGCTCGTCGCGATGATTGGCCCGGGAGGCATCGGAATAACCGCGATAATACTATTCTTCGGTATTTTTCTGCTTCTCCCGATCCTCTACAGCTATAAAGCATGTTTCTTTAAAAAACTGGCCGGCGGAGTTATTATCACCCAGCAGCCGACGACAGGAGAGTTTGATAACAAAGGACGCTGGTATAAATATTAAAGAATTACCTGCGTTTTTCAACAATTTTTCACCGGGGTAACCCGGGGAAAATCATTACCCTGTTCGGGAGGCAGAATAGTGGACATTCCTCATCGTCGGATCCAGAACTGGTGGCAGGTTATTTTTTTTTACCGGGATTTTCTGAGGGTAAACCCTGGCGATTAATTTGATTCATTGTTTTGAAGATGAGGATCAAAAATGTGCCCTCAAAAAAATCGAAGGTTCTCGTCCGATCTTTAAAACCGGAAACCGGAGGACCAAAAACAAGTCTCTCCGTACCCGGCATTGCACGCACAATGATAGAGTTCTACCTTGGGATGTATCGTTTTTTGCCGGGGGATGCCTCAACAACCTGAGGGCATGAACACGAGGGCTCCCCCTAGAGCAGGGTAATATTGTGTGATGATTTCCCTTGAAAAATCGTATGTGCTCTTTCATGATTATGGGGGTTGAAACCCCCATTCCCCCTTAATACGATGAACACCGCCGCCCCCGACGGGGCGTCCCTGCGGGGGATCAGGACTTTTTAAAAAGCCCCACTGCCCCGTCGTGACTCTGAGAGGCCATGAGGAGGTGAACCTCGTAACTATTCTGATTTTTCATTGTTCGTAAGTAAATACCCGTTCATGCCTTTTTCCAATTTCCCCGGGATATCAATAAATTCTACAATTTCATGAACATAAACAAGGAAATTGCAAACAATCCTCCCCCGATTGTGGCAAGCAGATTGGTACCGGCATTACCCAGAAACCCCCGGTTCTCGAGCGTCGCACCGACAAGACTGTCGATATTCGTACCAATAAAACCCGCAAGGGCGCAAATCACCATCATCCATGGCGTAATTACATTCAGCGTCAGGGCAACAACTGATACAACAAAACCACCCAGAAGTGCGACCGTTTCGCCCCGTAATGTAACACCCCCGTTTGTACCTATCGGGACTTTTTTCAGCGTGGTAATCATATAGGGAATTCCGCCGGTCACGCCAATCTCGCTTGCCAGGGTATCGGCTGCGGCCGTTGCCACACAACCGACATACATGACAACGAAGACCGGCTGCTGGAAAACTCCGAAAAGGACTGCAGCTGCAGCTGCGACGATCCCGTTGGCAAAGACATTCCTGTACCCACGCGCCCCGCTATGGCCCTGTTCAACACCGATCCTCTTTTTATACTCAAATTTATATCTGGTCGCGGATGAACCCAGAATGAAAAAGGAGAGCATAATCAAAAACCACTGCGTCCCCTGAGGTGCGGCAAATACCAGCAGGATAACCCCCACGAGTGCTGCAGAGAAGAGGCCGGAGAGATCGGCGGTTTTTGCCCGGAATGCAAAAAATCCAAAGGAAAAACCAACGATAACGGCGATAACCACCAGCAGAAGATCTGCCTGATAGTTAAGCTCCCGGATCAGCCACATCGTCATGGCGATCCCGATCGCCTCGAGGACAAGACCATCCTCGTACTTAAGCAGAATGGTTTTAAAAAGGACCGCAGCAATAATTCCGAAGATCACTGCCAGGAAAAATTTCTGGTCGAGATATGCTATGACAAGAACGCCTGCCCATGCCGTCGAGATAATATAATACAGGTATGTATTCAGATCATCCGCACCGCGCTGGAAGACCAGTTCTCCCATGACGAGCATCGCCAGCGTGCAGCTGAACACAAAAAGAGGGAGGAGCGTAACGCCGTAGAGCACGGCAATCACACAAAAAGAGTACGCGAGATATTTTGTATCAAAAAAACGCCACAGGATGAGCGCATAGAGAATAACAATCAGGGTCATCAGCCACGGGGGCTGGATATAGGGAGCTACCAGAATGGCACCGGCAACAAGTACTGCCGCGTAACCGAGCCCTCGTTGTCTCTCCATTTGTCAGTTATTTGTCTTCAAGCAAAAAGAGTTTTATTGTACCGGTATTTTCCCGGAAAAACGAATGCCGGTGTTTAAGGTCCTGGTACGATTACCGGGATACGATCACTATATTTTATTTCACATCCAACCTTCTCAAGAATGATATCCTCTGATCAACTGCCGAAAAACTATGATTTCGCTGAGGTGGAGGAGCGCTGGCGCGGCACCTGGCGCGACGAAGATCATTATTTTGACAAAAACTCGAAAAAACCCCAGTTTGTGATCGATACGCCCCCGCCCTATCCGACGGGAAATTTCCATATCGGTAACGCATTAAACTGGTGTTATATCGACTTTTTAGCCCGTTATAAACGCATGAAGGGCTTTAATGTGATGTTTCCCCAGGGATGGGACTGTCACGGACTTCCCACAGAAGTCAAGGTGGAGGAACTCAATCACATTACCAAGAATGATGTCTCCCGCGAGGAGTTCCGGCGGATGTGCCGTGAACTCACGGGGAAGAACATCACCCAGATGCGGCTCACGCTCCGTAAAATGGCATTTTCGACCGACTGGAGCAATGAATACATCACCATGATGCCGGATTACTACGGCAAGACGCAGCTCTCATTCCTGCGAATGTTCAAAAACGGGTACATTTACCAGAGCGAGCACCCGGTGAATTATTGTACGCGGTGCGAGACCGCGATCGCATTTGCTGAGGTTGCGTATGAAGACCGGGAAACCCTGCTCAATTATTTTGATTTCAATGGGGTGGAGATTGCAACTACCCGGCCAGAGCTCCTTGCGGCCTGTGTTGCACTGGCGGTTCACCCGGGAGATGAACGGTACGATTTCCTGAAAGGCAGGAAGTTGAACGTCCCGATTTTCGGTCATGAAGTCCCGGTTGTTCAGGACGAGGCAGTCGATCCCGGATTTGGCTCCGGTGCCGTCATGATCTGTACGTTTGGCGACAAACAGGACGTTCACTGGTGGAAACAGCACAACCTCGCTCTCCGCAAGGCAATCGATCGCCAGGGGAAAATGACGGAAATTGCGGATAAGTATCAGGGCATGACTACCGCTGAGTGCCGGACCGCAATTCTTGCCGATATGAAATCCTTAAAAATCCTGAAGCGTCAGGAGAAGCTGGCGCAGCGTGCAGGTACCTGCTGGCGCTGTAAAACACCCATAGAGATCCTCTCGGAACGACAGTGGTTCGTGAGGATCAAACCCGATGAGATCCAGGAGGCCGCTCACCGGATCGTGTGGCATCCCGAGCACATGCTCCGGCGGATGGAAAACTGGATCGAACAGATGGAATGGGACTGGTGCATCTCCCGACAGCGGATCTTTGCAACACCGATACCGGTCTGGTTCTGTAACACGTGCGGTGAGATGATAACCCCCGAAGAAAACGATCTGCCGGTCGATCCGACACGGGTAAAGCCAAAACATGCCTGTCCTCAATGTGGCAGCAACGAGTTCAGCGGGGAAGTTGATGTCCTTGATACCTGGATGGACTCCTCAATTTCGGTCCTTAAAGTGACCGGTTGGGACGGGAGCGGGATACCCCCGTACTTCCCTGCCCAGATCCGTCCCCAGGGTCATGATATCATCCGCACATGGGCATTCTATACCATCCTTCGTTCTGTTGCCCTGACCGGGCAGAAGCCCTGGGACGAGATTCTGGTAAACGGTATGGTGCTGGGGGAAGACGGCTTCAAGATGAGCAAGAGCCGGGGCAATATTATAGTTCCTGAGGAAATCCTGCTGAAATATGGCGCCGATGCGCTCAGGCAATGGTCGGCAATGGGTGCGGCGACCGGATCGGACATCATGTTCAACTGGAACGACGTTGTGGCCGCATCACGTTTCCAGACCAAGATGTGGAACATTGCAAAGTTCGCCCTGATCCAACTGGAGAAGGAAGGCTTTGATAAAAACGTTCGGGTTACTGCGCTCGCCGACCGGTGGCTTCTCGTTCGTCTCTCGGATACTATCCAGGCGGTGAGTGATGCGATGGAGTGTTACCAGTTTGACGTGGCACTCAAGGCGATCCGTGAATTTGCCTGGGAGGTTCTTGCCGATAATTATATTGAACTGGTCAAAGGCAGGTTATATACCGGCGGCGAGTCACGCAAAAGTGCACTCCTTGTTCTTTATACTGCCTTCGATGCACTCTGCAAAATGCTCGCTCCATTCACCCCCTACTTCGCGGAAGAATGCTATTCTCATCTGAACAAAGGTGCAAGCGTTCACCAGCAGCCGTGGGTTTCCTTTACCTATGAGGATGAAGCAGCAAGGCGTGAAGGCAACCTGCTCGTACAGGTAGCAGCGGAGATGCGCAAATATAAGCATGACAGCGGACTCGCCCTCAATGCGCCCCTTGGCAGGGTAACGATCTACGCACCCCATACGGTTAATGATGAGGGCGATACCGGGCGCACCCTGAATGCGGACGTCCACTGGCGGACTGATGCGGCAAAGCTCGACCGAGTGGTCACGGATATCAATTTCAATCGCTCGATAATAGGCCCGGCATTCCGCAAACAGGCACCGGCATTCATGGCTGCCGTAAAATCGCTGTCGCCCGATCACCTGGTACGTCCCCCAAAAACGATCCTTCTTGAAGGTCATGAAGTGGCAATACCGGAAAACGCATTTGCCCCGAAGTTCTCCTTTCTGGAGGAAGGGGCAAAAGTTGATGTGATCACTATCGGCGACGTGATTGTGACGATTGTAAAATCTGCCTGATAGTATCGGCGACAAACCGGGCAATCTCATCTTTTTCCTTCAGTGCGTCTACAAGTACGAACCGTGATGGATCTTCCTCGGCGAACCTGAGGTAGTTATTCTGCACTTTTTCGAGTGTTTCCCGTTTCTCGAAATGCTCGCGCTCGTTCTGTGGTTTGAGCCGGGAAAGGGCTTCATCGATGGGGAGGAAACAGAGGAATGTTTTATCCGGTCTGATCGACCATTTATTATGCATTGCACGCAGCCATTCCTCCGGTTCCGGGATCACTCCTTCGAGAGTGACTGCCTGGTACGCATACCTGCTGTCACTGTATCGATCGGAGATGACCAGTCTTCCGGCTGCAAGGGCAGGGCGGATAATTTTTGCAAGGTGAGCTGCATGATCTGCTACAAAGAGCGTAGCTTCAGTTACCGGATCTATCTGTTCTGCTATCGCCCGGCGAACTGACTCTCCTACCCAGGTAGCCCCCGGCTCACGGGTGAAGACCGGATCAAGATCGGCAAGCAGTTCCTGAAGCGCCCTGTGTAACGTGCTCTTCCCACTCCCATCTATACCCTCAAGCGTGACTAACAATAGATTCCCCTCCGGATCCATCCAATCGGGACGATTCCCCGGTGAAATGCAGTGCTGATGATGGCCCCGTCAAACCCTGAATCGCTGATTTTTTCGAGATCGCCGGGGGTTGACACTCCGCCACCGTAAAAGATCTTCCCGTCATATGCCCTGCGGATCTTTTCCAGCATCGGTCGATCAATACCGCTTTCGGTGCCTACGGCGCTGATATTGAGCAGAATACACCCGTCAAAATCCCATTGTCGTGCAGAGGTAAAAACATCCACCGGATCCTTCCCGGAGGGTATGACACGCCCTTCTTTTATATCAATGCTGAGGCAGCCTCCATGATATCGCGACAGATCGCTGCCTCCGGTCTCAGTCCCGACAATGTTCACGATATGATCACCTGCCAGCATATCATCCGGGGAATGACACCCGCGATCAACATAACAACACCTGACGTTCTCTGCGCATTTCTGAATTACCGCATCATGAGACCCGGTCCCTTCAATCCGATCGATGTCGGCAATATACAGGTATTTTGGGCCGATGGCCTTTACAAAGCCGACGGGTTCTGCCGTCGGAGAACACCCCCAGTCGAGGGGTTTGTACGTCTCACGCTGCCCGGATTTGCCGTGGACGACCAGATTTTGCCGCAAATCCATCGCAAGAAATAGTTTCATAGGCGAACGCAATCACTACTATTCTTAAGTAAACTTTATCATAATTTAATCATAACGCAATACAAAGACTCTCACATGCCATCAGTTAGGAGCTTTCTGGGAGGAGAGAAGCTTCCGGCATCGACCCGCAAAGCATACCTCTCTGGTTTATGCTCTTTCGCTGAATGTATTTATGAGTTACCGGGGAAAACGACAAACAATTTCATACTAAGTAAAAATTGTGTATATCGGACGCTAGGGAAAAAGTGAATGGAAGATACCAGTTCATTTCGATTGGTTGGACGTGTACGGATTGTGGATACTTCTTAATGGAATAAGTCTACACAAGTGAAACAACAGATTAAGAAACGAACAATCATTAATCCTGTTTAATAATCTCTTAGCAATATTGTCTGGTCTTTGAATTGATTCTACCGGAATGATTCCCGCTTGTCTTTGTCACTCTCTTCCTTTCTCAGTTAACAGTACTGTGGGGACGCCACCTCTCTCCCCCTATTAAGAGAACACATTTAGTACAGCCCATCTTGGATGGTTGGTGCTGCTGTGTCGGGACGTATTCAATATGATTTTAAAACCTGCACGAAATTCAACAATCAATTAGCAAAGTTTATCATATGAAATTACTATTATCAAACATCTTCTCCGTTTTATAAAACATATCCAATTGATTTCGGAGAGAGGGAGTTGAAAAAAGATGAAGAAGATTGTATTAACAGCGATTATTATAGGATTATTTATTTGTGGTGTAGCATCGGCAGGGCTTGGCGGGGACGGAAAAGAACATAATCAAATTCCGGTATCAGTAAGCTCTTTCAATGTTCCGATGGTTGGACAGCAACAAGTTAGCTGCAAGATTCTCTGGGACACAACCCATGGAGATACTTCGTCGGATGGTTTCGCAATGTATGGAGAACTGGTTTCTGACCTACAGAGCAAAGGGTGTACCGTAACCACAACAACCGCCGGTGTTGACACGCCGGGGCTTCTCTCGCAATATAACGTTCTGGTAATCAATGCGGGATCGTCAGCCAATTCAGCCTATACAACACCCGAAGTGAACGCCATTAATACCTTTGTGAATAATGGTGGTGGACTGCTAGTCATGGATGAATGGCTTGGTTTCCACGCAGACAACCTTGAACCGGTTGTCTCGCAATTCGGAACCCACGACATAGCCACGATCGGTTCTTATGATCACATCACCAATCTTGATACGACTCAACCGATATTTTCCGGCGTCTCCTCAATTGAATTATTCTATATCGGAGCTCTAAGCGCCCAGTCACCTTCCACTGCAGTTGCATGGGACGGGCAACAGGCAGTTGTCAATGTAGTTACCGGGAAAAAGGTTGTTATTATTGGAGACGATAACGTCTTCCAAACGGACACAACGTATAATTTTATCAATCAATTCGATAACCGGAAATTCGCCTCAAACGTATTTACCTACCTGTGCCCAAAGCAGGAGATCATAAAAGGCCCAGAATTCCCGACAATATTCCTACCAGCGGCCATGATCATTGGCTTCCTAGGAGCCGTACTCCTCATCCAGAGAACCAGAAAACGCTAATCTTTTTTTTTAAATCAGAGGATATTTCACTCCACTCCTAAAGTATCTGCCAACAGAACGCGAATATGACCATCCGTACTTTTTATCCGGTCCATCCTCTCAATGACTTTAGCTCACATTTGTGAACCGATAAGCTCCAGTTGGAACAATAATCTCAAATTTGGCACCTTTTCCCGGTTCACCGGTTTCTTGGATCGTCATCCCGGTGCTATCAAGAATTGTCCGGGCGAGGAACAATCCAAAACCGGTATGCTTAAAGAATTTCCGCTCGAATATCGCCTCTTTATATTCTGCAGGTATTCCCTCGCCATTATCCTGATAGATCAATATTAGTTGGTCATCCTGGGTTTTACATGAGATTTCAATGGCTGTAACGGTTTTACCGTGGCGAAGTGTATTCTCGAAGAGGGTGTAAAAAACCTTCTCGAGTAAGGGATCTGCATACAGTTCAAGATTGTCACATTTTACTAAAACTGATATTTCAGATAGCGGGAGGTCAGCTGCAGCCAATCCGATAACCTTCCTGATATCAAACCATTGGGGGGATTGAGCCCCGATATCCTGGTAATCTTTTGTAAATGTGATCTGGGTCCTGATGTTCCGTGCAGCCTGCGTTTCCTTGTTAATATATTCCTGCAGGGTGGAATCAGGATATGACATCTGCATAATTTCGAGATAACCGAGAATCGCGGTAAGCTGGTTTAAGATATCATGCCGGGTGATTGAATTCAACAGGTTGAGTTTATCATTGGTTTTCCGGAGGGTATCTGCATAGGTTGTCAATTCTGAAGCATAATGCTCCAGTTCGGCTTCAGTGATCTTGTTTTCAGTAATATCGATGAGAGATGCAACACTCCTTTTCGTTCCGGGCAACATATCTGCGGTCAACAGAATGTTACGTATTTCTCCCGATTTTGTAATAAGCCGGAACTCGTATTGTTTTGGTACTGTTTCTGGTTTTTCCAGCCGTAACTTGCGTTGTTGAATCATTTTTTCGAGATCATCTTTGAATATGAATTCAGCCCAAGATCTCCCTTTGTCAATATCCTCCTGAGAAATGCCAGTCAGCCTGAAGAATTCTTTATTGGCAAAACTGATGGTGTTGTCTTCTTCTATGATGAGCATTGCAGTACCGGTATTTTCAAATATTGTCCTGTACCGGCTCTCGCTCTCCCGTATGGCTGCCTCAGACGCTGTAAGGATTTGCTTCTCTCTCTCATTACGCTGCTGAAAATAGACAAAAATCAAGAGGAAAAACACGAGCAGGAGCGTTACTATGATTGAGGGTGTACTTGCCTTGACAATTTCTATGTTCCAGTTTCGGGCATTAATATCTGCTCCAAGGACTGCAATAACTTTACCTGAGGTCGGATCTGTGATCGGAACTATGCTGCTTACCCATGTGCCCCAGCGATCGGTTGTAGGTCCCTCAGTCGTTTCCTTTCCGGAAGAAAATGAATTCAACAAGGTTGCAGATGCCTCAGAATAGACCTCCCCTGGGGGAGAGTAATCGCTTGATTCCGGAGGTTCTGAATCCACATAAAAAAAGACTGTCCCATCCGACCGTTGCCCCATGAGATATACGAACCGGATTTCCGGATCCTCAGATCGGGTCTTTATCAATTGATTTTTTAAGATCTGATAGTAAGGTGATTCGAGGTCAGATTCAGATCCTGTCAAATCTTTCACGTACGCTGTGTTGATATCCGCTTGCAAAAGATGGGTTTTTGTGAGCAAATCTGCCCGTTGCAGGCTGTCCTCTTGCTGAACTGACAAAAGGGTTAACGCCAAACCACTGGCAACGATGACGATTACGGCGACGATTAGCCATCTTTTGAAATTGCGAATCATTAGTAAAACTCCTGATAAATTTTCGGATTATTCACGCTGCTGATATTGGTCGATATTTATACTGTGCTAAAGCAGTACTAAAATTCTTTCGAATATATTACGAGCAGCTGAAAATGAGTTATATATTTTAATTAATTTTGATGAGATCTACTAACAGAATGCTTCTATTGCCTTTTCCTGGGGAGTAGAGAAAAAAAACAGAACGCAAATATGACCATCCGTACTTTTTATCCGGTCCATCCTTTGTCTATCATTCCATATTTTCCATCAGTCAAACTCACCCCTATCCCATAGTTCACATTCGGAATCACTATTAGGATAAAAGATCATTAAACTCTATGCAATTGTTGGTCAGCCCAAGCACGATTGACGAAGCAAAACATTCCGTCGCTGCTGACATAATTGATGTCAAAAGACCTTCAGAAGGCTCCCTGGGCGCCAACTTTCCCTGGGTGATACGTGAAATTAAAACACTTTCGGCAAAACCATTGAGTGCAGCAATTGGCGACTTTAATTATAAACCCGGAGGAGCTGCCCTTGCTGCCTACGGCGCTGCCTGTGCCGGAGCTGATTTTGTAAAGATCGGACTTGCCTTTGACGGGAAGGAACAGGCAAGGGAGGTTATCAGCGCCGTCGTCAAAGCGGTAAAGGATGAATTTCCCGGAAAATATGTCGTGATTGCGGCATATTCCGATTACCAGCGTATGCATTCCATCTCTCCGATTGAGATGGCACCCATTGCCGCTGAATGCGGGGCTGATTTTGCCATGGTGGATACCGGCATCAAAGATCGTCAGAGTACCTTTGCCTTCATGAATGAGGGGATGCTCCGCACATTTACTGCCAATAACAGGAAACTCGGACTCGGAACGGCGCTGGCCGGCGCGTTTAAATTTGAAGATATTGATGCCCTCAAAAGGATTAATCCGGATATTATCGGTGTGCGGGGGATGGTATGTGGTGGCGACCGGAATGCAACGATCCGTGAAGACCTCATAAAAACCGCACTTGCCATGATAAGGTGAAATATGTTTGTCGAAAAACTGGATGTGCCCCTCTCTTTAACGTTTGATGATGTGCTGCTCGAACCACGGGAATCCTGGCTTGAACCCGCCGATGCGGATACTCATTCGAAGTTTTCGAAAAAGATCAAGCTGAACATCCCGCTCGTATCCGCGGCGATGGATACCGTTACCGAAGCCGCTATGGCGATAGCGCTTGCCCGTGAAGGGGGCATTGGGGTAATTCACCGGAATATGACCCCTGAACGTGAGCTGCAGGAAGTCATTTTTGTGAAACAGGCGGAAGAGCTGATTGAACGTGATGTGCTCTTTGTTGAGGATACTGCCACGGTTTCGGATGCTGAGCGCCTCATGCACCAGTATAGTATCGGTGGGGTTCCTGTCGTAGATAAAGGGAAGATCATCGGGATTGTCAGCCGGCGCGACGTCCGGGCTATCGTCTCCAAACGCGGTGATGAAAATATTACCTCCATAATGACGAAAAAACCCATTGTTGCCGATGAAGAGATCACCGCGGAAAAAGCACTCGAAATGATGTATACCAACAAGATCGAGCGGCTTCCGGTCGTGAATTACAAGGGTAAACTTATCGGTATTATTACAATGCAGGATATCCTGGAGAAACGCCAGTACCCGCTTGCGACCAGGGATACGAAAGGCAACCTCCGGGTAGCTGCAGCGGTCGGGCCTTTTGATTTTTCCCGTGCCGAACTGCTCGACCAGAACAGCGTGGATGCACTCGTGGTGGATTGCGCCCATGGCCATAACATGAAAGTTGTCGAGGCGGTCAAAGATATCAAAGGCAGTATGAAGGCAGAGGTCATTGCCGGTAACATCGCGACCCGTGCAGGAGCGAAAGCCCTTGTCGGTGCCGATGTCGACGGGATCAAAGTCGGCATTGGCCCGGGGTCGATCTGTACGACCCGGATCGTAGCAGGTACCGGTGTTCCCCAGATTACCGCCATCGCACAGGTTGCCGATATCGCCAGCGAGGCAGGTATCCCGATAATCGCCGACGGCGGTGTACGGTATAGTGGTGATGTGGCAAAAGCGATCGCCGCCGGGGCTGACACTGTCATGATGGGGAGTATGTTTGCCGGGACCGATGAAGCACCCGGCAAAGTGATCACCATCAAAGGGCGGCGCTATAAACAATACCGGGGGATGGGATCGCTGGGTGTCATGAGTACCGGACAGTCGAGCGACCGGTACTTCCAGAAGAAGGATATCGGCAGTTCCAAGTTCGTGCCCGAAGGTGTCGAAGGTGTTACCCCTTATGTGGGTCATGTCGGGGAAGTGATGTACCAGCTCGTTGGCGGGCTCAAGTCAGCGATGGGGTACACCGGTTCAAAGACGATTGCTGAAATGCAGAAGAACGCGGGATTCATCCGGATCACCAATGCCGGCATGACCGAGAGTCACCCCCACAACATCCTGATTACGGACGAAGCACCGAACTACCGGCTGTTTGAATAATTTTTTTTTTCGTAAAATATAATCTCACAAGGAATGCTCTTCAATTTTTTTCATGATAACCTCATGAACATAATTACCCACTTCTCTCTGGACTTCAAAATGTTCGGGAAAACTCTGCATAAATTTCCGGTATTTTTTATTCTCTTCTGCGATCCGATGCAGAATGGCCCAACCAATATCCCCGTTCCTGTTGCTGGTTTCAAACGACGCAAAAAAATTATATTTTTCAAACAGTTCCTCCCAGGTGGTCAAAGACTCTGTCAGAATTTTTTCTATACAGATTTTTTGATCAGGAGAGATTGTCATCTCATGTAATCATTGATTCTGGTTGAATATTCTTCTTATGGTCGTAAAAATACCCTACCGGTAATAATTTTTCATTATTCTCTTTAATTTTCCTGCTCAGGCTTCTTCATCGTAAAGTCCTGAGCGAGATACTCCTCCGTCCGTTTTCCCGGAAAAAATATGCAAACCTCCCTGCCTATCCCAAGGGGCGGCGCTACGGATACACCCCCAAATATCAGGCAGAAAAAAATACCCATCGAGCATCCAAGATAATCTTTCCTCCTAGACACCCGATAATATGCGAATCCTATGCTAAAAAACCCCATAAAATGCTTAGTTTGTTAAAAAAGGTCAAAATTGAGGAGGATATAATGCCTTCTGATGCACCTTATTGCAGTTTGGCAGGCATATTTTTTGCTCGTGCGGACCTTTTGCTGATCGGTTTTGAACGAGGCTTAGAACCCCTGTTTCAAAAAAGCCAAAATGGGCTCTTTTTGCGGTTTCAGAACTTAATATTGCTCATATGGGATCCAAGCATTTTGCGGGGTTTTCTAAAAATGCCCGGATTGGCAAACCGGGTGTTTTAAGCGGTTTTATGACCTGATACTCCCTATTTGGTATGTTACTTTGTGTATGTGGGGAGGAGGTTCGTTTGATGAATATCAAGGAGTTTCTCCGGTACGGGAATGGGTGAAGCGGGGCTGGGATTTTTGGAACGATTAGGGAGTGATCCCCCATTGATCAAAGGCACATGGAAATTTTGGGCGGGTCTTGGTTGGAAAATTTTTTTACAAAGAATCTGACAAAAGTATCAGCCGGATTTTTCCCATTATCTTATCCAGAGGGGCTGCCCTACGCGCAAAAACGCCTGGCAGGTTTTGGGCTTCTCATTTACCTGATTGAAAACATTCCCTAGTAATGCAGAGGCTAAATGGACGAGCAACTCCGTAAAGAGAGGGCGGAGAATAATGTGATAATTTTTGGAGGATTTGGATTTATCGGCGGAATACTTCTCAACCAGAGCCCACTAAATTTTCAGATGATCGATTGAAAGAAAGTGATCCGGTTTTCATATAATCCCTGAATGATCGAGTAGCCAATGCCGTAGCCACAATAACTAATGAAAAACAATTTCCTTATACAACGCTTCCCGGACGAGAGAGATTTCAGCATGTTTTCAAATTAATGAACTCGCCTGTTTTTCCTGGTTTTCTGGATCTTCTGTTGCATTATTTTTTCAGGAATTATCTTTGACATTACTTTTTGCACATAGAATTTCAATAACAGGGACATTGAGTTCATGGCTCCCGGTTAAATTTCCTTCTTTGGGTTAATGTCATGGTTATCGCGATCATTCAAATGCCTTCAATTCTTGAATTTTTGAGGGGTTCGGAAGAGGGGAAGGTTTTTCTCCATTCCCCGATTTCCAAAAATTATGAATTATTCTCAGGGTGTCTGAATTTAACAATAAAAATTATAGAGGGTTGAAACGATCAGAGGTTCTTTTTAGTCACTGGTTGTCCTGTGCCCTCCTCTGCCAGCCCAGGTACCGTTGTCAGCTCCTGCAACGCGTGCAGGAAATGCATCCGGGTGTGCAGTCCTGAACTCTTTTAACAATGTCATGGCGGTCTTGAAATCTCCGCTTGTTACCGATGCGGTGATAGCTGAAACATCAAACCCTTTTGCAGTCAGGTTGCCCAGCATCTGAAGCATTTTTTCTCCGTTTGGCTGGGCATTCATCTGACCCTTAGCTCCTACAACGCGTGAAGGAAATGCATCCGGGTGTGCAGTCCTGAATTCTTTCATCAGTGTCATGACTGTCTTGAAATCTCCGCTCGTCACCGCTGTTGTGATAGCCGAAACGTCATACCCCTTTGCGGTCAGGTTGTTGAGCATCTGGAGTGTTCTGTTTTCCCAGATCTGGCCATTCATCTGGCCTTTGGCAGCTCCCTGAGCATGTACGGGAAATGCATCCGGATGTGCAGTCCTGAACTCTTTCATCAGAGTCATGGCATTCTTGTAGTCCCCATTTGTTACTGCAGTTTGGATAGCCGAAACATCATACCCCTTTGTGGTCAGGTTGCCCAGCATTTTTTCAAGCCCGAACTGCCCTGCCTGATGTTTAATATTATTATTGGTGCCCTGCTGCGTCATGGTTGCAGCACCGGCCGTACCAATAACCAGCGCAGCTATACAGAAGACTGCAAGGGCACCGAAATAGATTTTTGGTGTTTTCATAGTGTTTCGTTACTCCTGGTTCTTTTGACCGGCGATGGTGAAGTGTTGAGCACGCACCATGTAACTTATATACGACATTTTATCATTTAAAAGTTTCTAAATGGCCTGTATAAGTAACAATTAAATGGAGGAAAGACAATAAGACCCTTTATGCTATTTGATGTCAAAAAATCATCTTACCTCGACAGGGTGATACATGGAACATACCAGAAGTGGGGGTGGTTATAATGCAACCCGGATCCCGGGATATTAAGGAAAATATCATGTTCTGGGAGGGATCTTTCATGTCCCGTATTTTTTTATTCATCGGTGTCGGTTTCTTTTGTTTCGGAAGTATCATCCTGCCAGCTGCTGCGGCTAATACTACAGTCAATGCGACAGCAACCACCGTGCCGGCAACAACAGCCACAACCGCACCACTTCCTCCGGTTTCGAGCTTTTTTGGGAGTCCGACTTCCGGCACAGCTCCTTTCACCGTTCAGTTTACCGATACTTCGACTAACTCCCCGACCTCATGGTTATGGGATTTCGGCGACGGGAATACCGGCACCGCTGAAAATCCCTCCAACACGTACACCACTGCGGGAACTTTCACGGTATCGCTCACTGCGACAAATACGGCGGGCAGCAACACGGAAACCCAGACCGACTACATAACAGTAGGTGACGTCCCTGAGGTTTCGTTTTATGCATCGGAGACCTCCGGCACAGCTCCGTTCACCGTTCAGTTTACCGATACTTCCACCAATTTACCGACCTCATGGCTATGGGATTTCGGCGACGGTGAGACGAGTGTAGAGCAAAGTCCCTCGCATACCTACACGGACCCCGGTACCTATACGGTATCTCTGACCGCTGTAAACACTGCAGGAACCAACCAGGCAACACAGTCAGACTTATATTGAAGTAAACCCTTCCCCAGTCACCGAAGCGACGGTTACAATAACCGCGACCCCGACTCCTTTGCCCACCTTCCCGGAGATGTCCTTCAGCGGGACACCTACTGCCGGAACTGCCCCTCTTACCGTGCAGTTTTCCCTGTCAACCTCAGGGACGCCCACGTCATTGCTCTGGGATTTTGGTGATGGCGGCACCAGCACGGAACGAAATCCGGGTTATACCTATGTAATTCCCGGAACTTACACAGTTATCCTGACAGCGGAATATCCTGAGGGCAGCAAACCGGTAACAAAATCATCGTATATCACGGTAGGTCAGGGCTCAGGATCCACGGGTTCCCCGCTCTCCCCACTCATTCCCCTGGGAGCGATTGGAATAACGGTGATAGTATCCTTCATGAAGTCAGGAAAGAAACGGCTGTGAGTGGCCCCCCTGCGCGTTTTATTTTACCAGTCTTGAGGTCCATTCTCCACCCGGAGATAATCCAACACCGGAATAATGCGATCTATATAACATGAGCGAAGTTTATCTTTATTTACCGTGTTACCCATCATAACAGTCCTGCTGCCGTTTACCAGCGTCTCCATAACGGACCAGATATTATCGTATGGGATATGGGCGTACCTGCTGATCTTCGTCGTCATCACGTTCACGTCCACGGTTGTCGGGGGACCGATTCCAGACTCCATGTTCCTGATCCTGATCGGTGCAGCAGCCATAGACAATAATTTGTCGATGGAGTGGCTGTTTGTTATGGCTGTCAGCGGAGGGTTTGCTGGGTACGAGATCAACTACTGGAGCGGGAGGCGGTTTGGCCTTGCGATTTGCCGGGGGGTATGCCCGGTAGCCCTCCACGACAAAAATATCCAGAAGGCCCTCGATATAATGGGGCATTTTGGCCCGGCCTCGCTGATCCTCAGCCGGTTTTTGCCAATCCTGAACCTGCCGTCATTTATCGCGGGTGTGGACGCGATGGAGTACCGCAGGTTTGTAGGATTCAATCTCCTCAGTTCGGCAATATGGTGTGGAATTCTCTTGGGACTCGGGTATTTTATCGGGAACATTTCCATCATCAATCAGTACCTCGATGATCTCACTGACCTCTTCATCATCATCATGGCGGTCACAATCATCATCGTTGTAGTCATGTTTGCCCGTGATTACCTGGAACAAAAAGGCAGTCATTTACCGGAATAAAAAAATTTCACCGTGACCCGTATGGACCCTTTCATTATTTTTGGTGTTATCCTTGCGCTGGGGCTGGCGTTTGTGAACGGGCTTAATGATGCATCGCACTCGATCGCCACGGTCGTTGCAACGCGGGCCCTTTCACCGGCAAAAGCGGTTTTTCTTACAGCAGTCTGCAACATGCTGGGCCCGTTTATCTTCACAACGGCAGTCGCCGCCACAATCGGGACTGCAATCATCAGTAAAAATGCCCTGACCCCCCAGTCTATCATTGTAGCAATGGGGTCCGCCATCCTCCTGATCTTTGTCGCTACCCGTGCAGGGCTGCCCATCTCCAGTTCCAATGCGATGGTCGGTGGATTGCTGGGCGCAGGGGTAGGAGCAGTTGGTTTTTCCGCCATTATTTTCCCCGGTTCAGACATCGTATTCAAGGTATTTTTCTACGGATGCATTGGTGCGATTGTTGGTGCTATTGTTCTTGCTATCATCTGTGCTGCATTCGAAGGGGATATCCGGTTGGGTATCATTCTGGGTGCTGTATTTGGAGCGGGAATAATCATTCCCCTCATGATGATTGCGGGTGTTTTACAAATCCATGGCCTCTTTGCCGTTGTGCTCTTCATCATCATTTCGCCGCTTATCGGGATGTCAGGTGCATTTCTCTTTAATGTACTTGTCAGCCAACTGATCAAACACTCGCACCAGAACAAAGCGAAACGAACATTCCAGCCGCTGCACATACTCGCTTGCCTGGCTCAGGCTACCGCCCACGGGGGAAACGACGGCCAGAATGCTGTCGGACTGATCACAGCTCTCCTCTTTGCATCCGGATTTCTTGCAACATTTTCCATACCCCTCTGGGTTGTTCTTCTTTCAGCCGCCGCCATCGGGTTAGGCACCTGTTTTGGGGGGTGGGAGGTGGTGGACAAGATGGCAAAAGGAATCACGAAGATCCGCCCGTACCAGGGATTTTGTGCTGCAACTGCGAGCAGTGGAATCCTGGTCATGGAAACGCTGTATGGTATCCCGGTATCATCGACTCACGCAATCAATGGTGCAATAGTTGGTGTTGGAGCAACAAGAGGCAAGGATGCGGTCCAGTGGAGGGTGGTCCGTGAGATGATAAGGGCATGGATTATCACCATTCCTCTCGCATTTATCTGTGCATTCATCGCGTATTCGGTGTTCTCGGCATTCATGCACCTGATCAGCTGAGCGATTCGATCAATACTCTCGGGAGAAGGAGATCGATGATTAGTAATATTGACACGCAACGCCAGATCGGGAGATTTCATCATCATGACGGTCATGTTCCCTGCGATTACGTGAAACGAAAAAACAGCCATTCACCGAAATAAAAAAATTCTGGCAACGTTCTTCTGGCTTATATCGGTCAGCCCCGTGACCGACAATCCTGTCATCGGGTATGGCGTATCTTTGTCCAAACTCAAGATTCTTTTTTACCCTACTACCATGACAACATTTTATTTCATCGTTTATTTTCGTGGCGGATAGCGAATAATTACCAAAATTTAATATCACCAGTGACAATTGGCATAGCTGATAACATTATGGATATTCTTTATAGTATCGTTGATCGAAAATCTCTTGCCCTGAGAGGGCTGGTCGCGGTCATTTTCGGCGTCATTGCACTGGTGGCGACCGGTTTTGTCCTTGATTTCCTTGTGTACGTATTCGGATTTTTTGCGATCATATCCGGTATCCTTACTGCCGGGATCGGGCTGTCATCAGAAAAAACCGAACTCCCCCGATGGTTGCTGGTAACGACCGGTGTTTTGGGTATCCTTGTAGGAATCTTTGCTCTTGTAACACCCCTCGTCGTCGCGGTAGCAATAACAATCTTTATTGCGGCCTGGTTTTTAATAACGGGAATTACTGACATCGGGCTCGCAGTTTCCCATAAAAAAGCTCGCCACCGGATCCTGCTTGCACTTTCGGGGATAGCTGGTGTCGTGGTTGCCATCATCCTGGTATTCGCTCCAGTGTTTGGCGCTTACACTCTGGTGATAGTGCTCGGTATATATGCCGTGGCTGCCGGTTTTATAAGTATATTCCTTGGATTGTCTTTAGGCAAAGAAAAGGCCGTGATCGAAACACAGACTTCTTTATAACTATTTTTCCGGTCTCTTCGGTCTAAACGCAAAAACTCAGGAGTTTATTTTCATTGAATATTCTTCTTCTGATCGGATAAATAAATAAAATACCTGTAATAATTTCTCATTAATTTTTTATTTTCCCGTTGAAGCTTCTTACCCTTAAAGTCCTGAGCGAGCTACCCCTCCGTCCGTTTTCCCGGGAAAAAGATATGTACCCCCTACCTACTCCGAGGAGCAACGATTTGAATATACCCCCAACTATCCAGGCAGGAAAAATGGCCCATCGGGCATCAACGATATTCTTCCCTCCGGGCGCCCGATAATATGCGAATCCTATCCTAGAAAACCCCATAAAATGCTTAGTTTGTTAAAACAGGTCAAAATTGAGGAGGATATAATGCCATCTGATGCACCTTATTGCAGTTTGGCGGGCATATTTTTTGCTCATGCGGCCCTTGGTGCCTATCGGTTTTGAACAAGGCAAAAAACCCCTGTTTCAAAAAAGCCAAAATGGGCTCTTTTTGCAGTTTCAGAACTTAATATTGCTCATATGGGATCCAAGCATTTTGCGGGGTTTTCTAAAAATGCCCGGATTGGTAAACCGGGTGTTTTACGCGTTTTTAGGGGATGGAACTCCCTATTTGGTAGTTACCTTATGAGATTACACTCCCACGCCAAAGATGTGCCTGTCGGTGGCGGCACATCGTCACGAAAGGGGCGGGGGGGGCACTTCTATCCTAGAAATTTGTATCAGTGAAAACAAATATTTCGTAAATATATATTCTATTTATGGAAGAAAAATTATCTACATTTTTCCAAAATATCGATCCCGGCATTAATTCATATTATATCAAGCCTGGTAGCGGACATTCAATTCTTAAAAAAGATCCGGAATATTCAGGAATAGATCCTCAAGATTTTTTAGATTTCGCTGAACTTGATTTTAAATTGGAGGAAAAACGTGGTTATATTAATGCCTTGTCAAATGTCAAAAGAGCAATTGAGAGTCAAAGTGACGTAATAACATTATTCACTTGGGATATCTTATAAAAATTTAAATTTTCCAACTAAAATGGAGAATATCCAAAAAATGGGAATTTCACCGTCAGTAATTCTCAAACAAATTAATAAAATCAGAATAAACCTCGAACATTTTTATAAAATTCCAGATCGTGATCGCGTAGAAGACGCTATTCAAATCGCTCAACTTTTTTTAGATGTAACTACGTTATCATTATCCAATTTTTGGGGTTCGGTTGAAATTTTTAATGAAAAAGAAGAAAAAAAATCAAAAAATTACTCAACATTTAATGGGATAACTTTGAATTATTCCAATGAGGAAAATCAGTTCATATTTGAAAATGTAAAAGATGGAACAATGGTAAGTAAGATTCAAATTTCTGCTAATTCTGGCGACGTCTATCTGATGCTCGTCAAATTAATAGTTACTATTGGGAAACAAATGCATCGTTTAGATGAAAAAATTCAGAGAGACTTGTTTGAGCGATTTTACTTAAGTATATTACACTTTGATAAATGTCGCGTTGAAAAATGAGAAAAAGTGAATTTGTGAAGATTTTTTATCTCCTATAAAAAAAAATACGTTATGATGTATTAAAAGTCCGTCATCACACGGAACTGGTCGATCTCTTCCTTATCAAGTTTATCGAGGAACTCGTCAGCCGCATGTTTGATGTCCTTGCTTGCGGTAATTGCACGCCCGACAACAAGGATGTCCGCTCCGGCCTTGAGTGCATCTTTCACCACGTTCACCCGCACGCCCCCAGCAGTCGCTACGAGAAGTTTCCCTCCCGCCGCTTTCTTGATCGCGGCGATATCTCCCCATGCATGGGCGGTGTCTTCGGTATCGATCGCACGGTGGAGTTCCACGATATCAGGTTTGACTTTGAGTTTCTCGATCACTTTTGCAGGGTTCTGGACATTCAGCATATCAACAACAGAGTATATGCCGACTTTCCGGGCTTCGGCAATTGCTTTTTCCATGGTTGATGCGGGAGCAAGTCCTGATATGACGACAGCATCAGCGGATGCATCAGCCGCCATTCGCGCTTCAAGGTTGCCGGTGTCCAAGATCTTCATGTCCGCAATGATGAATGCATTAGGCCGCAGCTTCCGTATCTCGGAAATGACGCCGAGTCCGAATTTTTTGATAAGCGGGGTTCCTGCCTCGACGATGAGATGGTCATTCTGGGGGAGTTCCTTGAGGACGGATGCGACTTTACCCATGTCGACCAGGTCAAGAGCTACCTGCAGGTAGGGCGGGTCCCAGAGTCGTGTTACCTTGAATCCCATGATTGCATGGGCAGCACGGTCTTTTTCGAAGATGAGGGTCTTTGCGTCAGGGAACTTATCCAGTGCACGGTGGATTGCAAGTTTTGTCGCGCCGTAGTTATACCGGTAAATCTTGTTATAATCAACTGCATCCGGATGAACAAACGCGGATGCCAGGATGACAACCTTTTCGATATCAACCTCAGAAAAAACGCCTTCTTCAACACAGTCAGCGACCGCCTTTGCGACGGCAGCCTGGACCGGCCCGAACATTTCGTTCACCTGCGTCATGGTCTTCAGGGTAACCTTCGGGATGACCAGGGTCACCGGTTTTGTCAGCAGGTTCGGGCGGATAACCGCAAGAAGCGGTGTATGACCGGCAGATAATTGTGATACCGCGTGAGCAAATGCGGTTCCGATGGGACCTTCCTTGTCCCCCATTAGCAGGTCAATGTGTGCAACCTCTGCACCTTCGCCGATGAGTGCTTCTCCTACAAGATACATGGGAATCTCCGTTTCGTTGTAGCTATTATGTGCCCGTAATAGATGATAAAGTTACTAACGATCGGGTTACATCAGTGTCCTTCAGGCAGAAAAAGAACCTGACGCAGGAAGTTCTTCGGTTATGAGCGGGCTGCAGTCTTTCCCAGCCATCTCTCATGGTCATCGGGAACCGTGAAAACACCGTTCCGGCAAACGGGAGATCTTCCTTCCCCGGCAGATGCAATAACCCTGGATTCGCCTCTTCCGGCCGCTGGTCAGACCAGCAGCTTTCCCGAGAAGATATGAACGGCATGGCCGCCAAGGATGACACGGTCGCCGTTCAGGGTGACACGGACCAGCCCGCCCCGGGCCGAGCACTGGAACCCCATAAGCACGGTCTTTTTCAGTTTTTCCCCCCAGTAGGGGCCCAGACAACAGTGGGCCGAGCCCGTCACCGGGTCTTCCGCTACGCCCACCGACGGAGCAAAAAACCGGGAGACGAAATCGTACTGCGGAAGATCGGAAACCGCGGTCACCATGATCCCCCGTGCGGGAAGAGCGGCAAGGGCGGCGATATCAGGATCGAGATCGCATACGTCATCCGCAGAAGGAAGTTCGGCAAGGATATCGAACCGGTTCCGCCCGGTGAAGACCGGCTCCGCTCCCAGTGCCCCGCTGAGTCCGGGCACCGGCCCGGCTGTCGTGACCGGTTCGGCCGGGAAATCAAGGAGGATCCATTCACCGTCTTTTCGGGCCGTCAGCGTCCCGGACAGGGTTACAAACGAGATCGGCGAACCGGGTTTCACGCTGCCGTTCTCCCAGAGTACGGAGGCGGAAGCGAGCGTTGCATGGCCGCAGAGCTCCACTTCCTGTACCGGGGTAAACCACCGGAGGTTCCAGCCATCGGGAACCGGGGAGAGAAATGCCGTCTCTGAATGCTTCATATCGGCGGCAACCTGCTGCATCCATGCGGGATCGGCCGGTTCATTAAGGATACAGACCGCGGCGGTGTTCCCGCGGAACGGGGTCCCGGTAAAGGCATCGACCAGGTGCAGTTCTGCATGCATGGAAGGGGGATTGCATGCGTGCTCCCATAAAAGGATGGGATACGGGTGACGCCTCCTCTTTTAAAAAATCCTGGTAAACCTCACCATCCAGGGGATGCGGATCACGGGAAAGGAATACCTGAGGAAAGAAGTGCTCTTAAGAAAATGTGGGGTTGGTGAGATTTGAACTCACGATCGACGGGTCTCTCCGACATGCATCAGTGCTCCAACGGATCATCATCAACCACCGGGAATTCGTTCCCGGTGTTCTTTCTGAAAGAATTCAGAAAGATGAATTCCGCAGACCCATTGTTCATCATCTGCAGCACAAGAACGCAAAGACCGCTGGAGCCCGTCGCCATTCCGGGCTAGGCCACAACCCCACGGTCAAGCGGGACAGAGATCTGCCCATAGCTGACTGTACAGAATCGCGCTAAATTAATTTAATGGTTTTCTTTTCCGCATCATGGAGGTAAATCCCGGTATTTTTTACCCGATACGATCCCAAGGTCACCGTTTTCCCTTTGCCAAATTGACTGACATACGGTACTGATCTTCAGCATTCCCAAAAATAAAAAATCGTTGTGTGAAGAGAGCAGTGCGAAATCATATCATTAATCATATATCCTGTTCTCACCCCATATTTCAGGATGGTTGAGGGCAGTTATGCAAGCGGGACCTCGACATTTCCTTTATTGGGAGTGTCAATTGGTGAGATGCTGGACAACATTTCAGCGAAATACCCGGACACGGAGGCAATCGTCTCCGTCCACCAGAATATTCGCTGGACCTACCGCGAATTTTCAGAAAAAGTCAACCAGGTCGCCCGCGGTCTGATGGGGATGGGCGTCGAGAAGGGTGACCGTGTCGGTATCTGGGCTATGAACTACGCCGAGTGGGTGGTCGTCCAGTTCGCTACTGCAAAGATCGGTGCGATAATGGTGAACATCAACCCCGCGTACCGCACGTACGAACTGGAATATGCTCTCAAACAATCGGAGATCCAGACGTTCATCATCCAGGGACGGTTCAAAACCTCCGACTATGTCGGAATGTTCTATGAAGCCTGCCCTGAGGCGTATGAGGCAAAGCCCGGCAGGATATCCTCTGAGAAGTTCCCGTTCCTGAAAACTGCAATCTTTTTGGGAGACATACCTTACCATGGCATGTTCACGTGGAATGAGCTCCTGAAAAAAGCTGAAGAGATAACCAGTGATGAACTCATCGAACGGGGCGAACTGCTCGCGTTCGATGATGCAATCAACATCCAGTACACCAGCGGCACCACCGGGTTCCCGAAAGGTGTCGTACTCACCCACCACGGCGTCCTTAACAATGGCTATATCATTGGCGAAGGGATGGGATTTACCGAAAAAGACCGGCTCTGTATTCCTGTACCGTTCTATCATTGTTTTGGCATGGTTCTCTCCAACTTCGCCTGCGTGACCCATGGGTCAACGATGGTCCTGCCCGCTCCCACGTTCGATGCCGAAGAAGTCCTAAAAACGGTAGAGAAAGAACGCTGCACAGCCCTTCATGGTGTACCGACCATGTTCATCGCTGAACTCACGCACCCCAATTTTGAGAAATACAACCTGAAATCTTTGCGCACCGGCATCATGGCCGGGTCGCCCTGCCCGATTGAAGTCATGAAACAGGTCAACGCAAAAATGCATATGAGCGAGATCGTGATCGTGTACGGGCAGACCGAGACATCTCCCGGCGTTACGATGACCACGACCCGGGACCCGGTTGAACGGCGCGTTTCGACGGTCGGGCGTGCTTTTCCCCATACGGAGCTCAAAATAATCGATCCAAAGACCGGAAAGATCGTCCCGGTCGGGGAGATCGGGGAGATCTGTGCACGTGGTTACTGTGTCATGAAATGCTACTACAATAATCCGTCTGCAACCCACGCAACCCTTGACTCGAACCGCTGGAACCATACGGGTGATCTTGGCACCATGGATGAGGAAGGATACTTCAGGATAGTCGGCCGCCTCAAGGACATGGTGATCCGGGGGGGGGAGAACATATACCCCCGTGAGATCGAGGAGTTCCTGCACCACCACGAGAAGATTGCGGATGTTTATGTGGTGGGGGTCCCTGACCGGAAATATGGCGAGGAACTCTGTGCCTGGGTGAAGATAAAGCAGGGGCTGACCATGTCCGAACAGGAGGTCAGGGATTTCTGTAAGGGTAAAATTGCGCATTTTAAGATACCACGGTACGTGGTCTTCGTCGATGATTTCCCCATGGGGGTTACCGGCAAGATACAAAAGTTCAAAATGCGGGAAGATTCCGTCAGGACACTGGGCCTGCACGAAGAAGAAAAGATCGAGACTGCGTGATCCTTAAAGAAATTTTACGATATTTTTTACTCACCAAAAGCTGGATGGGAAAATATCAATACGTTCTGATCTTTAACCAAACCGTTCAATTTCCGGGAAATGAAGAAGATTTTTCTGCTGAACACTCAAGTGCGAACCCGGTTATTGACCTGTATTGATGAGCTCTGGCAGACCTTTTTTTTGGACTGCACAAAGGGAATCAATAAAAAAAATGACAATCGCATTATACCGGGGAGTTTACCGTTGGGACAAAACTCGGGAGAAGTGAGAACGGGAATTGGGGGAACTGTCATAAAACCGGCATGAGAGATCTGGTGCGGGAATTAAACGGTGCTCTTAATTTTATCCATGAAACAGGACAATGTTATATTATGTAACAGACCGGAAAATAGATCCTGAAAGGATAAGTTATCAATCGCAGATGAACAACACTAGTACCTGCGAACCCTGGGAGGGATTTACCTGATGAAACCTATCGGAAAATTGTCGTGCATCCTACTCGTTCTCTGTGCGTTTTTGATCGTCCCTGCAACGGCAGACACAAAATATATGGCCGGGAGCCCGCAGCTTTCAGCATCTATATCCGGAACCAATGAATTCAACCCGGGTGATGAGGTGCAGCTCACGGTCGTTATCGAAAATACCGGAATCAATGAATTCAAGTTTGTCCAGTCCTCAATCGTTGGCCGCGACGATCTTCCTAACACGGCTAAGTTCCTTACCGCAGATCTCAATCCCGGGAATGCGCCCCTGGTGATCAAATCCGATCCTCAGATGCTCGGCGATGTGCTGGGCTCAGGAAGTGTAAGGGCAGTGTTTACCACTAAAATTAACGCTGATGCACCTGCGGGCAGCTATGTTCTTCCGCTGTCGTTGAATTATACGTACCTGTATCAGGCAGAGCAGTATGGTTTTGATACCATCCAGTATACCTATAAACAGGTAAATGAAGATATCGGGATTCCCATAAAAATTAAATCCGATATCTCCATTGACGTCCTGTCAGCAGCTCCTGAACACCTGAATGTCGGAACTGAGGGGTACCTCGACCTGAAAATTAAAAATACCGGTTCCGACAATGGAACAAAAGCTGTCGTGAAAATTCTGCGCAATGGCAACAGTCCCATCGTGCCAACTGACAGCAGTGTTTATATCGGAGACTTTCCTTCGGGAAGTACTGTCGACTGCAAGTACAAGGTTTCAGTATCCGGTGATGCCGAGCGTCAGACTTATCCGGTCGATGTAGAGGTGGTCTATAAAAATAACGACGGGGATTTTGTCACGACAAAAAGTGAAACCATCGGTATACCGGTTGGGGGCAAAGTAGACTTTGAAGTGGTTTCAGCTCCTGCTGAAATGAATCCCGGCAGTAAAAAAGTCATCAACGTCGAATACAAGAATACCGGTGACACTACCATATACAGTGCACAAGGCAGAATAAGCGCTGTTGATCCGTTTACCAGCAATGACGACACTGCCTATATCGGAGATCTCGCCCCGGGTGCATCCGTCGTTGCATCCTATGAAGTGAGTGTAGATCGTTCGGCGACACTGAAGGAGTATGGACTCGATTCAGAGATCCGGTACCGGGATGCACTCGACAACACCTACATTTCTGACACGATGAAAGTAAAGGTCGATGTAACATCTCCATCGGGTATTGCATCGGTCCTCTCAAACCCCATCTACCTCACAATCATCATTGCAGGAGTCATCGGGATTATATATTTGGTCTATTACTTCCGGAAAAAAAGAAACATGCAATAATCGGATCAGTCCTCGTTTGATCCGGATTTATCATTTTTAACGAGAAATTTTTAAATATCCGGTTGGGCAATATAAGTGTGCAATTAAAATTGAGTTAACTCAAGTTTATTTGATTCGTGATTCAAAACAGGTGATGATATGCACATTATGGAAGGTTTCTTATCATGGCAATGGTGCCTGGTCTGGTGGATAGTTGCCCTGCCCTGCATCATCCTCGGAATGTATCAGCTGAAAAAAGTACTGGCTGCTGACCGAGAAGCTCTGCCCCTTCTTGGGGTGACGGGGGGATTCATCTTCATCCTTTCATCCTTAAAACTCCCTTCAGTCACCGGTAGTTGCTCCCATCCTACCGGAACCGGACTTTCGACCATTTCATTCGGCCCATGGATTACGTCTGTTGTTTGCGCAATCGTACTCCTGTTCCAGGCCCTGTTCCTCGCGCATGGAGGGCTCTCCGTTCTTGGAGCAAATATCGTCTCTATGGGAATTATCGGACCTGTCGTGGGTTATGCCGTATACCGGTTGCTCCGGGACACCTCCGTGAATATCTATATAACTGTGTTCCTGGTAACTGCCCTTGCCGATATGTTTACGTATGTAACAACCTCGCTTGAACTTGCCCTCGCCTATCCGGCCGAGACCGGGGGAATTGCCAGTTCTTTCGTCCTGTTCATGGGCATATTTGCCGTTACCCAGATCCCCCTTGCAATTGTAGAAGGCATTGTCCTGACTCTCGTGTTCAAATATATCGTGGCACTCAAGCCCGATATCCTGATCCGGCTGAAAATATTCACCGAAGAGAAAATCAGTGCGGCGAGGAGTGATGCTTCGTGACATTCAAATATACCCTTGAAGCCCTGGCCATCATCGCTGTTGTGGCATTCACGGTCGCTTTTCTTTATACGAGTTCAACCATGAGCGGTGCGGAGTTTGCTGGTTCCGATAACGTAGGTTCGGGACTTATTTCAAAACTTTCCGGTATTCCTCTGGAAAATTTCCATCCCCTTATCCCCCAGTGGGAGCCGCCGAGCGGGGAAATTGAGTCCAGTCTATTTGCTCTCCAGGCTGCAATCGGAGGCATGCTGGTCGGGGGCGTTTTCGGGTTCTGGGTGGGTTCACAGAAGAAAGCATAATTCTGGATAAAGAGAGAAGTGTACTCGTATGTTTGAGGAACTTCTGGAAGATATTGCCCAGAAGAACGGACTCCGGGAAGTTAATGCGTATGTAAAACTGGCAACAGGGCTCGGTGCGATCTTCCTTTGTCTTCTTTCAACAAGTTATTTCCCCCCCCTTTTCATCACCATTGTACTCACCATGGCCATCCTGTTCCTTGCACGCGTGGATGCCAGAACCTATGCAGAACTTTTTGTCGTACCACTCTCGTTTGCCATCATGAGTGTTGCCGGCATTATTCTCATCTCCGGGGGACATGATCTCTTCTGGAGATGGGATATCCTGCCGGCATTTTCTCTGTCCATCACCAGGCAGAGCATAAACCAGGGAGTGTATGTCTTCTGCCGTGTCCTTGGGGGGATGTCTGGAATATGCTTTATTTCACTGACAACCCCCATGACCGACATTTTCACGGTATTCAGGCGGTGTAAAGTTCCTGAAACAATAATTGACTTAATGATGATCATCTATCGCACCATCTTTATACTGATGGATCATGTTGTCCAGGTATACCAGGCACAGGTCATGCGACTTGGATATTCCACCTGGCGTGAATCCTTACACTCCTTTGCTTCCCTGTGCGGTGCGGCCTTTATTACGAGCTGGGAATCCGGGGAAGACCTGATTCAGGCAATGGATGCACGCTGTTACGACGGGAAATTTGCACTCCTTGGAGAGACTCGTCCGGTTGAGAAAATACCCTGCCTTGCAGTCGGGATCTTTCTTATGCTTTCAGTTGCCGTTGTAATTTTGTCCGGGAGCAGTACGATAATCTAGGTCATGAACCATGAGCAGCATCATACTTGAAGCACGAAATGTCCGCTACCGTTATCCAAGAGGAATGGAAGCAGTCTGTGATATTAGTTTCCATATACGCAAAAAGGAAAAAATTGCTCTTGTCGGACCTAACGGTGCCGGAAAATCCACGCTCCTGAAAATGTTCAACGGTATGATACGTCCTGATTCCGGGATTATGCTCTTTGACAACAAGCCAATAGAGTATGATATCACATCTTTACGAATGCTGCGCAAACGCGTGGGATTTGTCCTCCAGAACCCTGACCGCCAGATTATTGCTCCGACGGTGTACCAGGATGTGGCATTCGGACCAACCAATCTCGGTTATCCTGAAAACGAAGTGAAGAGGGTCGTAACTCTTGCACTCCGTCACGTGGGGCTGGAAGGTTTTGAACGCAGACCTCCCTACCATCTTTCCGGAGGCGAGAAAAAACGGGTTGCAATTGCCGGAGTACTGGCAATGGATCCGGATGTGCTCGTCCTTGATGAACCAACAAGCGGGCTCGATCCATCCGGCTCCGAAGATATTATGGAACTTCTCGATGAACTGAACCATGAGGGTAAGACCATCATCATTTCAACTCACAACGTTGAACTGGCATATCCATGGGCTGACCGTGCCATACTTTTGCTTGAAGGAAAGATCCTTGAAGAGGATGTCCCACAAAAAGCATTCGGTAACCCGGAACATGTGCGCAGGGCTCACCTCTCCCTCCCGATCCTTCTTGAATTGTATATGGAAATGCAGAAAAGAGGATTTCAGGTTCAGGGAAAAAAACCCCATACGGTACTTGACATGATGCGCTGCATCGAAACGGTAGTACAAAAAACCGCCCGGCATACCTGCCCCGGGACGATAACGGTGTGCAATGTCGATCAGCACGGCCAGGGTACCGTAACCACATGGCTATCCTTCCGGTCAGGCATCCCGGTAGGAGCAATGGGGACCCGGGCAAAACAGAGGGCAGAAAATGAACAGATACAACTGGATTTTACCTATGGCGTCATTGACAAATGCATTCTCAAGGCACTTCTTGGGGAAGATTCTTTGATCATGACAACCGAAAATATGGTCGATCGCGTATATCGGCGGGTAGATGCTTATGTGAAGGAAAGCGGGATTCCTGTTGTCGTAAAAATGATGGATGGCGGGTCAGGATGACTATTCCGCGTATTATTATTGCCGGCACACAAAGCGGGTGTGGCAAAACCACAGTTGCGAGCGGTGTAATGGCAGCGCTGACAAAACGGGGTTTGAAAGTCCAGCCTTTTAAGGTCGGTCCGGATTTTATCGACCCTTCGTATCATACTGCTATCTGCGGGCGACCGAGCCGGAATCTTGATCCGTTCATGATGGGGGAAGAAGGTGTTGCCCGGACATACGAACAAGGTTCAAACGGGGCTGACATCGCTGTTATCGAAGGTGTCATGGGGTTATTTGACGGTATTGATGGAACAGATTTTGCCAGTACCGCTCATGTCGCACGCATCCTGAACGCGCCGGTCGTCCTTGTTGTTGACGTACAGGGAATGTCCCACAGTGTTCTGGCGCTTACCAGGGGATTCCAGGATTTCGATACAACGATAACCATTGCCGGGGTAATACTGAACCGTGTGGGAAGTCCGCGACACCGTCAGATGATTGAAAAATCTCTGGAAATCCCTGCGCTGGGCTGGATTCCAAAAAGCAAAGATATTGTGATTGAAAGTCGTCATCTTGGTCTTAAAATGGCGCATGAAACAGGACCGGGCGTAGATTTCGGACGTTTAATCGAGGAGTCTTGCGACCTTGATGTAATCAGAGCGTGCATGTATGAAGGTCCGGTTTTAACTTCACAAAAGACGATTTCCTTACCGGGAAAAAGGAAACAGATCCGTGCTACTATAGGAGTTGCGCTGGATGATGCCTTCTGTTTTTACTACCAGGATAATCTGGACCTCCTGCGAGCGACTGGTGCTGACCTGCTTTTTTTTAGTCCTCTGAAGGATCCAATCCCCGATGTGGACGCTTTTTATTTTGGCGGCGGATATCCTGAGCTTTACCTCTCTCTCCTGGAATCAGCAGTATGCACCAGGGAATTGAAATCCGTTGTCGAGACGGGGATGCCAGTGTATGCAGAATGCGGGGGGCTTATGTATCTCACTCGTGAAATTGCGACGGACAGAACCTATAAATTATGTGGAATTCTCCCCGCAAGCGTGGAAATGACAAATAAAATCCAGGCACTTGGTTATGTAAGGGGAGAAAGTATCGGAAATACATCGTTTCTTCCTCAATTGCAGTGCTTAACCGGTCACGAATTTCATTATTCCGTCATGAACCCGGATCGCGATGCCCAGTTCGCATTCAGATTGACACGAGGAAAAGGCATCAAATCCGGAAAGGAAGGGCTTGTATCAGGAAATGTGCTCGGTACCTATACCCATGCATATTTTACCGATTCATTCGCAGGAATTTTTGTTGATGCAGCGTGTCGTTTTTCATCCGATTAACCAGGATTTTTAAAATTTGTCTGATCAATTTTTATTTTTCACCCAAGGCATAAAGCCATAGAAATGCGAATCTATCTCCAGCAGAAAAAAAGGTTGGGAATACATGCGCAGCGATGACGTTAAAGCCGGATATCAGCGGGCGCCAAATCGATCGCTCCTGCGTTCGCTTGGTGTGACTGACCGGGAAATGAATCTCCCGTTTATTGGAATTGCCAATGCGTATAACACCATTGTTCCCGGGCATATCCATCTGCGACAACTTTCGGAGAAGGTGCACGAAGGTATCGCTGCGGAGGGAGGAGTACCGTTCGAATTCGGGGTAATCGGGATCTGCGACGGCATCGCGATGGGACATGAAGGAATGCGGTACTCCCTGCCATCGCGGGAGAATATTGCAGATTCAATAGAGCTCATGGTCCAGGCGCACCGGTTCGATGGATTGGTCTGCATCGGAACCTGTGATAAAATTGTGCCGGGTATGCTCATGGCAGCTGCACGGTGCAACATTCCCACGGTTGTCCTGACCGGAGGTCCAATGCTCTCCGGTTACCGGGAGGGAAAAGACCTGTCGCTTATCGATATCTTTGAAGGTGTCGGTAAGGTCGCGGCGGGTACCATGGACGAAATGTCACTGTGCGAACTGGAGCGCTGCGCGATGCCGGGCTGCGGAAGCTGTCAGGGCCTCTATACCGCCAACACGATGGCGTGCATGACGGAAGCGATGGGGATGTCACTCCCCGGGTGTGCAGCGATACCGGCGGTTGATGCAGCAAAGCTACGGATTGCACGCGAAACGGGCGAGGCGATCCTGCCGTTAGTCCGGAACAATGTCCTCCCGCGGGATATCATTACCAAGCAGAGCCTTCACAATGCCATCAGGGTTGATATGGCTCTCGGAGGCTCGACCAATACCGTCCTCCACCTGATGGCAATCGCCACCGAGGCCGATATCCCCCTGTCGCTGAATGATTTCAATGATCTTGCAGAGAAGATTCCCCATATCTGCCATATGCAGCCATCCGGGCCATACTCTATGCAGACGCTGTACCGCGCTGGCGGGGTCCCGGGAGTGCTCAACAGGCTCAGGAAGTATCTCGATGACTCGCCGACGGTTTCCGGCAAAAGCATCCGGGAGATCGCCCGGGATGCGAAGATCCGGGATGAAAATATCATCCAGCGTATCGAATCCCCGGTCAGCCCCGCCGGCGGGCTTAAGATCCTTTTCGGGACTCTCGCACCCGACGGTGCGGTGGTGAAATGTGCGGCAGTACCACAAGAGATGTGGAAACATGGCGGGCCTGCCCGGGTCTTCGACGGTGAACAGGCTGCAATGAGCGCCATCCTGTCCCGCAGAATTCAGGAAGGTGACGTTATCATCATCAGGAACGAGGGGCCCCGGGGTGCACCCGGAATGCCGGAGATGCTTTCCCCTACATCAGCCCTCATGGGATTTGGCTACGCCAGGGTCGTTCTGATTACCGACGGGAGGTTCTCAGGAGGAACGCGGGGGCCCTGTATCGGGCATGTCGCTCCCGAAGCCGCGGTTGGCGGACCGATTGCACTGATTGAGGAAAATGATCGGATCGAAATCGATCTCTTTACCAAAAGGATCGATATAATAGTCGATGAAAAGACACTGGCACAGCGCAAGAAAAAATGGAAACCGATAAAAAAGTCCCTTTCCGGGGTCCTTTCCCGCTACGCAAAAACCGTGGAACAGGCAAATCTCGGTGCGGTTCAGCGATAGATCTTTTTTTTAAATAACCGTATAAAAACTATCATCAGGATTTTCCTGTCGTGCGCAGGGAGAAGAGTGTTTCAGTTCTGGATTTAATCGTTCAGGGATTTTTGTTTTTTTCCCCGCGGGATTTTTATCCGCTTCCTGACGCAAGCCTGAATTTTCCTTTTGGGATAAGGATTTCAAACTTCGCGCCCGTTCCGGGTTCGCCTGTTTCAGTTATTATAATTCCGGTATTTCCCAGTATTTCCCGGATCAGGAACAGGCCGAAACCGGCGCCCTTTCCACATCCGAATTCAAATATTTTCTCTTTTTTATCAACCGGAATCCCTATGCCATTATCTTCGACAATCAGGACAAGAGATTCACGGGAGAGACGGGAATATAATCTGATTTTTGTGAGTTGATCACCACCGTGATTTAATGCATTCATAAGCAGATTATAGAAAACCCGGGGAAGGAGGGGATCTGCGTATAATTCGATTTCCGGTAGTTCCACCGTTATATCGGCACTGTTTGCCGGCAGAAGCCTGACAACATCGTTCCATATCTTTCTGACCGGTTGCCATGCCTGAGTAGTAATCCCGATATCCTGGAGTGATTTTCCGAATGCCATCTGTTTTCGGATCGACTCGATAGATTCTATCGTTTTATCAAAAAACATCTGCATCGCCTCATGAGTTGTCTTAAGCTGTGCACGTTCCAGATAATTCATGATGACAGAGAGCTGATCAAGGATATCCCGCCTTGTTATACTAAAGAGAAGATCCATCTTCAGGTTCCGGGTCTCCTCGGTTAAATCTTCACCAATTCCAAGAATATATTGTAAGGTATTCTCCGAATTATAGATCGGTACTATGATCAGATGAAGCATGCGTTGCCCCTGTAGTTTGTTGGGAATTTTCTTATTACTGATCGAAATATGATTGAGAATTGCATCCTGATCCTCGTGATCAATGGTTGATATCATTTCTTTTGAAAACAGCTCCCGATCGGTCTTCCCGATTACTTCAGAAGCATCCAGCTCAAAAATACGTTCACTGGCCTTGTTCCAGAAGGTATATCTTCCGTCTTTTACACTTTTCATAAATACGGCCACGGGCAGCTGATCGATTATTTCCCTTCGAAGATTTTCTCCGTCTTTTACCTGCTGGAGGGCAAGTTTGAGCGAATCCACCATCATGTTGGTACTGGTTTCAAGGATGGCAAACTCGGTGCTCTGCGTCGTTCCGATCCTGTGTTCAAGATCGCCGTGCGCAATGATATTTACATCCCCGACAATCTTTTTAATGGGACGGGTGATGCGTCGGGAAAATCCGTACGCCAGGGCACATCCGATGCAGATTGCGGCAACCCCGGTAACGATCTGGAAAAGGATAAGCCGGTTCAGGGCATCCTGAATTAACTGCAGGTCATAGGTTATTGAAACAATCCGGCTCGGGTCTGATCCGTATTTATCAACCTTCAAATCCACAAAAAGATATTTTGTTATCTTATGGTGTTCGGGATCCGGTACTTCAAGAGTCTTCCGGTTTTTAAGGACTTCATTGACATATCCCTGTACGGTTTTTTCGGGAAGACTGTTATTATCCAGTCGTCTGCCCATGGAATTATAGATCGTAAATTGTTCCACATAAGGGTTCACTGAAACAATCTTCTGGATATTATTCTTGTCATCCAGCAATTGGCTTATGGTGTCAAATGTCGTTCCTGAAAGGCCGAGTTCCAGGATGTACCGGTGGTCAAGAGTAGGCATATAGGCAAATTTCCTGAACTGACCTGCCCCCAGCTCATCGCGGATAATCCGATCAGGGAAAAAACCTTCAGCCAGACGGATTTTTGTGAGATAGTCATAAAAGTACGGGACCTGCCTGAAGTCCATCCCAAGTTCCTGTGGATACGTCGTAGAGATAATGACTCCTGACACATTGATCACATAAATATCAAAATTTTCCCCGAGACTTTTTTTAACCGATGCAAGGTCCATCTTGCCGACCTCGCCTCCGGTCCGGTTGTATTCAAGGATTACGGCGGTTAATCCCTTCTTCATCTGGTCATTGAGGGTTTCATCGTAGACATTCCAGGTGATCTCCTCCAGCCGCAATGCTTCAATAATATTCTGTTCGGTTTGTGCCTGGAGGAGGGTGGATTCACGTTCAAAATTGTTTTTTGTGTATAGGTAACCATTGAACGAAATGAACCCGACGATACAAATGATAAGGAGGATCATGGAGAATAAAAGTGAGATGGAGATGGATCGTATCCTTCGTAAAGGCGGACCCGTCACCGTCATATCTACTCCAATCCGTTGTTAGTTGAATTTTTCAGATTTTCATTCGAAAATACCAAGTTATTATAACTACCTTGGCTGTAACAATAAGTTTTGTTATAGGTGATGAACCGGGCAATGAAGTCATTCAGTGAATATATTGTAAAACAGATTACCGTGAATTTTTTCTGAAATGTCTTTAAGGGAAGATAAAAATTATTAATGCTTAAATGCAAAATGGCAGGAAAAAATGGGGGTTCGTTGAACAGGTAACCCCGGATTTCTTATTTCATTGCTTCGACGATCGCTTCCTTGACCTTCTCGTCATTTTCCGATTCAAGGGCATTTTTTAGAGATTTGTTCACATTTTTTCCGCCGATCGCACCGAGTGCCCGGACAGCCATCATCCGCACATACTTGTTTTCATCCTTCAAAAGGATTACCAGCGGTTCAATGGTACCCGAATTGCGAAGTGCACGGAGACCTTTGGCAGCCATATACCTGACGTGATCCCGGTTATCCTTCAGAGCCTGGATAAGGGGTTTAACTGCTTTTTCATCCGCGATTTTTCCCAGGGCTTCGGCAGCACGGTACCGGGTCTCCCATTGCGGCTCCTTCATCGCTGCAGATAGCGGCTCAATTGCTGCTTTGCCGATTGAGGAGAGTGCAAGCATCGACTGCTCACGAACCGATTTGTCAAAATCACCCAGCGCCTCGACGAGTGGCTGGATTGCACGGGGATTCTGTGCCTTGCCGAGCAGGTAAGCGGCATATTGCCGTACCATGGGATCCGTGTGGTCGCGGAGGGCGTTCCCAAGTTCGTTCACTCCCATCTTCTCGAGTTCATCGGCTCCTTCCGGTTTTTCGGGTATATTGATTTCAGCCATAATATCACCATGATGTATCTCCTGTTTTATTATATAAGAGCGATCACCTGAACAAAACCGGATCCCGCTTACCGGTCTGGTATTCTGATCAAGAGGTTTGTCATATCTGGATTTACCGGGACATTTCAGGTATAATCGTCTTGGGAAAGGAGTACCGTGATAATGATCATAACCTGATACGTTTCAGGAAATACAATCATCTCATGGATAACTCCAAAATTATTCGTAGTTTACGACGGATATAAATATTTCATGCAGCGATGCATTTTATATGAATTACAAGAACATGGTGATCCTTCTCGTGATGTGCGCCGCGATAGTTGCAGCTGCCGGATGTACGGGGTTGCCGGCGATAAGTTCAGATAAGGCATCCCCGCCACAGGGGATTATACCGCTCGGTGACACCAGCGGGCAATCGCAGGATGTATCTAAGACGATGTATTCCGGCAACGCTATTGCAGAATCAGCAGGCGTTCCTTCCTCATCCGGTTCCGGAGGTTCCGGTATCGATACGAAGATCATCAATACCGCATCCATAACGATCGAAGTAAAAGATGTGCCCGGTGAGGTCGAGACGCTCAAAAATCTTGCGCTGCAGAAGGGAGGATATCTGTCTTCAACAAGTATCCAGAACAATTACAACAATCGTCTTTCAGGGTCCGTAATAATCCGGATTCCTGCAACAGAATTTGAAAATACACTTACCGAGGTGAAGAAAATCGGTACGGTCAAAATCGTCTCAACCCAGGGGCGGGACGTAACAGAGGAGTATGTTGATCTTCAGGCACAGAAAACCTCGTACCAGAATCAGCTTACCCAGTATAACGAAATTATGAAAAAAGCGGTGAAAATTGAGGATGTTGTTGCTATCCAGCAGCAGATCAACAGGGTTCAGACTGAACTGAACCGTCTTGAGGGCAGGCTGAAATTCCTTAACAGCCAGATCGACTTCTCTACAATCACCATAACTCTCCAGGAACCCGAACCCGTTGGTGGCGAGACGGGTCACAACTTTATTTCTACCATCAATGAAGGGATCGCCGGGTTCTTCGGTATGATTGATGCAATAATCATTATTCTCTTCACGCTGCTCCCTCTCATCATCGTCGTCGGGGCGGGATATGGGATTTACCGATGGAAAAAAGGGACAAAAACCGAAGAACAACAGGAATTACCCGGGAAAAAATAATTTTTTGGACTGATGGGAAATCCTGCATCCGTTCATTTTTTGTTACATGAAAAAATAATGAGGGTGCCCTCCCCCGGAGGGGGAGGCAGCCCAAAGGGAGCACCCATTCTTACTCCCTCCTCCAGTTCACCCTTTTCTCGAGAGAATTTCTTATTGACCTTCCGTGAGGCAATCGCATCTGGGGGAGCCCCGGCAGCCGGGGCGGGGCATGCCGCAGCCCCTCCCGAGAGCGTCAGACCAATTTTCCCATGATTTCTTCAGAGCAAACTTTTATTCATTGATTTCCTGATCTGAATGAAATGTTAGCCCCAATCCTATTTTTCCGAGGAAAATCGCAAAATCATTACCAGCAGTCACTAAAAAGATGGGGACGGGATTTACTATTTGAGGCAATGATCTAATACAGGGAATTATTGTTTTTACCGTCGTCCTGTATGCTACTGTTGGTGATGGTACGGTTATGTTTCCCTAGGTCTGATTAGTCTGCGCCTTGGTTGTTGAAGTTACCGCTTCTCCTGCACTGATCTCAGGAGCTTTTGCCACGCCCGTTGCTATATCTACTGAGAGGGTAACCTTCCCGAAACCCGCAGTAGTGTTCCCCGATGTGATTACCTGGCCATTCTTGACAATCTCTACCAGGAGGGTTTGTTTTGCTGAACTGTCTAATTTGCCAAATGAGGCCTGTACAATATCAGTAGCATTCTCAACCGGATAGTACCGGTCACCGGAACTTGTAACGGTCTGAAGGGCAGCCGGCATACCATAAGTTCCCTTAAAGCTGCCTAGATACCTGGCATGAACATAGATGCCCTCGGCAGGAACGGTAACTACGGGTGTTACTTTAGGGTTGATGATATTCCCTGAAGGTATCTGAGTTACCGGGGTTGTCGGTGAGGTACTGGTATTGGCCGCGATCTGCCCTCCTTTTGATATCAGGGGATAAATAAAAAATCCCCCTAAAATAGCGGCGATAATGAGGAATATCACAACAAGGGCATAAACCGAATTCCTGCCTGGTTTAATCCTGAAACCGGGTCGTGGGTTTCGCGGGGCAGGAAGTTCCCCGGCAAGGGAAATCGATTCGGAGACCTGGGACGCGGTGATATCAGGTGTTTTGAATCCGGGTTCCTCATCAGCCGGGAGATCGCCGGAATCTGAATCCTGATCGATTGTTTCAAGGGCAGGGGCGAAAGATGCAGGCTCGTGAGGGGCGGCCTCTTGTTGCCGGGTTTCTTCCTGCGGGGAGTATGGATCTATCGAGCCTGGTGAACGATAAGGGGAGGGTTCTGTGGCCAGTATGTCCGTGGTTATCGGCAGGATAGTTTTTGCCGCGGGTTGCTGTTTTAAAGGTTCGGACAATTTTTCAGTTGCATTGACTGTCCGCATGCTACCGGGGACGACGATCGGGGATCCACAACGGTTGCAGAAACCTGATCCCTCCGGAACACGGTTTCCGCACCGTGAACAATACATACCGAAACCGGAAACCGTGGCTGCAGACCCCTTAATCCCCGGTGATGACGGGGAAACTGCCCGGGTAGTCTCAACAATTTTTGCCGGGGGATGCCTTTCTGTCTCTTTCCGGGGAGCGGTTTTTATTGAAGGGGGTGCAGGTGGTGACACGGGTGTGCTGATTTCAATACGGGGCTGTACTGTGCGCTCTGGTTTTTTCAACTCGGTTCCCCGTCCCGGACCGACTTTACGAATGATCTGTTCGAATGATGACGAGATATTTTCTTTCAATGCCTTAGCCCATGCGTCCCGCTCCTTGATCCGGTTCCCGCCGGTCTGGCGGGAGAACGTGAGGATCATCTGTCGTGTTTCACCGGTTTTGGACAGAACTGATAAGCTGATAACCTGGTCGCGAATTGCATTTTCGCCCACTTCAACATCCTTAATCGTCACAAGGGGAATCTCTTTTTGCGGTAAGAGGTTTTTTGCCCTGTCGACAAGGATGATCCGCTTGTTGGTAAGAATACCTTCAAACGGAATCGATTTGACAAATATTCCTTCGGTCCGCAAGATAACCGATTCATCGCTACGAAGTTCCGGATCACCCATTATACTCCCTCTGCACTCGACACTTCTGTAGGAATTAGTAATTCCAGCGAGAAAAGGTTTTGTTAAAAAAAATAATATCGTGACAGGAACGTAATCCGATGAAGGATCTATAATGACGGCCTAAGGTCAGGAAATTGCAATCTTCTCAAATCCAGATCATGCCAGAGATTTTTACGACCGGGTTAAAAAGGCACAAATACCCTCTGTTTGTCATAACCATAATTCGATGATTACCGGCTCATTAATTTAATTGCCCGGAGGCGCGGATGATTCCCGTATTTTTCGTAAAGCGATGCTGATTTTGAACGCACAGGTAATTATGGTCTGTCTGTTACTGTGGTGAAAAAATAATCCCACCGGCAACCTATTAAATTCCCTTCACAATGGTGTACGATATGAAAAAATGGTATTCGATCTTTGTCCTGATTCTCATTTTTTTTGTCTGTTCTGCCGGATGTTCATCCCCACCGCCATTACCGCCAGTGCCTACCCCGACACCAACCCAGGCAGCCCAGCCGGTGCCGGAAAGTAAAACCGCCACAGTTCCTCCTTCTGACATGGCACTCCAGCTCTCGGATATGAACCCGGATTATAGTATTAAAGACCGGTCGGTCATGATCTCCCCGGAAGTGACCCAGCTTACCCGGGATCTTGGCTGGCGACAGGGATATTTTGTCCTTTTCTATCGGCTTAATAAGGATAAAGACGACGAGACTTTTATCCGGCAGTCGATCAGTATCTTCCCGCTTGAGAACATGAATAAAGTATTCACCACTGAAAAAGAGGACATGAAATCCCGGTCCAATGGTTCTAACGCATTCCATGAAATGCCATTCCCGACAATTGGCGACAGGAGTATCGCATTCCGGGGATCGAATGATAACGATCCTAATGGCATGGTAGTTTATTCCGTCCTCTTTACAAAAAAGGATGTATATGAAAAAATTACCATGACGGGCACGACAACCGATTACGAAACATTAAAGGATATTGCACAAAAAGCAGCGGAAAAGATCCGGTAAGACGGTCATCTGAAGACTGGTTGACCGCTTTTGCCCCGGAAAACTTAGTTCCGGTAATTTTACCGGAGACATAAGTGACAGAGTCAGATCAATTCCCAACGTGAATGATGCATTTGATCAGACACGATCCCCCAATTCCGGCTGACAGGTGAATTCAGATGGTTTTCGTCTGCCGGCAATGTGGCGTATGCTGTATGTATATGGGTGACTATATCGTGATAGATCATAAGATCGGCCCGTTCGAATATGCCTGCGAGTCGGTTTCGACAGGGACGTCATTTAACGTAAGGGTTGATGAAGACAAGAGAGAGATCTTCTCTGATCAGACGTTTCCCGATCAACACCCCACTGCCTGCAGGTTCCTCCGGCCGAACGGAAATCTCATCCAATGCACCATTCACCGGGATAGCCCGTCGCAGTGCAAATTCTATCGCTGTGTAGTCATGCGGATTTTTAATGAAACGGGAGTGGTAATGGGAACCGTGACAGGTACTCTCTCGCTTCATTCAGATGATCCCGGGCTCCGGAGCGTGTGGGAAGAGGCATGGCAGAAAATCAGGGAGTCAGATCCTGATTTTGAAGCCAGGATTCAGGTTTTTTTGGAAGATCACGGATACCGCGTCGTATAATCCCCGACCGGAGGACTCAGCAAAATTGGCCGGATGGGGATTGTCCATGGAAATACTGATTCTCTGAATACAATCCTGGATTATCGAAAAGGAAAAAAACGAGTGACGCCCAGGTCGGAATTCGAATCCGAGTCGTTTGCGTGACAGGCAAACATGATGGGCCACTACACTACCTGGGCTCCCTGTTAAACAAATGTCCCGCCTCCCGGATTCGAACCGGGGACATCGCGGTAGCCGCGCAGTTACCGTTACCGGTAAACCATACTACAGCCGCGCACTCTACCGAGCTGAGTTAAGGCGGGGCACTGCGCTATTTATGTTGGGATAATTTGGTATTAAACGTATCGTTAAAAATCGATGATAACGGGTCAATAAGACCCGGATTCCGTTAATTAATGAGTATATTTTTATAATCCGCATACCCATTAAGATCCATGACTGCTCGCAAGGATGTTGCGGGGGATCGTCTTCTTCACCGATAGCCATGCTCATGAAGAAGTGACTGTTTTTGATACTACGCTCCGGGATGGTGAACAAACCCCGGGGATTGCATTCACCTTTGCACAGAAACTCGAGATCGCACGTCAGCTCTCTGCCATCGGCGTCCATGTGATCGAAGCAGGATTTCCTGCATCTTCGAAGGCCGAGAAAGAGACGGTGACCGCTATTAAAAAGCTCGGTCTGGAGGCGAATATCTGCGGGCTTGCCCGTTCAGTAAAAGCTGACGTCGACGCATGTCTTGATTGCGATGTAGATTTGGTACATGTCTTTATTCCAACTTCTGACATCCAGCGGACGAATACAATCAACAAGAGCCGGGAGGAAGTACTCACCATTACCGGGGATATCATCAGGTACATCCGCGGGCATGTTGATCAGTGCATGTTCTCGCCCATGGACGCGACCCGGACAGAGGGTGATTATTTAATGGAGGTCTGCCAGGCGGCTTCAGATGCAGGAGCGACGATCATCAACATTCCGGATACGGTCGGGGTTATCTCGCCCTCGGGCATGAAGACGTTGATCTCCCGGATTACAAGCCACGTCGACTGCCCACTCGATGTCCATTGCCACAACGACTTTGGGCTTGCCGTGGCAAACACGATCGCTGCGGTGGAAGCCGGGGTCTCTCAGGTGCAGGTTACCGTCAACGGGCTTGGCGAACGTGCCGGGAACGCAGATCTCGCCCAGACGGTCATGATAATGGAATCGATCTATGGGGTCCGGACCGGGATCAAAATGGAACACCTCGTCGAGACCTCGCACCTGGTCTCCCGGTTCTCGGGCATCTCGATCCCACCAACGCAGCCGGTAGTCGGTGAGAACGTCTTCTCTCACGAGAGCGGAATCCACACACAAGGTGTGATTAAGTGTACCGAGACGTTTGAGCCCGGTATCATGACTCCCGAGATGGTCGGGCACCGGCGACGGCTCACGCTGGGGAAACATGTCGGGCGACACGCAGTACGCCAGATGCTCAGCGATGTACATATCGGACCATCCGATCCCCAGCTGGATATCATCGTCGAGAAGGTCAAAGCGGTTGCCAACCGGGGGAAACGCGTGACCGAGGCAGATCTCTACGAGATCGCTGAGAGCACGATGGGGATAGAACTGAACCACAAGATGTTCGACCTGCAGGATATCGCGATTATGACCGGCAACCACATGATCCCGACGGCAAGCGTCAAAGCCCGGGTGAACAACGAGGAGCATGTCTTCTCTGCGGTAGGCAATGGTCCGGTCGACGCAGCACTCAAGGCAATCCTCGGCATCGTCCCTGCCGAGATCCTGTTGAAGGAGTTCAATATCGAGGCGATCTCTGGTGGGTCGGATGCGATGTGCCATGTCACCATCGCAGTCGAAGACGAACACGGGCATATCTTCGATGCAAGCGGGAGCGGGGACGATATTGTACTCTCTTCGGTCGATGCGCTGGTGAACGCGATCAATCTGATCAACCGTTCACACTGATCTCTTCCTTTTTTTAAAATGAACACCTAGGAACCCGGATCGTCATCCTCGTGTGAGATAATTTTTCTGATTTAAGGGGAGGATATCCATTAAGACTTTTTCAAAAGTGAATGACACGTGATAAGTAAGTAAGAAAAGGATTATGCTGCAGCAGGGGCACCCTTACCCTCTATTGCTGCTTTAATCTGAGCCTGGAGCTGCTCGAATTTTCCCTGCATCATCTTCTCCTGTTTTTCCAGGGACTTGATGCGCAGCTCGAGCGACTCGATCTTCTCGGTGAGTTTTGCGCTGACTACGTCTTTTTTCTTCTGCATCATCACCGTTCCGACACTCAGATACATGACCGCATCTTCAGCCGAATCACTGATCTCTTCCTGGGCACGCTTTGCCTCACGCACTGCCATTTCATACTGGGCCTTCTGAGAAAGAATGGTCTGTAACTGCTGCTGTATCTGCTGGAGCATCCCCAACTGGTTCTGGACTTTTGGTGAAAGATTGTTCATAGGTATTTCTCCTGTTATTGTATCAGTTCCAATTGATAAAAAGGGTTATTCTCAAAGCCTCGTGTTGTGGTTGCAGAGTTCATACGTTCAGATAGTTGTCGCAGGTATAATGTTGAGAGGTGACTATACGATATCCTGCATCTCGTCAGCGACGTTAACGAGCCGGAGAAACATATTCAGAGCTGCCCGCAGTGCCGCAGTATCCTGTGCTTCCACGCTCAGCACAAGCACCTCCTCCTCTTCAAGCCGGCAATGGATTCGTGAGCGGGGATTTACCTCATCACGAAGTTCCGGGGCCAGTGCAGAAAAGATTTGCCGGGCATGGGGTGTCAAAAACCGGAAGGTGGCCTCGTGAAGCGTAACAGGATTACCTCGCATGTACTATGCATGAAAAAAGATGATAAAAGTAGTTACCGTGCCTGCATTTCTGCACTATACAGTAATTAACGGGCTTTCATCTCTTTGATCGCTGCACCGCGCTCTTTGAAGAGAATGCGGTGACCGCAGTAGGGACACCTTACGTTGACGTCTATCTCAACTTTCTGCTTGCACCGTGCACATTTATACGTACTTGCCATGTTCAATCCGGAATTATCCTTTGATCTGCTCGAGAGTCCGGTCGATCGCGCGCTGAGCTATCTTCATAGCCGGTGTCTGGGGCTGATACGCCCCTCCGGCAAACTTATATCCGCATTTCCGGCATCCCCAGATCCCGGTACCTTTGCGCTGAACGGTCTGCATGTCACACTTCGGGCAACGGTGGAGAGCTCCGGATATTGCTTCGATATCTGCGACTCTCTTACGAACAAATCTTCCATACCGGCAGCCAAAACGTCCCGAGCTGCCAGTTACTTTTCCTTTCGCCTTATGTGTCGAGCTTGCCATGATACGTTCCCACCGATCTGTCTTCTTTTATTTGTCCCCGGGATTAATATACTTGATTGAGGATCTTAACCTGACCTTCTCCCTTTGAGAGTTTGTTGACGAGATCATAAAATTCGCCCTGGATACCGGCAGGAATGCGAACTACACAGACCCATGAACCATCTTTCTGCCATTCGTCCTTCTCCATGGTTGAACCAGCAGCGATATCTCCATATGCTTTTGCCGCAAAATCCGCCGGAATCCGGATCGCCAGTCTCAGTTCTTCAAACCGGATAGGAAGAAGCGGTCTCAACGCCTTGACCGTTTCCTTGACCAGTTCATCAAGATGTTTGAAAGGATCTATATTCACCCGCGCTTCTTCCATTGCCATTTCTATCCGCTGCGGGGGGTGCGGGTGGCCGGTTTGCGGGTTTACAGCATTCCGTGCGATAAAGGTTATTACCTGCCTGCGCTTTTCTTCGATCATGTGTTTGCGTTGTTCAGCAGTGAGATGGATCTCACCTTTTTCGATGATACGGCGGGCAACAGCATCAAAGTCAGTAGTATGAAATACTTTTTCAAGTGATTCATCTGATGCCCGGGTTCCGCGTGAAGCGTTGCCAAAGATATGTAATGCTGCGACTACGTCTTCGATATCAATTTTCTGGCCTTGCCTGACGAGGGCTGCCTGATTCGGGTCCACGAGAATCTCAAAGCGTTCCCCGAAACTCTCGAGACGGGCTACCACTGCCTTTTCAAGCGGGATCATGGAAGGTCACTGCTTGAATTGTCCGACAAATGAAGCGACTTCTTCTTTGCTCATTTTACGGAATACCGGATTCTCACGACTGATTACACCAATTTCAACGGTGTCAACATCAAACTTGCCTTCAGTGGCCGAATGGAGTGCCTTGAGCCCAAGGAGAATGACATCTTTAACCTCAGATTCGGGATTGTACTCCTCTTCGAAGACCTTCATCGCAGCGGGGCGTCCGATACCTATACCCGTTGCTTTGTATTCCAGAAGAGTTCCCGATGGATCGGTTTCGAAAAGACGGCACTCGCCGTCGCTGACCCCGGCAATGAGCAACGCTGTCCCATAGGGACGGATACCACCGTATTGGGTGAGCGTCTGCATATGGTCGCAGAGTTTTTTTGCGAGGGCTTCAACTTCTATTGGCTCATCGTAGGAAACACGATTTATCTGGCATTCTATTCTGGCCCGGTCCACAAGCGCCCGCGCATCTCCTACAAGGCCGGATGACGCGACACCAATATGTTCATCAATCTTAAAAATTTTCTCGATTGATGAGGCTTCGAGAAGTTTCGAGCTCACACGTTTATCGACTATCAGGACGACACCATCCTTTGCCTTGATACCCACCGCAGTTGTCCCTCGCTTAACTGCTTCCCGGGCATACTCAACCTGATAAAGTCTTCCGTCGGGTGAAAAGACGGTAATCGCCCGGTCGTATCCCATCTGATATTGTGGTTGCATTAGAATTTCTCCAGATCTTCTTTTGTTAGGAATAATCGGTTTGTATTTTTAAATCCCTTTTCAATCACATCAACCTTCTGCCCGTAACAATACTCTGTCCGGAACAATTTTTCCCCAAAACTGCATTCACGTGAAGATGCCGAATCCAAATCAGGAGTTTCCGGTCTTTTTATCTTTTCACGCAATGTTTCGATAGTGCCGGAGGCTGCAACGATGCGCAGGGCAATGGGGTTATCGAGACACCTCGTGATCGTTGAGAGGGCAATTGAGAGTTCCCGCTCGGTCCCCCGGCGGCACCGGATAATGACGTACTGCCCTTCAGACGCAATAACTGCCGGCATGATTACTGCGGCCGTTACATCGCCCCAGAGTGAGGTGCTGGCGTCGCAAATTGCATAGTAGAGATCTTTTCGATCGATGATTGTGCCGGAAGGGTCGACGGAAACTAACATATAACGACGTTTCTCGCGTAATGTCGGTGGGCGGGTGCCCATCAGATCACCCTCACTGCCGGGTTGGGAGGAGTGGTAACAGTGTCTATACCGGTAAACGCCCGTTCGACATCAGGAGTGTCCATACCGATGAGAGAGCAGAGCCCGGTGATCTCGCGTACCGCACGCATTTCAAGAATCGAACGTGCATGTGATGAGAGGGTAATCGGGAACTCAAACCGCCGCTCAAGGATCAGGATATCGCGATAACGGTGAATGGCACGCTGGCGCGTAATGCCCCTTCCGGAAATAAGAGGGGAGAGATCGATATCAACAGCGACGCGATTATCAGCTGCCATCCTGGCTGCGACATGGTCAAACGCATTTTTATCTGCTGACTGAATACCTCTCAGGATATGGACACCCTTAATACCTATCACCGCCCGGTTGAACCCGTTATCTCCTGCCTGTACTGATACAACTGTTTTATCACTTCTTTCCTGCCTGATACGGCCGATGAGATCTCTTATATGAGTGTCCCAGATGAGAACGCCGTTAGACACTTCAATACCATGAAATTCACCAGACGATATGCCGGATGCTACCAGACGGTCAAATCCCAGAAATCTGGCTTCCAGTGCCATCCTGCGCACCGACGAGTCCCCGGCCGGGTACGGATAAACACAGGAATCGGTGATCTTCATGAAGGTAACTTGCGTAAAAAGAGGTTAAGATTATTTGCCCTGGTTCGCATGGGAACGAATACTCGGTCGCGTCTTTTCTGTACCCGTCCCGCGTGTTCTCATCCCGCGCCCTTTGCGTCCTGCGGAAGTCTTACCGCGCTCAGCACGTCCGCGATGGGTGGATTCTGCCAGCCATGCAAGATTCCTGTCAGCCCGGATGGAGGGGTGATGACCGTCTACGAGGATTACCTCGTAGTATTTCAGCTTGCCGTCCTGTCCGACCCAGTAGGAGTTGAGCACTTCCATGTTGGGAAATTTCTTTGAGGCCCGTTCTTCGGCAATTCGCTGGATGCTCTTACCGGGAGTGGAATGGTTCTTCCCCATGCGTGCCGATCGGCGTGCACGAACATACCGGGAAGCGCGTCGGCCGCCCCTGCGTACCTGCACACGGGCAACAGCAATACCCTGTTTTGCCTTGTAACCGAGCGTGCGTGCGCGGTCAATCCTGGTGGGGCGTTCAAGCCGGATAACGCTGCCTTCACGGCGCCATGTCTGCATACGATCCCAGAGGAGCGCTTTCACTCCGCTTTTTTCAGGTACTTTCCATGCCTCCCTGACGAAGGCGTACATCGATTTTACCATGATATCACCTAAGGTTCGGCTCTTGTACGAGCTACATTCCTTTCAACGGGACGGATCCCGTATTCCCACATACTTTAACCGGAGGGCTATTAAAGTACTCCGGCTCCTGACCCCTTTGAAATTCTGCAATCAGATTCCTTTCTTCTTCTCGATAACCCGTATACCCTCGATACGGGTGACCGGATACTGGCCGGCTTTATCTTTTTCTGCAGATTTAACCATATCCCAGATGGTAAGCAGCGCAAGGGAAACCCCGACCAGCGCCTCCATCTCCACACCGGTCCTGCCCGTCGATTTTACCCGCACGGTGGTTTCTATGAACCCGTCACCTTCCTCAAAATCAACCTCAATTGCACTGATCGGTATTGAGTGGCACATGGGGATGAGCGAAGGAGTATTTTTAACCGATAATGTTGCTGCAACGCGGGCAGTAGAAAGGACATTCCCCTTCACGACAGCCCCCTCCCGTATTGCCCTGAGCGTCTCCGGCCGGAGGAATATCTTCCCCGCCGCAACCGCTTCGCGCACGACGTCGACCTTCGCGCTGATATCGACCATCTGTGCACGCTCGTTCTGGATATGGGTAAACTCCACCATTTATGCACCTTTTTTGAATAGTTCGACCGGAATCCGGTCGACCAAGTCGGATGCCAGCATCCCGCCGCCCCGTTGTGCCGCAACATATTCCCCGGCCTTCCCGTTGACATACGCCGCGATGCAGGCTGCATCGAACGCGGGGAGTTGGCAGAGGAGTGCACCGCAGATACCGGCGAGGACATCGCCGGTCCCTCCTACCGTCATCGCCGGGTCACCCGTACGGTTGAGCCGCACCCGCTTCGCGTCAGTGATAATATCGATGTGCCCCTTGACGAGCACCGTTCCCGGGAGCCCGGCCGCTTTTGCAATAGTTTCCCGGCCGACTGCATCGTCCGGGAGTTTTGTACCGGTGATCCGGAAAAACTCCCCGGCGTGCGGGGTATAGATCGTTTCCTTCGCGGCAACAGGCAATGGCAGATGAAGTGCCTCTGCATCGAAGACCGCTTTCTTACAATGCGGTGCCAGCGCCGTTACGACATCATGGCTTTCCGTTCCTATCCCGTTTCCACAGACAACCACGTCAGCATGCTCTGCGAGGGCAATAAGCCGGTCGAGGTGCTCCATCCCAATCCGCTTCCCCTCCAGCCGCTCGTAGATGAGGTCAGGGACAGGCTCGAAGACCGGCGATGCGATCCGCACGATATCCGCACCTGCCCGGAGCGCCCCGAGCCCGGCGAGGTACGGTGCGCCCTGGTACGGCCCCCCGCCGATGACCAGCACCTCTCCCCCGACTCCCTTGTGGGCTTTCTTGTCCCGTCGGGTAAGAAGGGTGAGATCGCCGGGGCCGACAAAACATTCCGCTTCTACAGGGATCCCGATATCGATGACGGTCGATCCTTCAATCTTGGCCCGGTGGAACGCACAGATCCGGTCAGCCCGCATGCCCGGCGTTGGTACATCAGCGGCGATAATAGTGACCTCCGAAACGTTCGCCATCGCAACGCAGGTTTTGAGTGGTTCCCTCAGCGCACCTGAAGCTCCGATTCCCAGTAACGCATCGACAATGACATCTGCCCGCTCGAAAAGAGATTGTACGGCTTCGATGTCGTCGCTGCACTGGAACGGGTGGAGCGGGATGCGGCAATGTTTGAGCGCGGCAAGCTGGTGTTCACAGGAAGTGGAGCGTTTGCCGGTGTCAAGATAACAGACATCAGTTCTAACCCCCCGCCGGAGGTGGCGGGCCGCGACCATCCCATCACCGCCGTTGTTCCCCTTCCCACAGAGTACGAGGACCCGGTCCGGGTTGGCTGCACGTGTGATGTCGGCGAGCGCACGCCCGGCACTCTCCATCAGCTGGAGCTCAGTCACCCCGAGCGCCATCGCATTTACATCCACCGCCCGCATCCTCGCAGGAGAGATTATCCCTCCGTCAATGAACTCGTCAAACATATCCTGTTGCCTGCCCAGCACATTTCATCTGTTTGCACTTCCTAAATAATAGGCAATGGGTTTTTGCGATGATGTGAAAGCTGCCGCTGAACAGATTGCGGCAGCTCCGGAGATAACCATCATCTCCCATATTGATGCGGATGGCATCGCATGCGAGGCAATCCTCTCGCAGGCGATCTCCCGCCAGGAGATCCCGGTCCGTTCCGTTTTCGTCCGTCAGCTTGAACCACTGACGATGCCACAGGTCCCTTCCGATCCTTCGCTCAAGATTTTTTCCGATCTTGGAGCGGGTCAGCAAAATCTTCTTCTCGATCGGGGGTTCCGGGAAAAAGAAGTTATAATCGTTGATCACCATGTGAGCCAGCCATGCGAACGGCAGTATACCCAGGTGAATTGCCTGCCTTATGGTTATTCCCGGATGAGCGCAGCGGGGGTATCCTATCTCATTGCAAAGCAGCTCGACGATGCGAATATCGATCTCGCCAAACTTGCCGTCATCGGTAATGTCGGGGATATGATGGCGCGGGAGAAGTGCGGCCTCGTAGGTCCTGCACGTGACATTATTGTTGAGGACGGTGTGCGGCACCAGTCGGTTGAGGTCCGAAAAAAAGATCTCAACTGCTATGGCACGGCAACACGTCCTCTCTATCTCTCGCTCGCATACAATGACGATCCTTACGTCAAAGGGATCAGCAACAATCCTGAAGGGGCCCGGCAGTTCCTGAAACGTCTCGGAATACGACAGCAGAAATCCGACGGGCGCTGGTTTGTATGGGAGGAGATCCCGGTTGAAGAACGAAGGATAGTCATCTCTGCACTCGCTGAACAGCTGATTGCCAATGGTGAACGGGTTGATCGTCTCCTTGCAGAAACGTATGGGTTTCCTGATGAGATCCCCCGCACTCCGCTTCGGAATGCGCAGGAGTTTGCAACGATGCTGAATGCCTGCGGGAGGTGGGCGAAACCACAGATCGGCGGTGCAATTCTCCGGGGCGATCGCGGGATCGCCTACCGCGATGCGGAACATATGCTGAATAACCACCGCGCAATCATCCGCAACCTGCTCCAGTTTATCCTCGACAGCGGAGTAAAGGAACTTGAAAATCTGCAATATATCCATGTGGGCGGGCGGTACCCGGATACTATTGTCGGTATTGGCGCCGGGATGGCACTTTCCAAACTGAACAGTGCAAAGCCGATCCTGATCATGTGCGAAGTGCCTGAAGACAAAGCCCTGACAAAAGTATCGATGCGGACAAACGAGCGGGTGGTGGAAAGGGGAGTCGATCTCCAGCAGGCGCTCAATGACGCTTCCACGGAATACGGTGGCGGGGGTGGCGGGCACAAGATCGCAGCAGGCGCGTATATACCAAAAACGGCTGAACAGGAGTTTGTGAATCGTGTCAACAGGATACTCGGAGAACAGTTCGCTGCGGCGGGTCCAGACAATCGCTGATTACCAGTTCGGAAGCGGCGTGGGGACCGGGCTCTTTGGGGATAGCTGTACGTTCATCTTTTCGACGACAGGGAGAATCCGTCAGATCCTCGATGGGGGTGTTCGCCTTGCTACTGTGCGTGCTTCGGATGGAAGGCTGACACTCGGTATAGAAGGTGCCAGACGTCTGCAGTCATTGCTTCCGGTACCCGGTTACCGGGTCGTCATCCGTGATGATGTGGCAGAGTTTGTCACACAGGGAAAGAATGCCTTTGCAAAACATGTGGTTGCTGCTGATCCGGCCATCCGCGCGGGTGACGATGTGCTCGTTGTCTCTGGTGACGACAGGCTGATAGCTTGCGGGGCCGCATCGCTATCGGGTGCCGGGATGCTTGCATTTAATTACGGAGTAGCGGTAAAAGTACGGCAGGGTAGTGTGAAGGATGCTTCCGGGAAATATCAATCCACGCCAGATGAAGGCGATGATGAAGAAGCTCGGCATGCAGGTCGAGCAGATTGAAGACGTTATAAGTATTGTCATCAAAACACCGAAGGGTAATTACATCTTCGATGCCGCTGAAGTGTCGGCCATGACCATGCAGGGTGCAACCACGTATCAGATAGTCGGAGAACCACGATTTGAGGAAGCGGCACCGGTTATTCCACAAGAGGATGTAACCATGGTTGCAGCGCAGGCAAATGTCTCTGAGGAGAAGGCAAAAGAAGCACTCGTAAGCACAAAAGGCGATATTGCTGAAGCAATAATGATGCTCTCCAGGTCATGATCGAAACCGGCGATCGTGTACTTCTCGTAGGAGAGGGAAGGGAATTTTTTACCCGGGCCGGTGCGGGAACTCTTTCAACCGATAAAGGTCAGCTTGATCTCGGATCGCTTGTCGGTGCACAAGCCGGGGATATCCTGACAACCCACAGCGGATCTAAATTCGTTGTCCGCATCCCCCGTCCAACTGATTTTTTTGCTCATGGAAGGCGGTCCGGCGCACCGATGCTGCCCAAGGATATCGGGCTTGTGATCGCATACACAGGTATGAACCACAATGATGACGTACTTGATGCAGGTACGGGAAGCGGTATTGCCGCGATCTATTTCGGCGGGGTTGCAAAAACGGTCAGGACGTATGAAGTTCGTTATGAGTTCTCTGCCCTTGCACAGAAGAATATCACGGAGGCAAAGCTCAAAAATGTTGAAGCGGTTGCAGCCGATTTCCTCTCAGCTGAAGGGATATTTGACGTCGTGCATCTCGATATGCAGATCCAGCCTGAACATATTGTGCATGCTCTATCCCTCCTGAAATCCGGAGGGTATCTCGCATGCTACACCCCGTTTTTAGAGCAGATGGCAATTGTTGTTGATGCAGCGTCCGGACAGTTCTCAGAAATACATACTCATGAACTGATTGAACGGGAGATGACACGCTCAAAACGGGGGACCCGGCCATCGACAAGTGTGTGCCATTCAGGGTATATTACCATCGCAAGAAAATAAGCGGATTCTCCACAAAACATCCATTTCCGCAAAGGATAATTGGTTTATGAAATGGAATCGTGATGGAGAACACTTTTTTTATGCCGAGTTACTTTTGTTTATCCGAGGTGCTCTCCCAAACCCGCATATCTTTTCCGATATTCAACAATCCTCCAATGAGATAAAACTGGTTCAGGATAAAAGCAGAGATCAGATTGTTATTCCATAGGATACCTGCTCCTGAAATGACGAGAATCAGGAGAAGGAAGGGAATCGGGTTAGAGAAGAATACGCCAAGAGAGAATAAAACAACCGACAGGAAAAAAAGCAGTGGTGAGCACACAAACATAAAAATCCGGAGCGGGTAGAAGAATCGGGAAAACCATCCCTTATTCCTCAACAGATCAAGATTTGACAATGTTGCTGCAATGAGTCCTGTCGCCCGCCGGGTCTTTTGCCGGTACTGGGTTGTAAAACTCTGAGGGATCACCTCATAGACTATGGATTCACTCTCATAAACTGCACGATATCCCTTCCGGATCGCTTCAAAAGCGGTATTCGCATCATCAGCACCGCGCTTATCATTTATCCTGCCGATGAGATCTGAACGGAAAGCAACTATCGCACCATTAAAATTATACGTCGATTCATGAGCGCTCTCCCAGTCACACATGCGGCCATAATACGATCGATACACTCCCTCCAGCATCGTGGTACTATCGGCGTTCATTAATGGCCTGAGTTCTCCGGTTACCGCGGCAATTTTCTCATCGCTTACGAGACGTCCAATAAGATGATTGAGGGCATCGGGGTCAAAAAAAACATCGGCATCAGTAGTAACAATAATCGGATATTTTGCCTTCCTTATAGCAGAATTGTACGATCTGGTCGTGCCCAGTCTTTCGGTATTTGCGATTATCTGGTAATCTATTCCCGACTGTTCCAGGCTTATTTTTGCCAGATTTTTTGTATTATCACTCGAACAGTCATCTACAAATATTAGTTCATACTTCTCCAGAGGGTAATGGCATTCTTTAATGTTTTCAATTCTTTTCCCGATAACCAGTTCTTCATTATAGGCAGAAATTATAATGCTGACATTCGGGTATGTCCGGAGAGGACTGACCTTGACAGATTTTCTCCCGAAATAAATGCCAAAAAAATAAATTATATAGGGGATCAGGGAAAAAAAGAGGACCACTACTGCAAGAAGGAGGAACATTCTAGAGTACATTTTTTAAATTCTGGTTTAAACATTATCGCTTTCAGATTCATAATCACCGGGTAAAAAGTTATAAAGATGACCTGGTGGCGGTTGAAATATTCAATAAAAGCCATCAGTTTAAGGCCGGCAATCAAGGGATAATTTGCCGGAATCTGCAGCATTACCCAAAAATTTCATGACTGTTTTTATCACCACGCCCTATTCCCTTGTAAATAAAGCCATGCGAGATAAAAAGGTTGGGATCAATCATGTTCCGGCCATCGATAATTACCGGGTGCGATTTTCCTGACAGAGCCTGGATATGATCCGGATCCAGATTTTTATACTGGTGATGCCCGGCAAAGATCACGATGGCATCTGCTCCTCTCATCGCGTCATCAAGGTTCTGGAGAATGGGCACATCCGGGTACTCCAGAACATAAGGATCATGGACGGTCACCGTTGCACTGCCATGGATAAGATGATCCCGGTATGGTTCAGAGGGGGTGTTGCGCGTATCGTCAGAATTGGCCAGAAAGGCCCACCCGAGAATTGCCACCTTTGCCCCGTCCAAAGAACATCCGGCCCGGTTCAGGGCATCAGTGGTAAGACGGAACATATGGGTAGGCATGAAATCATTAATCCGGCGGGCCAGGACATAGAGAGATGGCTCACCGCTCGGGTAATCGAGGAGATCCTTTCCCAGCACCTGGACACCTCTCTCAAGGTGATAGGTATCTTTTGTCAGGCAATGCCCGCCGACACCGGCACCAGGCCAGAGCATGGCACGGGTAATACCCTCACCTTTGAGACTGTCAACACCTCTCCTGACGTCATATACATTGATCCCCATCGCTTCGCAGTAAAGTGCCAGCTCATTTATCGCAGCGATCTGGAGATCACGGAAGGTGTTTTCTGTGGTCTTGGTTACTTCTGCCGCAGTTGATGACATCGGGATTATCCTGCCAAGTGTGAGTACCGGAGTATAGAGTTCTGTCGCCCGCCGCGTGCTGACTGGATCAATTCCTCCGACAATCCGGTCATGTTCCCGTATGTTGCGCAGGAGCCTGCCTGCCATCACACGCTCGGGAGCATGTGCAAGAGCGAAATCAATACCAGCCTTCAGCCCGGACTCCCGTTCAAGGATCTCTTTAGCAAGCGTTACCGTGGTACCTGGTGTGATGGTCGATTCCAGAACCACCAGCATTCCCGGAGAGAGAAAGCGCCCGACCTGCTCTATCCCTTCCGTGAGGGCAGAGAAATCCGGGAGGAGATCTTCCTTGTTCAAAAACGGTGTCTGGATCGAGAGGGTAACGGCATCAAGCCCGGCAATTTTTGTAAAGTCGGAAGTACAGGAAAATTTTTTTGCCGCAACAACTTTTTTCAGGAGATCTTCTAACCCGGGCTCTTCGCCTTTAAGCGGGCTTTCACCACGGTTCAGCATGGCGATCTTATAACCGGACGAGACCGAATCCCGCTGGAAACCGTAGACGAAATCAAAACCAGGGGAATCTGCAAAGAGCGCTGCAGCAGGAATTCCCACATACCCCATACCGATGACACCAATCTTTTTAATAGGGCCCCGTTTCCGCATCAATGATTCAAGACTCATTATCAAACCACTCGGAATTATTTTGCAGAACTGATCTTTTCGCAGAATTCGAGATTACGTATTGCCTGTTCAGGTGAAATCGGAAATGGCCGGTTCCTGTTCATACAGTCGATGAATGTTTCCAGTTCGCGTTTCAGCGGTTCGACCGTGTTCACCATCACTTTTTCGATGATATTTTCCTGCACGTATCGCTCCGCTTCAATCTGGTATTGACCGGGTTTGCGGTAGATGTTCACTTCCTGTGTCATGAAGTTACCTTCAATGGTGAACTCTGCGTCTTCCACATAAAATGTCCGGATCTTCTTTGAGGCCTTGCGGCTCGCAGAGAGAAAAACCGGAATGCTATTACAGTTCATCAGCACACTCATGACATCCGCGTTGCCAACGCTGTGGATATCGCAGGGATTCGGGAAGAATACGTTCAGAATTATGTCAATATCATGAATCATCAGGTCCTCTACTACAGAACTTCCGGTTATCCGTGAGGAGGTGGGGTTATGCCGTTTTAACTCCACATAGAGAGGAGTTTTAACGATCTTTTTGATCTCATCAACGATCGGGTTGAACCGTTCGATATGCCCGATACCAATGGTAACACCTTCCGGTGCCTTTTTCATCAGTTGTTTTGCTTCATCAGCTGTTGCACAGATTGGTTTTTCGATAAGCACGGATTTTTCCCTGGCAAAAACCTGTTCCACGATAGAGGAGTGAAACTGGGTAGGTACAACAACACTGACTGCATCAGAATTATCGAGCAGTTCGCTGATAGATCCATATACGGTTGCACTATGTTTTTCACCAACTACTTTTGCAGCCTGGGTATTCTCATCATAAATGCCCAGCGAATCTACACCTCGTAATTCTGAATATACCCGGACGTGGTTTCTCCCCATCGCTCCGACACCGATCACACCAACGTCCATTCATCTCACCTGGTTGATAACATCACAGATATAAGAAAGCTCCTTCTGGTCGAGCAGGGGATGAACCGGGAGGCTCAGAACAGAAGATGCGAGACTGGTCGATACCGGACAGGAATCGGGTTCGTTCGCGACTGCGTAAACGGGTTGATGGTGGATAGGAATAGGATAATGTACAGCGCTTCCGATACCCTTTACTTTCAGATATTCGATAAAATCAGCCCGCTTCATGGGAAATTCATCGGTCATCCGAATCACATACTGGTGATACACATGGTGCATACCCGGTGAAACAACAGGAGTGAGAAGTCCTTTGACTTTGATATGGGTATCGTAATATTCGGCATTCTTCCGGCGCCGGTTATTAAATTTTTCCAGCTTTTTTAACTGGATAATTCCCATGGCAGCTGCAATATCAGTCAGACGATAGTTGTATCCGATCCTGGTATGAAGGTACTTCTCGCTCTGCCCGTGATTGATAAGCAGGCGCAGTCGTTCGGCAAATACCTTCTCGCTGGTCGTAACCATGCCACCTTCCCCGGTGGTCATATTTTTTGTCGCATAGAACGAGAAGCAGCCAAATTGTCCGAACCCTCCGGTCTTGCCTCCGTTCCACATGGCACCGTGTGCCTGAGCAGCATCTTCCACTAACGTCAGATTATGCGATTCACAGACATGCTGAATACCCTGAATGTCAAAAGGCTGCCCGAAGAGGTGCACCCCGATGACCGCTTTTGTCTTTGAGGTTACGCGATCCTCTGCTTTTAACGGATCAATATTGAATGTCTCCTCATTTACATCTACAAAAACCGGCTTAGCCCCGGTCATCGACACCGCCGAAGCTGAGGCAAAAAACGAAAACGCCGGAACAATTACTTCATCACCATAGCCGATATCTGCGGCAAGCAGGGCAGCATGGAGGGCTGCGGTCCCGTTGTTCACCGCAATTGCATGGGTAGAACCGCAATAATCAGCAAAAAGTTTCTCGAACTCTATGACGTTTTCTCCGGCAGCCAGTTTTCCTGATTCCAGCACTGCTTTAACTGCAGAGATTTCATCCTGGCCGATAGCCGGTCGCGCTATAGGTATCTGCACCATCAATCATTCCATCTGTTTCAGATAAAATGCGTAATTATTGGATATTATCGTTTCCTATACAATGGCATGAATATATCCGTATTTTGATTTTCAAGCACAAACCAGTCGGCGGAAAGATAGGTAATTAGAAGAGGGACAACCAATAATCGTACGAATGAACCGGGAGGGGGAGCAAATGCGACATATCATATCCATCGGGGACTTTGACCGGAAAGAGATTGATGCTCTGCTTGACCATGCGCGGCAGATAGATCAGAAGAAATATGATAAGAATATCCTGTATGGTAAAATCCTTGCGACACTTTTTTTTGAACCCAGCACCCGGACACGGATGTCCTTTGAATCTGCAATGGCACGATTGGGAGGGACATCCCTTTCAGTCGGAAGCGTTGAAGCCTGCTCCATGGCCAAAGGTGAAACACTTGCAGATACAATCCGGGTGGTAAGCGGGTACGCGGATGCGATCGTAATCCGTCATCCAAAAGAAGGAGCTGCCAGACTCGCCGCTGAATTTGCCAAGGTCCCGGTAATTAATGCCGGAGATGGTGCCGGGCAACATCCCTCCCAGACTCTGCTCGATCTGTATACCATTCGCCAGTCAATGCCGATCGACAAAATAGATGTAGCTCTTATAGGTGATCTCCGTTATGGTCGCACCGCCCATTCACTGGCATCTGCACTCTCGCTCTATAATGCACGCCTGCATACCATCTCCCCGAAAGGACTTGAGCTTCCCGCCACCCTCGCAGCGGAACTCCGGGAGAAGGGGATGGAGATTGTGGAACATGACGATATCAAAGAAGTTATCTGCGATGTGGATGTCCTTTATGTCACCCGGATTCAGCGGGAACGGTTTCCCGACTCGGCATCCTACTTTAACGTGACCTCAAGCTACCGCATCACCCCGGATCTTCTTGCGGGCGCAAAAAAACATCTCATCATCCTTCATCCTCTCCCCCGTGTTGACGAGATCGATCCGAGGATCGACGAACTGCCTTACGCCAGGTACTTTGAACAATCACGAAACGGCGTTCCTGTCCGGATGGCCATGCTCATGCGGGTGATGCAATGAAGAAAACTGAAAATGCAGAAAATGAAGGGCTCCTTGTCCGGCGGATAAGAAACGGAACCGTGATCGACCATATTGATGGAGGAGAAGCACTCAACGTGGTAAAAATTCTTGGGATCACCGGAACAACCCAGGAGGCTCTTTCGATTGCCACCAATGTCCCGAGCAGGAATATGGGATGTAAGGATATTGTCAAACTTACCAACCGGGAACTCTCGAAAGAAGAAGTCGACAGGATTGCACTTATCTCCCCCCGGGCAACGATTAATATTATCCGGAATTTTAAAGTCTGTGAAAAGAAAGGGGTAGAGATCCCCACACTCATTGTCGGGCTGGTAAAATGCCCTAATCCCGGATGTATCTCTAATACCAACGAGCCAATCCGGAGCAAGTTCGAAGTATTACCTAAGGGGCTGCATTGCACGTATTGCGACTGGGTAATAACCAAGGATCTGACCAGTCATATTATCTGAAAAACTACCTGAGATAAAAGATTAGGAAATATAACCTGAATGTATATTTTTGATTAAAATCAAATCTATCATAATAATAATTACCTGTTCCTCAGACATCCTCTGAATATATATATGATGAAATATTATCTGATTATCAGCTTGCATAATAGATTTGAATATTCAGTAAATATCTCCCGATAATTAATTTACGACCTTCTTTTTATAAAATTTTCGCAGATTTTTTTGTATTTGATAAATTTCATAGAATGATAAAATAATATATAAGAAGTTTACAATATGTTTGAATTGTGAGAATTATGATACAAAAAAGCTATTTGTATGCAACGATTGCCATTTTGCTTGTGGCCCTCGTATTGCCAGGTTCATGCGCTCCGGATAGTACGCAATCCGGCTACATTGTTGTTGGATTGGCGCCCGTTGCCAATTTTGATGCGCTGTATGCTTATAACACCGTTCCGGCAACCGTCGCATTCCGGGATCTTTCAACCGGTACCGGTCCATTGACCTATGCATGGGAATTTGGGGATGGCGCAACGTCAACGGAACAAAATCCCTCGCATAATTACATACGCCAGGGGCTGTATACCGTCAAACTAACAGTAACAAATGCATACGGATCCAGCAGCGAAATTAAAACGGACTATATTGCGATCGGCCTTGCCCCAAGAGCGGACTTCACCGGACAACCTACAACGGGAAACACTCCTCTGACCGTGGAGTTTACGGATCGATCCACCGGTCATCCGACGTCGTGGAACTGGAACTTTGGCGATGGCAAGGATTCATCCGAACAGGATCCCGTCCATACATACTTCTCGAATGGGGAATTCAGCGTTACCCTGACTGCATCCAATGATTATGGTTCATCCTATACCTCGAAAGCATACTTTATCCATGCAATACCCGTCCTGAATTCCAGGTTCACTGCAGATCCAAAGGCGGGAAAAGCTCCGCTGGTCGTAAAATTTACTGATATGTCGACCGGGAACCCCCAGACATGGAACTGGGATTTCGGTGATGGCACTACTTCAACGCAACCGAATCCTGTCCATACCTATTCCGCTCCGGGAGCATTCGATGTCAATCTGACGGTGACCAACGGGATCAATAAAGACACTTCAGTCCAGACCATCGTTGCCGGCGGAGTGCCGGTGACTGATTTTGTTGCTGACAGGACAACGGTCAGCGTTAATGCTCCTGTCAGCTTCACGGACAAAACCCTCAACTCACCAACATCATGGTCATGGAATTTCGGTGATGGTGTTACGGCTACCGATCAGAGCCCCTCCCATTCCTATCTGGTGAAAGGAATATACACGGTAACGCTGACCACGACGAATAATAATGGTATGGATACCGAGAAAAAAGTGAATTATATCACCGTCGGGGTGGCCCCGGTCGCAGATTTTATCACAGAAATTCCTTTGTACCAGCAGGGAACCCGGACACAATTTGTCCGGTTCATTGATACATCTGCCGGAAACCCCACCTCATGGTTCTGGGACTTTGGTGACGGACAGAATTCAAGCGAGCAATCCCCGCCGCTCCACTTCTATAACAAAGATGGTGCATATACTGTCTCATTAACCGTGACAAATGCTTTTGGTGAAAATACCAGGACAAAGACCAATCTGATCATGGTGAGAGAGGGTCCACAGGTTGACTTCAAAGCCGACAGGACACAGGTGAGTGTGAACCAGTATGTTCATTTCACGGATCTCTCATCAAATAATCCTTCTGACTGGAAATGGAATTTTGGTGATGGTTCTGCAGGAACAGGAGAGAACCCTGATCATGCATACCGGCAACCGGGCATTTATTCGGTCACCCTGACCGCATCGGATGTTTATACATCGATAAGCCACACCAAGCGGGATTATATCACTGTTGTAAATACCCCCCATGCAGAGTTCAGTGCAGACAAGACCAAAGGGATCACTCCTTTCACCGTGAAGTTCACCGATCTGTCAACCGGGAGTCCAACGGGATGGACGTGGGACTTTGGGGATGGTGGTACATCCAGTGAGCAGAATCCCACGCATGTTTATACGACCTTTGGCAGTTCTTCAACAAGTACTTTCACCGTTACTCTTACTGCAACAAATGCCAACGGAAATGATGCAAAGAAGAAACTGGATTACATCACCGTGACGCAGACACCTATCGCAGAATTTACCGTTGACAGCCGGCAGGGCAAGGCACCATTTATTGTGAAATTCCACGACCTCAGCGCCGGGAATCCGACCACGTGGCTGTGGGAATTCGGGGATGGTTCGACATCATCGGAACAGAACCCGACCCATCTGTATCCATTTGAGGGATCGTATGACGTACGGCTTACCGTATCAAACCAGTTCGGGTCAGATACCATCTTTAAGACCGGGACCACATCCCAGCGGAGTAATGCCGTACCGGTTCCCTTAACCACGGGTGCAACACTGCAACCGACGACCGCACCAGTAACAGAGGTTGCGACAATAATTACATCCCCGCCAGCCACGGTTCCATCAACGACGCGGGCACCATTATCTCCGGGGGTAACCGTTGTTGCATTGGTTATCGGATTACTGGCGATCGTTGTCGTAAAACAGAAAAAATAATATTTTTTCGCAGAGAAAATTTTTTCTAAGACATGTCAGAATTTTCTTTTTCTCAATTCTCCCCGCCAGAAGTACGGGTGAGATCACGGCATGAGAATGTATCCCGGTTATCCGATACGGACAGGGGGATATCAAAAATTGAACACGGGGCTCCCGATGATGAGGGGGGGTGCTGAACACACTATTGGTGTTTAACCGGATGGATTTTTTTACATTACTGATATTCATTTCAGGAGATGTCCGTGGACATCAATCTCACCAAGGTAAATCCTTGTGCTGGAGATCCAGTGTCCATCTTCGGCAAGAACACAACTGATCTGGTGGATATCCACCTTCTTTTTACCTTTTTCGCGCCGTAGTTTATTGATCTCGACAGCAACCGGAAGTGTCTCTTCAGAAACGATAAGAGCATCGAAGTCCGCATCGATGGCAGAGCCGTACCGATCATCCAGAGGCTCGACTGCCCATCTGGTTGAAGGATTAGTTGCATGAATGAATCGTTCGAGGTCCAGTTTCCGTGAAGTGAACGGACGAATTGGGTGTATCTTCCGGCTCGCAAACGAATCACTGGTAAGACCGATCACCACATAACCATCAGGTCCGGCAAGTTCAAATGATCGGGTAAGGAGACGTTTATGACCGTCGTGAAGGGGGTCAAAAGTACCCCCTACCATAACCTTCATACTCTTTGATTCTTAATTTCCTATGTTATTATGCATATGGATATCCAGGTCTCCGCCAAGCCGCTTTTTGTGGCCGGCAATGTAACAATTATCGGTAATATTACGTTGGGAAACCAGGTAGGTATCTGGTTTGGTGCCGTGATCCGGGCCGACAAAGACCGGATCACCATCGGAGACAGATCGAATATCCAGGATAATTGTGTCATTCATACAAGCAAAGGATTTCCCGTCAATATCGGCAACAATGTATCGGTAGGGCACGGGGCGATTCTGCATGGTTGTACAATTCATGACCGGGTACTGATCGGCATGGGGGCGATTGTGCTCAACGGTGCGAAGGTAGGGGAGGGATCAATCATCGGAGCAGGGGCGGTAATCACGGAAGGGAAGGAAATCCCCCCAAACTCAGTGGTAATCGGTGTGCCGGGTAAAATCGTCAGACAGACTGATGCAGCCCAGCAGCAGCATATCCTCAATAATGCTGACTCCTACGTAGAACTCGCCATGGAGTATGTCAACCATGGGTGATGTAGTTGTCATAGGCGCCGGCATTGCCGGAATCCAGGCTGCACTGGATATTGCCGATCACGGGATCCAGGTGCACCTGATTGAACGCGAACCGACTATCGGCGGGCATATGGCACAACTGGACAAAACATTTCCGACAAATGACTGCTCGATGTGCATCCTCTCACCCAAAATGGTTGATGTTGAACGCCACCCACAGATTACCATTCATACGTGTTCCGAGGTCGAGAAAATCGAAGGTGAGATTGGACATTTCCTTGTGACGATAAAAAAATTCCCGAGATATGTCGATGAGTCTGCCTGTAACGGATGCGGCGACTGCGTACTGATCTGTCCGGTGGAGGTTTACAACCGTTTCGATGCCGGAATCGGTGTGAGAAAAGCAATCTACAAACCGCATCCTCAGGCAGTACCCGATATCGTCGTCAAGGATCCGGAACATTGTATCGAATGTGGCCTCTGCTACGATATTTGTGGCCCGGATGCGATAAAACGAAGTGATACAGAACAGATCACAACAATACCTGCATCCAGTATCGTAATCACCACCGGATATGCGATATTTGATGCCCGGAATAAGAAACAGTTCGGCTATCTTGAACTTCCTGACGTGATCACAAGCCTCGAACTGGAACGTATGATGAATGCAAGCGGTCCCACCGGGGGAAAAATCAGACGGCTGAGCGATGGCAGAGCGCCGGAGAGCATCATTTTTATCCAGTGTGTAGGTTCCCGGGATGTTACCGTCAACCGCCCCTATTGCTCCTGTGTCTGTTGCATGCAGGCAATAAAAAACGCGATGCTGATCAAGGAAAAAAATCCGGAAATGGATGTGATCATCAGTTACATGGACATACGTTCCTACGGTAAAGGATACGAAGAATATTTTGAACGCGCAAAGAAAATAGGGGTCAGGTTCCTTCGTGGAATGCCTTCAGATGTACTTGCTGACAGCGCTGGTATCAGCCTTCAGATTGAAAATTCTGAGACTTCTGAAGTTCAGGTACTCCACCCGGACCTTGTTGTGCTTTCGGTTGGTATCGGGCCATCTGAAAAATCGGAAAAGTTTGCAGAACGGGTCGGTATCACCCTTGAAGATACCGGGTTCATCAAACCGGTTCATGATGCTGTAGACACCGTTGCTACGATGTGTCCTGGGATCTATGTCGCCGGCACTGCAACGGCCCCACGGGATATACCTGACAGTGTCGCATCCGGTGGATCCGCAGCAATGAGAGCTTACATAGATGCGATCAGGACGCGATCCGGGTGAACGAGACTGTCACATTGTGGTGGGATAAGACAAAAGGAAGTCTCCGCTATATTGATCAGACCCGCCTTCCCGGAACATGCACGATTGTCGAATGCCGGAGCATCGAACGGCTGGCAAAGGCAATAATAAGGCTTGAGATACGCGGAGCACCGGCACTCGGTGTTGCAGGAGCGTACGGAATTGTGCTGGCGGCTCAGGTTTCTCCGAAAAAAAATCTGAAAGGATTTTTATCAGATGTGCACCGTGACGCTGAGATCCTTCGGATAACCCGGCCCACTGCCATCAACCTTGGATGGGGGATCGACCGGGTACTGGAAAAAATGGCAGATGCAGATACCATTCTTTCTGCACGCTCGATTGCACTTGAAGAGGCAGAAACAATAGCCCGTGAAGATACTGCTTGCTGTCATGCAATAGGCGAACATGGTGCTGACCTTCTTCCTGAAGAATGTACTGTTTTAACGCATTGCAACGCCGGATCACTTGCCTGTTCTTCGTGGGGGACGGCACTGGGAGTGATCCGTTCTGCGATCGATAACGGTAAAGAGATTCATGTCTATGCGTGTGAAACACGCCCATTACATCAGGGCGCCCGGCTTACCGCCTGGGAACTGGTACGGGATGGAATCGAGGTGACGGTGATCACAGATTCTGCAGCGGCGCACCTGATGCGCAAAAAAATTATAGACGCAGTGCTTGTGGGAGCGGACCGGATCACCAGCGACGTGGTTTTTAACAAGATCGGTACCTACATGCATGCGGTCTGCGCCCGTCATCACAAAATCCCCTTCTACGTCGCTGCACCATTCTCAACATTTGATACCGGAAAAAAGGAACGGGATGTAATCATCGAAGAGCGTAACAGGGAGGAGATAACGAAAATGGGTAACCGTTGTGTTGTCCCGGATGCCGCCAGAGTAAAAAATTACGCGTTTGATGCGACTCCTGTGGATCTCGTCACCGCGATCATCACTGAACACGGGGTTTTGGTCCCGCCCCTTGACATCGACTCAATCTTATCCTTAAAGAGCATAAAATAGTCCTCAATAGCATATCTTCACAGAAATGAGTCTCGACTTTATTGGCTGGAATGACCTGATGTATCTGATCGGGGAAGCTGCGGTCATTATCATTCTCGGAGCTTTGTTCACGGCTTTTATTCTCGTCATCATCTCCATTTATTCCATCAGGAAAGGCAGGCTTTATTTTCCCATACTGGTCAGGTCAGGGCTCGTATTTCTCGAGGGTCTGATGAAATCGTTTTTCCGGCTTCTTGGTCTTGAAGAACGCGAGATGCTTGCATTTTTTATAAAACTCCACAATGCGATGAATATTACAGAATTCGAACGCATTCCGGTTTCTGAACGAGCTGTCTTCATACCCCAGTGCCTGCGCTCCTCAAAATGCCCCGCACACCTTACCCCGGAAGGGCTGAAGTGCCGTAACTGCGGACAGTGTACGGTTGGTGAGGCGCGGATTATGCTTGAAAAGCTGGGCTACCGGATCTTTATCGTCCCGGGCTCTTCTTTTATCAAGCGGATGGTGAAGAAGTATCACCCGAAAGCGATTATTGGTGTTGGCTGCCTGTCTGAAGTGAAAGAAGGTATCGATATGGCAGACAAGATAGGTCTGGTCGCCATGGGGGTTGTTACGATGAAAGAAGGCTGTGTCGAAACTCTCGTGAACTGGGCGGATATTTACGAAGTGGCGATCCTTGGTGTCGATCCAAAATTACTCCCCGAGGACCTTCATATTTTTTCCCAATAATTTCCCACTCTTGATCCTGCCATGGATGATGATGGTATCTTTACTCGTTACATCTCCTACACGGACTCCCGTTCGCAGGATGACCTTTCCCCCTGCGAAAACAGAGTGAACAACGGCATTATCCAGGATTGTCACGTCCCCATGTGCAACAAGGGGTCCTTTGATTCTTGACTGGCGACCGATAACCGCATTCCAGCAGTTTACATCGAGCGCCACGCTGGATCCCGGACCCAGTTCAAGGGTTCCCGTAACCGTAAGTCGCCCCCAGAAATGAGTGCGTGCAGGAACAATGAAATTCCCGTCAATCTTCACATTTCCTTCGAAATACGCCCCTTTTTGTGCATAGAATGTATCGCCATCCCGAATGACTGTCGGCATTACTCCCTCAGGGTAAATGAGGAATGATCAGGGGATAAACCTGTTGCTTGGCTGGGTGTTCTTTTTTCACTATACCCTACGATAAAAAACTGCAGACACTACAAACACAACCAGGGAAGTGAACATTCCGGCTTTAAGGAGTAAAGATGCCTTCGATGCCTTCATGCACGCAGGAGTTGTACACTTCAGCCCGCGTAACGCTGCGATGATTATGATTATATCGACAATAAGGATGCCTGCAAGATACCCTGTACCCCACCCCCACCAGAGATAAGGAATGAAACTTGCTGCGACTGCGAACATTGTGCTGACAAGCGCAAGCCGTGACGTTTTTTCAATGCCGATCCGTATTGGCAGGGTATCTGCTTCACCTGCTCTATCACCCTCAACATCTTCGGCATCCTTCACTAGTTCCCGGGATATCATCGCAAAGAAGGTGATGGCGGCGATCGGGATGATATGAACAAGCCCGTTCCATCCGTTCAGCGCTGCGCCGAATAAAAAGATACTTGCCGAGAGGTAGGCCACCGTAATATTACCAAGGAACGGGGTGCGTTTGAGTTTTCCTGCATAAGCGAGAAGGATGAGCGAGTTCATGACCGCAATACCGATACAAAGAGAATTCGTAAAAAAGCTTACAAGAATTCCCGCAAGGAACAAGGTGACTGCAAATCCCCGAGCGGCTGCCCGGGTAACTGCCCCGGAGGGTATAGGACGATCGGGACGGTTTACCGCATCGATTTTTGCATCGAAAAAATCATTGATTACATTGCCGGCGGCCGTGATGAATGCTACAATAAAAAAGAGGAGCAGGGTCTGCGGAATTACTGTTCCCGTGTCAATCAGGTAAGCGACAATGGTTGCAAAACCGGCGACGAAGGAATTTACCGGACGGGTGATGGTAAAAAAACCTGCGAACTTCATCAGGTATCAAATCTGACTGAATACGTATTAAAATGCACCAAAATGAGGGGCCTTCTTCATTTACAACGGGCGAGGGGGGATTTGAACCCCCGGCATTCAGCTTAGGAGGCTGACGCTATGTCCGGGCTAAGCCACTCGCCCTGCCCATATCCATTGTGGAGGAATATGTATAAGTTTTGCGCGCTGCAACAATACTCTCGCGATGGATTTAATCGGAACAACAGAAGGAAAAACTACGTTTTTTGTCCCAGTACAGGATACGGCAGCTCAGTTTCCTCCCGGGAGTGCCCCTATTTTCTTCAACCGGCGGATGGAGCTGAACCGTGATGCCACGATACTGCTTGTTTCGATACTCAAACCCTCAGATTACCTCGATGCGATGGGGGCCTCAGGAGTCCGGGGTCTCAGGGTAGCAAATGAGTGCAGGATTCCCGTTACCATTAATGACCGCGACCCGCAGGGAATCGAACTGATCGCACATAATGCCTGCCAGGCGAATCTGCCGGTGGAAATTGTACAACGGGATGCGAGTGCCCTGCTTTCGGAAAGATCCTTCGATGCCGTGGATCTCGATCCCTTCGGGACGCCTGCGATGATTGTTGATGCAGCGGTGAGGGGGACCCGGCGGTTTCTGTTTGTAACTGCAACAGATACCGCACCATTATGCGGGGCTCATCTTAAAGCGGGCAAACGCCGGTACTTTGCACAGCCGATGAATACTGAATATCACGGAGAGGTGGGGCTGAGGATCCTGCTCGGATTTGTCGTCCGTGAGACAATTAAATACGATCGCGGGATTGAACCGATCTTCTGCTATGCCAGGGAACATTTTGTACGGCTCCATCTCCGGTTGCTTCGCGGTGCCCGCGCCGCAGACGAGACTCTGGAACGGATCGGCTATATCCTCCAGTGTCCGGGGTGCCCTTATCGCATCGAACACAGGGCAATGTTTCCAAAAGTAATCTCCTGCCCCTGCTGTAACAAACCCCTCAATCCGATTGGACCACTCTGGCTTGGCAGCATTCAGCATACAGAGACCCTGATTCAGATGAGGCAACAACTGGAGGCAATGGTACTTGGTACGAGAAAGGACATGGCAAAACTGATCGATCTCTGCCGGGAAGAATTGCCAACATCGAGTTATTATGACTATCACCGGCTTGCAAAAATTGCCGGCTGTTCACCACCCGGTATCGACTCGGTTATCGCATACATCGTGGCTTCAGGGTATCCTGCAACCCGGACGCATTTCTCCGGATACGGCATTAAAACAGAGGCACCACCGTCACTGATTCTGGATGCCATTAATGCTCTACAATGATCGTGAGCAGATCCCCGTCAATGAGTTTGTGAGGCAATCCCACTCTCTGGCCCGGATGTTTGACTGACTTTCCCCATACCCGTGCATACCGGAACCGGTACACGAAGTCTCGGTGGAGTTTCACACAGACCTCCTGTACCGTACTTCCCGTCCTCACGATGAGAGGTTCCTCTAAATCGGCATCGCCACCATGAGGTTTAAGGTAGACCCTGATGAAACCAAGGCAGTCATAGATCGCGTCCTTAACCTCTTCAAGATGATATCCGCCTGAAGCCGAGATCATAAGAGGAGGGGTGCCGAACCTCCCGGCAATATCGTGCTCGATCTCAAGATACCGCTCCTTATCGACGAGATCAACCTTGTTCACCGCAATAAACGCCGGTACGTACACGCGGTTCCCCTGTATGGCATCAATCAGGTCGTCCTGCGTTGCACCACCCCGGACAAGGACGTCTGCATTCATCATCTTGCTTTCAGACAGAATTGACCGGACTTCATCAATGTCAAGGTTGAGCGTACCGACAGCATGGAGACGTACCCCCCCATGGGAAGACTTTTTGATGGTGATATCCGGTTTCGGGACGTTAATCCGTATCCCCGCATCGTGAAGTTCTTTTATCAGCACATCAAAGTGCCGCTCGTTGAACACGTCCACGAGAATGATAATGATATCAGCACCACGGACGACGCCTATCACTTCCTTGCCCCGCCCCTTACCCATGGCTGCTCCGGCAATCAGTCCCGGGATATCGAGGAGCTGGATCTTTGCACCCTTGTGTTCAAGGGCACCGGGGACGACCGTGAGTGTCGTGAACTCGTACGCGGCCACCGCACTGTCGGTACCGGTCAGTTTATTGAGGAGAGTACTTTTACCCGTGGAAGGAAACCCGACAAGGACCGCAGTTGCATCACCGGATTTTTTGACCGAGAAGCCTTCTGCTCCCCCGCTGGATTTCATCGCACGGCTGACTGCTTCATCGCGCAGTCGTGCGATCTTTGCCTTTATCCGCCCGATGTGTTTGGAAGTAGCCTTGTTATACGGAGTTTTGGTCAGCTCCGCCTCCAGCTCCTGGATCTGTTCTTCAAGACTACTCATTCTTATATTAATCGCCGCATGTCCGAGATATAGTTGTTTGTCGGGATAGACAGCCGATCTGACCTGCCTCGTAGACCAGCAAAACCCTGTATGTTCTTCACCCTTGAATACCGGGAAAGGTGGACACCGCCCCCGGCGAAGACACCGGAATTACAACCGGGATGAAGGGGCGGCGATCATTCCATAGGTCAGGTGTCAACGGTACCGGGAAAAAAAGAAAAATATACTATCGAAATAAAGGGCAGCCAGGCAACAAATACCCCTCCATCATCGGCCAGGGTATACCTGTAAAAAACTATAAGTAAACTCATCGCCCAATTTAGTGAACAGTTGCTGCTATAGTGTAGTCCGGCCAATCATGCGAGCCTCTCACGCTCGCGACTGGGGTTCGAATCCCCATAGCAGCACTTTTCCCTTTAAGCTCCAATTCCTGTTTTCCCAATGTATTTTCAAAATTGGTTAAAGTTCCGGCAAGAGCATCATGCATCAAACAAGAAGTGGAATGAGTGCCGGGACTTCTTTTTTATACCGGGCATAGTCCTCTCCGAACTCTTCCTGCAGGTACTTCTCCTCCATCCGGATCTTCCAGAGATAGACCACCAGTATCAGGAAAAATGCTATCAGACCCAGGGGCTCACCAATGATGATGGCCGTACCGGCAATCCCGAACAGTATTCCAGTGTAGATCGGGTGCCTCACGAAACTGTACGGGCCGGTCCGGATCAGTTTGTGATCCACCCTGATCGCAGGCATGCTGCTCCAGTACTTCCCCAGGTGAACCCGCGCCCAGACCGCAAAACCGAGACCTAACAGGGTAATGATCGTGCCACTCAGCCCGATAACCAGACCGTCGGGTATCGCCTTCTGGACCAGAAAGCCAGGTGCGGACCCGGAAGAGTAGAGCACCCAGAAAAACCATAACAGTACGAACAGGATCCAGGACCACCGGGACTGCCGGCGTTTCAGTGGCGACCGGGTCATCAATGCAGAGATGAACCAGTACATCCAGAAAACGACCCAGACAAGGGCGGCTGTCAGAAGGAAGATATCCATGATCTGTTTCCTTATCGGGAATACAGTCTATCTCTCCTGATATTGAACCTTTGGAATGCAGGTGCTGTTGCGTTATCGGGCTTAACGGGAATGAAATCGTCTAGTACCGAATGCCCTATAGCCGTATTTTTCACCCGGTTCTGTTGAGCGGTCCCGGGTGAGGAGGTTTTTTATGATCACCCCTTTGGATGATTTTGATGGACGCACTGATCCCTGTTCGCAAAGGATGCCCAATTAACCCATTGTTGTAACGTTTTTCTCAAGAGAAGCCTTTAATAGCGTATCTCTTCATAACCGTATACGAGGAGTTATGAGCAGAGAGAAGATCAAAGTCCCCGGGAAGGTATACGAGGAATTAATCGCACTCCAGCGCGAAATTCATTTCACCCAGGACTACCAGGATACGATAAAAAAGGCACAGGATCGAGGTTACATGAACGCCGCCAACTGGATTCGCCAGAACGAGAATGCCTACAAGATCGGATTTGCATGGGGTTTCGAACCTTCGGATGATCAGCCAAAGGGAACACTCCGGGAAATTCCCGCTCGGGAAGTCCCGACCCCAAAAAGAACGATCTCCCGTCCGTCACCACCACAAAGCAAGAAATCACAGAATTCCGGGGGTATTCTTGCCGGTATCAGGAACTGGTTCGGTAAATACTTTTGATTTTTATCCTTTTTATCATGAATGAAATGGCAGATTTTCGCCCAGGGAAACTCCTGTATGCCAGTCTGTGAGGACCGGATAAGATATTATCCCGTAACATGGACACCGATGACTGAAAAGAACAGATCATGATAGTGAACCTGTGCTTCGTGCACGTTCAGATGATGAGATAATCTGGCAGGATTCGTTATTATGCCTCGTGACCTATCTGAAAAAGACATCGCACTATTAAAAAAACTCGCACCCGAGTGCGGAAACCTTTCCTGTTCAGGATCAGGGCATATGTTTCACTCGATCCTGCCTCCGGTTTCCAACCATTTTTCTGAGGATACTGAGGATTTTATCCGGAGGATTCGCCAACTTTCAGATGAAGAACTCAAATATATAATTGACTTGATCCAAACCGGTGAGGAAAGTTTAGGCTGCCTTCCGGCAGAGGATGTGCAGGCATTCACCCAACTTATCCATGATCGTCTCTCCCCGGAAGACGCCCAGAAAGTTATCATTGCATTTGAAGGACGTGGCGAATGTGAAAAATGAGTTTTTTTGTATATGACTGACATCAGCGACCTTATTGCCGAGCTCCGCAGCAATACCATAAAAAAACGAAGGAATGCAGCACTACTGATGGGTAAATCCGGCAACCCTGTGGTGATCGGCCCCCTTACCGAGGCGCTCGCAGATCCGCATCCCGGTGTTCGCAGCGAGATTGTCCAGGCCTTGGGAAGGTTGGGGGATTCCTCGGCTCTTACCGGATTGATAGCATCACTAAAAGATGCGGATCTCTCCGTCCGTGTCGCCACCATCTCTGCGATGGGAAGAATCAGAGACCGGGACGCAGTTGACCCGCTGATTCGTTGCCTTTCTGACAAGGAGGTAATAATCAGAATCGGCGCTGCAGAAGTCCTGGGTAAGCTCAGGGACCGCCGGGCGACAGGCCCGTTAAACGATCTTAAAAATGATCCTTTCCCTGAAGTCCGCGAAGCAGCAGAAAGGGCTCTCAGGAAACTACAGAAACCTCATTATTGAATCTTCCTGCACAATTTCTCTGATAATTCCCTGACGGATCGCTCGCCAATTGACCGACAATCATTGCTGAAAACAAAAACTAATTCGCCCTGTTGTCAGGGGCGGGATTATTATGGATGAACACCGAACCTCTGGTCCAGGAGGTGACGCAATTCCTGATATCATTGAAGCAACTGCCCTGAAAAAAACGTTTGGTAACGTAACGGCGGTGAGTGGCATCAGCTTTGCGGTAAAAAAAGGTGAAGTTTTCGGGTTCCTGGGCCCAAATGGTGCAGGGAAGACTTCGACAATGAAGATAATCGCGTGTGTCTCGCCACGTACTTCGGGTTCTCTGCGGGTCTTTGGCCTCGATCCGGATATATCTCCTGCAGAGATAAAACAGCGACTTGGAGTTGTCCCCCAGGAGACAAATCTTGATCCTGATTTCACCTGCTACGGTAACCTTTTCACGTATTCACGCTATTTTGACATGCCACCCGATGTTGCCCATAAGAAAGCTGAGGAACTCCTGAAGTTTGTCCAGTTAGAAGAGAAAAGGGATGTCACGGTAGAAAAATTGTCGGGGGGGATGAAACGAAGATTAATCCTTGCCCGGGCGCTTGTCAACAACCCGGATCTGCTCATCCTCGACGAGCCGACAATCGGTCTCGACCCCCAGGCTCGTCACCTGATCTGGGAGAGACTGAAACTGCTGCAGGCTCAGGGGAATACTATCGTACTTACTACCCATTATCTCGACGAAGCTGCACGTCTCTGCGACCGTCTCGTAATCATGGACAATGGTATTATTCTCGTTGAAGGATCCCCGGCAGAACTCGTTAAGGAATATGTGGGGACCGAGATCGTGGAAGTCAACAAGTCAGAAGAGGTGCTTACCTGTCTGCAGCGGGAAAATATTCCCTTTGAAATTATTGGCGATACCATCCAGGTTGCTACTGAATCATCCCGCGAAGTCGCCCGCATTCTGTTCGATAACTGTACACCGCACAACGTGATGACCCGCCCTGCCACGCTCGAGGACGTATTCCTGAAACTGGCAGGGAGGAAATTGCGGGAGTGATCATGCAGCAATTCTGGTCTGTACCCCGAATCACCCGGCGGGCATGGAAGGTCTGGCACCGGAACCTCGTGGTCTTTTTCAGGACCTGGAAGGTGAACTTTTTCCCACCGTTGATCGAGGCATTCCTGTATCTTTTTGCCATTGGTCTTGGCATTGGATCCTACGTCAAGGAGATCTCCGGCATTCCTTATGTGAACTTTATCGCACCCGCGATTCTTGCTATTTCAGTCATGAACTCGGCATTCTTCGAGTGCACGTACGGGTCCTATGTCAGGATGTATTACCAGAAGAGCTTTGACGCGATGATTGCGACCCCGCTTTCGATCGAGGACGTAATTGCAGGAGAACTTCTCTGGGGGGCAACCCGTAGCATGCTGTATGTTATTATCATGCTCCCGGTCCTCGGTGTATTTGGGGTTATTTCTTTACCCCTGTCGCTCCTCGCCATCCCCCTTGCATTCCTGGGTGGCCTGATGTTTGCCGGCATCGCGATGTGCTTTACCGCAATAACGCCAAGCATCGATACCCTGAACTATCCCTCGTTCCTTCTCATCACGCCTATGGCACTCTTTTCAGGGACTTTTTTCCCGATTACCCTGATGCCGATACTCTTCCAGTACATTGCACTGGCCCTCCTCCCGCTGACCCATCTTGTCGCCATTATGCGCATGCTCACGTTACCTGCATTGTCAGGGATTCTGGTGCTCCATCTTATCTGGATTCTCATTGTTACCGCGATCTTCTGTATTATCTCGATCAACCTGATGCGGAGACGGTTGATAATCTGAATCCGTGATTTGTTGTTACGATGTATCCCTGAAATTTTTTTTGCGCTCCGACCCTAAGTCCTTCTCACTATCCTGAGGACATACAGATCTTCGTCCTCGACCTTCTTTTTCATAATAATTTCTGACGCAAAACTCTTCCGGAAAAAAAGATCCCGTACTTCCGGGAGCCCGGTAAGCGAAGAGATAAGCAATAAGATTCTTCCGCCCAGGGCAAGTACCCTGCCCACATCTTCAGCGAACCGCATGATCACTTCACGTCCGCTCGTTCCGCCATCGAGGGCATACTCGAGCCAGTCATCGATCCTGTCCTCCGGATGTGTTGGAAGGTAGGGGGGGTTGAAAAGGATGAGATCAAAAGTGCTCCGGATCCCGGAAAACAGATCGTCTCGTACCACTTCAATACCTTTTTTTTGGGCACAGAACACTGCATGAGGGTTGATATCAGTCGCGATCACTCCGGTAACCCCTCCGAGCTCAGCAGCGATAATCCCCGAACCGGTCCCTACTTCAAGAACGCGGTCACCGGGTTTCACCTCCGCTAATGCTGCAACCAGTAACAGGTACGTGTCGGCTTCGGGTTGGTAGACCTGGGTAGGATCGTACGGCATGAAATGAAACTCGTGACAGGGATAGGTATTCTGTCTACAAATCTTGTGAGATAATACTAATCGTATAAACTCACCGGTAGTTTAAACCATTGAATGTTATTACTATTATCCAAAAAATAGCCAAGACTATCGGTACCGTCACCGGTCTGAGTATACATGGGTTTTAAGGATTTCATGGGGGTATATTGAAAAACACCCCCAGTCGAGGCAACATTGACGAAAAAACCGTCCTTACCGGGGCCGATGGTATCAGAGAATCAAAAAGATAATTCTAATAACCTCTTCCCTGGCGATCAGGAAAATTTTCATACTGAATACGTTACCGGTCAACCCTGAATAAAAAGTGAATCCAACCGCATTGCCTTGTCATATCTTTCGACTGCCTCTTTGGACCGCCCGAGACTTTCAAGGCATCTGCCCATTTCATACTGTGCCCTTGCGAAGTGGGGGGTAATAAATACAACCTGGGAAAATATTTTTAATGCAGCTGGATAATTGCCATGGCTTGACATCTCCATTGCCTGCCGGTTCAGAACCTGTATTTCAAGCGGAATCGGTTTATTGCTGTTTTTTTCCACAATCATTCCCTCCATTTTTTACCCTTTTCTCCAAGAATCGTTCTCTCTGTATTCACAGAAACTCAATCAGCTACCGTGACATTTTGGGGTGTAATTGAACCTTCCTTTTTTCCAACAGATTCACCGTTCTTTTTATGACGACCGTGTGCGGTTCCGTTGAACAAGTACTTCCTCCGCGATATACCGGACAAGGCAGGTATCGCATCCCATCTTTCTTGAATCATGTAATATCTCCCGCAGGTATGCAATCTTGCTCAGGGACTGGCCAGAAACGAACTTGAGATCCGGATCTGAATCTGACCGGAGCAGTTTTAAGTGTGCGATTGCCCGTAAATCTCCCAGGTTGCCGAGAGCTTCCGCCGCAAGATACCGTACCCATTTGTCTTCGTTATTCAGGGCATTTATGAGATGTTCAACAATCGGCAGAGTAAACTTTTCTAGTGCCTGAAGAGATTTTTCAGTGTCCGGACTGCGTCTGCTTACCTGTTCATGACGAGTGTGCTCCATGTAATTCCACCCTCCCTCACTACGGGGAACAATTGTGGGTGATTTTATAAGATAATCAAAATTTGCGCTGCATGTATGCCACAGGAATGTGCCATCATATCTGCCATGCAGATGGGGAAACTAAAAACGTAGTCTGGTGGCTGTCTGAATCAGACGGACGTATCCGATCCATGCAAAGAAAAGATTTTATTTATTATCTTTTATGTCCAATCACCCCATATGGGATATCTCGACCAGGAAAAGATCACGCGGATTAAGCAAGTCCTCAAATGGCGCCCGAGAGGAATGACCATCTCGGATCTCTCTTCACATCTGAAGCTGAACCGGAATATGGTCGCAAAATATCTTGAGATACTCCTTATCTCCGGCCAGGTAGAGATGGAGGAAGTTGGTCCGGCAAAAGTCTATTTCCTGACTCAGAGGGTACCCATCTCGACCATGCTTGAATTTTCTTCTGACCTTGTGATCGTGGTCGATTCCGATGGTAAAATCCTGCAGGTGAACGAACATGTCCCGGCAATGCTTAACATGAAACGTGAGGCTTTGACCGGTCTGCGTGTTCAGAATATTGATGATCCGTTTATCCTTAATCTCTGGAGGAGTCTCCAGGAACACCAAACCCTGTCAAAAACCGGGGATAGTACTGCATTCTCAAGCGTTGTGCAAGGAGAACTGCGGCATTTCCGGATAAAACAGGTGCCCACCGTCTTTGAGAACGGAAGCGATGGCTATACTTATATAATAGAGGATACGACAACCCAGAAAAAGTACCAGGAGATGCTGGAGATCAGTGAGGCCAAATACCGGGGGTTGGTCCAGTCTTCAGGAGAGGCCATTATCGGCATGTCAACAGACGGTGGATTGGTCAGCTGGAACCCGGCAGCCGAGCTTCTCTTCGGATACACTGAGGAAGAGATACTCAAAAAGCCGGTCCACATTCTTGTGTCCCCGGATCTTCATGGGGTTTTTGATATGTTTCTCGCCCGGCTCAGGCAGGGACAGTGTATCCGGAGGTATGACATGAACATGTTACGCAAGGATGGCACAACGATGAATACCCTGATGACCATCTGTCCGATAAGGGGTGAGAATAATCACATAGTCGGAATGTCATGTATCGTCCGGGACATCACATCGGAGAAACGCGAGAAGCATGTGCGTGAATATGAGGACCGGTACCGCACTCTTGTCGAAGACCTCAATGTAGGCATTTACCGAAGCACAGCTGAACCCGGAGGCAGATTTGTCTGGGGAAACACGGCACTTCTGGATATTCTTGGGTATAAATCCATGCAGGATCTCGGTGAAGTTAACGTCGTTGAAATCTTCTCAAAGCCAAACGGAAGGCTGGAGTTAATCGATGAGTTGCAGAAAAGCGGGTTTGTAAAAAACCGGATCCTTCACCTGAAACGAAGAGACAATACACCCGTTACGGTGAGTGTGACAGCGCTTGCGGAATTCGACCAGCAGAAGAACCTTATCTTTATCAATGGAATTGTGCAGGATATAACCCCCTTTCAGGAGCCCCAGCCGAAATCGGATGACCAACGGGAAATGCAGACATAAGATTTGGTAAATCTCCTGAGGCACCGGAAATTCCTGCCGGTTTAGATCGAAAGCGATCGCGATTTATGCCACATTGCTTATCGTCGCGAAATCCTCCAGATATAATTCCTCCGGTCTGCTCTTGAGGATCTCTTCCGGCAGGGCGGCGATAACCCGGTCTACCCAGGTCTGTTCGAGCATACTGCCGACCGACCCCTTCAGGCAGTTCCGTACAGTCTTACGGCGGTGAGAGAAGAGAGCCCGGACCACATCAGCATACAGGCCACGGTTATTAACAGGAAATATCGGCTCGCGGGGAATCATCTTCACTACCGTTGAGTGAACCTGAGGCTTCGGTGAGAAGCAGGAAGGCGGAAGTTTGAAACATGGACGTACGGATGCATATGTCTGGACCATAATCGAGAGACGTCCACAATCTTTGGTTCCCGGAGGTGCAACCATTCGGTCCGCAAACTCACTCTGGTACATCAGCACGGCTTCTTTAAAACCGATATCAAGAAGACGGAAGGTGATCTTTGACGAAACGGAATACGGGAGGTTTGATACAACCATCTCAAACGGGGGAAGTTCACACCGCGTGGCATCACCCTGCTGCACCGTGAGTCTTCCCTGTGCAATCTCCTCAGAAAAAAGATTATTAAGTTTCTCGCAGAGCGATCCATCAAGTTCCACCGCTCTTACGATCGCACCCCGGTCAAGCAGCGCACGGGTGAGAGCCCCGTTCCCGGGACCGACCTCAAGGACGCGGTTACCCTTTACTTCGGCAAGGTTCGCGATGCGTTCCACCGCAAACGAATCGATAAGGAAATGCTGGTCGTGGTACGCTTTCATTTTGACGTGAATACGTGATACTTGACATCGGGATCCTCGAGTTCTTCGAGGATCCTTAGCTGGATCATCTTCTCCGGGTGGGGGATAGATTTAATCCTGCCGGAAATATCAGCAAAGCTCACGAATGGTTTCTTGTTGCGCTCCTCTAAAATCTCCCACATCAGCTTCTTGCCAATGCCGGGGAGCAGGTGCAACATGTGAAGTTTTGGGGTGATCGAGATTGCTTTATTGAAGAAGGTTACAAAATCGGGTTCCCGATCCTTAACCAGTTTCTCAATTACGAACGGCAATTCGCCCCGGGCAGTCTGTGTCAGATCATTGAACCCAATCCGACGTTTTACCCGTTCAATCTTGTCCCGTTCAGCGTCACCAATATAGACTTTATCGTGGAGCTCGATCGATACGTTATTCTTAGGCACAAGCTCCAGAAGTTTGAACTGTTCAAGTCCCATTGCCTGAACAATCGGTTCTCTCTTAAAAGGGGGGCGAGGATCCTCAGGATGCCCTTTTATTAACACATCCAGTACTATCGCATTAACCTCTTTTTTTTCCGCCTTCATGTGTCACACCTCAGAAGTGTGCCATTACCTGTTCAATAATTTTATCGAGTTCTTCCGGGGACAGGGTATACCGTTCCTTTGCAAAGATCGCCCTCACTTCATCACGGGTTTTTGGCATAATATTTGCAATCCTGAACGCGATATCCGGTTTCATCTTTTCCATTTTCAGGAGTTCAGCTACCAGTACGTTTGCTTTTTCAGGAGAGGTCTTTGCTAGCTGATTGGCATGTTCGATACTGCGCCGGAACTCATAGGACATCTCTTTTTCTGCTGCAATCCGTTCAGATTCCACTCCCAACAGGACTCCACGCATCTCGGGAAGTGTAACCCTCTCTTCGCTAATGATACCCTTCACTTTCATGCCAGTCACCTCACAGAGAATTTACTTTTGTGCTTTTAGATGTTGTGGTCGCGCAATGACGATTTTATCTGCATTGCCGTCGCGGATGGTAAGCATCCAGGCTCGCCCACGCTGCCCGAGAACTGTTCCGGTCAGTCCATGGAAGCGGCGATGTGGCATCCCTTTCTGGATCGAGGGATTACAGACAATGTGCACCCTGTCGCCGATCTCAAATTTCTGGATGACACAGGTCACCGGTGGAAGCCCACGTTCTCTAAGGTCCTTCTTGAATTTATATCGTGTTTTCTTTCTTGGTCCATTGTGATGTGCCATTATCTAATCTCCCTCCTTTGCTCCTTCTACCTGCACGACATCGAGGCTGAATACGTGCACCGATCTGTTCAGGATCTCGGCTAGACTCGGATGGGTTCTTCCACCGTCTCCCGATACGAGTTCTTTGATGTAGAGACCGGCTTCTCCAAGAACTTCGACAACAAATTTGCCATCTTGTTCGCCTGCATACTCTATACCGAGGACGATTCGCTCACGGACTTTATCAGCTCTCCGATGAGCGACCCTTTCGGGTGTGCGCTGGTATATTGTGGCGCCCTGTAAGGTTTTCAGGGCATTTGCGAACATATCCGCTGATAATGCACCGTCAACCTCGACCAGGATCCTGTATTTTTTATGCGCTTTGTTTGATTTAAGGGTTTCCACTTCCGGACGATCGCTCCAGCGCTTGATCGATACCGAAACCCGCCCTCCGGCAACCCGGTTGATCTCTTTTTCGAGTTCGGCAAGATCGAGAGAACGTTTCTTCGGTTCGACTACTTCGAGGATAAATGGTCTCCCCGTCCCCATCATCCGTGCATCTATATCCTCCCTTCCCGCTCCATGAAGGACTGCATCCTGTGCATCGAATGCGAGTATGACCGGTCTCCCGATGAGCTCTTCCACCGAATCCAGATACTGTGCGCCGGTAAAATTGCACTTCTCACAGCCCGCACCCTTACATGCACGGCAGTCCCAGTGGGTCTGAGGGATACCGCGCTCAAATTTCCGGTACCTTCCATAAAAAAAGACAGAATTAATCTGCACCTTTACCCGTGTTGAGGAAGGATCGAGAATGATAACGATGTCGGGCTTCTTGAAGTCCACGGTCTTCCCTGTTCGTGCAGAAACTGCTTTGCCGACTTCACGGTTCACTTCTGATTTGAACGGTTCCGGTTCGCTCAGTGAGAGATCACTCCAGACCATTTCCTCATTCTCGGCAATGAGCGGGGGGACCCTGCACCCAATCAGGAATGTTGAAAATTCAATACCCTCTGTAGCAACGATCACACGATCTACCCACTCGGGAATCCTGTCAAAGAAATTGCCACAGATCCAGCAGGTGCTGCTGAACTCCGTATACGGAAGATTCTCTTCAAGAGCAAGTACAATCTTAAGGCTGCGGCCGCGTTCGTCATCCGAGAGCCCGTGAGAACGTTTGCCGAAGAAACGCCCGAGGCAGTGGTCGCAGCATTCCCCGTACGTTAGGATCGATTTTGCCTGCTGGTCTATATCCATCCGTGTCTTCTCCTGTCCAGTTCATTGTGTACGATAGTAATTGCGTGATCGGCATGGACACACGCAGGACCTACTGAATACCGTGGACACTCTGTCACCAGCAATTCCTCGTCATCGGTGAAGTTCAGGTGGTCTGAGAGCAGGAATTCGTCGGGGGGTCTCGCTGCCGTCCTTATATCGGTTCCCTTCTCGTCGAGAACAACAAATGCATGCTCTGTCATCAGTTGCGCGAGTCCCCCTTTCCGTACGGATACTCCGTGAGCTGCGTCGCGAAATTCACTCCCCACGGGGATATCCAGTGCTTTTTTGATCAACGCACCTGCACTCCGTTCATCCGGAGAGAGTGAACGTACCAGATTTCCGGAAAACCTGATAGTTTTCGGGGGTACCGGTCCTCCGCAGAGGACCAGATAACATTCTATATCCCGGCGTATATCGTGCGAAAGGAACAGGGAAGCATTTACGCACCGGCAGAGAATGTCCATGCGCCCGCCGCTCCCCGGCAGGTCATTGAGGGAAAAAGCCCCATCTGAATGGGCCAGATGCCCGATGACGGCAAATGCTGTCATCACTGCGACCCTGAGAAGCGCTTCATCAGGCGCTGCATGTTGAATTTTCCTCCGCCGCCCCGTAACCCTTTCAGCGTGCGCTGCATCATTTTAAAATACTTGAGGAGTTCCCGTACTTCATCGGGGGTTGCTCCGGCTCCGCGGGCAATTCTCTGCATGCGTGAACTGTTGATCAATGAAGGATCATCGAGCTCAGACGGAGTCATTGAGTCCATGATGATCCGGTACCGCACCATTTTGGTGCTGGTGACATCGTAAACTCCTTCGGGAAGCTCCATGTTGCCCATGGGGAGCATCCCCATGATCTGTTTGAGGGGGCCCATCTTATTGAGTGCCTCGAGCTGTTTGTACATGTCACGGAGGGTGAACTTCCCTTTCATCATCGCATTGACATCGATATCGTCTGTTTTGATGGCCTCTCCCGCCTTCTCAAGCAGCGCTTTCAGATCCCCCATGCCAAGAAGACGGGAGATGAAGCCGTCGGGATCGAAACGTTCGAGATCCTCGATGGTCTCCCCGCTCCCGATAAAAACAATGCCACTTTTGGTCTCGGCCACCGCAGAAAGCGCTCCGCCACCTTTTGCAGTACCGTCCATTTTGGTGATGATGACGCCATCGATATTTATTGCATCGTGGAATCGCCTTGCCTGTTCACTTGCTTGTTGCCCGAGAGCAGCATCGATAACGAGCCACCGATGGGTTGCTTTGGTGAGATCATTCAGCTCGATTATCTCTTGTATGAGGTCGGCTTCGAGGGCATGCCTTCCCTGAGTATCAACAATTACCGTTTCAAGATCCTTCAGGTGTGCGAGCCCTTCACGGGTAATCCTGATTGCATCTTTTTCCTGGGGATTCCCATAGCAGGGGATATTGATCTTCGCGCAGAGCGTGGAAAGCTGGTCATATGCACCCGGTCGGAAGGTATCTGCACAAATTACACCGGCTTTCATCCCTTTTTTCTGAAAATAGCGGGCAATCTTTGCGGTTGTTGTGGTCTTGCCGCTTCCCTGTAATCCTGCCATCAGAATTATCTGGGGCTCAAGTTTTATGTCAGTGGTTGCCCAGACAAGCCGGACAAGCTCCTGGTAAACGATCCGTAGTACATGCTCCCGTACATTGGTTCCCTTCGGCAGTTGTTCATCGAGCGACCGGGTACGAATTGCTTTGCTCAGCTCCATGACGAGCTTTACGTTCACATCTGAGGATATCAGTGCCCTTTGGAGATCCTTAACCAGGTCATCGACTGCTGCACGATCAATCACCGATTTTCCGGCAAGTTTCTTCAATGCGTCCTTCAGCGAAGTTGAGAGGTTGTCAAGCATCAGCGGTCACTTCCCAGGAGTTCATCCACAATCTGTGCCGGTTCGAAGGGTATGATATCTTCATACCGCTGACCGGTGCCGAGGAACATGAGCGGTTTTCCAATGGTATGAGCGATTGAGATGGCCGCTCCGCCGCGGGAATCCATATCCGCTTTGGTGAGCACTATTGCGTCCGCACCGACAGTCCGGTCAAATTCTGCAGCCCGTATTACTGCATCATTACCCGCCACCGCTTCATCGACGTAGATCACGAGATCGGGTTTCATGACGCGCCGGATCTTTTCAAGCTGGTTCATCAGGTTGGATTTTGTGTGGAATCTTCCTGCCGTATCAGCAAGAACAACGTCAATCTTATGCGAAATGGCATACTGGACAGAGTCAAAGAGTACCGCGGAAGGATCGGCACCTTCTTGGTGCTGGATAAGTTTTATGCCGATCCGTTCTGCATGAACGCCAATCTGTTCAAGGGCCCCGGCCCGGTAGGTGTCTCCCCCACCGATCACAACAGTGTAACCCTGTTTTTTTAAGTATGCCCCGATTTTTGCCACGGTCGTTGTTTTACCTGTACCATTAACACCGGTAAAAAGGATCTTTACGGGCCGGCTGTGGGTCCTGATGTATTCCACCAGATTAAATCCCTTACCCAGAACTTCGAGTAATGCGCTCCTGAGTGCACCGACTACGAGTGCATCGACAGACTGGCCGATCTTCCGGTGTTTTCCGATCAGGCTTGTCCGGACATGGGCGATAATCGCATCACAGACCGGCAGGGCCACATCACTCTCAAGGAGAGTCATCTCAAGTTCGGAGAGTGCGTCTGATATATCTTTTTCAGAAACGATCAATTCCCGATCGAGAACCAGAACTTTAACCTTGTCTGCAAATGTTGGCGCAGCAGGAGAAATTGTTTTGTCTGATGCCGAACCTGTGGCCGTGCCTGTCGTTACCGGTGCCTGAGCAGCTGCTGCAGCTCCCTGAATGCTGCTTCCCAACCGGTCCCGGGCCGCCTGCAGCTTCTCCTTGAGTCCTCCGAACATGCGAGAAAAGGCCCCGTTACTCCTGATCCTGTCCTGCTGCGACGGCTTGCTGGTACCCGGATTCAAGTCTCTTGTTTATCTCATTCATCTGTGAACGCAGACGATCGAGCGTCTCGGCAACCTTCTTTTGCGAGGCCTCCATCTCAATTATGCGTTCTTTTAAAAATTCGACAGCATCTTTGTTCGATCGCTCTACAACAACTTCAGCGCCGATGCTCACGAGTATTTTATCAGGTTCGAGAACTTTTGCCCTGACACTGGCTCCGCCGCCGATCTGGAGGAGAACGGTCCCGTCGTCTGCTGCGACCATTGCCTCAAGCGTATCTATAGCGGCAAACGCTTCCATCCTCCCGTTCTCCAGCATCTCCATCTGCCCGACAAAAATCTCAGCCTGTTGCCCGTATTCTTTCATGTAATGCTGGAGCGTCATCAGCTCATTCTGGTCCATCTGTTGCCTGGTGTCCGCCAAAATCCATCACCCTCACAATAGTAAATTTAGATAAATCTTTCTCCTGATATGTATGTCATTCATGAGCATAAATACATCATTGTGGGACTTGCGGAGGAAACAACAGGAGTCGAGGTCCAAAAACCAAACGAAGGACGAAGGGAAAATGATCGCCCCGAGGACGTGGGGTCAGTGAAAATGCCAGATTAATCAAGGACAGGATCATAGATTGGGTCTGAAAAGACCCTCCGGAAACATACACCCTGATCTCCCCGATTCAGCCTCCGATTTCCCGTTCCGGATGGCTTTTTGGCACTAATTCTCAAAAAACGTACACTAATTTTTCAGGGATCTCTCAATTCTCTGTCAATTCAGCTATCAAAGGCTATCCTGGAGCTGAAAATGGCCGCTAATAGCACCTATTGGAAGGCAAAACCCGACCTTTTACAGCCTGGAGTATGGGGAATGAATGAAAATGCCAGATTTTAGCATTACCAGGATTATTGATTCAGGTCTGAAAAGCCCTCCGGAAAGATACACCTGGATCTCCCCAATTAAGCCTCCGTTTACCCTTCATGGGAGTTTTTTTTGCCATATATCAGCAAAAAATCGTACACTTTTACACACTTTTTTCAAATACGCGGTATACATGCGATTTAAGGCAAACGGGGCGATATTTTTGGAGTTATAAAATCCTAATAGACCCTATTGGGAGGCGGAAAAGAGAGTGCCGAGGGGTCCAGCAGGGTGCCAGGGAAAAGAAGTGGCAAAATGGGGTTTTGGGGGCATCGGTTTTTTTGGGATCGTTGTAGGGGGATATATCAGATATTGATTAAATCACTTTTATTTCAAGATTATTTTTGTAAAGGGTAAGGATCTAGATTTGTGGTATCCCCCAATCCGGAGCCAGTGAATTTGGAAATGTTTTGAGACATTTGTATGCGAAATCTTATAAGAATTCTAGCGAGGGGATGATGGTCCCGACCGTGCTGCGGGGGTTCTTCGAAGTCGTCTTCTGCTCGATGGAGAGATGGTGGGGGGCCCTCGATGGAGTCGACGTCCGGCTTGTGCATGAGCCCGAGGAACTGGCGGGCGTAGGTGGAGAGCGTCTCGACGAACCGCCGCTGCCCTTCGGGATACAAGGTGTCGAACGCGAGCGTCGATTTCCCGGAGCCGGATACGCCTTTTATGACGACAAGCTTGTCCCGAGGGATCGTGACGCTGATATTTTTGAGGTTGTGTGGGGTATTAAAGATGTGAAGGATGGGGTAAGTGAAAGTGAATTGGGGAATTGCTTTATTTGAAAATTGACTCTGGTCGTGAGATTTCCATTGAATACATTTTTTTTAGACATTGGACACTTAAATTCGTATAATAGGAAAGTTTCCGAAAATCTATCACGAGGGGATGGTTAGCATCATAAAAGCGCAAAGGATTGAATGAATTTTTAGAATTGGGATAACGTGTAGTTTGTTCATGGCTCTGAGTAATTAATCCCAAATAAAGAAGCGATTCCATGGAATAATGTTGATAAAATCTGAATAAGAGCAGACGGTCGGATTTCTTTTGAGTAAACGATTCAAAGACCTCGTCAATTTTTTTTCTTATCGGAGGAAAAGGTTTATGCGCTTTTCTACATTGAAATTGAAGTTGATCGATAACCGTAGTTTTGCTTTCTTCGCACATATAATCTTTAATTTCCTTTGAATATTTCTTATTTTTTAGATGTTTAAGAAAATCGTCTGCTTCAGATGATCTTGTTTGAAGAATTTCCAAGTACCTATCTAATTGGTCGGCTGAATTTTTGTCGTTAACCGATTGAGACCATTCTTTAAAATCATCTAAAGCTACATTAGCATTCTTCTCAATTTCAGTGAAAAATGGGATTTCTTCGAATAACATTTTCAATTCAACATTGTTATTTTGTTCACTTTTGAGAAAGTTTGCAATTTTTTGATACTGCTCCAAAGAGACAGGGTAAGCTTGAATTGTATTATGGCCGATGTATTTGCTCTTTTTTGCAATATCTTCATCAAAAAGTCTGAAATAGTATCCATAAGATTTTACACTTTTTTCTATACATTGTT